>Ga0334722_10006025_pt1 | contig 12102 bp, 14 predicted proteins | sample C3_bottom_MG_FD_207210 | JGI IMG/M metagenome (GOLD analysis project Ga0334722, IMG submission 207210) | Sediment microbial communities from Yellowstone Lake, YNP, Wyoming, USA - C3_bottom | ecosystem: Environmental > Aquatic > Freshwater > Lake > Sediment | place: USA: Wyoming | collected...
AAGGGCAATTTTTGGGGATATGGGTCTCAAAGAATTTAGGCGGCTGTTATCGTGTTTTATGTGTTCACAACCAAGGACTTGCACTGCATGAAATTATTTTTTGTCCAGTACAAAGGGAATTTCTACAAAATCTAGGCATGCCTAAAATCTACTTTAAGCCTGCGGCAGAAGAAGCTTAAGAACCTCCTGTTATTTACATTGCCTAAAACTTTCTATTTTCGTACATTGTCCGTCTTTGAGATTTTTTAATGGGAGTGTGTATGAGTCTAGCCATTGCCAGGTTGTGTCAAAAATGTGCTTATTGGTGCGGGGGATTATCGCTATTCATAGAACCAGGAAATAAACAGGGGCTTGAAAAGGCGATCCAAAGGGGAATAGTTCCAAGAAAAGAAACTTTAGATAAAGCCCTCGCTACTAAAGAACTCGATTTAGTGGCCCTTGTTGTCCAAGCAGGGGCGAAGCCAAGTTCTAGGACTTTAGATCAAGCACTGAATACAAAAGATGTAAAATTAGTTCAACTTGTTACTAAAGCTGGAGCGCAGCCAGATCCTGACGCTTTAGATAAAGCAATTGATACAAAAATAGGAGAAATTGCAAGGGCTGTATTAGATGTAAAGGCAAAGCCAACTCACCAAACTTTGGATAAGGCCGTTGTTACAGGAGATATAGAGCTGGTTCAAATTGCTATTCAGGCAGGAGCCATCGCGAACAGCGAGACTTTGAATAAAGCAATAGACACTAAGAATGTAGAAATCATCAAAGCGGTTATCCAAGCAGGGGCAAAACCTGGCCCTAAGACTCTAGATAAAGCCATCGCTACAGGAAATATAGAACTGGTTCAAATTGCTATTCAGGCAGGAGCCATCGCGAACAGCGAGACTTTGGATCAAGCAATAGATACCAAGAATGTAGAAATCGTCAAAACCGTTCTTCAAACAGGGGCAAAACCTGGGCCTGAAACTCTAGATGAAGCTATCGCTACAAAAAATGTGGAGTTAGTGGAGCTAATGATTGAGATAAAGGCACCATTCACTTATGAAACTTTAAATGATGCGGTAGAAACAGGAAGCTTAGAAATTGTCCAAATCATCATCCGGGCGGGCGGCAAACCCACTATGCACAATAGCTTCAGTAGAATAGACGGTCGTTGTTTCATTACCAACACTTTTGATCTCGCTTTACGGACCGGTCATCCTCCGATCATAGAAGCAGTACGAGCTATTGGGGCTCGACCCGATCACACTTCTTTAGATATGGCCATTCGAAAAAATAACCCATGCCTAGTTGAAGCAGCATTAAGGGGGGGGGGCTGAATTATCTGAGCGAAGCTTAAACGTAGCTGTTGAGTCCAAAAATCCAGAAATTGTTCGTGCTATCATCCAAGCAGGAGGGAAACCAGATCCTATTATCACCCCTACTCCGTACTATAAACGAGCCAGCGACTTTGAGATGATGATGCATACATGCGGAGACGATGAATATTCGGCTTCTTCAGATCCAGATATATTCATAGTCGATGGGAATGTACACTGTTTTTCCTATGTTGCTTACACCTTGGAAAAAGCACATAAAACCGGTAACTGCGAAATCATTAGATTGATAGAAAATACAGGAGCTAGTCGAGATTTTCTTTATCTCCATGATTGAACTTTGTTTTTATTATTAACCCGAGAGAGGCCCTGCATTGAGAAGGGAAAAGATAATCATCAAGAGAGGAATAAATTTTCGGCATCATAAAAACAAGCGTCAATACTGCGAAAAGGAGAATGGCAATCGCCAGGCCCATGCGTTGCTTAAAAAATTGCTCGAACCGTGTTCTCATAAGGCTCCCTTTAAAAAGATAGATTTATTGCTGCTGGGGGGTTTTTCGGTTTTGTTATTACAAATTCTTACCCTTGGACTGGAGCAGCCTTTCTTTTGTATAGAGCAATTGAAATAAAATGAGCAGGCGGCTACGATTGCCCTTTGGTCTGGGGAAGAATGAGACGATTTTTGGTTGGATTATTGGTTGCCTGCTCCTTGTTTGCAGAGGGGCCTTATCAAGAAGAGGAGGAAACTTACTCTTATTGGGATTTCCACCCGGTTCATGTGGGTGGCAATCTCATCCGATTCGGCAAGGCGGAGATCTCCGATACCCCTGAGGGGGGACATCTCTTTTATCGCAAAAGCAATGCCTATGCCTACGTGCTCGTGCCTGTGTCAAAGACCTCTTACTTTTTCCCTCGCGTCGAATGGAATGCCTTCACGATGAATTGGGATAAAAATCCCAAATTCCATGAGGACCATTTTTATTATTTTCAATTCGCTCTTACGTTTTATTCTACAGGTCTCGATAAGTGGCGCTGGATCGCTCGCGGCAGCTACAATATCGATATGGAACACTTCAATAATCCCTCTCTTTATGGATTGTATGAAGCGTTGTTATGGGGTGCGTATCAGCCCCACCGAAAGTGGCATTACCATGTGGGCGCGCTTGGGTACACTGGGTATGAGGGAAGAGAGATTTATCCAATGGTCGGTTTCGACTTCTCTCCCAATAAAAAGTGGACGTTCCAATTCATTTTCCCAATCGATTATTCTATTCAATACAATGTGGGTGAACACTGGCGCTTTTCTCTCAAGGGCCGGCCACTAAAAGAACGTTTCCGCACGGGTAAAAAAGAGCCGCAGCCCCGCTCGGTCTTTTGCTATTCAACCACTGGCGCCGAATTCAACGTCCATTACGAACGACTCCTCCGCCTCGAGATTGAAGCCTTCATCGGTTATAACTTCGGGGGCAGTTTCTATATCAAAAATGCCTCCGGCCACGATGCCCTCTATACCGACGTTGGCTCTTCCCCCTACGCCGGTGCAAGCCTCAATTTTGGATTTTAAGCACTTTATACTTATTGGGAAACTCCCTTCCTAATTCTTCACAGATCGCTTCTGCTTCTGCCAATAGGGCAAGAAGTGCAGCCTCTGGAGATGTCTCCGTACAGGACTTTATGGCACTTAAACCTACTGTCGCAACTATTGCTGGAAACCACCCAAGGCAGTGCAAGCTTCCGAGCATCAATATGCCACTACCCGCTTGCGCAAGCCCATTCTTTAGCTCCCCTGTAGAGAGTAGCTCATCAAAATGGGTAAACAGCTCTTTCAATCGGTTGGTGCAATGCTCTATTCTTCGCGCCTTTTGCTCCGTCTCCAATTGCCGTGAAAGCACCTGTTGTTGCTGAGCTACAACTCTCAGATTGTCAGTAAGTTGCGCCTCTCTTAATTCTCCAAGCTGAAGCCTTTCTCTCTGTTTTTCTACTTTTTCGTCTAACTCTTGCCTTCGGGTTCGCTCTTGCTCTAGCTCTTGTTTAACCGTTTCTAACTCCCCCTTGATTTCATTGTAAGCTAGGCAAGCATCTTTCTTGAATTGCTGCATCTCCTGGAGGCACAGCGCTTTGACTGACTGCACGACTTCTTCTAGTTGATTAGGCTGGCCTACACGCGCAAGTAAACTTTGCGAATTTATTATCCCCGTATTAGATACCATTTTTTTCTCCCTTAACTAGCTGTTGTAAAAGAATACCACGCACTTTATTTTCCAAATTTGCTTCAAATCGTTGCGATAGTTCAGCGGGAAAACTGGTGCGTTCAATAGGTCTTTTTTGGTTCTTTAAAACCTTCTCTAATTGCTGAATTTTATCCTGAGCTTTTTTTTCTTGAATCCTCCAGTTGGTTTCCCTTTTGATCGCCGCCTCTGCTTGTTCGTAAGCTGCTTGGCCATTTAGTCTCAATTGAGTCACTTCTGTTTTCAATCTTTCATTTTCCTGATGAAGGAGGTGGTTTTCTGCAGAGACTCTCGCGATTTTTTCAGTTAGGTCTCGTTGCCTGTCGGTCAATCCCACGACCGTTTGTTGCAAGTCCGCTACTTTTATTTCGCTCCAAAACGTGGTGATATGACCCCAAAAAGCCTCAGCCCTGTCTGAAATACCTGGAAAAAATAATCCCAGCGTTTGAAAAAAGAGATGCGTGATGCCGTGATAGATTAGACAGGTCTTATCAGAGATCACGTTCCAAGCAGAAACTGCTGTTTGTAGAATGGTATCGCAGCAACCTAGCGGCTGCTGGACTGGCACGACTTGACTCATAACCACCTCCAAGTAATAGAGGCGGGCATCCTAAATAAAAGTTTTATTTCTATCTAGAAAATTTTACGGAAGCAAGAGTGTGAATGATTTAAGGAAACGGGCAAAGGATCTTTCGTCAAGAGGAGTAGAATGTCCCTCGATGGCGATGAGATAGAGTTTGTTTCCAACCATGAGCGCCTGCGCTCGGAAATAGGAGGTGCTCGATTGGATGAGGAAATCAACAGCTGGGTGGGAATGGTTTTGCAGTAGGTTAGCAAAGATGAGTTTGTTGTCTGGGTTGTGTCCCAAAATGCCGTTGAGAAGACCTTCCAGGCCTGCGATTTCATGGCCGGGAGGCAAAGCCGTAGGATAGGTGGCGACGAGAAGAAGGCAAAGGGTATTTTCATTGAGTGGAGCTAAGTAGATGTCGTAGTTTAGATTGCCCGACTCAGAAACTTTGAGTGATTGCTGCATGAGTTGAGGAGTCGTGGGAAACGAGATGCGGCAATCTCCCGAACGAGCATGAACTTGTTTCCAATTGGAGGGTTCTTCTGCATGAGCGACCGACCGGATGAGTACATGCGCGGCAAAGAGAGAGATCGCAAGTAGCCAGATTCCAAGTTTTTTCATTTTTTCTTTATTCATGAACTTATTCTCCGGTTCTTGATAATTCATTAGTGGTCGATTTTGAGGCGATTTTTTGTCGCCGACTGACTGAAGTGAATATTAGAATGGTAATATTTACGAAGGCAGAGGTGCAAAAAGCGCCCGAAAGCGTGCCATTAAGGGATTGTGAAGAATCGGAAAATGAGTTCACAGGTTCCTCAGAGTTAACTGACTTGAGCCATTGCTAATCAATTCAAAGATGGTTCTGGGTCCAAAGCTGGTGCCGATCGTAGCCGAGGTGATCATCAAGATGAGGTAAGCGGCGATTCCAACAAGGAGACCTGCGATGATGACGTTAGAGATGGCGCGTAAAATGGTGAAGCGCTGTACTTCGGCGAGGGCGTTTAAGTAGATAACGATCGACCAGATGGCAGCCACAATGCGGATGAGGAGGATGAGAAATAGGAGCGCGACTTGCGCCTGGCTGAGCGCTTGGCTATCGGAGAAGTTCACAAACAGTTGTTGGCCGAATAGGAATGCGAGGATAAACCAGAGAGGGATGTTGGCGATCAAGGGGACGCAAGACCAAGCATAGGCAGCGCGCACGGCCTTGAATTCACCCACTCCCTTAATCCATTTCCCGGTCAGCGAGACAACCCAGCTCCAAATCGAGATGCTGATATAGCCCCATAGAGGAGAGAAAACGGCTGCAAGGAGGAAAATGCCGAGTAGGCTTACTTTAAAGCCGAGCATCATGGATTGGAAGGTGTTCAACAGGCTGGAAAAGCCGTAGATGGCGGCCAACCACCAGAGCGATTGGTTGGGGTTTTCGGCCACAATCCTCGCGATGGTCGCGCGGGGACTTGTAAAGATTGAGATCCAAGGATTGTGACTCATTTCGCCCTCCAGAGCGGTGGGGCGAGTACTTGGGTGCCTCCGTCTACATCAGATGCGGGTCATAGCACAGTAAGAGCGGTCGCTCTTAGCACCTGTAGCTCAGCTGAGTAGCCGGAGGCATCCTAGCACTCGCCTTACTCGTAGTTTAATTACAAATTATTAATTAATCAATTTTAATTATAAATCTCTAAAGATAATTAATGTAAATTACTGAAAACTAGTAATAGAATAGACAGTCGGGTGCTACGTTCCCACTCCGCGTGCAGGTTTTTGGCCCTTCTGGCCATTTTTTTTCTCTTCCTCTGCGTCTGCGTTCTCTGCTCCGCGCGCTTCTTTGCGGCTCTGCGCTAAAATAAAGACGCAAGCCTGGTAGCTAGCAAAGTTTTCTTATCGGGCACGCACACGGGCATGGGCACGTCCACGAATGGGGGGCTTTACATTATATAGAGGTAGCGGGCGATGAAGGCACTTAAGACGATGAGGGAGAAGCTGATCAGTAGATTGAGGACGACATTGAGCAGGGCTTTTGGAAGGCTAAACGACTGGACCTCACAGATGGCTTGTGTGAGGAGGGTCATCGACCAGAGAAAAACGATGAGGAAAATGAGATCGATGAAGACGGCCGAGGCGCCAGTAGCAAGTTGGATGAAGGCGGTGTCTTGGTAGGATGTGGTGAGGACAACCCACATGATGCTGGAGATGATATAGGGCAGTTTCGACCAAGCAAGGGCAGAACGGACATTCCACTGAGACGCTCTTCCGCCAAGGAACCAGCCAATGGTACGGAGGATCCAGGCATCAATGGATAGCCAGATAGCTCCGAGGATGGGCGAAAGGAGCAAGATGGGGATGAAAATGGCGAGGAAAGAGGGGTTAAGCCCCCAAGAGTAGAAGTTAGCGAGTTGGAAGGCGATCGCAATCGCAAAGAGGCCTGATAGAATCCAAAAGCCAAACTTAGGATTGGTATGGATGATCGCCCGGATCGTCATTCTAGGCTGGGTCCACACTGTAAGCCACGGGTTCATGCCAGCGGGCATCATTCGTCTACATCCAGGTCAACATCATCACTCTCTTCGATATCGTCTTCGAAGATGATTTCTTCTACTTGCATTCCCGATGGATCATCGTCCATGGCGATCTGATCGGAGATGTCGGTCGCAATCCGGTTAGGGGAAATCACGAGAAGGGAAGTGAGCAGTAGAGAAAGCATAATGCGAGTTTAGTTCTTTAAAGCGCTTTCTGTAAAGCCCCTCAAAAATAAAAAGGAAACCACGAAACCGGTCGAGCCGGCCCTTAACATGTGTACAAAGAGCTAAGGGACAAGAGCGTAAACAGAGTTTACGCTCCTGCCAAAATTAGTCTCTCTTAGAGCAACCGCAACTTGAGCAGCCACATTTGCATCCACAACCACAGCAGCGGAGTAAGAAGCCAATGCCATAAAGACCAGCCAAGCCAACGAGAGAGTAGAGTACACGAACCATCATCGAGGACATGCCACCGAACATGTCAGATATTAGGTCGTACTGGAAAAAGCCGATTAGGCCCCAGTTTAAAGACCCAACTACCATCAATAGCATTACAACAAAACGTAGCACTTTCATAAGATTCCTCCAAACATGCAGAGACCTTCTAGCCTCCGCTTTCCCTCAGTGTAGATAATTTTTGAATCTTTGTCATCATCTCTCCCAAGTCCTTTTCCCTTTTCTCTTTAGCAGTGTTTGGTGTAGACTAGGGAGCTGTATGGAATTCGACCGTAAATCGCTAGAACATCTGAAAAAGCTGTGCCGGATTGAGTGCTCGGAAGAGGAGGAGGCAGATATCTTGACCTCTTTGCAGAAGGTGCTCGGCCATATGGGCCAGCTCAAAGAAGTGAATACCGAGGGAGTCCCCTCTTGCAATCACGTTCTGCGCGGCATGTTGAGGAATCAGATGCGGGACGATGAGGTCAAAAATCTATTGCCCAGAGACAAGTTCTTGGGCAATGCCCCCGATCAAATTGGAGGGATGGTGCGCGTTCCGCCCGTCTTGAAGGGATGAAGAATCTCCACCATTTTAGCGCCACTGAGCTGCGAGATGCGTTTTTGAAGGGAAAGGTAAAAGCAGTTGAAATTGCCCGCCACTTCTTGGACCGGATTGAACGGCATGGAGACGTAAAAGCTTTTTTAAGCACCTTTGGCGAACGGGCCCTTCAAAAGGCTGAAGCATTGGATCGGAAGCGGGAAAAGAAGCTTCCAGTCGGAAAACTAGCCGCGATCCCCGTCGCTCTAAAAGACAACATGCACCTATCGGGCGAAATAACCACTTGCGGCTCCCAATTTTTGAAGAATTATCGGGCCCCGTTCGATGCAACCGCTGTTCGTCTCATCGAAGAGCATGACGGTCTTATCCTCGGCAAGACCAACCTCGACGAATTTGCAATGGGTTCTTCGACCGAAAACTCGAGTTTTTTTCCCACGCATAATCCCTGGGATTTGAAGTGTGTCCCCGGTGGATCTTCCGGAGGATCGGCGGCGGCAGTGGCCGCAAGACTGTGTCTACTTGCAACTGGTAGCGATACCGGTGGTTCGATCCGCCAGCCAGCTGGCCTTTGCGGCGTGGTTGGCTACAAACCTACCTATGGGCGAGTTTCGAGATATGGCCTCGTAGCCTTCGGCTCCTCGTGGGATCAGATCGGTCCTTTAGCCCCTACCGTGGCCGATGCAGCTCTTGCGATGGAAGTGATGGGACGCCACTGTGAACATGATGCGACCAGCCTAGATTTGCCACCTGAAAGCTACTCCCTTCCAAAAGATCTGAAAGAGGTCAAAATCGGGATCCCGCGCAAATTTCTCGAAAGTTTACAACCCGAGATTAGCAAAAACTACTTCGCTGCCATTGAGACGATGAAGAGCTTGGGTGCCAAAACAATCGATGTGGATCTCGATATCCTCAAGCATTCCATCGCCACCTACTACATCCTCGCCACCGCAGAGGCATCGACCAACCTCGCTCGATTCGACGGAATCCGATATGGCATCCGCTCTGCAAAGGCCAAAACGCTCGATCAAGTGTACGAATACTCTCGCCAAATCGGCTTTGGTCGCGAGGTGAAAAAACGGATCATGCTGGGAACCTACGTCCTTTCTGCAGGCTACCAAGACGCCTTTTATAAAAAAGCGCAAAAAGTCAGAACCTTGATGATCGATGCCTTTGAAAAAGCGTTCAGCGATTGCGATGCGATCATTTTTCCAGTCGCTCCCACGGGCGCCTTTGAGAGCGGCACGATCACCGATCCTGTGGCGATGTATCTGCAAGACTGTTTTACGATTCCAGCCAATATTGCAGGCCTTCCCGCCGTTAGTGTCCCCTCCGGCTTCGATAGCCGCAGAATGCCGCTCGGCATCCAGATTTACGGCCCGCAACTCTGCGATGTATCGGTGCTCCAATATGCCCATGCCTACGAACAGGCCTCTCGACATGCACGCATTCCACCGAGGTATGAAGCATGAAAGACCTGCCCTATGAGCTGTGGGAAACCGTCGTCGGATTGGAGATCCACCTCCAACTCAACACAAAATCAAAGCTCTTTAGCTCTGCTCCCAACCAATTTGGCGATGAACCCAATACGAATATTTCCGTCGTATGCACCGGTCAGCCCGGCGCACTGCCCGTATTGAATCGGGAAGCGGTCAAAAAAGCGGTCCAGTTTGGACTCGCCGTCAAAGGAAAAATCACTCTCATCTCCCGCTTTGACCGAAAGTCCTACTTCTATCCCGATAGTCCCCGCAATTTTCAGATCACTCAATTCGACCATCCGATCATACGAGATGGGAGCGTCGTAGCAGATGTAGAGGGGGTGTCTAAAACGTTCACCATTGAGCGGGCCCACTTGGAAGATGACGCAGGCATGCTGAAACACTTCAGCACCTTTGCCGGAGTTGACTACAACCGAGCTGGAACTCCGCTGATCGAAATTGTATCCACTCCCTGTATGCATTCGGCGAAAGAGGCCTCCGCCTACGCCCAAGCGATCCGCGCCATCGCCCTCTATCTCGACATCTCCGATGGGAATATGGAAGAAGGGAGCCTCCGGATCGACGTGAACGTCTCTGTCCGTCCCAAAGGAGACAAAAAGTTACGCCCTCGCATCGAAATTAAGAACATGAACTCGTTCAGTTTCCTCGAGATGGCCATTGAATCGGAAGTGAAGCGTCAAATTGCCCTCTACATGGCCAACCCCAATGTGCCCGTCGAGGAATTGATTCCTCCCGGCACCTATCGATGGGATCCAGAGACGAAAGAGACGATCCTCATGCGCCGCAAAGAGAGTGCTGACGACTACCGCTACTTCCCCGAGCCTGACCTTCCCCCTGTCGTCCTCAGCCAAAGCTTCCTCGATGAAATTGCCGCCCATCTTCCCGAACTGCCCCATGATCGATTCAAGCGCTACGTGACCGATTTAGGGCTCACCGAATATGCCGCCTCTGTCTTGATCAATGAAAAGCAACTCTGTGACTATTTTGAAGCGGCGCTCAAACTCTGTTCCAGTCCCAGACCTCTGTGTAATTGGGTCATGGTGGAATTCACAGGCCGGCTGAAAGAAAGTGGAAAAACAGTCACCACTTCGGGCATTTTACCCGAGCACGTGGCTGAGCTTGTCCGGATGATCGACACCCATAAAATCACAGGGCGAATCGCAAAATCGGTGGCCGATGAAATGGTCTCGAATCCAGGCCTCAGTCCTGAAGAGATTGTGAAACAAAATCCCGATTACCAACCGGTCGCCGACCTCAGTGAAATCGAACCGCTCGTCGATCGAGTCCTCGCTGAAAATCCCCAATCCATTGCCGACTTCAAAGCAGGTCGCGATAAAGCCTTTGCCTTCCTCGTGGGTCAAGTCATGAAGCTCACCCGCGGCAAAGCTTCCCCCCAAATCGTCAACGACCTGCTCCGCAAAAAAATCCAATAACCGATCAGCCTTGACTGATGAAATTCAACCTAAATATCGCAAGCATCAAATTCGAGGCTACCTTCTCTATTGCCTAAAAAAAACCAGTGATCTATCTGTCCAGATGAGGATGGGTAGTTTCTTTGAGACGGGTGATTTTACTAGTTCCAGCGGTTTTTGCAGCTTCGTGCTTTCACGATGCGGCCGATCCCTATTCGTTGACTCCCCTCACCCCCTATTCTTCTTGGCAGCCGTTGAAAGGGAACACCATGATCTCGGCCAAGTTTTGCCAAACACTCCTCCCAAGTAATTTCGAATCGGGAGAGATGAATCTCGCCGAATTGATCGATATCGCCCTGCAAAATAACCCAACTACCAAACAAACGTGGGGCCAAGCACGCGTAGCGGCCGCCCAATATGGGGAATCGCTCAGCTCGTTCTATCCCGATATCCAATTCACCTCTCAATACACCCGGACTGCGGGAGCTTTTGTGACAGTGCCTCCGACGACCCCGTTTTTGACCACCCAGGCAGGACCCGATGTACAATTGAGCTACACCCTGTTTGACTTCGGCCAAAGAAGCTCTGCCAGTCTAGCTGCCCGCGAGGCACTCTATTATGCCGACATGACTCACAACCAACAGATCCAAACCGTGATCCAGTCGGTGATGGATAGCTATTACATGTACCTCTATCAGCTCAAAGTATTGCGCGCCGACGAGGCGAATTTAGCCAATGCCCAAGCGTCTTTAGATGCCGCAAACCAAAAATTTGCTCTTGGTCTCGTGGCCCTCGGCGATGTGGCGCAAGCCCGAACCCAGTTCTTACAAAGCCGCATCAATTTAACTACACAAAAGCAATCGGTCGAAGATGCATTTGCCCAGCTCGCCGTCGACCTTGGATTGCCAGCCAATGTCCATTTTAAAGTGGTCCCAATGCCCGAAGAGGTCGCAGCCGACCCAATGCTCGATAGCATTGAACAGCTCGTCGCTCTCGCGCAAACGCAGCGGCAAGATCTGTTGGCGGCCGAGGCGAATATGCGCTCGAAAGAGGCCTCTGTTCTCAATGCGAGACGAGCCGTCTATCCCGTCTTGGCCACCAATCTTGATGTTGGCCAATATTGGTTTCAACAATGGCAAACGGACAATGGACACTGGACCGCGGAATTGACCCTGAGCTTCCCTCTCTTCCAAGGATTTTACTACAAAAACCAGGTTAAAACCGCCGAATCAAATCTAGAAGTATCGAAAGCCCAGTTTTTACAAACTGAACTCGCCGTGATCCAATCGATCACTACCTCCCATATGAACATCAAAACATCTGCGCAAAATTTAAAAGACACTGAGGAGTATCTCAAAGCAGCCGAGCTCGAATTCGATATCGCCCTCTCCAGTTACAAAGTGGGCACCGCCACTATTCTCGATGTGCTCTCGGCGCAGAGCTCTTTAGCCGATGCCCGCTCTAAAAAAGCCAATGCGCAACGGAGCTGGTTCACTGCCCTCGCCGCCATCGCCTATGCCACCGGTTCTTTATGCCTTCCTGCAGGAGACATACACGGAGAGATTGAAAAATCGG
>Ga0334722_10006026_pt1 | contig 12102 bp, 8 predicted proteins | sample C3_bottom_MG_FD_207210 | JGI IMG/M metagenome (GOLD analysis project Ga0334722, IMG submission 207210) | Sediment microbial communities from Yellowstone Lake, YNP, Wyoming, USA - C3_bottom | ecosystem: Environmental > Aquatic > Freshwater > Lake > Sediment | place: USA: Wyoming | collected...
CGTGCGCTGGCAGGAGACGGCGTCCAACAACGACGTGGTCGTCGTGCGCTACGACGAGGACGAGGCCACGGTCAAGCGCCTGAAGGTCAAGCCCTCGGGACTGGTCCTGGTGCCCGACAATCCCCGCTACGAGCCTTTCGACCTCGGCGCGGGGCACATCGCGGGCAAGGTCATCTCGCTGATTCGAAAGCTCTAGGCGGAGAGTCTCAGCGCTCGCGTGCGGGCAACTTCTTGACCAGGACGTAGAGCTTCCCGTCGGCCCATTGCCCCCTCGCGGTGGCGGCGGCCTGCGCTCCGTGGCCGGCGTAGATGTCCACGCGGCCCGGCCCCTTGATGGCGCCTCCGGTGTCCATGCTGAAGGCAAAGCGCGCGCTTGGGAACATCCCGAGCAGGCGGCCGTCCTTGTCGGCTTGGGGGGAGGTCGTCGTAAAGAAGGTCAGCGCGCCCAGCGGCACGACGGCGGCGTCGGCGGCGATGGCGCGGGCCGGCACGAGGGATTGCTGGGTTGCGCCGTAGGGCTCGCCGTCCTCGGGCAGGGGGGCCAGATCGAAGAAGGTGTAGCGCGGGTTCTGGGCCAGTATCCAGCTCTCCGCGTCGGGGTTCTTGCGCAGGTAGTCGCGGAGCTTCTCGTGCGTGATCTCCTCGCGCGTGAAGACCCCGGCCTTGATGAGCACCAGGCCCACGGAATTGTAGGTGGCGGCGTTGGTGGCCGCGTACTTGGCCAGGACTTCCTTGCCGCCGGCGAGCTTCAGGATGCCCGAGCCCTGGATGTGGAGGTCCAAGGCCTCGAAGCGGTCCTTGAGCCACGCCACCTCCAGGGCCTTGCCCGCCAGGGCCTTGCGGCGGTCGATGTCCTCGCGGGAGAAGTAGGGCGTGACGCGATGATCCTTGCCCACGCGGCCTAGAAGGAGGGAGTCTTCGCCGGTCGGCTTCTTGTCGAAGGAGGCGAGGTCGATTTCCACCATGTCCGCCGGCCGCTTGTAGAGCGGATAAGGATATTCGGAGGATTTCTTGAGGCTGGCCTTCAGCACGGGCTGGTAGTAGGAGGAGAAGACCACTCGTCCCTGCCCGTCGAGGCCGACCGAGCGGAACACGTCGAAGGCCTCCCGCACCCGGCGGTCCAGCTCCTCGGGGGTCTTGGCTTGCTGGGAGATGTCGACGAGGGCCTTGGCGGAGTCGATGAGTGCCGCGGGGCTGTAGCTGCGGTCGCCGACGCGCATGGTTTTTGTCGCGGGCAGGGATTCCAGGTATTTGATCGCCTTCTTGGCCGCCTTGACCAGGCTGTTTCGGCCCTTGAAGGACTCTTGGAAGAGAGGCAGTTCCGCCTCGCTCAGGAGCTTGAGCGCCGGTCCCGTTTCCTCGGCCGGCGCGTTGGGCGGCTGGGCGAGCGCGCGCGGAGGTGAGGCGAGGACGAGGAAAGCCAGGAGTCCGAACATGACGGCTATTCTATCAAACGCGCCGCGACTCAGCGCTCGGGGAGGAAGCTTGCGGCCATCGCCTCGAAGACGGGCATGGTTTCATGGGCCGTCTCCCGAGGGGCGCGGTGCTCGAGGGCGAAGAAGCCGCGGCGGTCCGGGATCAGGACGGCCGTCTGACGCCGGACGTAGAGAACGGCCTTGCCGTTGGGAGCGAGGACGGGGGCCTCGAAGCTCATCTTAAACGCGGGTGCTCCGTTGAGCTCGATCTTCTCGAGGGGGGACAGGGCGTCGACGGAGAGTTTCGCCGCCGACCAGTAATCCTGGGGGTTTTTGATGCGGCCTGAGGCGTCGGGGTACTTGCCGATGGAGATGGAGACGCGTCCCGGCCCGAAGAACATCACGTCCTCGCCCGAAGCCTCGTCTTCCAGCATCCGCCAATCCGGGGGGACATTGCAGCGGTAATTCCCGGAGGGCTCGACGTAGGCGATCAGGGGGGGGTTGGCGCCGGAGGCGGGCGCGCTTGCGGCGGGCGCCGGCGCAGGCGCCTTCCGACAGGCGGCGATGAAAAGGATGAGAGCCAAGGGGAATAGTCGCTTCATCGTGTGAGCCCTTCGGCGGAGCGGATTTTTTTGAGGAGGTCTTGGTCGCCGGCCTTGAGGGCAAAGTCCTTCGCCTTGGAAAGCGCGGCCGCCGCGTCGGTGCCGCGCGCGGCGTCTTGAGCCTTATGAAGGTAATGCTCGCCCAGGACCCGCGCGGCTTGGAGCGAGGAGCCGTCAAGGGCGGCTCTTTGTTCCTTCAAACGGGCGCTTTCTGCTTCCTGCGCCTGCGCAAGCTCCCTTGAGGCCAGAGTTATCGCCGTCAGGTCGAGGGTCTTGGCTGTGATCTTCTCCAGGGTCGGCGCGGGGTTTTTCTTGACGCGCTCCCGGCGTTGGGCCAGGACCTGCGCGGTCTGACGCAGGGTGAGGGCGCCGGCCGGGGAGTAGTCTCGGTAGCGGTCGTAGAGGTCGCGCTTCCAGCGCTGGCGGTCGCCGGTCATCGAGACGTAGTCGGAGAGCTCGGCGTCGTCGATGGAGGCCTTGGTGTCGCGGCTCAGCTTGGAGCGGATGTATTGGTTCTTGCTCATCCAGGCCTCTTCCTCGAACTCCAGCACGAGGGCCTGAGGGAGATTTCCCCGGGCCATCTCGCGCAGGACGCCGTCGCGGCGGTCCTGCCAGGCGTGGGTGAGCTCGTGGACGAGAAGGGCGTCGTTTTTGGCGGCGAATGAAGCCGAGGCCTCGGGGTGAAGGGCGAGATACTCGAGGAGGGCTTGGCGCGAGTCGAGCCTCCGGCCCAGTTCGGCGCGCTCTCCGGGACCGGCGTCCTCGGTGACGGACATGGTGAGCGTTCCGCGGTCGACGATGATCACGCCGCGGCGGTGATCGTAGGAGGCCACGGCGCCGGGCAGGTCTTGGACGACGAGAGGCGGCAGGTCGGGGCGGCCGTTCTTATCTTTCAGACGTTCCAGCACCGTGCGTCCGAACGGATCCTGGGCGAGGGTGTTTGCGGTCGCGGCGTTCAAGGCGTCGCCCACGCGCCGTTCGGAGTCGTCGAGAGGGAGAAATCCGGAGCGCGGCCCGGCCTGGACAGGGAGGGCCCCGGCGAGGCGGTCCTTGAGGCTTCTTGCGCCGTCGAAAGCGGCCTCCAGGCGCGAGATGTCCGCGTCGGCCAGTCGGCGGAGCGCGGCCAAATCAACGTTGGCGCCGGCGGCCGCGGCCACGTCGGGGGGGAGTTGGGCCTTCAGGGACTGGACCAGCGCCCAGTCCTGGGCGCTCGGCTCCTCCTTTGAGAGGATCAGCTTCAGACGTTCCAGGGCCTGGAGCTGGGCGGAGAGGCCGAGGCTTCGGAGGGCCTGCGCGAGCTGGTCCTCGCTTAACGCCCGGGTCTTCCTGTCAAGAACGCGACCGTCGTCTTCCAGGCGAAAGCCGAGGCTGGCGAGGGCGTTCTTCGTTCCGTCCGTGAGCTGGGCGCGCCGCCAGTCCGCCGCGGCGTCTGCGGCCATGGAGGCGCGGGGGATGGAGAGGAGAATGAAAGCGGCGAGAAACGCTGATCTCATGGGGCGCTTGAGATAGAGTAAAGAGAACGGATGTGCGCGTCAAGGGACCTATCCCTCCATGTTTACGGGATTTTGAGAAACTCGCACCGGTGCGAGAAACGTCTGGGGAACATTGGGAGGAACAACGGCGATTGAACGGCATGGCGCCTTGAGGCGCCAGGATTTTCGCTTCGCGAAAATCTGAAGGGGAAGCGGTCGCAAGGCCGCTCCAATCCCGACTGTCCGCGGAAAAATTACCGGGTACAGGCCATTTAGTCGAATCGTAGAGGTTCAACCGTTCTTCCCCTCGAAAATCGACCATTCGGCCGTACAAACGGGGGCCTCGATTCTACTCCCTTCGGATTTTTACCGGACGGCTGCGATTCCCCTGGCCTGGATTTGACTTGATTCCTCAGACGGAAATTGCTATACTAAACAACGCTATCACACAAAGGATAGATAAAAGATAGCAAAAGATGGACATGTGAGGCCGTTGCGAGGTGCCATGTACCTAAAATCGATCGACATCTGCGGCTATAAATCCTTCGCGCTGAAGACTCATGTTCAGCTCGAGCCGGGAATTACCGGCGTCATCGGTCCCAACGGCTGCGGAAAGTCCAACGTCATGGAAGCCGTCCGCTGGTGCCTCGGCGAGATGTCCTGGAAGTCCCTGCGCGCCGACTCCATGACCGACGTGATCTTCGCCGGCACGGCCAAGCGGCCGCCCCAGTCCATGTCCGAGGTGACGCTGACCTTCGACAACGCCTCCTCGCTGCTGGCCGTCCAATATTCCGAGGTGACCGTCACTCGCCGCCTCTTCCGCTCGGGCGAGTCCCAGTATTTCCTCAATAAGACCCAGTGTCGCCTGCGCGATATTCGCGAGATGTTCCTCGACACCGGCCTTGGAGGCGACGGCTACGCCATCATCGACCAGGGCGGCGTCGACCAGATGATCCGCGCCAAGCCCGAGGAGCGCCGCGCCTTCTTCGAGGAGGCCGCCGGCGTAGCGAAGTACAATGCCAAACGCCAGGAGGCCCTGCGCAAGCTCGACCGCGTGGACATGGATCTCGGGCGTCTGCAGGACTCCGTGGCACTCATCGAAGAGCAGGTCAAGAAGCTCGATAGCGACGCGAGGCGCGCCAAGCTTTACGCGAAGTACAAAGAAGAGCTGGCGGCGATGGAGGCCGCTCACATCATCGAGCAGACCGCCTCCATCGAGACGGAGCTCTCCCAGATGCAGGAGCGCATCGGTCCCGTCGAACAGAGGCTGGGCGAGCGTCGGTCCCAGATCGCCGCGGAGGGCGCCAATCTTGCGGCCTTGAACCTCGAGAAGACCGGCGAGCAGAACCGCCTCATCGAGGCCAACTTGAAGGTCGCCGAGGCCAAGACGGCCATCGGACGCCTCGAGGAGCGCCTGCAGAGCTCGGCTCGCGCCGTCGAGGACATGGATGCGCGCGCCGCGGCCTGCCGCGCCGAGGCCGAGGCCGACGGCGTTCGCGCCGCCGCCGTCGAGCCGGAAGTCGCCGTCGTCGCCGCCTCCATTGCCCAGGCCGAGGCGGCGTTGGCCGAGGTGCGCCGCCGGGCGGAGGCCGCCGAGGCGGAGTTCGCGGCCATCGAGGCCCGCGTGAGCGCGGCTCAGGCCCTGAAGGACGCTCTCTCTCGAGAGGCGTCTGCCAAGGCTCAGGAGGCTTACGATCTGGGGCGGAGCCTCTCTGGTTCCGAATCCGAGCTGACCCACGCCGTCGCCCATGCCCGGGCGTCTCTGCGCAGCCTGGAGCGGGACGCCGCGTCCGCCGCCGAAACGCGGGGGCGGATTTCGGAGGCGCGCTCGGAGCTTTCCGTCTGTTCGGCGCGTCTGGCCCAGGCCCAGGAGGCCGCGCAGGCCGCCGAGGCCGCGGCTGAAAGTCTCCGCCGCCGCCAGTCGGAGCTCGGAGAGGAGACCGTGCGGCTGCATTCCGATCTCGCCCAGGCCAAGGCGCGCTCCGAGTCCCTTGAAAGCCAGGGAGGCCAGAACCCGTACTGGGTCGGCGCCCAGGCCGTGCTCAACGCCCAAATCCCCGGCGTCGTCGGCATCGTGCGCGGGCTCTTCCGCGTCGAGGACGGCCTCAAGCCCTCGCTTGAAGACCTCCTCGGCGAGAGGTCGTTTGCCGTCGTCGTGGAGGACTCGACGTCCGCGCGGGCGGGCGTGGAGCTGCTCGAGGCCTCAGGCAGCGGCCGGGCGCGCTTTTTGGTCCTCTCGTCTTTAAGCGACGTTCCCGAGAAGATCTACCCCGAAGAGTCTCGGCCGCTGATGTCCCGCCTGCAGTACGAGCCGCGCTACGAGAAGGCCGTTCGGCATCTCTTCGCCGAGGCCTACGAGCTCGGCGGCAAGCTTTTCGGCGACCACTGGGTCTACGGCGGCGCAGTTTCAAAGGACGGTCCTCAGCCGACGCTGGCCGACCTCGGGGAGCTTAAGGAGCAGGTCGTCACCTTCGAGTCGCGCAGCGCCGGACTTTCCGAGGAACGCGTCCGCGCCGAGTCCGCCCTGACCGAGGCGCTCGCCTCCTCGCGCGCCTCCGCCCAAATCCTTTCCGCGGAATCAAACCGCCTGCACGGCCTGGAGGCGCGCGTCCAACAACTCGAGCAGGGCCTGGAAAATCACGCGCGCAACGAGGAGCTCTCCATTGAGGAGTCCGCGCGCGCCTTGGCCGAGATCGCCGCCGCCAAGGAGTCCATCGTCGAGGCCAGGGCCCGGCGCTCCGAAGCCGAGGCCGCCGTCTTGACCGCGCGCGCCGAGGAAGCTAAATCCGCCGAGGCCCTCGCCGCGATTCGCGAGGAATTGGCCGGCAAGCGGGCCGCCTTCCAGGCGCAGGAAGGCCAGCTGCGCGGCGTGACCGATCAGCTTTCCGCCCACGCCTCCTCGCTTAAACGTCTCGAAGGCGAGAAGGCCGCGCTTGAGGCGTCTATCTCGCGCCTGGCCGCCGAGACCGAGGAGCTCGCGCGCCGCAAGGCCGAGACCCTTGAGGCCGAGGAGCGCATGCGAGGCGAGATTCTTGGGCTTCAGACCGAACTGGCCTCCCGGGAGAACGAGGCTAAGTCCGTCTTCGACCGCATGCAGGACCTTCAGCTCAAGATCGACGAGCGGGGCGTGCTTCTTAAGACCCTCCAGGCCGAGCACGACCAGGCCCAGGCCGATCTCCATCAGCACGAGGTTCATGCGACGGCCCTTAAGAGCAAGCAGGATCTCCTCAAGACCCGCCTGTGGGACGAGTGGCAGTTGACCGTCGAGGATGCCCGCAACAAGTACAAGGGCGTCATCGCCGACGCCGAGAAGATCGAGACCTTGCGGCGCCGCATCGTCAACATGGGCAACATCAACATGGCCGCGCCCGAGGAGTACGAGGCCTTAGCCGAGAAGCAACGCTTCCTCATCGAGCAGATCAACGACCTCCTCAAGGCCAAGGACGACCTCCTGGCCGCCATCCAGAAGATCAACGGCGCCACTCGCGAGAACTTCCGACAGACCTTCACGGACGTGCGTGAGCATTTCCGTCGGCTCTACGCGGTGCTCTTCGAGGGCGGCGAGGCCGATCTCGTGCTGACCGACCCGGAGAATATCCTTGAGACCGGCGTCGACATCGTCGCCCAGCCCCCGGGCAAGAAGCTGCAGAGCATCTCGCTCTTGTCCGGCGGCGAGAAGACCCTGACGGCAATCGCTCTGCTCTTCGCCTTCTTCATGGTCAAGCCCTCGCCTTTCTGCATGCTCGACGAGGCCGACGCCGCGCTTGACGACGCCAACATCGAGCGCTTCGTGGCCCTCCTGCGCGAGTTCCAGAACAAGACCCAGTTCCTCATCGTCAGCCATAATAAGCGCACGATGGAGGCCACCGACGTCATGTACGGAGTGACCATGGAGGAGAAGGGGGTCAGCCAGCTCATTTCCGTCGACTTCCGCAAGAAGTCCGGCCCCGCGGCCGATCCCGTCAGCGCGAAGGTCCTCCAGCAGGGGCCCTTCGAGCCCGCGGCGATGGACGCCTCCGCAGACACGACGGCCTGAGAACGGGCTCGGCGAAAGTTCCCGGGATTGCTAGGATACCCGGGTGATCTACGGGGTCTTCTCGGACGTCCACTCAAACCTTGAGGCGCTGAAGGTCGTCCTCGATTTTTTTGAGGAGGCGGGCGTGGGCGGCTACATTTGCTGCGGAGACCTCGTCGGCTATGGTCCCGATCCCGAGGAGTGCGTGGAACTGATCCGCGCCCTGCCGAAGCTCTCCCTCGTCGGGGGCAATCACGACTTGGCCGTCGTCGGCCGTTTGGATTTGGACTGGTTCAATCAGTACGCGCGCGCCTCGGTCCTGTGGACGCGCCCGAAGCTTTCGGCGGCTTCGCGCCTCTACCTAGAGGGCCTCTCGGCGAGGCTTGAGACGAAGCATTTAACGATCGCGCATGGCACGCCCCGCAATCCGCCCGAGGAGTATCTCCTGAGCCAAGCTCAATTCCTCGACAACATCCCAAGTGTTAAGTCCTGGCCGCTGTTCGTGGGGCACAGTCACATGCCCCTGATCTTCCGCGCCGACGATCCGGCGGGGGGGCGCCCGGAGGGGCCGTTCATCGAGGACGTCGAGGAAGTCCTCGGCAGAGGCCCGGACGGAAGCTTTCTTCCGGTCGCCCTCAATCCCGGTTCCGTGGGCCAGCCGCGCGACCAGGACCGGCGCGCCTCCTGCGGCGTTTTCGACTCGAAAGCGGGGACCTTCCGGGTGTTCAGGCTGCCCTACGATGTCCGCGCCGTTCAGGCCAAGATCCGCGCCGCAGGCCTGCCCGAGTACCTCGCCCTTCGACTCGATTACGGGCAGTGAGAAACGTTCCCGAGTTTGGATCCATTTTCCGCTTGCATCCCGCCCGGAGCATCGTTTAGAATCACGCGCCGCCCCAAATGGTTCTTACAATCATTTAATGCCTGGCACAAAAAAGAGCTCTGGAGGCTCCATGACGACGCGAAAGTTTCTGCTTTTGCTGGGGGTCGTGCTCTCTGTTTCGACGAGAACGGAGGCCTCCCTCGAGACGGCCGTCGTCGGCGTTGCCTCAGGTTTTGAATCCTCGGTCGCGCAACTGAGCGCCGTGGCTGTGGGCCCCCGGCTCTGGCCCGGGGCTCCTCGCAGAATCCAGGACGCCGACGCGATCGTCTCCTGGGATGCGTACCTGCGCGAGCATGCCGGACTTATTGCGGCGGGTTCCTTGAAGCCGCTGGTTTCGGCGCCTACGGCCGACGTCGACTTAGCACCCCTGCTCAACAAGCAGCTTAAGACCTCCCTGCGCTACGTTCTGGGCGGACGGACCGTTTGGTTTGGTGGAGTCTTCGACCGAGAGCAGAACGCCTATCTCAGCCTCCTCGTCGAGGGAGAAGCCCCGCGCTACTACAACGTCCGCGGGCTTCTGGACAGGGAAGAGCGCGTCAAGATCGGAAGCGCCGTCTATCAAATCAGCCTCTCGGCGAACATCTTCAACCGGGTCAAAAGCGAGATCCATTTCGAGAACGTCGACAACCAAGGCGAGCGTGGGAGCTTCACCTTGAAGAAAATGGTGGAGGCCCTCGCCGCGGAGGGCGTGCCGGTCACCCTGTCGGGACAGTTCTACCGGGTGTTCTACACGGATGGCCTTAAGGCGGGCCGATCTGATCCCGCCGCGAGGCTTTTCACCTTCCTGACCCAGGAGCCAAACGGCGATCTTCGACTCTATTTCATTCCGGTGGAACTTGTGCCCGCAGGCCGCATCGCCGCCTTCAAGATGTACGAGGACCGCGACGTCGGCTTATCCCAACGCGACGGGCGACTCAAGATTTACGAGAAGCCTTAAGCCGAAAGTGCCAGGCTTGTAGGATTTAACGCCCAGCTTCCTCCCTGGGACCTTTGTCGCCCCCCCGCTGGGACCTCGGGCCCATGTCTTGCCTCCTTGCCGGTGTTACGATGAGGGTTATATTAGGAGGAACCCCATGAAGAAAGACGCCTCTCCCAACGGACGCAAACACGGACTCCGCTCGCGCCTGGCCCTTGAAAGCGAAAGCCGGAACAGGACGATCCTGACGTTTGCCAGCGAGGCTCGGACCTACCTGTGGTCGTCCGACCGCGCGCGGCGCTTCGTCGTCAAGCATTGAGGTGAGGATTGGGCGGCCGCCGCTTTCGGCGGCCCTCGTTTTCCTGCTCCTCGCCCCTCCGGCTCGGGCCAATCCGAGCATCGCGCAGGATTTCGGCACCATGACCCAGTGGCTCAGCCACGAGTTGGCCCAGGGCCTGGCCTTCAGCGCCGGCTCCAATTTCGATCCGCCCAAGGAGGTCAAAGGCTACTACCTCCAGCCCGACTTGTCCCTCGGCGTGGGCCGCATGCCCCTCGACAAGCGGGACTTTCCCATGATCACGGTCCAGGCGCTCAAGGATTACGGGGGGGCGAACATCTTTCCGAATTCGGTGATGTTCCCAAACCTCGCCCTGCACTTGCGCATGGGCCTGCCCTGGCGCGGCGACTTCTACCTGCGCTTTGCCGACGCGACCACTCCTCCCGGCTACAAAATTTCACCCACCATGACGGCCCAGGTCCAGAGCAACTCCTACGGGGCCGGCCTGCGCCAGCATTTCTTCGGCGGGGATTATCCGGTCTTCACTCTCGGGGCGCACTACAACCATATCCGGGGGCGGACCCATCTGAAGGGCACGGTGCACAACGAGTCCTCCGGAGTGACCACCGACGGCGAACTGCTCGGAGATCTTAATTGGAACCTCAACAGCTTCGGCCTGACGGGGATGATCGCCCAGAGCTTCGGCGCCTGGACGCCGTTTGCGGGCGCCGGCTACAACTACGCCACGGGGTCGGTCCGCGCGCGCTTGGTCATACGGCCCCAAAGCTGGATCATCAATGAAGGCAACGACATCGTCGGCGAGGGCAGCGAGCATCCCGAGTCGAGCCAAGGCCGCTGGATCTTCGGCCTGCAGTATGAACGTCCGACCTGGAGCATCTTCGGCAACGCCGAGGTCAAGGCCTTGGGCCAGCTTCAATACCGCAGTTTCGTCGCCCAGATCGGGGCGGCCCTGCCTTTCGACATCGGCCGCGGCCCCGCCATCTTCTACAAGAAGCATAGGGTCGAGCCCGTCGCGCCCAAGTCCGCCGTCGACGACGCGCCGGCCCCGGCGCCCAAGACCCGCCGGCGCGCCTCGCCCAAGCCGTCCGAGCAGGCTCCCCCGGAGATGATCTTCCTGCGATGAGCATCCCCCTGCAAGCCAAGCGCCTCGTCGCCTTCGCGCTCTGCGCGGCGATGGCGGCGTCCTCTCTGGGGCCGCAGGCCCTCGCTCAGGAGTTTTCGGCCGCGCGCGCGGGCGCGCAGCGGCCCGCTGCTCCCATCGCCCTGCCTCCCTCCGCCGTGATTTCACCAGCGGCGGGTCTTCCTACCCCCATCTCATCCCCCTCAGTTCTTCTTCCCGCGCCTCTTCCCACATCAGCCGTTTCCGTGGAGATTCCTCAGCCGGTTGTCGCTCCGACGGACGTCCCGGAAGCCGTTGCTTCTTCCCTTGTGGGTCATCTGGATGAATCTGTCGCACGCCCTCTGTCCGATCCGAAGTCGGATGCGTCCTTTCATTTGGACCGGATCTACGATGCCGCCAAGCCCGCAGAGGCGTCCGTCCCGGTCTCGGGAACGGAGGCCGGAGCTCCGGCGCCGTTGCCTCTGCCAGGGCTTCATTCTAGATCAGAGCGACAAAATCGATCCGTCGTGTTTCCCGCCGCCGTGTCGGCCGTCTCGGGGCTCGGCTGGCTGACGGCGAAGGCCGCCGCTTTCGGCGCCAAGGCTCTCGTCGCCCACTCCATCGCCTCCGCGTCTGGAGCCGCAGTCGTGCTGGGTGCGGCGGCGACCGCGATGATGTTCGTGACCGTTCCCCTGGTCGTCTACGCCGCGCATGAGGCCCTGACTCTGGGAGTCACGCTCCTGCGCGGACGCCGCGTCACCGACGAGCAGTTCAAGGCCTTCGTGCGGCGCGAGGTGATGGACGGACGGCTTGACGCCAACGCGGCCGCACTGCTGAAGCCCTACCGCCCTCAGGGAACTTGGCCCACGGGGACCTCCGCCTTCGCCGCCCACGGCTCGATCTGGATTAGGCCCGAGCTGACCGCGTCTCCGCGGCTCTTCCGCCGAGCGGTCCTGCACGAGCTTCACCACTGGACGTCGGCTCCGACGCGGGGGCCTCCGCGCGGCCTCAGGGGGCTGTTCTCCCTCTTCGTCTCCGAGCTCCGGGCCCGGGGCGCGGAGTTTAAGGGTGCGACTGCCCTTAAGACCCTCAAGGTCTCCTCGCTTGAGCGGGCCCTGCGTCAGGCCCAGATATCCTTAAAGAGATCGGCGCCCTACAAGGTCCTCGTCCTCAACCCCGACTCCAAGGATCTCGAAGACCCGGCCCTCTACGAGGGCCTCTCGGGAGGCTCGGCCAGGGTCACGGCCCAGCGGGCCGAGACCATCGAGGCCCTGGGAGAGGCCGTCGGCCAGAGCTATCAGGCCGTCGTCCTCGGCAATGTCTCGGCCATGCTTCCGCCGCATAAGTCGAAGGACTCCCTGCGCCTTGAGACGGCGCTCAAGCAGCTCGACAGCCTCTACGTCCT
>Ga0334722_10006027_pt1 | contig 12102 bp, 13 predicted proteins | sample C3_bottom_MG_FD_207210 | JGI IMG/M metagenome (GOLD analysis project Ga0334722, IMG submission 207210) | Sediment microbial communities from Yellowstone Lake, YNP, Wyoming, USA - C3_bottom | ecosystem: Environmental > Aquatic > Freshwater > Lake > Sediment | place: USA: Wyoming | collected...
CTATAAATACATATTTTCAATCTTCTACGGTAGGGTATGGCAGTAACCCCACTTACGCAATTTCTCTTTAATGTATTCATTACAATAGCTGTTCTTGTTACATTTTACACTTGCAACTTTTACTATCTTGTATTACTTTCAAGGCATAGACGAAAGAACCAAAAAACCGAACTACTAGGATCACCTACTGTTACAATACAGCTTCCAATATACAATGAAAAATACGTTGCAGCAAGACTAGTTAATGCAGTTTGTGCGATGGATTACCCAAAAGAAAAGATGTGTATCCAAGTATTAGATGATTCTGATGATGATACGTACGATATTTTAGAAAATCTTGTTATTGATTATCAAAAGAAAGGATTTGATATATCACATATATGTAGAGCAAATAGGAAAGGATACAAAGCAGGAGCTCTTCGTAGTGCGATGAAATTTGTAAAAGGTAATTTTGTAGCCATATTTGACGCTGATTTTATTCCACCTCATTGGTTTTTGAAAAAAGCAATTCCGTATTTTACAAAACCGGAGATAGGATTAATCCAGTGTAAATGGGGCCATGTAAACGAAAAATATTCTGCACTGACACAAGCACAAGCACTCAGTCTTGACTTTCATTTCCTTGTAGAACAAAAAGCAAAAAGCAATTCACACCTTTACATGAGCTTTAATGGTACTGCGGGTATTTGGAGAAAAGAATGCATTGAAGATGCAGGAGGCTGGCACACTGCAACACTTGTTGAAGATCTAGATTTAAGCTACAGAGCTCAGATGAAAGGCTGGAAATGTCTTTTCTTACCAGATATCGTTATTGATGCAGAACTTCCCGTACAAATGAACGCAGCAAAAAGGCAGCAATTTAGATGGGCAAAAGGCTCGATACAATGTGCTATTAAATTACTAGGCGATATAGTGATAAAAAAAATTCCATTTGATACAAAGATTCAAGCTTTTGTTCAGCTGACTAGACACATAGTACATCCTCTTATGCTAGTTCAATTTTTAATACTTCCAATATTATTGGCAGCAAAGTTCAATCTGTATGTTGCTAGTGTATTACCATTACTAACAATAGTTGCGTACTTGGCAATGGGACCTGTTGTATACATAATGATAATACGGAACTTGTGGGCACAAAGCTGGAAATCAAAAACATTGGCGTATTTTTATTTGATATTTTATTCTGCTGGCATGTCAGTAAACAATACTGTTGCAGTCTTTGACGCTTTTATTGGAAAGAAAAATGAATTTCTTAGAACTCCTAAATATGGAATTGTAAACAAGACCGATGACTGGAGAGACAAAGCGTACAATCTACCATTCACAAAAACTACACTACTTGAGATCTTTTTTGGAGTTTATGGTGTCTTGGCAATATTCATTGCAATTTTCTCAGGAAACCCAGTATTTGCGCCTTTGATTGGAATTCAGACGTTAGGATACTTCTACATATCCTATCTTAGCATATCACATACAACATTTAAAAAGAACAAATCGCAGTCGTTACACAACATAACAAAGGCAGAGAAGATGGCAAACACATACTACAAACTTGCAATGGTAGGAATAATCGGGTTTATCTCATTTGGAGCCTTCATGGCTTTCTATGGGTATCAACATGATGTGTATCCATTAGATCAATCAAGAGGTCTTTTAGATAGAATTCAGACAACAAAAGATACACAAGCAATTATTGGATATCTTCAAACTATCAAAACTCTCTTGCCTAAAGAAGGAAACCCTGTTTGGATATTTCCTACAGAAACAACAGATTTTGGTTCAATACAAAATGACCTTGCTAACATGATCTCAAATGTAGAGAAGATTTCAACTGTTCCTCAGGATAGTTCTTCTTTTCATACTGGAATGATAGATCTGCATGAAATGGCAAAAGAACTAAGAATTCATCTTATGGATGCGACTCCATACATGTACGTCAGTTTTTCAAATGTTGTTTTCAGTTCTATATGGATAGCAGCAATACTTGGAATCTTTACTATGCTAAAAAGAAAGAAAGACCATCTAAAATCATATGAAATGTCTGATGAAGTTTAAGATATTCCAAATTCTTGTCTTACTTCGTCAACAGCACGAATTCCAAAAAGGTCTCTTACTTGATCTATTCTAAGCGATTCTTTTACTAGATCGCGCCCAAGCTGAGTTATTAAAAGTCTAAAGACGTCAGTGAATCTAATTTCCCATCTGTCGGCACAATCTAAAATCTTGCTTATGCTCCACTGTTTTACCTCTTGTGGAAGAGGAATTTTTTTCTCAGACTCTATAGAAAGTCTGTCAAATAAATTTACCATGTCTACTGTCTGCGAAATCATGTTATCAAGGTCATCCAAAGTACCGTACTTTGACTCTGAATACATGCGAACATTTGATTGAAATTCGGCCAAACGTAATAACCCAATAACCTCTCTTGATGTATTTTGGGCAGTTCTATGAGTGACACTCTTTATCTCTTGAAGTTCTTGGTGTATTTCATGTGCTTTTTTATGGAATTCTGATGTGGTAGATGCATTTCGATTTAATAATTCTGTTAAATCTGATATTTTCTCATCAATCTGTTTTGTTTTACCCATTACATTTTCTCTAAAATTGGTAAATTCTATGCTGACATTTCTGATGTCGGCACCAAAAGCTGCAAGAGAGTCGGTTTTTCTGACAAGTGAACCTAACTCTATGCCTACATCTCTGATATCAGAACTCATGTTTGCTAGAGATTCTGTTTTCGATGTTACATTTCCAATATCATGTTTTAGATTTGTTATATTTTCTTCTAGTTTAGAAATTTTTTCAGCTTTTGTAATAACCTCATCTATCTTCTTTTTTACTTCATCAAAGCCGCTAAAACTTTGTAGTGATTCTGTCTTGACAGACACCTTTTTGATCTCATCTTGAATTTTTTCTGTTTTATCAGACACATGCATTATCATTTTTGTGTTATTTCTAATTGAATCCAGACTGTCAGCTACGCTTTGCATTATTTTGTTTACGTCAGGAAGAGATTCTTGTTTTTCACGAATCTTACTTACTTGTTCTTGAAGACGACCTGTTTGTTCATTGACCTTTGCTATCAAATTTGAATGAGCTTTTACTTGACTAATACCAGAAAATAGTTTTTGTGTATCTTCCTCAAGAATATTTATCTGTCTTGCATTTCGTTGTATTTGTTCTAAGGCTGAACCGACTGCATCTATCATGTTTTTCAGTGAAATGAGGATCTTTTGATTTTCTGCAAAAATCTTTGACATGGATTTGATTTCATTGGCTAGAACTTTCGTCGCGTCAGAAATTGAACTCATTTTTTTCAAGACGTCTGAGCTTGAATCTTTTTTAGTCTTAACTGGAATTCCACGACTAGATTTCTTTGTCACTTTACAATAGTGCAGAGCTAACCGATAAAAAAGTTCGTATTTAAAACAGTTTTTAGAAAAAATAATCCAGAATTAGTTGTTAACTACTTCTGGATCATGAAGGACTTCGTGGAAAGTCTTTTGAACCAAACCATTTTCAGTCTCAATGAACTGTTTTGGGCAATATTCACATGTTAACATGAAATACGGTACGATACGGTACTATTAATAATCAGGTAACTGTGCAATGACCTTCAATTGACTTTTTGGTCAGATACCCCAGAGTTTCTTTCTTCATGAAATCAGCTAACTCTATCATCATCCCATGATCAAGCATAGGAGTCAGTATTTATGCGTAAAGTTATTCAAAGGTAAGAATTTTTCACCAAATTGTTGTTCCAGACTACATGTGGTCTTAAATAAAATTCAAGAAATGAGGCGCTATGGCAAACGAGGTTCTTGAGAAGATAGCCTCTACAGGTTTGAACGGAATAAAAAGAGTAGAACTGAAAAGAACCTTTGGAAAAAACTGTGAATCTGTAATAGATGCTCTCATCAAAAAACAAGAGATCTTTATTGAAAAAAAAGGCAATGCATACTTTGTTTGGACAAAGGAAAACTATGTTTCTCACATCTCTAAAAATGATCCTAAATCCAAACTTGCACTAAATATGGCAACGAAAATGAATGTTAAAGAAGAGAAAGGAGAACATCAGAACAATGTACGAAATACCATAAACACATCACATTATGTTATAAATTCTGACATGGAGTTTAAGAGTGAATTTGATATGTGTCTAGCAAATGCATCTACCTCTATAGGTTGGACTCCATTTTCGTTCATACGTAAAAAAATATGCGAATCAAAACAAATCTCAAGTGACCATTTCTATACTTTGGTTTCGGAACTTGTAGAAAGACATAGAGAAAATTATGAAATTTCTTCCGGAGGCCAAGAGGGTATCATGATGCGTGGATTAGTACACGGTTTTGTGAGGAATATCTAATGTACGCATACGAATTAGAAACCAATCCATATCCTAGTAGTCCAACGCCGACAGAAAAAGATGCTAGAATACTTGGGGGGAAAAGACACAAAGAAGCAAAATCCGCTATCTTAGAATGCATAAAAGAACTATTACAGAAAGTATCTGGCAGAGATTCAAACGGTGGAGATTTTAGAGTAATTACACTTATTCAGGATGTGGGTTCAGGCAAGACGCATTTAGCTTTACATATACGAAATCTACAAAACAGGCACAATACTGTTTGCACGTTTCTCGATCTCTCTACGGTATCTCCAAAAACTATGTCTAGTCTCTATAATGCACTTGTTAAGGGCTTTGAAGATGAATTTTTCATTCAACTTAGAACAAAACTTCTAGAGTATATTAGAGATAGAGCAGAACAAGGCGACAATTCAGCAAAAAAAGCATTGGATTATACTTTCATAGATAGACTATCTGGTGTTACAATACGACAGGAAACAGATGATGTTATTTCAGGAAAAAAATCCATATCTGTTGAAAATCTAAAAAAATTTCTTGTACAATGGTTTAACCACTATGAATCAGCAATAATTACAAGTATCATAACTAATTCCTTTGATTCTGTAGAAAATCTAGAAGAACTACTTGGTAGAATAACAGCCATCTCAAAATTAACCCACAGATTTCTTGGCAAAATTATCTTGTATGAAATAGATGAATTTGATGGAAATCACGAATCAATAGAATTTGTTAAAGCTATTATTAATGCACACATTCCTGCATCTGTACTGTTACTTATTTCAACACCATCCGGTTATGCAGAAATTCAAAGTATGAATGCTTCAGTTTTTGATAGATTGGAAAAAGCAAATTATAAAATTGATTTAGCAGGTTCCAATTCTGCAGATGAACTTTCAGAAATTGTCCTGGAGTATATCAAACACGATGATAAGAATGGAAAATTCAAACAACAAGCACAGGAAGACCTTATAGAAAAGATCAGAGTACTTTATGATGAATTTCCAGATTTTAGAAGTGTACGATCTATCATTAACATATTATACCATGCCATGGAAAAATCACAGGAGCTTAGTCTAGAAAAAATCGATGAATTTGTTATCGATGAGACAATAAAACATGCATATCCTGGTCTCAAAGTACGTGGTAGTATAATGGATGTACCAATATCTGATTTTATTAAAATCAGAAGAAACTGTAATAGTGACAATGTTGGTTTTCAGCTAAAAAAAGCAGTTGCAAACTTAGTTAATTTTGCTCATGAAATGGGGAACATTGGAAAACTAGAAAAACAAAATCATCCACTTGATATAATTTACCATGATCCATATGGTGCTAAAATAGGCGTAGCTGTTGTGATAAACCAAAATCATACTAAGAACTTTGAAGAAATTTCAAATGTTTCAAAATCCTCTGCACTTGTAGACAAACTTGTTATTCTTACTAATACGAACGTTCCAAGTTCTAATTCTGCAATAATAGTAAATATGGACAAATCAAAAATGGTGGATTTGATTTATTTTGACACTAAATACAGCGACCATAAAATTGTAAATTCTGATAACGAAAAAGCTCAGATGCTTGCCAAGACAGTTAATATTATTTAGAATATCCCACTTTTAGCGTAGTTTTTATTATTTCTGAAGTGGAAGCTGCGGACGATGTATCAGTAAATCTGAATTCCACTGTTGAACCTATTTGAATTATTTTATTATTGATCTCTCGTGGGATATATGTGTCAACAATGAAGAGGTTGGTATTAGATCCTGTTTCTCTTAGACCAGGTGTATTTGTATCAAAAGCAGGATTTGCCAGAGTCGTCCTTATCCCCTTGGTACGAAACTTTATCAAATCCAATGGAATAGTATCAGGATTTTTTGAATCAAGATTCCAATCAGGTTCATAAAGTTGAAGTAGAAATCTTTCACCAATGCGTACATTTTTTGTAGATGTAGAAATAGTTGCTAGAGTTTTCGAAATGATAATGGATTTTGTAACTGTTTTTGTCTTTCCAACAGCGTCAGCCTGATCATTATATTTTATCAATAAAATGTCACCTCTCTCAACAGATCTACCATTAACTGTAGTTGGAATATTTAGTTGCATGAAAAAAGTACCCGAGTTCACTGACACTTCTTTCATTGTATCTGGTTTTTCTATTGGAATGCCATTAATAGTAAATTCCAACAAACCAGTTGTAGATATCATGTCTATTCCCTTAGGACTGGTGTTAAGGTCATTATCAGTTATGTAGAGATTCAACACGCTACCAGGAGAGATTTTTGTTATATTGTTTTTAACATAAAGATTGGATAAGCTACCGGAATATTCTATGACTGCATAACTTGCAGGAAATGGAATTAGCAAAAGTACAAAAAATATGCTTTTCGTTATTCTATACATGGTTTATCGATAATTTATTTCTGTAACACACCATTTTTAAATCAAAGAGTTCCTTCGATTATATGCAAGAGTTTTTTCTTCAAACGGATGCATTTACGCTACCAAAAGAAGATTTCATAGGTGATCTTGCAGTAATTATGATTTTAGCTGCCATAGTCACATTAGCTTTTTTTAAAATGCGCCAACCAATTATCATTGGATATCTATTTGCTGGAATGCTAATAGGACCACTTTCTCCTCTCTGGGTCTCTCTCCTACCTGGTGGGATAGGATCATCTTCTGGTATGAAAGGAATTATTGCACTGTCTGATCTCAAAGTACTAAACGTCTTTGCAGATATTGGAATAATATTACTTCTCTTTGTAATTGGAATAGAGTTTCCTATTGCCAAAATAAAATCTATAGGAAAAGTCGCAATGGGTATGGCAACAATTGAGCTTTTTCTTGCATTAGGAATAATATTTTTCGTAGGAATATCACTTGGACTTAATTTCATGGATTCATTATTTCTAGCAGCTGCTTTGTCAGTCAGCAGTACTGCTATAATAATTAAAATTCTTGAGGATATGGGAAAGATCAAAAAGGAATCGACAGTACTTGTTCTTGGAATTCTGATTGTTGAAGACATAATAGCAGTTGTTCTCATTGCTTCTTTACAATCTGTTGCACTTGTAAACAATGTGTCATTTGAAAAAATCATAATCATAAGTGCTGTTGCTGCAGCATTAATAGTTGGTACACTAACTGTAGGCGCTAGAATAATTCCAAAATTAATAGATAGAGTAGCAAATACCGGTCACCATGAAATTTTGTTAATCTCCGTACTTGGCTTGTGTTTTGGATATGCGCTGCTTTCTAACCTAGTAGGATTATCAGTTGGAATTGGAGCATTTCTGGCTGGCGTACTTGTAGCTGAATCAAAATCTTATGAAGTATCCAAAGTACTGGCAAGCCCTATAAAAGACATGTTTGTTGCAATTTTCTTTGTTTCTGTAGGTGCACTTATGGACATAAACCAATTACAAAATTACATACTAATTGCATTGGTTTTCATAGCAGTATCCATAATTGTAAAATTTGGTGGTACTTTATTTGGTGGATTCTTGTTTAAACAAGGATTTAACAAAACGCTTCGTTCTTCGCTAGCTCTTTCTCCTAGAGGTGAATTTTCAATTGTAATAGTTAAAGTTGGGGTAGATATGGGAGCAGTTAGTGCATTTTTGTTCCCAATGATAGGAGTCATTTCTATAATAACTGCCTTCATAACTCCATTCGTAATTAAGGCCGGGGATCAAACAATTCTCAAAAACTCCATAGAATCTGAACCATGACCAATGATGAAATGGAAAGACTTCTTGCACAAGTACACAAAGACATCACCTTGTTTGATTACAATGGAACAAAAGTGCCTTGTATAATATTTGAAGAAAAAAAATTTGATAATATCATGAGAACAATTGCTGGAAAACCAGTCTCAGTTGAAACAAATCTGAACATTCTTCAAGATGATCTAGGGCATGTATTCGTTGAAATTTTATTAAATTTCTCATATGATGGTATTGGAGAAAAATTATTGTTATATGCAAATGAATCCATTGAATTCTTTGAATCGCTCGCAGAATCTTCTATGCTTGCACTTTCTTCACCACATTCAGAATATGGCAAATCTAATGTTTTCATGATTCAACTTCCAAAGCCAGAAAGAGCTACTAATGCATTAGAAATTATTAGAACTGGTTTGAAAAAATTATGAATGCGGTTGCCGGGATTTGAACCCGGGTCGCGGAATTGGCAATCCCGCATATTAACCAAGCTGTACTACAACCGCTTAAACGATTTAGAAAATTCTAGTCTATTAAAGCGTACTGGTTAGTAACACTGTTTTTAATCATGCGTTAGCTAGATAAAATATGGATAAGAAACTAGAAGAAAAAATCCATCAAAAAATAAAAGAAGTCGCAGAAAATTCTGACGAAATTTACAAAATAATAAATTCGCTTGAAAAATTAAGATCTCATTATGATTCTTTTGGTTATGGCATAGTGATAGGTAGACTTTACAATTCGTTTTATTACCAATGTAGAAGGATTCTGAAACGAAATCCTACAAATGAAGAATTTCTAGAATTTCTTAATATGTTAAATAAAAACCAAGTAAAAATTCTAGACGTACTAAAATTAAGCAACCACAGTCTTTAGAGGAATTACCTTAATTGTGGGAGTCATAGGCAACTTCACCGCTGCACCATGTAATGCTTTTTTCGCAACTTCTAGATGTTCTTTTTTGACATGAACTTCCATGATGCATTGACCTCGATTTACTCGTGCAGCTAAACTTACAGCTTTTCCAAAAGCTCCCCTCATACCTTCTTGAAGCCTATCTGCACCAGCAGTTGCAATCATCTTGTTTTCTCTAAGTAAAATATGTGGATAAATTCTAAGAGTGGAAAAGTAGCCAGTTTCACCTGTTACTTGTTCAATTTTTTTGTTTGCTGATAATCTAGCTGATTCTATTGCCATATGTCTTATCTGGACCTTTTCACTTGAACAGAGCTGTACACAATAATCGTAATTTCCTCTTTGTCCTCCAGAAAACTTGGCTATTTTTATCTGAGGCTTACCTTTAATGTACTTCTTTCTTGTATACGGTTGACCATTACCAATTCTGTAATTTGCGCCGTGCATAACAACACTTTTGATTGCTTATCTAAGCCCATATTTTAACCGTGAGATTTTGTTAAACATCTTTTAGAATGTGATTACAACATGGTACGTAGTATTATATTGTTAAACCACTTGTTGGAAAACATGTCAGATATTGAGTCCAAAGTAGAAGGAGTGTTAGTAAAAGATCATACTTTGATCTCAGACAAAAACATGAAGAATGGTTTAGAACAAAAAGGTTTTGGAGAAATTATAAAGAAAAAATTTTTCTTAAAACCATTTGAATCTCTTTATCTTCTATACACTGACAAGCTTAAACTAACAAAAGGAAATCAACAAATTAACTTTGATACAATGATGCAGGAATGTATAAAATCTGATGATGGTATATTAACAAAATTTCTAATCTATCGTGATCTCAGAACAAAAGGATACATAGCAAAAGATGGGTTTGGATTTGGTTCTGATTTTAGAGTATATGAAAGAGGACAATTTGGTGAAAAGGCGGCAAAATATGTGGTATTTGGACTAAGTGAGGGAAAACGAGAAAAAATGGGATTACTACAAAAGCAAATAGAACAAATAACAAAAATGGGGAAAGAACCAGTCATTGCAGTCATAGAAAGACGCGGCGAAGTAATTTATTATAAAATTTCAAGAATCAAATTTCTAGAAAACAAGGATCAGTCTGCATTATCTCCTATAGAATTCTGACTTTATCTTAAAATATTATAATGTATTTTAATCAACATGGATTTTAAAGAAATCTATTGTCATAATTGTAAGAAAGCTTTGGGTAGATATAATGAAAAATATTTTTCAGATATTAAAATAGCTGAAATAATAAAAGCAAATCACATATCACATATTCACGAAGGGCATCAAATAGTAATTAGAAGAATTACAAAGGAATCTTGATTGTATGTTTTATTAGTTCAAAAAATTGTTTGACTATGTAAATTATATCAGAAATATGAACATTATATACCAGTCAGGAAGACATGTAGATATTTTTGTATGGGAGTATAGACTCTGCTATTACACTTACTCATGTGATTCAAATCGAAATTACTCTCCAATAAAAATCTAAATCACGTTCTAAAAAAATGCTCACATCAAATTATAGAATTTAAGCTTTTAGTATGATTTCATAGAACGAATCCTTCGCACTACTTAATTATAATTTGACAATTTTTCCTTCTATGCCAGATGAATCATGTAGAACATGCGGAGAAGAATTAATTTCACATGTTATATGTTCAGAATGCAAAAAATCAACCCAAAGGATATGTAAAATATGTGATACTGTGACTGAGCAAGAATACCACCAAAATTGTCTACATACCATATCACTAAAAACAAGAAATGGGATGCAAATGGATGTTATAACAACCAAACAATCTGATTATAAAACAAAGAGTAAACATGATATCAAAATTAATCTTTCACTACGAAATCTATTATTAGTTTTTAATATTATTGGATTTTTTGTTTTAGGGTTTGCTACCGCTGATTATTTAGATCTATACCAAAGTCATACAATTAACACTCAAATAATCAAATCTGATCTGTCTGCACAGAATGTACAACTAACAAATCATTCTATTCTTAACATATACGAGAATTGTTTAGGATATGGAAATGGGGAATCAATAACAATTACATGTCCAACCGAAAAAGGCTATGTCTATAAAACTACACTTGCAATGCCACATGATCTTGTTACAAAACTTGCAACAGATGATTTTTCTATTCGCAGTCTATCGATAAGTGAGAATTCTGATGGTTCTGTAGTCTTAGAATATCAAAAAAACTTGTATACGACTACTTTTTTCACATTATAAAAACTAAGAAACTAGACACAATTCACAATCACAAAGTATGTCTGGATTGCTTTTAGCAAGACATTTGTTATGTTGACCTGCTTGACACTGAACACATATTGTATTTTTGTTTTCTAATTTGGAATATTTTGGCGCACCATCAAAACCAAATCCGCCATCTTTTGGACCAACCATATATTGTATGATTCTTTACTCGTATTTCTAGATAACCATAAATGATCATGGTGTAAATTTTCTAAACAAAACAATTTAACAAAAATTTAAAACAAAATCTATGCTCCCGCCGGGATTTGAACCCGGGATCACTGCCTTGAGAGGGCAGTATGCTTAGCCGGACTACACCACAGGAGCTTGCTAAAAGCCATAAGGAATTAGCAATTTAAAGCAATGTTTTGGCATTGCATGGATTTGTAAAATTTAACAGCTTTGATACTTTATAGCAAAAATCAAAGTAATTTTTTTGTGGAACTGAAAAATCTAATACAGAAACTTTCACTTTCATCTTTTCCAGTTGGATTAGGAGGATGTAGAAGTAATGAAATGAATTTTGAATGTTGTGAATATAACATAACAATATTTGATGACAAAAAAGGTGAATTTGTACACGAAATTGGTGGTGAATTTATCAAACTTCATCACGGATCACTTTCTGAAACCGATCCTGCAATTCTAAGACAACTTGAAAATATGCAAATTATATCAGACGAACAATGGAAACTACGCATGTTTCTAACAGAAATTAAAGAAAAACAGACTAAGATTTCAAACTCATATACTCAAAGTTGTCTAGTTGATGCAGGAGTATACGCAACAAAAGCAAAAG
>Ga0334722_10006028_pt1 | contig 12101 bp, 10 predicted proteins | sample C3_bottom_MG_FD_207210 | JGI IMG/M metagenome (GOLD analysis project Ga0334722, IMG submission 207210) | Sediment microbial communities from Yellowstone Lake, YNP, Wyoming, USA - C3_bottom | ecosystem: Environmental > Aquatic > Freshwater > Lake > Sediment | place: USA: Wyoming | collected...
TCGGTTGCCGAGCGCATCCGCGGCTACGACTATCAGCTCGACGCGTCGCAGGTGGACTTCGAGCACCTGCGGACGTTCCTTTCGCAGCGGCGCGATTTCATGCTGCGGCTGCTGGAGAACCCGATGTTGATGGAGCACGAACAGTTCACCGACCTGCTGTTGGCGGTCTTTCACCTGACCGAGGAACTCGGCCACCGCAAGAAGACGGCCGAGCTGCCGGCCTCGGACCAGGCGCACCTGGCGGGGGACGTCCACCGCATCTACGGTCTGCTGGTGCACCAGTGGCTCGATTACCTGCACTATCTCAAGTCGAACTACCCGTACCTCTTCTCGCTGGCGGTCAGGACAAACCCCTTCGACGAGAAGGCAACGGTCGTCGTGACCGCTTAAGCGGCGACGGATCAGTCAAGGGAGGAGTCGATCATGCGCAGGAACGTGCTTGTCGCAGCGGTGGCCGTGCTGTTTGCCGTCGCCCCGGCCGTCGCCCAGCAGGCGGCCGGGGACGCGGTCGCCGCGATGAAGAGCGGCAAAGAGTTGTTCGAGAAATCGTGCAGGTTCTGCCACGGGCTTGACCGGGCGCTCGTCGCGAAACACGACGCGGAGGCCTGGGGCGGTGTCGTCAAGCGGATGGTCGCGTACGGAGCGCCGCTCAACGCCGAGCAGCGCCCGCTTGTCGTCCGCTATCTGGGCGCGCGCTCGGCCTTCGCCGTCAAGTGCAGCGGCTGCCACGAGCTGACGCGGGTCGTCGGCGATGTGGCCGTCGTCCGCGACTGGAAGGCGCTCGCCGAGCGGATGGCCGGCCACGCCAGGGACGCGCAAAAAACGGGCACGACCCCGGCGATCCCGCCAATCTCGACCGATGAACTGGTCGACATCGCAGCGTTGCTGCAGGCAATCATCCCGTAAACGGACGCGCTGCCCGAGTCAATCGGGAGCGCCATGATGCGTCCTGGCAAGGCAGGAGCGAAGCGCGCGCGGAGGCGGGCTGGTGCCCGCCGCACAAGCGACGCGAGTGACAACGCCGCCAGGGCGGATCAGGGCCTCCCGAGTGACCCGGGCACGGGAACTATCCGTCGAATTTGAGGTCGTCGCCGAGGACGCGCTCGACGCGGTAGTCCGGCAGGTCCACGCTCAGGCCTGCGGCCCTGAGCGCTTCGCGGACGTAGGTCGGGTCGATCCCCGAGACGATCTGCGCCGGTGTCACCGACTGCGGCAGCAGGGCGAGCGTCTTCATGAAGTCGCCCACCACCCGCGCCGAACTCTTGTACGGGAACGGGAAATGGTCGGCGCGCCCCGCCTCGAGGGCCATGTTGAGCACCGGTCGGGGGATCTTGGCGTACCCGGGACTCGGCGCGATCGTGTCGACGAACGCCGCCCGATTCTCCGCCTTGTCGGCGAAGAGGCAGGCTTCGGCGAGCGAGAGGCTGATCGCCCGGACGGCCCCGGGGTTCTTCTCCGCGAAACTTCCGGTGGTCGAGAGCATGCAGCAGGGGTGGTTCGCCCAGAGCTTGCTGGTCTGGAAAATGACGCGTCCATTTCCCTTGATCGCAGCCACGGCGTTGACCGGTTCGGGCATGATGAAAGCGTCGATGTCGCCGCGGGAGAGGCTCGGAATCATCTCCTCGAGCGGCACGATCTTGATGTCGATCGGGGACTTCAGCGCGACGTTCTTGCGGATGAACATCTGCAGCAACAGGTAGTGGGCGCTCAGCGGGCTGTGCGAGCCGACCTTCTTGCCGGCGAGATCGTTGATGTCCTCGATGCCGGAGTCCTTGCGCGCGGTGATGGCGCCGCCCCGGATCCCGGTGGCCAGGGTCGTGACCAGCGGCACGCCGGTCTCCTTGAAGGCGCCGGCCTTGGTGTGGATGGCCAAAAAGAGCGGCAGCATGAGCTGGCCGAACTGGATGCGTCCGGCGACCAGGTCCTTGGCGATTTCCGGCATCCCCGGGTAGAGCACGAGGTCGGCCTTGACGCCGTTCTTCTCGTAGAACCCCTTGATGTCCGCGTAGACGTAGGGCGCCGCGCAGTGGGACGGCGTCAGGATGCCGACGCTGACGTTCTTCGTCCCCTTGAAATCGGCGGCCTGCGCCGCCGGCATCCGAAACAGCGCGCCGAGGTCGGCGAGTTGCGCCGCGGAGAGGGCCAGCAGCGCCCCTCCGGTCGCGGTCAGGAATTCCCGGCGGGTCCGCCCGCCCTCGTGTGCGGCCTGCGGCTTCACCTGCGTGCTCATGGCATGCCCCCCCCCACGTACTTCATGGCTCCCCGGCTCGTCGTTCCGTCGCGGCGCGATCGGCCAGGCATGGTACAACGCGGCGTGGAAGCTGGCAAAGCAAACCCGAATCAGGCGTACGCGCGGACCTGGGCAAACGGGGCTTGATTCCGGCGCCCGTCGAAACGATACTGGGCGCACAGCAGGCCCTGTGGCCGCAAGGAGGAATCCATGTCGAACACCAAGGACTTCGTGAAAGCGCTGCAGGTCGGCCGTCCCCCGAACGTCGCGGCGCTCTTTCCGCACTCGCGCGCGCTGATCGTCAGCGGCAAGGCGATCGACCGCGCGATGCTCGCCAAGGGCAAAGCGATGACGATCGCGGCCAACGCCCGCAACGTCTTCATCGTCCGCGGCGTGCTCAAGGCCGCCCAGCGCGCGAACGCCGCCGTGATCATCGAGATCGCCAAGTCCGAGGGGGGCGCCAGTTCGTACTGCGCGGTCTCGAGCTGGAACCTGGCGACCTTCGTCGACGCCTGCGCCAATGAACTGGGCGTCACGGTCCCGGTGGCCGTGCACGCCGACCACTACGGCATCAAGGGCGACGCCGACATCGAGAAGGCGCGCATTGAAATCCCCTCGATGTTCGAGGCCGGCACGACCTCGATCGCGATCGACGCGAGCCACATGCCCGACGACAAGAACCTGCTCGCGAGCATCGAGCTGAACCGGTACGTCCCCGCGTGGGCGGGTCTCGAGACCGAGCAGGGGGAGATCAAGGGGAAGGACGGCCTCTCGAACAAGGAGGAGGCGCTCTTTCTGATTCAGGGGCTCAACGCGCACGGGATCAGCCCGGAGTGGATCGCGCTCAACAACGGCACGACGCACGGCATCGAGGCTTCGGACGCCGGAATCCAGGTGCCGCTGACCGCCGAGATCCACCGCGCGGTGGCCGCGTACAAGGTCTCAGGGGCGCAGCACGGCACCTCGGGCAATTCGAGCGAGCGCCTGCGGCACATCGCCGCCGAGACGCACACGACGAAGGCGAACGTCGCCACCGCGCTGCAGATGATCTCCTGGGGCGTCAAGGTCAACGACTACGGCAATGCCGAGCTGGACGCCAGCGGCGAGTTCATCAAGGTGCCGGGCCAGGGCGTGACCGAGGAGGTGTGGGCGAAGATGGCCGCCTTCGCGAAGGAGAAGGGCTGGAAGAAGGGGGACTACAAGAAGCTCAACCTCCCCTTCGAGAACATCCTGCTCGGGCAGCCGCGCGAGGTGCGCGAGCGGATGGCCAAGGCGGTCGAGGACTTCACGTACGGGCTGCTGACGAAGGTCTTCAACGCGGCCGACACGGCGCCGCTGGCGATCGAGGCGCTCCTGAAGGCGGGCTCGTACGACCTGGGCCCGAAGTGCGGGCGGATCGAGGACCCGGCGGCCTGGACGCCGGCGAAGATCGCGGAGCGCGCGAAGCACCTGACCGGCGACAAGGGCCCGGCGGGCGACTTCTCCGACTAGCGCCGTGTTGAGAGGGGCGTTGTGAAAAGGGCGCTCGGGGCCGCGGTCGCGATCTTCGCCGCGTGGGCGGTGATCGATGCCGTGCTGCACGGTCCGCTGCTCGGGCCGGCGTATGCGGCCTCGGCCGGCCTCTGGCGCCCGCTGGACCAGATGAGCACCCCGCTGATCGTGTTCGTCACGGTGGTGCTCATCGCCTGCTTCGTGCTGATCTACCAGCTGCTGGTGGCGAAGAAGTCCCTGTCCGCCGGCATCCTGCTCGGCGTGCTCTACGGCCTGACCACCGGCATCGCGTCCGGCTTCGGCACGTACATCCACATGCCTCTCCCGCTGACGCTCGCCTGGGGGTGGTTCCTGGGAGGGTTGGTCAAGGGGGCCACCGCAGGGGCAATCGTCGGGGCCATGATGAAATCGGACGCACCCACAGGCACTGCGCCGGAGACCGTGTGAACCGGAAGGAACGGGTCGAGCAGTACAGGCGGACCGTCCAGCCGATGGCGATCTGCCAGATTCGCAACACCGTCAGCGGGAAGGTGTTCCTCGGCTGCGCCAAGGACCTGCGGGGGGATCATCAACAGCAACACGTTTCAGCTGCGGGGCGGCCTGCACCGGAACAAGGAGCTGCCGAAGGATTTCGCCGAGCTTGGCGAGGCCGGATTCGCCTTTGAAGTGGTGGACACGTTGCCGCCTGAAGAAGGCGCGAGCCGCGACTACGCGGCGGAGCTCAAGACGCTCGAGGTGCTGTGGCTGGAAAAGCTCCAGCCCCACGAAGAGCGCGGGCACAACGCAAGGCCGCGCTGACTCGGCGATCGTCAGGCAACGGTGCAGAGGGGAAAGGCCATGAGCATTCATCCGGTCGGCTGGTTCGAGATCTCAGTCCAGGAGCTGGTCCGGGCGAGAGCCTTCTCCGAAGCCGTGTTCGAGGTCAAGCTCGTGCGGCCTGTCCTCGCTGACCTAGGCGGCTGGGCTGCGGAACAGGGATAGGGATTGCCCGGCAGCGTTGCGCCACGCCGCAGCCTTCCACGCCGGCGACCGACGGGCATGATCGCGCAGCTGCTTCGGCCAAGGACCTTTGCGGCCGCCAGCACGCTCCTGCTCCTGGTCTGGGTGGTGTACGAGCCGGTGTCGGGCTACTTGTACGTCTTCGACGATCACCAGTACCTCCTGAGAAATAGCGCCGTCCACCACGGCCTGAGCTGGCGCAGCGTCGCTTGGGCGTTCACGACGTTCGCCGAGGCGAACTGGCACCCGCTGACCTGGATCTCCCACCTGCTCGACATTTCGGTGTTCGGGATGCGCCCCGCCGCCCCCCACGTCGAAAACGTCGCCTGGCATGGCGCCAACAGCGTCGCGCTCTTCCTGGTGCTCGCCGCGGCGACGGGCTCTTTCGGCAAGAGTCTGACGGTCGCCGCGCTTTTCGCGCTGCACCCGCTGCACGTCGAGTCGGTCGCCTGGGTTGCGGAGCGGAAGGACCTGCTTTCGACGTTCTTCGGTTTGCTTGCGATCGCCGGCTACATCGCCTACTCCAGAAAACGGTCCGTCACTCGCTACCTGGCGGTCGTTGCCGGTTTTGGGCTCAGCCTCCTGTGCAAGCCGATGCTGGTGACGCTCCCCTTTCTGTTCTTGCTCCTGGACTATTATCCCCTGGGGAGCGGCGGAAACACCGACCGGGGGCCGCGTGCCGGATGGCCGGCGCGGCTGTTGGAGAAGGTGCCGCTGTTCGCCCTCTCGGCGGCCTCGAGCGCCGTGACGTACGTCGCCCAGACGCGGGGCGGCGGGATGTCTTCGACGGAGACCTACGCCTTGCCGTACCGTCTGCAAAATGCCGTTCTCTCCTTTGTGAACTACCTGAAAATGACGCTCTGGCCGAAGGGTCTGGCGTGCTACTATCCCCACCCTCTCGGGTCGATCCCCCCCGGGAAGCTCTGGCTCGCCGGCGCAGTTCTCGTCATCGCGACCTGTCTCGCCGTTGTGCTGCGCCGACGGGCCCCCTTCCTGCCGGTGTCCTGGTTCTGGTTCCTCGGGACGCTGGTTCCGGTGATCGGGTTCGTGCAGGTCGGCGGGCAGGCCATGGCAGACCGCTACACGTATTTCCCGATCGTCGGCTTGTTCATCGCGATCGTCTGGGGCGCCGCTGCGCTTGCGCGGCGCCTGCCGGCAACCGTGCCGCCAAACCTGTCGGGTCTCCTCGGCGCCTTCACCGTCGTGGCGGCTTGCGGGGTGCTGGCGCGTGTCCAACTAACCTACTGGCGGGACGAAGTGACGCTCTTCGAGCGCGCGATCAGCGTGACCACGGGGAACGTCATGGCGCACAGCAACGTGGCCGCGGCGTACAACGACCTCGGGCAGCGGGATCTGGCCATCCGGCACTACCGCGAAGCACTCGACATTGTCCCGGGGGACCCGCAGCTCCACTTCAACCTCGGGATCGTCCTGACGCAGGCGGGGCGCCTCCCGGAGGCCGACCGCCACTTCCGGTTGTATACGGAGTACAGCCAGCGTTCCCGCTGAGGGTCTGCGGCAGAAGCCGCACCCGTGCGCTTCCCCTCCGTAGTACTATCCCCTGGTCATGTGCGGGATCTGCGGATTCGACCTCTCCGCCGCCGGCCACCAACCCATAGCCAACGAGGGCGGCTGCTCTCAATCGTCTTCAACGGCGAGGTCTACAACCACCGCGATCTGCGCCCCGGCCTCCAGGCTGCCGGCCACCGCTTTCGTTCCGGCAGCGACACCGAGGTCATCCTGCACCGCCCCTGCCCGGGGCCCTGGTGACGAAGCCATTCCGTAACGTGCCTGCCGGATGAGCTCCGAACGGTTTGTGCCCAGCGACGGCGAACGGGCTGAGGTTCGTGCTGGCTGGTGGGCCGAAGAAGGCTCTGGCAGGTGGCCATCGGCGTTCGCCGACGACTGAAGCGAAACTCATACTCACGGGAGAGAGACGTCGGGATTCTTTGAGCCAAATCGAAGCTTCGGAGTCAATCCGATAGGCATGTCCCGTAATCGCATGTTCCGCGGCCGCGTTAGCCATTCATGGTTGATCCGGCATGTGTTATGACGGCTTCATGTGATAGCATGCCATCATAGAGTGCATGCACTGGAGGGAGGTCGAACGTGGCGACATTGAGCATCCGAGGAATGGACGACAGGACCGCGAAAATCCTGAAAGACCATGCGCGCCGCAGTGGCAAGAGCGTGAATCTCCAGGTGGTCGAATTGATTCAGAAGGGGCTGGGCATTGCGGCACCTGGGGCGGGTGGTCAAGCCCACACCGACCTTGACCACCTCGCAGGCACCTGGGATGCCAAGGAGGCCAGAGAGTTCGCGCAGCGGACAAAGGCTTTCGAAGTGGTGGACGAGGAGCTCTGGCGGTGAAGCGGATCCTGTTCGACACCAACGCGTACGCTGCCTTCAAGCGTGGAGACGCCGGCGCGGCGGAAGTCGTCCGCCTCGCGGATCGGATCGGCATGAACGCAGTCGTGTTGGGCGAGTTGCTCGCGGGTTTCGCCGGCGGGACCCACGAGGAGCGGAATCGCCGGGAACTCGCCGAGTTTCTCGCTTCATCACGGGTGGAGATGCTCCCTCTGGGCAGCGAAACCGCCGAGCACTACGCGAGGGCATTCCAGTCCCTGCGCAGAAAAGGCAGACCCGTCCCCACGAACGATCTCTGGATCGCAGCGAGTGCGCTCGAGCACGGGTACGCCGTCTACACGCACGACGAACATTTCCAGGCGATCGAGGTCCTCGTGACGGGAAAAGCGCCGGCGGCGTTCCTGCCCTGAAGACCACGTTTTGCCAGCGCTGCTGCGGGCGAGGCTGACCCTCTCACTGGAACGCCGTGCTTTCAGCCCCGTCGATTGTTGCAGTCAGAACCCGCTTCTGCACTCGTAGTATGATCTGAACCCATGTGCGGGATCTGCGGGTTCGTCTTTGCCGACGCGGCGCGGCCCGCGCCCCCCGGCGTTATCGACCGCATGACCGACGCGCTCGAGCACCGCGGCCCCGACGATCGCGGCGTCTTCACCGAGCCCGGGTGCGCGCTCGGGCACCGGCGCCTCTCGATCATCGACCTCTCCGCCGCCGGCCACCAGCCGATGACCAACGAGGACGGCTCGCTCCAGATCGTCTTCAACGGCGAGGTCTACAACTACCGCGACCTGCGCCCCGGGCTCGAGGCTGCGGGCCACCGCTTTCGTTCCGGCAGCGACACCGAGGTCATCCTCCACCTCTACGAGCAGCGCGGCGAAGCCTGTCTCCAGGATCTGCGCGGCATGTTCGCCTTCGCGATCTGGGATCGCCGCCGCCGCCGCCTCTTCGCGGCACGCGACCGCGTCGGCAAGAAGCCCTTCGTCTACGCTCACGCGCCGGGTGGCGACTTCGCGTTCTCCTCGGAGCTCTCCTCCCTCGTCCTCTCCCCCGGCTTTGGCCGCGAGGTCGACGAAACGGCGCTCCACCACTATTTGACCTACCAGTTCGTTCCCTCCCCGCGCACGATCTGGAGCGGCGCGAAGCGGCTGCCGCCCGCGCACTTCCTCGTCTGGGAGGGAGGCCGCGTGCGGACCGAGCGCTACTGGGATCTGCACTATGTCCCGAAGTTGCGCCTCGGCGCGCTCGCCGCCTACCGCGAGCGCTTCCTCGAAATCTTCCGTGAATCGGTGCGCCTGCGCCTGGTCAGCGACGTGCCGCTCGGCGCCTTCCTCTCCGGCGGGGTCGATTCCGGCGCTGTCGTCGCGATGATGAGCCTCGAAGGCGCCGCGCCCGTGCGCACGTTCTCGATCGGGTTCTCCGAGAGCGACTACGACGAGGTGCACTACGCCCGCCTGGTCGCCCAGCGCTACGGCACCGAACACCAGGAACTGGTGGTCGAGCCCCGGGCGCTGGAGGTCCTGCCGCAGCTGGTGCGGCACTACGGCGAGCCGTTCGCCGACTCCTCCGCGGTGCCGACCTGGTACGTATCGCAGCTGACCCGCCGCTCGGTGACCGTCGCGCTCTCCGGCGACGGCGGCGACGAGGCGTTCGGCGGCTACCAGCGCTACCTTGCCGACCGGCTGCTCTCCGGGTACCTGCGACTGCCCGCCGCGCTGCGCGAGGGAGTGGTGCGCCGGGTGATCGACGCGCTGCCCGTCCCGCGCCGCCCCCGGGGCTTCGTCGGCCGCCTCAAGCGCTTCATCGCCACCGCCGACCCCGCGCGCGAGCGCCAGTACGTCCGCTACTTCTGCGCCTTCACGAACGAGGACAAGGCCGGCCTCTACGCTCCGGCGTTTGCCTCTCGGATGGCGAGCGTGGACTCGGTGTCTCTCGTTGAGGAGCTCTACCGCCGCGCCGACGGCGAAAGCTTCCTGGATCGGACCCTTTCGGTGGACATGCACTCCTACCTCCCCGACGACATCCTCGCCAAAATCGACATCGCGGGGATGGGCAACAGCCTGGAGACGCGGGCCCCGTTCCTGGATCACCGGTTGCTGGAGTTCGCCGCCGCCTGCCCGCCCGCGCTCAAGCTGCGCGGCGCGACCGGCAAATACCTCCTCAAGCAGGCGATGCAGCCCTACCTGCCCGACCAGATCCTCAGCCGGCGCAAGATGGGCTTCGGCATGCCGGTCGCCGAGTGGTTCCGCGGCGACCTCGGCACCATGGCCGCCGACTTGTTGCTTTCATCGCGCGCCCTGCAGCGAGGCTATTTCAAACCGGAAGCGGTCGATCGGCTCCTCACCGAGCACCGCGGCCGTCACGCCGACCACGGCGCCCGCCTCTGGGTGCTGCTCTTCCTGGAACTCTGGTTCCGCGAGTTCGTCGACACGCCCGCCGAGGAAACGCGAACCTAATCTCCCTGTCGTGAATCTGTACAAGGACGTGCCTGCTGGAGAGGCGGCAAGCCAATTGACTTTTTTCACAAAACTGATTTTAATGTGAAGTCTTGAACATGACACTGAACGTTGGAGGGTGACGGTCACCGTGAATTCCTTTTATAAAAATTTGGCGCTCTGGCTTCTGATCGGGCTGATCATGGTCACGCTCTTCAACCTCTTCCAGTCCGGAACGGGGAAGGTCGCGGACCTCGACTACTCCGACCTGATCACCAAGATCGAGGCGGGGCAGGTCACCGACGTCACGATCAGCGAAAACAACGTCAAGGGGACGCTCAAGGAGGGCAACGCCGCCTTCAAGACCTACGTCCCCAACGACCCGGACCTGATCAAGACGCTCAAGGCCAAGGGGGTCAAGATCGTCGCCAAGCCCCCCGACGAGAAATCCCTCTGGATGATGCTGCTGCTGAACATGGCGCCGTTCGTCCTCTTTCTCGTGGTCTGGATCTTCTTCATGCGCCAGATGCAGATGGGCGGCTCCAAGGCGATGTCGTTCGGCAAGTCGAAGGCGCGCCTGCTGACGGAGAATCAGCAGAAAGTGACCTTCAAGGATGTCGCCGGCATCGACGAGGCCAAGGAGGAGGTCGGCGAGATCATCGATTTCCTCAAGGATCCCCAGCGCTTTACCAAGCTCGGCGGCCGCATCCCCAAGGGCGTTCTGCTTGTCGGCCCGCCGGGGACCGGCAAGACGCTGCTCGCGCGCGCCATCGCCGGAGAGGCCAAGGTGCCGTTCTACTCGATCTCCGGCTCGGACTTCGTCGAGATGTTCGTCGGCGTCGGCGCCTCGCGCGTCCGCGACCTCTTCGAGCAGGGGAAGAAGCACGCGCCCTGCATCATCTTCATCGACGAGATCGACGCCGTGGGGCGCCACCGCGGCGCCGGCCTCGGCGGCGGCCACGACGAGCGCGAGCAGACGCTCAACCAACTGCTCGTCGAGATGGACGGCTTCGAGTCCAATGACGGGGTCATCCTCGTGGCGGCGACCAACCGCCCCGACGTGCTCGACCCGGCCCTGATGCGCCCCGGCCGCTTCGATCGCCAGGTGGTGATCCCCAACCCCGACGTGAAGGGGCGCGAGGGGATCCTCGGCGTGCACACGGCCAAGATTCCTCTCGCTCCCGACGTGACGCTCTCGGTGATCGCCCGCGGCACCCCCGGCTTCTCCGGCGCCGATCTGGCGAACCTGGTCAACGAGGCCGCGCTGCACGCCGCGCGCGGCGACAAGAAGCAGGTCGAGATGACCGACTTCGAGCTGGCCAAGGACAAGGTGATGATGGGGGCCGAGCGCCGCAGCATGATCATCAGCGACGCGGAGAAGAAGATCGTCGCCTACCACGAGTCGGGCCACGCGCTGGTGGCGCGGATGCTGCCGGGCACCGATCCGATCCACAAGGTCACGATCATCCCGCGCGGCCGCGCCCTCGGGTTGACGCAGCAGTTGCCGATGGTGGAGAAACACCTCTACCCCCGCGAGTTCCTCGCCAACGACCTGGCGATCTTCATGGGCGGGCGGGCCGCCGAGGAGCTGGTGCTGGGCCACATGACCACCGGCGCCGGCAACGACATCGAGCGCGCCACCGACCTGGCCCGCAAGATGGTCTGCGAGTTCGGCATGAGCGAGAAGATGGGGCCGCTGACCTTCGGCAAGCGCAACGAGCAGATCTTCCTCGGACGCGAGTTCGCGCAGCACAAGGACTACAGCGAGCAGACCGCGATCGAGATCGACGCCGAGGTCCGGCGTATCGTGCTCGAGAATTACGCGAAGGCCAAGCGTCTGTTGCAGGAGAACCTCGCCGCGCTCAACTCTCTGGCGAGCACCCTGCTGGAGAAGGAGAGCCTCGACGGGCCGGAGATCGACCGCATCATCGCGGAGAGCCGCGGCGAGGCCGGGCCGGCTGCGGGGGCGGGGCTGCCGACGGTGGAGCCGCTGCCGGCGTGATGCAACTGTCCTCGCGTGCGGGACGGGTTCGGCGCGCGGTTGTTCGCAGTCTGGGGCGGCAGATGACGAGGCGACGGTAATGAGGCGGCGACGCGGTTTTTCCCTCCAGCTCGGCGCGCACCGCCTCGAGCTGGGCGAGCGCACCGCGATCATGGGAATCGTCAACGTCACCCCGGATTCCTTCTCGGACGGCGGCGCGTTCTTCGACCCCGCGGCGGCGATCGAGCACGGGTTGCGCCTCGTCGCCGAGGGGGCGGACATCCTCGACGTGGGCGGGGAGTCGACGCGGCCCGGTTCGGCGCCGGTGCCCGAGCAGGAGGAGGCGCGCCGCGTGGTGCCGGTCGTCCGGGAGCTGGCGGCGCGCGCCGGGGTGCCCGTGAGCGTCGACACCACCAAGGCCGCCGTGGCCGAGGCAGCGCTTGCGGCCGGGGCGACGATGGTCAACGACGTCTCGGGGCTGCGGTTCGACCCGCGGCTTGGCGCGGTCGTGGCCGGCGCGGGTGCCGCGCTCGTCGTGATGCACCTGCAGGGGACGCCCCGCACCATGCAGCTGGCGCCGGCCTACGGCGATCTGCTCGCCGAG
>Ga0334722_10006029_pt1 | contig 12099 bp, 10 predicted proteins | sample C3_bottom_MG_FD_207210 | JGI IMG/M metagenome (GOLD analysis project Ga0334722, IMG submission 207210) | Sediment microbial communities from Yellowstone Lake, YNP, Wyoming, USA - C3_bottom | ecosystem: Environmental > Aquatic > Freshwater > Lake > Sediment | place: USA: Wyoming | collected...
AAAGCTGCTCGCTGGGCTGCGGCCAGGTTTAAAGAATGGGGTCTGAAACCCGTTGACCCTAAAAACGGCTATCTTCTGCCCTACCCTTCTCCTTACACCATCATAGATAAAGCCGCAATGACCCTTTTGCTTCCCGAAGAAAGCGGTAAAGATTTCCAGAAAGTGGAACTAAAGCCAGAAAAAGATTTTCTTCCGCTCCTCTACTCTGATAGTGGAGACAGGACGGCGGAGCTGGTTTTTGTGGGCTGGGGAATTTCCGCCCCAGAGCTTAACTACGACGATTACGCCGGCGTGGAGGTCAAAGGCAAATTCGTGCTCTGTTTCCGGGGAACGCCAGACCCCAACCGCCGCGAATTTCAATACTATGATGAACACCGCACCCGGATGAAGGTGGCTAAAGAAAAAGGAGCTCTGGGCCTCGTTTACATTTATCCCGAAGCCCAAGCCAACCCTAACGGTGACTGGCTAGCCGGGTTTTTGCCCGGGATGATAACGGAAAAAACGGCTGACCTGATTTTTAAAGAAATAAAATCTACCAGCGCCGAGCTGAAAAAAGCCCTGCAAACTTATAAGCGACCGATATCTTTCCCGTTAAAAGCCAAGCTATCCTACTCTGTCTCTTCCCGTCATTTCCCTGACGGAATTGGCTACAACATCGCCGGCTGGGTGGAAGGCTCTGACCCGAAACTCAAGAAAGAGCTAGTGGTTATCGGTGGACATTTTGACCACTGCGGTGAACACCTGGGCTTGCTCTTCCCCGGAGCCGATGATAACGCCAGTGGTTCGGCGGTGGTGATGACTCTGGCCAGAGCTTTTGCCAGCCTGAACCCCAAACCCAAAAGGTCGGTGATGTTTGTGCTGTTCGGCGGTGAAGAACTCGGGCTCCAGGGCTCAACGTATTTTGTTGACCATCTACCCTCCGGCTTCAATAAGGTCGTGGCCATGTTTAACTTTGACATGGAAGGCGAAGGAGACGGAGCCTGGTGTGGAATAAGCGCAGAAGCCAGAGAATTGCAGGAAGCCGTGGAAAAGGCCAATCAGGAAATCAACATCATAAGAGGCACAGGCGTCATCAGAAATGTGGGTGTTCGTGGTTCAGACTTTGCCCCCTTCTTCCTCAAAGGCATTCCCTGTGCCAGCCTCGGCTCAAACGGACCGCACCTGGCCTATCATGGCACTGGCGATACCATCTTCCGGCTTAACCCGGAAATCATGGGAAAAATTTCTCAGGTTTCGTTGCTGGCGGCCTATTTCATTGCTGACCGATAAAGAGTAAAATTAGGTGGAGGAGAGAGTTGTTCAGATGAAAATTGCCAGAGAAGGCTGGACTTTTATCTTGCCCGCTTTGCTGCTGGGAATATTTCTTCTTATTCCCGGCTGGTGGGTAGGGAGCATTTTCTTTTTGCTTCTGGCCGCAGCTTTTGCTTTCTTTTTTCGTGACCCGAAACGGGTCATTCCCGCTCAACCTGGAGCGGTGCTGGCACCGGCTGACGGTCAGGTATTAAAAATAGAAGAAGTCCAGGACCATCCGGAACTCGGCGGAAAAGGCACCATGGTCAGTATTTTCCTTTCCCTGCTGGACGTTCATTTCACCCGCTCTCCTCTTGAAGCTGAAGTATTAAAAGTGGACTATCACCCCGGTAAATTTTTCCCCGCCTATAAAGATGAAGCTAGTCAGCTGAACGAATCCAACAGCTTGCTTCTGGCCACAGCCGCCGGGAAAATTTTCCTGAAACAAATGGTCGGAATAGCCGCCAGAAGGATAAAATGCTATGTTAAAGCTGGAGACCGGGTAGCCGCCGGCCAGAAAATCGGGCTGATGTACTTTGGTTCCAGAGTTGACCTTTTTTTACCGGACAGTATTGAAGTTAAATTAAGCCTGAAGCAAAAAGTAAAAGGCGGCCTGACCGTTATTGGAGAGATAAAAAATGAAAGTAAAAATTAAACAGAAAGTTCCAAGAATTTATTTTTTACCCAGCCTGTTTACCCTGACCAACCTGTTTTTTGGTTTTCTGAGCCTGACCTCAACTTTCTACGGAAAATACAGATGGGCTGCCCTCTGGATTATCCTGGCCGCCTGTCTTGACGGCCTGGATGGCTTGGTGGCCAGAGCCACCAAAACCAGTTCAGATTTCGGCATCCAGCTGGATTCACTGGCTGATGCTGTTTCCTTCGCTGCTTCTACTGGTTTGCTCCTCTACTTCTGGGGCCTGAAGACAGCCGGACACGCCGGAGTGTTTTTCAGTTTTCTGTTTGTCGCCGCCGGATTGCTGAGGCTGGCCCGCTACAACATCAGAACAAAATCTCAGCCTGACAGACGTTATTACCAGGGTTTAACCGTTCCGTCAGCTGCTATTTTCATTGCTTCTCTGGTCATCTTCCATCCAGCTCCAAATTATGAAAGATTGACCGCTGTCTACCTGGCCGGCTTAGTTCTCCTGGTCAGCCTGCTCATGGTCAGCACCCTGCGCTACCGCAACTTCATTACCCTTTTTATTAATCACCCGATAGACATTAAAAGCACTTTGCTCCTGGCCGTGATAATTGCTGGGCTTATTTTTAAACCCCGCTATTTCTTGTTAATTTTCTTCACCGCCAACGCTGTTTACGGACCGTTTGATTTCCTGATAACTTTCTTCAAGAAAAAGTTTTTCAGCAAAAAAAGCCGGCAGGAATTATCCTTGCCCACTTCTAACCTGAAAAATTAAAAAGCTAAAGTTCTTGTTGCTGGCTGATGAATAAAAGAAAAGTTGCCCTCATTATTATTTTTGCTTCCTTAGCCGCTTTTCTTTTAATCTACCTTCTCTTCTTGCGGGGAAACAAAACCGAATCTGTAGTTCAGGAGGAGCCCGCACCAGCCGAAAACATCATCCAGGCTCCACCGCTGGTTACCCAGAAAATTATCATTTCGCCTGGTAAAACCATTACTGATTTGCTGACGGCTCAGGGCTTCAGCCGGGCCCGTGTTCTGGAAATAAGAGAAAGCCTCAAAAACATTTACGACCTGGCCCGGCTTCCGGCCGGGAAAGAGCTCCGTCTGCTAAGAAAAGAAGACCAGGTGGTCGGCCTCCAGCTTGACCTGGACCCAGAAAGATATCTAGATGTAGACCTGACCTCCTCTCCGGTCAAAGCCCGCCTTAATTACTACCCGGTAGAAAAGAAGCTGGTGCTGGTGGAAGGTGAAATTGAAGATTCACTAATCGCCGCTGTTAACCGGTGCGGCGAACAGGACATGCTGGCGCTGATGCTGGCGGACATATTTGGCTGGGACATTGATTTTTATGTGGACCTGAGAAAGGGTGACCGTTTTAAACTGCTGGTAGAAAAAAAATACGTGAACGGTCAGTTTGTTTCCTACAGCCCGATAATAGCCGCTTATTTTATTAACAAGGGTCAGTTCTTTGAAGCTTTCCGCTTTGAATACCCCCAGTCCAATCGCTTTGATTATTTTGATGCCCGCGGTAATTCGCTTCGCCGGGAATTCCTGAAGTCACCGCTTCGTTATGGCCGGATAACGTCCCGCTTCTCGCTGAGCCGCCTTCACCCCATTAGAAAAATCTACCGGCCACACTACGGGGTTGATTATGCGGCTCCGGTGGGCACCCCGGTGCAGGCCACAGCCGCTGGCGTGGTCACCTATGCCGGATGGAACGGCGGAGCCGGTCAGATGATAAAAATCCGGCACAACAACGCCTACGAAACCATGTATCTTCATCTCCGGGGCTTTGCGCCTGGCATCAGAGTGGGAGCCAGAGTGCAGGGGGGACAGGTTATCGGCTACGTTGGTTCCACCGGAGAATCTACCGGGCCACACCTGGATTATCGCATCCTCTTCCACGGCCGTTATGTCAACCCCCTGTCCTGGAAATTCCAGCCCGCCGAACCTCTGTCTGCTGAATTTCGGCCAGAATTTGCTCGCCGGGTCCAGATGATAAAATGGCTGATGAACCACCCACTCTGGGTTTTAAATTTTTAGAATTTCCACTTTTTTTTTCTTGAATTTCAGGCTTTGAAATCTAATTTTTTAATTAGACTTTCTCTTCAATTTGCTTTTTGAGATTTAGCAAAATTATTTCCCGGCTCAAAAAAAATTTAAGCCTTCTCTGGCTTTTCCGACCAGCCCACCCCGCCTTTTCACAATTCTCCCCTTAGACTGGATACCATGTCCTAACCTGAAAAAAACTTCTGTTTGACCTCAAGCCGATTTTTTTAATATCATATTACTGTCAGACAGAGGGAAAGGAGGTTTGTATGAAAATCACTATCAGTGTCCTTAAGGCCGATGTCGGAAGTATCGGCGGACATCTTAAACCAAGCCAGGCTTTACTGGCAGAAATCAAAAATTTTGTGGCCAGCCACGGGAAGGATAAGCTGATTGACCATTACATAAGTTCAACCGGTGATGACGTGGCTATTCTGTGCACTCATACGGGAGGGGTAGGAAACCGCCAAATCCACCAGCTGGCCTGGGAAGCTTTTCTGGCCGGCACCGAAGTGGCCAAAAAAACCGGGCTTTACGGGGCAGGCCAGGACCTGCTCAAGGACGCGTTTTCCGGAAACGTCCGGGGCCTAGGGCCAGCCGTGGCTGAGATGGAAATTGAAGAAAGGCCGAATGAACCGTTTGTCTTCTTTGCCGCGGATAAGACTGACCCGGGCGCTTACAACCTTCCTTTTTACCTGGCTTTTGCTGACCCGATGTACTGCTCGGGTTTAATCCTCAGTCCAAAAATGAGCCAGGGGTTCCGCTTCCGGATAATTGATGTCAGCTACACGGAAAAAAATAAAATCATTGACCTGAACACACCCGAAGACCTCTACGACGTAGCCGCCCTGCTCCGGGATACGGAAAAATACGTGATTGAAAGCATCTATTCGCGTAGTTCTGGATCTCAGGCCGTGGCCATCTCCACCCAGCGTTTGCACAACATCGCCGGCAAATACACGGGCAAAGATGACCCGGTGGCCATTGTCCGGGTCCAGGGAGAATTTCCGGCCACGGGCGAAGTGCTGGCACCTTTCTCCATCGGCCATTATGTGGCTGGCTTCATGAGGGGGAGCCACATCGGTCCTTTGATGCCCTGTAAGCTTAACACCACCATTTCCTACTTTGACGGGCCACCGGTGGTGACTGGAGCGGCATTTTCCATAAAAGACGGCCGGTTGACTGAACCGGTTGATGTTTTTGACCATCCCTTCTGGGACACGGTCAGGGATGAAGTAGCCAGAAAAGCTCTGGAAATAAGAAAACAGGGCTTCTGCGGGCCATCCATGCTGCCATTTTCCGAGCTGGAGTACGGTGGGGTAGTGGAAAAACTCAACCAGCTGGAAAAAAGATTTAAGCTGGTAGATTGACATTTAGTCCACCACGCGGTAACTTAACTTTCAAAGAGGTAAAAATGAGTGAAAGGAAAAATCCGCTCCCGACAGTGGATATTATCATAGAAATTGAACGTCCGGATGGAAAAACTGGTCTCGTGCTCATAGAGCGTAAGAACCCACCTCCGGGCTGGGCTTTACCCGGCGGCTTTGTAGATTATGGGGAATCTCTGGAACAGGCAGCTATCCGGGAAGCACGAGAAGAAACTTCACTGGAGGTGGAGCTGATCCGACAGCTTCATACTTACTCCGACCCGAACCGTGACCCCCGGGTGCACACCATCTCCACGGTTTTCCTGGCCCGGGCCGCAGGTCAGCCTCGGGCTGAGGATGATGCGAAAAACATCGGCATTTTTACCAGAGAAGAAATAAATTTTCCCCTGGCTTTTGACCACGGTCGGATTCTGGAAGATTACTTTCGGTGGAAAGAAGCTGGCGAGGAGGTTTTCCTGTACACCCACCATAAAAATGCCGGAAGCTCGCAGACCAGTGAGGAAGAAAAAGAACAACCCCTGGTGGAGTTAACCAGGGTATGGAGCCTGGCGGAAGCTGAAGTCATCAAGAATTTCCTGGAAGCTGAAGGCATTACCTGCCTGCTTAAAGGTCAGGTAGTTCATTCGCTTTATCCTTTCACCATGGACGGACTAGGCGAGACCATCGTTCTGGTGCTGGAAAAAGACCTGGAAAAAGCCCAAAAACTTCTGGAAGAATACTCTACTTCCAAGGACTGACGCCAACCCCTATTTTGGCCTTATTCCCCGCCTGATTTTTTCTTAAAAAAACGGGAATTTTTTTCTTGACTTTTATTTATTTATTCCATATATTTAAGTCAAAACGGGATAAAACGGGAAAAAATGGGAAAAGAAGGCCTGAGCAACTTGCTGATAGGAAGCTACACCGCCAGGTTGGATAACAGCGGTCGTCTGAAAATCCCGGAAAAATTCCGCGAAATCATTGAAGAACATTATGGAAAAGACGTCTTCATTACCTCTCTCACTGATGAGGCGGTTCAAATATACCCACTTTCTGTCTGGGAAGAAATGACCAGAATTGCCAACGAGGGAGCTCTCCATCTGCGCCCTGATGTCAGACGTTTCCTGCTGCGGGTCAACCTGAAGGGCAGCTACAACCAGATTGATGCCAAAGGTCGGGTGTTGATTAACCAGACTCTGAGGGAAAAAGCCCGTCTCAACACCGAGGTGGAGGTAATCGGACTGAACAATCATCTGGAAATCTGGAACAAGGAAGTTTTGAACAGCATCATTGAAGAAAAACCTCTGACCGAGGAGGATTTCGAAAATATTGCCCGTCTTGTCCCCCGAGGAAAGACTGAATGAAAGAATACGGGCATACGCCGGTATTACTTGAGGAGGCATTAGAATTTCTGCAGGCCTCAAGGCCCGGTCTCTATCTTGATGGCACGGTTGGGCTGGGGGGACACACTTTAGAAATCCTGAGGCGTAATCCTCAGGCCCAGGTCATTGGCTTTGACCTGGACGAGAAGGCTCTGAAAGTGGCCGCCCGCAGATTGGCTGATTACGCCTCCAGGGTTAAGCTCTTCCAGGCTGATTTTCGAGACCTGCTCGGTTTTGAGGAAATAATAGATTTCAGCCAGGTCCGGGGCGTCCTGTTAGACCTGGGCATTTCTTCTTTTCAGCTGGACAACCCGGAACGTGGTTTCAGCTTTAACCTGGAAGGACCGCTGGACATGAGGATGGACCTCAGGCAAAAGACCACAGCCGAAAAAATTCTCAACACCTACAGCGAAGCCCGCCTGGCTGAAATTCTGGAAAAATACGGTGAGCTAAAGCATACCCGGCCACTGGCCAGAAAAATCTTAAACCAGAGAAAACTTGGACTGCTGCGGACTACCACTGACCTAAAAAAACTGGTGGAAGAATTTTACCGCTGGGTTCCGCAGAAGAACAAGGTTCATCCCGCCGCCAAGGTTTTCCAGGCTCTGAGAATAGAAGTTAACCAGGAACTGAAAGGACTGGATGAATTTCTGGAGAACCTGGCCCGTCGCTGTTTGCCCGGCACCAGGATAGTAGCCATTTCCTTCCATTCGCTGGAAGACCGGCTGGTAAAAAGAGCTTTTCAGAAACTGGCTGACCGAGAACTGGAAAAACCGGTGGTTAGGATTCTGACCAAAAAGCCAGTTAGGCCAGGCCCGGAAGAAATAGCGGCTAATCCCCGCTGCCATTCCGCCAAACTGAGAGCAGCCGAGAGGGTTTAACATGGTCAGGAAAAAATTGACCTGGAAACAAGTGGTCATCGGCGGCGGAGTGATAATTATGCTGCTGGCCGACCTGACCTTTTACATCTGGTATCAGAGCGAATCAGTCCGGCTCGGTTACAGAATTCACGAGCTGGAACTCAAGGTTGAACAGCTTAAAGAAGAAATTAAAAAACTGGAAACTCGTAAGGCGGCTCTGCTTTCTCCGGAAAGAATTGACCGGATGGCCAGGGAAAACTTAAACCTGACCGACCCGAAACCAGAGCAGATAATTTTTGAAAACCTGGTGGAAAAATGAGGATGATAGTGCAGGAAAAAAGTTTTCTGCCTGGTTTTCCCAGGAAAAAGATAAAATTTATTCTGCTCTTTATCCTGCTGTGGATGTGCCTCATCCTCGTCCGGCTGATAGACCTCCAGGTCATAGAACACAAAAAACTAAAAACCGAAGTCATTGAACAAAGCCAGGACCTGATTAAGGTGCTGCCCACCCGGGGCAACATCTACGACCGAAACGGAAAAATCCTGGCCCGAAGCTTGCCTGCGGCTTCAGTCTTCTTCTCCCCGGTCAAAGAAGAACCGCTGGAAACTCAGGTTAAAAACATTTACCAGCTGAAGTCTATTCTGAACCTGGGGGAGAACGAATTGAAAAAGATTATCTCCGGCATAGAAAAGAGAAAAAGGTTCACCTGGATTAAAAGAAAAATACCGCTGGAAGTAGCCGAGGAAATCAAAAAACTGAAGCTGCCAGGCATCTATCTGATAGAAGAAAACAGGCGTTACTACCCCCTGGGAACTTTAGCCTGCCACCTGCTGGGTGGAGTAAACGTGGATGATGCCGGCATGGCCGGGGTGGAATATTATTACAACAACGAGCTCCGGGGGGAAGAAGGTCAAAAACTCATCATGCGAGATGCCCGGCGGAAAGAATTCTTCATCCAGACGGTCAAAGAAACCAAACCGGGGAAAGACCTTTACCTGACGATTGACGCCACTATTCAGTATATTGCGGAAAAGGAACTGCAACAGGCCGTAGAAAATTTTGGCGCTAATTGGGGAACCGTAGTCATTCTCCAGCCGCAAACCGGGGAAATTCTGGCTCTGGCTAATTATCCAAACTATGACCCGAACGAGTTTCCGCCGACTGAAGAACAGATGGTTAACCGCGCCATCCAGCACACCTATGAGCCCGGGTCTACAGCCAAGATAGTCACCGCGGCTGCCGCCCGGGAACTGGCCGGAATAAGTCCGAATACCTACTACGATTGCAGTCAGGGCTACATCACCTTTGGCGGCACCACTGTGCGCGACCACGAGCGGATGAAAATCCTGAGCTTTCCGGAAGTTTTTATCCACTCTTCCAACGTTGGCTCAATCAAAATTGCTGACCTCATCGGAGAAGAAAAAATTTACCAGATGTTTAAAACTTTTGGCTTCGGCCAGAAAACCGGTATTGACCTTCCTGGTGAAGAATCCGGAATACTCCATCCTCTGAATAAATGGCGGAAATCCTCTCTCCGGGTGGCCATCGGTTATGAAATAGCGGCCACTCCGCTGCAGATTCTCAGAGCCATGAACGTCTATGCCACCGGAGGTTATCTGGTACAGCCCAAAGTCACCCGACCTCAGCCAGCGCCGGCAGCAGAGGTCATACCGGCCGTCCTTAACGACGCTTCTCGCTGGCCCAGAATACTTTCTCCAAAAACAGTTCGCGAGCTGGTTGAAACCGTTTTTACCCAGGTGGTGGAAAAAGGCACCGGGCTGGAGGCCAAAATAGATGGTTATGACATTGCCGGGAAAACCGGCACCGCTCAGAAATTTGACCCGGCTTTAAAAGCGTACTCCTACGCCAAGCACGTGGCTTCTTTTGTTGGTTTTGCTCCAGCTGACCAGCCGCTTTTGACCATGGTGGTGGTCATTGATGAACCAAAAGGCATCAAGCAATACGGTGGTCAGGTAGCGGCCCCGGTCTTCAGGGAAATTGCCCGGAAAGTGTTGCTCTACCTGCATCAGCCACCGAAAAAATTGCCCGAAAAATACTGGCTGGCTCAAGACAAAAGAAAACAGGAGGTTATCACAGACTAAGATGAAATGTAAGGATTTGCTCGAGGAAGTCCGGTTAGTAGAATTTTACGGAAATCCAGAACAGGAAATTACCGGGCTATCTTATTCTTCAAAAAAAATAGAGCCCGGCTACATCTTCTTTGCCCTCAAAGGCCAGAAAGCCGACGGGCATGATTTTCTGGCTGAAGTCATAGAAAAAGGTGCCAGCCTGGTGGTTTCAGAAAGGCCCAGGCCGGCTGAACTCCACCTCAACTGGCTGCAGGTGCTTGATGTCCGGGAAGCCATGGCCCAGATGGCCGCCAGTTTTTACGGCCATCCATCCTTAAAACTAAAGATGGTTGGTATTACTGGAACCAAGGGCAAAACGACAACCAGCTATCTTCTGGAACATATCCTTAAAACAGCCGGACTGACCCCGGGCCTGATCGGCACCATTGAGTACCGCTGGAAAGATAAAAAAATGGTGGCGGAAAGGACGACTCCGGAATCTCCTGACATCCAGCGAATCCTGAAAGAAATGGTTGATGACGGAGTCACCCACTGTGTGATGGAAGTCTCTTCTCATTCCTTAGACCTCAAAAGAGTCTACCGCATTGGTTTTGATGTGGCCATTTTTACCAACCTCAGCGGCGAACACCTGGACTACCACGAAAGCATGGAAAAGTATTTTGAGGCTAAGAAAAAATTATTTTTCCTTAACCACAAGCGCCAAGCCTCTATTGTTAACATAGATGACTCCTGGGGAGAAAAGCTCATAGCTGAGTTACCGATGAAAACCATTACCTACGGTTTTCGTCCCGAAGCCATTATCAAGGCTGAGAATTTTGTCCTGGAAGAAAATGGCATGAAGGCCACAGTCAGTTTTCCGGGTGGCACGCTCAACCTGAAGACCTCGCTGCTCGGCAAGCACAACCTTTATAACATCCTGGCTGCGGTTTCAGCTGCCCTGGCTCTCGGTATCACTCCTTCCATCATAGGCAAAGCCATTTCCACGGCCGGCTGCGTACCAGGTCGTTTTGAAGTTATCCCCACCAGTCTCGGGTTTAAAGCGGTGGTGGATTATGCTCACACAGATGCGGCTCTGGAAAACCTGCTTTTGACAGTGAAGAGTCTTAGCCCAAAAAGAATCATCCTGGTGTTTGGTTGCGGCGGAGACCGAGACCGGAGTAAAAGGCCGCGGATGGGTGAAGTGGCCGCCCGGCTGGCAGACTGGACGATTATCACCTCTGATAACCCCAGGTCTGAAGACCCGGAAAAAATCATTGACGAAATAGAGCAGGGCTTTCTGCGAGCTGGCTCTAAAAATTATGAGAGAGAAACTGACCGTCGAAAAGCTATAGAGAAAGCTCTCCGGCTGGCCAGAAAAGGAGATTTTGTGCTTATCGCCGGAAAAGGGCATGAAAATTATCAGATCTTTCGCGATAAAACCATTCACTTCAGCGATGTAGAAGTGGTCAGGGAAATACTGCAAGAACTGGAGAAAAAGTAATGGCCAGGTTAACTCTTGCTGAGATTGCCCGGCTGACTGAAGGTCAGCTGTTACAGGGCTCGCCTTCTGCCCTGGCCGAGCATTTTTCTTTTGACTCCAGAACCATAGAACGCGGCGGTTTCTTTTTTGCCCTTTCTGGAACCAGGGATGGACACGAGTTTGTGGCTGAAGTGGCCAGCAAAGGAGCTGTGGGCGCCTGCGTGGCACGAGAAATAAAGGGGTTGCCGGAATCTTTTGGACTGATTAAGGTGGCTGATACCCTAAAGGCCCTGCAAAAGCTGGCTTCCCGGATTCTGGAAAACCACAAACTCAAAGTCATCGGTATCACTGGCAGCACGGGCAAAACCACTACCAAGGAATTTACGGCCACCTTACTGGCCATCAGATACCGGGTCCTTAAAAGCGTGGGCAATTTTAACAACCAGATTGGCCTTCCCTACTCCATCCTGGCCGCTGAAGATTTCCACCAGGTGGCGGTGCTGGAAATGGGCATGAGCCGGCCGGGAGAAATCCGGGAGCTGACTCAAATTGCTCCGCCAGACCTGGCCATAATAACCGGCATAGCACCGGTCCATCTGGAATTTTTCAAGAACCTGGAAGAAATCGCCCTGGCCAAAAAAGAAATTCTGGACGGAGCCAGAGAGGGAGCTACTGCGGTCTTAAACGGAGACGACCCTCTGCTCAAAAAAATAGCCGCGGATTATAAAAAAGGGGAAATTATCTATTTCGGTTTAAACCCCTCCTGCCAGGTCCGGGCCGAAAACATCCGTCATCTCGGTCTGGAAGGAATAGCTTTTAACCTGATTTATGGCCCGGAAAAGGCCCAGGTTAAAGTCTCCTTCCTTCATGAAGGTCTTGTGTACAACCTGCTGGCGGCCTGTGCTGCCTGTCTGGCCATGCAGTTAAAACTGGAAGAAATAGTACCCGTTATAACGCA
>Ga0334722_10006030_pt1 | contig 12097 bp, 9 predicted proteins | sample C3_bottom_MG_FD_207210 | JGI IMG/M metagenome (GOLD analysis project Ga0334722, IMG submission 207210) | Sediment microbial communities from Yellowstone Lake, YNP, Wyoming, USA - C3_bottom | ecosystem: Environmental > Aquatic > Freshwater > Lake > Sediment | place: USA: Wyoming | collected...
TCCTCACCGATTCGGGAGGGATTCAGGAGGAAACCACCTATCTCGGTGTGCCCTGCCTGACGCTGCGGAAAAGCACAGAACGCCCGATCACGGTGGAAGTTGGCACCAACCAACTCTGCGGAGACAATCTCGGCCTGGCGGTCGAGCAAAGCCTGGCCATCTTGGGCGGCAAGAAGAAAGCCGGCTTGGTGCCGGATCTTTGGGACGGACGCGCGGCAACAAGAATTGCGGAAATCATCATCTCAAAACTGTACTCGTCTTCTCAATCGCCGACAGGAACCCCATGAAATTCCTTCTCCGATATCGCACAACGGCGGTCTTCCTGACGGGCCTCTGGTTGCTCCCGACGTTGAGTGTCGGTCAGACCAGGGAACGCGAGTCTGACGCTGCGGCCATGAAGTCCGCGACGCAGCCTGGTGTGTCATCCGTTCTGACAATCGGCCCCGCTCTCGACGGACCCGTGAAACCTGAAACGTACGTCGTGGGCCCGTCCGACGTACTGGCGCTTGGCATCTGGACGAGTCCGCCGATCACCTTCAATCTGACGGTGACGCCTGAGGGGAGCGTTGTCATTCCAACCGTCGGCGAGGTTCACGTGGCGGACGTGACTCTGCGCGAGGCAAAGAACAGGATCCTCGCCGAAGTGCGGAAGCGATATCTCACAGGCGACCCCACCGTAACCTTGGTCATGCCAAGGAGAGTCGTTGTGACGGTCATGGGAAATGTCCGAAACCCCGGCCGCTACACCATGAATGCGACCGACCGGATCGATCGCGTGATCGATCAGGCGAATCTGAGGATTCCTGAACAGAATCTCGCGGAGGAGCGGCGGTTTCCGCCGGGGAAGTTGGAATCTCAACGGAACATCATTCTCCGTCGCCGTCAGGGAGAAATGGTCCGAATTGACCTGTTGAAGTTCTTCGCGACGCAGGAAGAGCGGTGGAATCCACTGTTGCGCGACGGCGACGAGGTGTTCGTTCCCGTTGCGGATCGCACGAAAGGTGTCATCGCTGTCTACGGAGGAGTGAACAATCCCGGGCGGTTCGAGTTCTCGCCGGGAGATAGTGTGTTGGGTGCCATTCAATTGGCCTATGGGCTCAACAGCCGCGCAATCAGGGACAGCGTCCTTCTTGTTCGGTATCTCCCGGAAACACAGCAGTCTGTCACTATCCTGAACCTTGATGCGATGATGAGCGGGAAGGCACCCGATGTCTTGTTGTATCCCGGCGACCGGATCATCGTTCGGCAGCAACCGGAACGCCGTGAAGACTATCGTGTGATGGTCGAGGGGGAAGTCGTGTATCCCGGCACCTATCCGATTACGCGGAGTGGGACGCGGCTTTCGACGGTGATTCGGATGGCGGGCGGATTCACCGAGTACGCGGCTCTGAATTCAGCGGAAGTGATTCGCTCGTCGGTGCAGCCGGATGAAATTGAGTTCGAACGGCTGTTGAGCTTGCGGGGCAGTGTGACGCCCGAAGACAGTTCCTACTACGTGCTTGAGAGTGAACTGCGGCTTCGAAGGGAAATAGTCAACGTGGATTTTGGACGGCTCTTTGTCGAAGGAGACACATCCCAGGACGTCGTACTGCGATCCGAAGATCGCATCGTCGTCCCATCGGTGCGGAGAACGATTTACGTCTTCGGCCAGGTGGTTTCTCCCGGCAACGTCCCCTATGTGCCGGGTCGGGACGCGAACTACTACATTATGAAGGCCGGGGGACTTACGGAAAAAGCGCGCGACGCGGACGTCATGATTATCAAACGTTCGACGCGTCAGTGGCTGGCCCCCAAAGAGACCACCATCGAGGAAGGTGACTATGTGTGGGTGCCGAAAGTGCCCGAGCGCCCCTTCAGTTACTACATGCGTATTCTCGGTGAGACGGCTTCGGTCGTGAGTGTGGCGGTGAGCATTGTGCTGCTGGCGATACAGTTGCGCAAGTAGGGGTCACTCAGGAATCGAAAGCACACGCTCGCCGTGTACCAGCGGATTCACGAGCGGTGGCACCATCACTGACGCTGCGATCGACTTCAAATGGACAGACAGTTGCGCGTTGAAGAAAAGGAGTTCAGAGTGCTCGATCTTCTTTTGGTTCTGGCTCGATGGCGGAAGACGCTCGTCATCGGGATTCTCGCCTCGATGATCGTTGGAATCGGCCTTGCGTTCATCGTGAAGAGGGAGTACAAGTCCGTTGCACGGGTCCTTCCGCCGAAGGAAACAAACACATTGTCCGGTCTGGCGGGACTTGCATCGCTGGCGAAGTCTCTTCCGGGAAACCTTGCGAGGTTCGGGAAGAATGAAGATCCGTATGATTTCGTTGCGATTCTCCGGAGCCGGACGATTCTGGAGGATGTCATAGCGAAATTCGACCTGATCCGTGTCTATGATATTCCGGATGCCTCGATCGAAAAAGCGATGAAAGCGCTGGTCGACAACACGGAAGTCGACTGGACGGAAGAAAATGTCCTGGAGATCCGAGTGTGGGATGTGGATGCCCAGCGTGCGGCCGCAATGGCAAACTATTACGCTGACCTTCTCAACAAGCGGAACTTTGAACTGCTGACGCAGGAGGCCAGAAACAACAGAGTCTTTATCGAACAACGGCTGGCTCAGAACAGGGAAGACCTCCGCATGGCGGAAGACAGTCTCCAGGGATACCAGGAACGGCGAGGCATGGTGGTGCCGTCGGACGGGTCGGCCTCGGGACTGTCTTCTTTTGCCGAGCTGTATGCCATTCGTGTCAAAAAGGAAATCGAGGTCGGTATTCTCCGGAGAACGCTGGGAGAAACGCACCCGCAGTACATGCAAGCACAGTTGGAACTATCGATGATCTCGAAGGAACTATCCCGCTTCCCCGAAATCGGCATCGGCTCGTTGCGGCTCCTGCGTGAGGTTCTTATCCAGCAGAAAATCATGGAGATGATGGTCCCCCTCTACGAGCAGGCACGCATCAACGAACATAAGGATGTGCCAGTCGCCTATCTGCTTGATCCCGCAAAGCCGGGAGAGCGCCCCGATCGCCCCCGGCGGCTGGTAATTGTCGCGATTGCCGTCTTTTTGGGAATCGTCGTTTCCTCAATCGTCGTCGTGCTTCGGGAGCACGTCGCGCATCTGCGCGCTTCCTCGCCGGAAGAGTACCAGAAGTTGCTCGCCCTGGGACGGATCTTTCGATTTCGCGCTAGAACCTAATGCTCGAACTTCGCACGGACGGTGAGACTTCCCCGACTCTTAACCATTGGTTCGGGTCGGTCAGCTTTTTCCTCTTTCTCGTTCTCCTGGGGATCATCATTTACTTTGACGATCTTCAGATCACCAGAACGGCGATGCAGGAAATCCCGACCATCTACAATACCCGCCTCCTGGGTGTCAAGATCATCGACATGTTGTCCCTGGGGATGTTTTCCCTCCTTGCATTGAACCTCGTGCTCAAACAGGCGATTCGCATCGGGCCGTTTCACAATGCGATGGGTGTGATCGTTCTCATCTACTGCTATGCGGCGGCTGTCGGATTCATCTACAGTTTCGTATTCCGCTATGACTATGTGATCTGGCTGCAGGACTTTCAGCAGACGATCTATATGAGCGGTTTCTTTCTCCTCACGTACTACCTCCTCGATGCCAGGAGGAAGTGGGCGGCGTTTGTCGTCTGCCTGCTTGTCTTCATGGCGCTCAAGAACATTCTGATCTTGTACTGGTCATTGACGGGAGTTGGAAAACTCATCGGCGACTGGGCCGTCAGGGCATCCCAGAACTCGGAGTTCGCCTACTTTCCCATGATGTTCTTCCCGCTGCTGATCCTGTTCCTGCAGCCGACCGAGAAAACGCCGAGGCTGCTCGTCGGGTTGGTGTTGCTCGTCTATCTCTTCAACTCACTTCTTGGTATTTACCGGACGGTCTGGGTCATGCTCATTGTGGGGACCATCTATTTGTTCTTTCACCTCGATCGCGTATCAAGGATCAAGCTGGCGTTGATGGCGGCCGGCGGTCTCTCATTTGTTCTTGTGGTCATCTCAATCTTTTTTCCGCGATTTCTTGCCCTGGCGTGGAATTTCAAATTTGCCTCCATTTTTGATTGGTCCGTCTCAGGTGATCGCTCGAACGCAACGCGGATATTGGAATTCATCAACGTGACCCACCGTGTGATGTCGAATTTCGCCTTCCTGCAGGGCATGGGGCTGGGGGCGTGGTGGGACGACAGCGCCCGACGGTTGCTTCCCGATCTGGGGTCGGGGTTCACGTACAAAACCCGGTTCACCACGACACACATGTGGTACGTGACCCAGCTGCTGAAACTTGGATTCCTGGGTACGATCGTATATTGGGGATGCATCTACAAGATGTTCCGCCGGACACGCGAGCATCTCAGGTCCATGGCGGCGCACCGGTGGGAGCGGAAAGTACTGCTTGGACTCAATATCGGTCTGTTGTGTGCGTTCTTGTCGAGTGCCGACTTCGTGCGTCTGTTCATCATGATTGGAATCAATATTGGTCTTACAGCACGATGGATCACGCTCGACACGGAGGAGCGGGCACTTCGCACCGGGGATTCCGCGACAGCGTAACACGCCACGATGTGGAAAAGAATATTTCAGAATAGCCTGCTTCTGCTGAGCGCACGGATTCTCTCCAAGCTCGCAACGATCGCGGTGATGGTGGCGGCGGCTCGGATGCTTGGAACGGCGTCGTTCGGAGAATTCAGCGCCCTCCTTGCATGGACGGCGTTCGTCGGTCTCCTCTCCGACTTCGGGCTGGTTCTGCCCACGATCCGGTCGCTGAGCTCTGGCCAGGGAACAGAGAACCGGTGGGTAGGGGAGACCTTTTCTTCGCGGGTGGCATGGAGCGGTGCGGCGCTCGCGTGCCTCGCCGTGACGAGCGTAGCGCTCAACCTTTCTCTCCTTGTGGCGATGCTCCTTGCTGTAAGCTCCATCCTCGAAGCGACCGGAACTGCTCTCATTCGTTCGTTCGAGAGTAAGCAGGAGATGGCCACCATCACCATCTACACCGTGATTGAGCGGTTATCGTATTGCGTGACGGTGTTCGGAGCGCTTGCCCTTTTTGGAAGTCTTACGGCGGTCGGCGTCGCCTCTGTTCTGTCCTACTCGTGGATGACGGCGTTTGCGCTGCGGTTGTTCCAGAAACGTTTCGGCCGGCTTTCCGCTCGATTCTCTTGGAATGATGTCAAGAAGTACTCAAAAACCGGATTCCCGTTCCTGGTCAGCGCGGGCTTTGGTGCTCTGTATTACAAGGCGGACATCATCATGATAGGCTCGTTCCGGTCGAATGAAGAAGTGGGAATTTATAACGCAGCGATGCGGGTGATGGACGCACAGATCTTCATTCCGCTGGTGCTGATGGCATCGATCTTTCCCACGTTATCGAGGCTTCACAGCACGAAGGATATCAGGTTCGTGAGAACGTTTCTCCAATCGTTGGCCCTCTTCAGCACAATAGGAATCGGATTGACCGTTGTGGTGTACTTGCTGTCGCCGCTGCTCATCCCGGTCCTGTTTTCGCGTGCGTATGAACGCGCTATCCCCGTCCTGCAGACACTCTCTCTGATGCAGCTCTTCTACTTCCTGTACTATCTGTTCGGGCATGGGCTCATCGCCATGAAGAAAGAGGCGTGGTATACTGCTTCAATGGTCTCCTTGTCCCTGATCAACGTCGCCTGCAATATCTTCGTGATTCCACGATATGGGTATCTTGGAGCCGCCTGGACACGAGTCGCATCCGAGGCGCTTTTGAGTGCAGTGACGGGCCTGTTCGTTTTCTATCATCTTCGGCGGTCGTTCCGCATGACTACGTCGGATCGTCCACTCAGCTCTTGGCGCTCAGGACCCCATGGCTCTTGACCGGATTGTCTATCAAGTCTCACAGTTGATCCGCCGTTCGCGCTTCCTGCGATCGCTGAATCTCCGGCAAAATGTGCCGTTCGCTGACTTGTTTATTCGCCGCGTACCGTCGATTGAACGCCGTTTGTATCGTTTGTTCAGAAGGAATCCATTGCTCGGTATCGTCGATGGGCAGCGACTCTATCTGGATATCAATGATGATGAGGCGTTGATGCTGTTGAACCGTCCATACGAGAGACGAGAGACTGCGACGTTTCGTGCTCTCTGCGCTCTCGTCGACGGACGCGCCATCATAGACGTCGGCGCGAATTATGGGTACTATTCTGTTGTCGGAGCTGCTGCGGCCCCGCACAGCAGGATCCTTGCCTTCGAGCCGGATCCACGGCTGGGAGAGCTCTTGCGCAAAACGTCACGGCTGCACAACAATCGCATCGAGGTTTTCGTGAAAGCGTTGGGCGACAAGTCGGGTCCGGGAACGCTTTTTCGGAATGATCGATGGTCTGGAGACAATCGTGTGACGCCTGACCTTTTTCATGAGCGGCCCACCGAGCCGATCGATATTGCTTCGCTGGACGATTTCGTTGCAGCGTATCCCGGTGGGTTTGACGTCGGGCTCATCAAGGCGGATATCCAGGGAGGTGAGCCGGCGATGCTGGCGGGGGCACGCTCGCTCGTCGAGCGGTGCCGTCCGTACATACTGCTCGAATTCTCTCCCACTCATCTTGAACAAGCAGGTGTCCCAGCGGGGATGTTCCTGCAAGAGCTGCAGCAGCGCTTTGCCATCCTCGACGTCGCTACCGGATCGATCGTCCGCCACCCGACACTCGCTCAGAGCGCCCAGTGGTGCGAACGTGTGCGCTTTCTTTGGGAGACCAAGGGGGATGGATACACCAACCTTGTGCTTCATGCATCCGGTGAGGGATTCGCAGAGCTGCAGCGCATCCTGAGTGCGATGCCGCGGACCCAGCATTGAAGCCTCACCGTTTGACCGCCGGGTGTTCGTGCGGTTTCCAGGAGTGACGGAGTGCCAAAGAGGAAAATTCTGATTGTTGCCGGAACCCGGCCCGAGATCATCAAGCTTGCACCGATTCTGCTTGAGTCCGCCCGGCATCCGGACGGAAACCTCGATTTCCGGTTCTGCCTGACCGGTCAGCATCAGCAGATGGCGCGGCAGGCCTTGAACATCTTTGACCTGCATCCGGATATGTCGCTCGACATCATGAAACCGAATCAAACGCTGAATGATATTGCCGCGGCGGTCTTCGAGAAACTGCCGGCCGTCATTCACCGGGTCAAGCCTGATGCATTGCTTGTGCAGGGCGATACGACCACGGCGGCCATCGCGGCCCAGACCGCGTTTCATCTCCGCGTGCCGGTCGGTCATGTCGAAGCCGGTCTGCGGAGCCACGATCTCCAGGCGCCGTTCCCCGAGGAATACAACCGGCGGCTGATTTCGACATTTGCGCGGTTCAACTTCTGCCCGACCGCGCGAGCCATGGACAATCTCCGCCATGAAGGGATTCAGGATTCAACGCTCCATCTGACTGGCAATACTGTCGTCGATGCAGTGCAAGACATCGTCGCGCGCGGCGCCCTTGGGGATCCATCGGCCGTGGACTCGCGCATCCGCCGTCCGTTCGTTCTGATTACTGCTCATCGTCGGGAAAGCTTCGGCGAAGGATTCAGGAACATTTGCCGGGCAATCCGAATATGTGCAGACCGGTTTCCGGCGCTCCAGTTTGTGTATCCTGTGCATCTGAATCCCAATGTGCAGGGCCCTGTTCGCTCCCTGCTGGGGGAAACCGCCAACGTCCTGCTCATCGAGCCCGTTCCGTATCTGTTTCTCCTCATGCTCCTCAATGTGTGCGAATTCGTGCTTACCGACTCAGGAGGCATACAGGAAGAAGCACCGTCGCTCGGCAAGTATTGTATTGTCATGCGAGACAAGACGGAACGAATGGAAAGTGTGGAAATGGGAATTTCCGAACTCGTCGGAGCGGACTTTGACCGCATTGTGGCCTCGGTTGCCCGCCAGGTGGCTCGTCCAGTCGCAGTGGACCGAACGCGGAATCCGTACGGTGACGGGCGCGCCGCTCACCGTATTCTGGAGATTCTCGCAAACGGATGAATTCGGCGGCTGGCACATCCCATCGCACCCCCGTGATCCTTGACGATGTCTCGTTGGTGTGCACCATGTACAACGAAGCGGCAACGGTCGAGGAGTTTTTTCGGGCGATTGCCGGAATGACCTGCTGGCCCTCCGAGATCATTGTGGTGGATGGAGGATCGACAGACGGGACTCCCGAAAAGATTCAGGCGGCATTTCGGACCGAACTGTCGTCTGCATCTTGCAAGTTGATCGTCGACGACACGTGCAACATCCGGCACACCCCGGGGCCGATTGCCAAAGGCCGGAACATCGGAATCCGCGCTGCCACCGGAAGCATTATCGCCGTGACAGATGCGGGGTGCCTCGTGGACAAACACTGGCTGGAGGCGCTGGTCCGGCGATTTCGGCAGGATCCGTCCCTGCAGATGGTTGGGGGATGGTACGAGCCTGTGCCTCGCGGCTACTTTGAAACATGTCAGGTTTTCGCGTCGTTTAGACCTCTCGATGCGGTTGATCCAGCGACCTTCTTGCCTTCGTCAAGGTCTGTTGCCTTCACAAAGGCGGTTTGGCAAGATGTGGGCGGATATCCAGAAATCGCTCTTGCTGCTGAGGACACGATTTTCGATCTGGCGGTACGGGAAAGGACGAGTGCAATCGGTTTTGCACCGGACGCGGTTGTCTACTGGAGACTTCGGCCAAACCTTTCAACCTATGCCAATTTGATCTACCGCTACGGCTTTGGCGATGGATTTTGCCGCATTCTTGTGGGGGGACTGCTGAAGAACATATTGAAGCTGGTGCTCGGGTTTGGCCTCCTCGCGTCGGGGGTACTGATCCATTGGAGCTTCCTAGTCGCTCTTGTGGGATACTGGTGGCTGCTGCCGTTTCTCTGGAGGATCCGTGAAGCGTTTCGCTGGAGACACATTCATCGCTATCCGATGATATCGTTGATTAAGATTCTCTCTGACGGCTCGTACGTCGCCGGCTATCTGGCCGGGTTGCTTTCGACCTCATATCCGCGGTTTCATCGAATCGTCGACGCGCGTCGTCCCTAGCACTGCTTCCAAGAAGTACCATTGTGTCTTGACATTAATGCTGTGGGTGGAAGCGAGTAGTGCGCCTTTCTGAATAAACGATTTATCGTTAGAAGTGGCACGAGGACCTGAATCGGATGAAGCCCGGTGCTGCAGAAGCGTGACATACTTGTTTTTGGGGACGACTGGGGCCGCTACCCGTCGACCATCCAGCATATCGGTCGGGTACTTGCAAAGCACAATCGGATTTTTTGGATCGGATCGCTGGGCCTTCGAAAACCGACACTCGGCCTATATGACGTCAAGCGGGTGTGGGAAAAGGGAAAGAATCTTCTGGCCTCGGCGCCCGCCGGAACAGACCCCCAAGGAGTCATCAAGATCCATCCGCTGGTTCTTCCGTTTCACGACTCCCGAATTGTCCGGGACGTTAACGCGGTGAATATCCGGCGTGCCATCCGCTCCGTGTTCCGGCACTATGCTGTTTGGAATCCGGTTCTGCTGACGTCCTCCCCGATCGTCGGCGATCTCATCGGCAGTCTGGGCGAGACCTCCAGCCACTATTTCTGTCTTGACGACTACACCCTCTTCGAGGGGGCGTTTGAGTCTCTCGGAACCCTGGAGAAGCAGCTCATCGCAAGAGTCGACAGTTGTTTCTCAATTTCCGATACGTTGCTGAACACACGCCGAGTGCGTACTGGGTTCAGTGTTCTTCTCCCCCAGGGAGTCGACACGGAACACTTCAAACCTGGAAGCGATCCGCTTCCAGCGACGGTTGCGAACCTTCCCCATCCTGTGGTGGGATTCTTCGGATTGCTTACTTCTTGGGTGGATTTGTCTTTGATCGCAGAATGTGCGCGCCGGTATCCCGCGTACACCTTTCTGGTCCTCGGCAGAACGGCGGTCGATGTCTCGGCTCTGACTTCGGTGCCAAACGTCCGGTATCTCGGTGAGATCCCCTTTGGGGTGCTCCCGCAGTACGCGCGTGCATTCGATGCGGGATTGATCCCATTCAAGGTCAATGATCTGACCATTGCCTGTAATCCCCTAAAGCTTCTGGAGTATCTTTCGCTCGGGATCCCTGTCGTGTCGACGAAACTGCCGGAGGTGGAGAAATTCTCTCCAGCGGTGATGGTTGCGCACGATAGGGAAGACTTCATCTCGATGATAGAACCTGCACTTCGGAGCCGCAGCCCCGAACGCGACTTGGAACGACGGCACGTGGCGGAGCGGTATTCGTGGACAACGATCACTGAAGAAGTCTCTCGGGTCATTCTACGAATCGAGGAAGAGAAAGATCTTCGAAGAGAATCCGGCGGCGCATGAAAATTCTCTTTCCCTATATGGCTCGCTGGAACTCGGCGCATGCGTCACGATACTTTCATCTCCTTACCGCTGTTGCCGACCAGGGGCATGAAGTGTACGTTATCCAGCCTCCCTCGCGTGGGTCCGGCGAAGCAAACGACATTGATGTCCCCCTCAGCGGTCACCACCGAGTACACGTGACGACCGTTCCAATGCCGCAGGTTCTTTGGACGCGTCAATTGCCCTTTGAAAAGCTGTTGAAAAAGTTGCTCTATACCCTCAAGTCCTGGAGGACCGTCAGACGGCTCACCCGCACTCACCGGATCGACCTCTGGTATCTGTACAACCTTCCTCAGGCCGTGTACCTCCTCGGCACGCATCCCGCCGTGGTGTTTGACCTTGCCGATGACCTGCTTGGAATGCTCCAGATGGAGATGAACATTTCGTCCCGGCATCCGGCCTACCGGCTTGCCAGGGCCCTCCTGCACTGGATATATCGTCGGTCGGATTTTGTCATCTGTATCTCTGGACCGCTGTACGAATCGATCGATCATCCCCGCAGGTTCATCATTCCCAACGGTGCGCCCGCTGCACCGGTCAGAGCCGGAGAACGAGACGCAGAGCCCGGCAAGAAGGGCCGTCGTCTCCGGGTCGGTTATGTCGGCGCGTTTGAATACTCGATGGCGCTGGACCAGATTGTGGAAGTGGCGGCACGCATGCGGGAAGCTGATTTTGTCCTCGTCGGAGCCGGGCGTGAATTTCCCAGGATCAGGGCAGAGGTAGAGCGGCGCGGTCTGCGAAATGTGACACTTACCGGTGCGCTGCCGCACGCCGAGGCGATGAAAGTCATTCGCGCTGTCGACATATGCCTTAACGTCTTCAACAAGACTCCGGTCTCGCACGCCGTTTCGCCGTTGAAGTTGTTCGAGTATCTGTCGTTCCAGAAACCGGTCATCAGCACACGGCTCAAGGAAGTCGAACGTATCGATGGGGGATTCCTGTTCTTTGGCGACACGGTCGATGAAATTGTGGAGCGCATTCAGTACATTGCATGCCATGAAGACAAAGCGCGCCAACTTGCTGAACTGGGTGCGGCAGTTGTCCGCAAAAGATACTCGTGGGATGTCTTGGCCGCCCAATTCATTTCTGCGGTGCACACGTCGTGCCCCCGTCTCCTTCCCGGCGTCAGCCCGGAGAACTTCTGAATGACCCTTGAATTGCTCCTGGTCGCATTGGCGTCGTTGACCGTGGCATTAGCGGCCACTCCGGTCGTCCGTTCCTTCTCCAATGCACACCGCATCGGGGACTATCCGGGCATGCGCAAGGTGCATACCACGTTCATCCCAAGGATGGGCGGACTGGGCATTATCGCCGGATGGGGGGCCGGTCTCTGTGTTGCGTTCCTGCTGAGACCGTCGCTCCTGCATTTGTTTTCATTTGGCGTTGCACCTGTGGCGGCAAGTCTGTCCTGCATCGTCGCCCTCGGACTTTATGACGATGTCAAGGGAATTGGCTCTTTTGGAAAACTGGTCGTTCAGGTTCTTGCGGCGACGATCCTTTTCCGGGTGGGTCTGGCAGTGGATGTGGTGGTGGTGCCGTTTGCTGAGCCGATCCACCTCGGGCTTTTCAGCTATCCAGTGACCGTTCTGTGGCTCGTGGGTGTGACCAACGCCATCAATTTGATCGACGGGCTTGACGGTCTGGCGGCGGGAGTCTCCGCGATTGTGGCCGCAAGCTTTGCGCTCGTCGGTTTCGTCCTGGGTGATCCCCTGCTCCAGATTCTCAGTGTCGCACTGAT
>Ga0334722_10006031_pt1 | contig 12096 bp, 11 predicted proteins | sample C3_bottom_MG_FD_207210 | JGI IMG/M metagenome (GOLD analysis project Ga0334722, IMG submission 207210) | Sediment microbial communities from Yellowstone Lake, YNP, Wyoming, USA - C3_bottom | ecosystem: Environmental > Aquatic > Freshwater > Lake > Sediment | place: USA: Wyoming | collected...
CTTATAATTCGCGCTAAGGAAGGTTGGCCGAGCGGTTGAAGGCACCGGTCTTGAAAACCGGCAGGGGCGCAAGTTCCTCATGAGTTCGAATCTCATACCTTCCGCCAGCAGCCTTTTAACGAAAGGACGGCATATGAAAATCGGATTTATCGGACTCGGCATCATGGGCACGCCGATGGCGCTGCATCTCATCAATGCCGGCCATCAGTTATTCGTCAACACCCTGGGCGCGCTGCCCGACAGCATCGCTTCGAGTTCGGCCACGCCCTGCGCCAGCGCGGAAGAGGCGACGCGCAGCGCCGACATCGTGTTCATCATGGTGCCGGACACGCCGGATGTGGAACTGGTGCTGTTCGGCCAGGCCGGCGTCGCGGCCGGGCTTGCGGCCGGCGGCAGCAAGGATAAGGACAGTACGCGCAAGATCATCGTCGACATGAGTTCGATCTCTCCGATCGCGACCAAGAGCTTCGCGCAGAAGATCAACGCGCTCGGCGCCGACTACATCGACGCGCCGGTTTCCGGCGGCGAAGTCGGCGCCAAGGCGGCATCGCTGACCATCATGTGCGGCGGCGCGCAGGCCGTGTTCGAGAAAGTGCGTCCGCTGTTCGAGAAGATGGGCAAGAACATCACGCTCGTCGGCGGCAACGGCGACGGCCAGACGACGAAGGTGGCGAACCAGATCATCGTCGCGCTGACCATCGCCGCCGTGGGCGAGGCGCTGTTGTTCGCGAGCAAGGCCGGCGCCGATCCGGCCAAGGTGCGACAGGCGCTGATGGGCGGATTCGCCTCGAGCCGCATCCTCGAAGTGCACGGCGAGCGCATGATCAAGCGCACGTTCGCGCCGGGTTTCCGCATCCGGCTGCACCAGAAGGACTTGAACCTTGCGCTGCAGGGCGCGCGCGAGCTCGGCGTGGCCTTGCCGCAGACGGCCGGCGCCGCGCAGCTGATGCAAGCCTGCGCCGCCAACGGCATGGCCGATCTCGACCATTCGGCGCTGGTCAAGGCGCTGGAGTTGATGGCGGCGCATGAAGTGGCGCCGTCCTGATCTTCGGCTGGACCAGACCTGCGTGTGCGGCGGCCCGCCACAGGCCGCGCGGGGTCGCGTCCGCGGAGACTGCGTGTGCGCGCTGACCGGCGATCTGCAGCGCGATCCGATAGCGTTCGCACAGCGCGGGATCGCCGATCAGGCCAATATCCGCCGCTGCAGGCGATGCGCAAAGCGCGTCGCGGATTTCGGCACCCAGCAGCAGTCCGGACAGGTAGTCTGCCAGCCCTTCGGGCGGGACTTCGCCGAATAGACCGAGCGTGCGCACGCTGAACAGCTTGCGCAGCAGATCCTCGCCGGCGCTCAAGCCGTAGCGGACGCCGCGCTGCAAGGCCGCCGGATCGGCCTGCGCGTCGGCCGGCATCAGCCGGCCCAAGATACTGTGCCCGCAGAGCAGGGCATAGAGTTCGCCCGTCATGTAGGTGGAAAAGCGCTCGATCGCGCCGCCGGCGCTGCGCGCCCATTTGCTGTGCGTGCCGGGCAGCACCCAGAGCGCATCGCCGCCCGACTGCATCGCGCCGAGCAATTGCGTTTCCTCGCCGCGCATGACATCCGGGATTCCCCACGCATTACGGCAACTGAGCCCGGGAACGAAATGGATGCGCGCGCCGTCGCTCGCCGCTAGGCTCGCCAGGGACGCGGAGATCTGAGCCGGAGTTGCCGGGCAGGGCACGTAGGGTGCCTCCAGCCAGCCCTGGCGGCTGCCTATCATGCCGCTCGCAATCACCGGCAACAGACCGTAAGCGCGCTGCCAGCCAGCGCAGAATTTCAGATAGACCGCATCGAAGCCCGCATCCGCAATACTGAGTATGCCGAACGCGCCGTTCGCCTGGGCCAGGCACGCGCCGTCCTCACCCAGCAGGTAGGCGCGCAGCGAACTGGTGCCCCAGTCGAGTCCGATCAGCTGTGGGTGTTGGTCAAGTGTGCCGGGCATTGTGGGGGCGCTGCGTTGTGATCGGAGACCAGTATATTGGAGCGCGGCACGGTTCCTCAATGTCGTCGGAGGAATCCGGCTTAGCTACCCGCTCATTGTTACGCCAAACACGGGCGGTTTGAAGCGCAAGAAAAGGGGGCCGGAAGGCCCCCTGAATTTTCGATACCTGAGGAGTCAGGTCAAGGACAAGGGGCGCCGCCGGTGGTGGCCGGGCCGGAAATAATCGGCCGCAGCGCCTTGGTTGTCCCGCTTTCGTCAGGCCCCAGCGTGTTTTTTGTAAACGTGCAGCCGAAGCTCGCAGCGGCAACGGTGGTCGGCGTCACGACGTCGTCCCCCGCGGGTTTGACGCCGTCGCGCTCCCACTTGATCATGTCGTCGAACGCAGCGACCTGCTCGGCCACGGTGAAATCGCAGTGACTGGCGCCGCGGATCGCTCGCTGCACCAGCCAGGCGCTGTTGCCCTTGGCGGCGGCGCGCTTCTGATACACCTGCTCCATGCTGAACGGCACGAACAGGTCGCCCAGCGTGTGGATGGATACCACGGGAATCCTGAACTCCCCGTTGACTTTCGGAATCCAGCGCAGGCCGTCCCGGCGCAGGCGGTTCGCGTCCGCCGCGGCAGTCAATTTCTGCACGCTTGCGTTCAGCGCGGTCGAACCTGCGGCATCGCCGTCGATGGTGTAGGTGAAGCCGTTGGTGTCGAGCACATTCTTGGTCAGGATGCCGGTCACGGTGCCGTCGCTGCCAAAGGTGCCATAGGCCGAGGGGAATGCGCCGCCAAAGGCCAGGCCCTGGCTGAACAAGGGCCGTTCGCCGCCGGTAATGTTCTTCAGCACGGACGCGTACTTGGCGCCGGTCGCGGTAGTTGCGATCTGCGCTGTGGGGGCTGCCGCCGACGGGAAGCTGGAGAACAGCGTGCCGGTCACTTGCGCCGCAATCGTCGACCAACTGGTGACGGGACTGCTCGCAAGGCCGGCCTCAGCCTGAGCCGTAACCTGCATGGCGGCAAATTCGTTGAACAGCTCAGTGTCGCCCACCACGCCGCACATCGGCACGGCGCCCGCGTACTTCACCTTGTTGTTGGCCGTCGCCTGTGCCTCGTCCTCGATCGCCGCGGCGGTGATATGCCCGCCCATCGAGTGGCCGGTGATGTATATCTTGCCCGGCGCCGCCAGGGTGCGCCCGTTCGCCGCGGCGATCTTGTTGAACTCCAGCGCCAGCGCGTTGGTGTCCTCGACGCCGGCGCGCACGTCGTAGTTGTTCTTGCTGTAGCTGGACGCGCCCCAGGCATAGCCGTTCTGGATCAGGTAGCGCCGAATCGACGGGTTCGAGACGCCGAGCGCGAGGCCGGCACCCGCGAAGCCATGCGCGTACATGACGAGCTTGCCGTTCCAGGCGGCCGGCACCTCGATGCGGTAGGCCGCGCCTTTGAGCACGCCCGCCCAGCGGCTGGTGGTGCTCATGTCGACCACGTCGCCGGTTGCGGCCGCCATGGCCGCAAACGTCGTGGCCGTTGGATCGGCAGGGGTGAACACGATGCTGTCTTGCGGGCGCGTTTCCTCGGGGCCCAGGAGCGTCGCGGTGGAGGTCCCGGCGACGATGCCGGAGCGCAGGTCGGCGAGTGACTTGCCCGCTGCGTCCGTCGCGGTCTTCAGGTTGAGCAGCACCGTGTCGTCGGCATCGCCGACCTTGAATACCAGAGTGAGCGGGTCGCCGGAGGGCGCCTTGCCGGCCAGCTGCGTCACTGCCGGTATGACGCTGGCTTCGGCCTTGGCCAGTCCGGCATTAATGGTAGCGCCCGTGCGCGCATCATAGTTCGCAAATGCGGCGCCGGGGTCGGAACCCAAAGCCGCACTGACGATCAGGTCGGTCACCGGGGTGACATTGCTGCGTCCTACTGCCGCGGCAAATCCGTGCAGGACGGTGGTGCCATTGCTGACCTGCAACATGCATGGCGGCTGGCTGCCGCCGACATCGAGGGAGAAGCTGCCGTCGGCGCCAGTCTTGCCCGAAACCGGCGTGCCGACCGCGCACTTGGCCGTCACGTTGGCGCTTGCAAGCGCCGCGCCGGTTGCTGCGGTGCCGGTGATGCTTGTCGGCGCGGGCGTGGCATCGCCGCCGCTGCCGCCGCCGCACGCGGCGAGAACCGTAACGAGGTAAAGCGCAAGCAGTACTAGCCTAAGTTTTCTCATCCTTCTCTCCCTATTTAAAATGGGGTTTCTCTTCTGGGAAAATCCATGCTACTCGCTTCGCGCCGCGCCATGTCCTCGGGTAAACACCAATGTCGGTCACATCGGTTTTCCGCTAGCGACGCCGGCCGTCGGGCACATGCCAGTCAGCATGCCGATCAAGCGCCGGCGTCTGTACAGCCGCGCCCGGCGACGAGCCGGACATGCGCTGTGCGTTGCGTTGCGAGTCGAGTGGAGTATATTTGAGCGCGGCCCGGTTCCAACGCGCCACCTGGATGCAGCGCAGACGGCGGCGCGCTAGCGCCGGCGCGGCGTCGATGGATAAGATCGAAGAACAAGGAAGAAACATGACACAGCCGCTGCTTTTCACGCCCCTACGCCTGCGTGAACTCACGCTCAAGAACCGCGTGGTGGTCGCGCCTATGCACCAGTATTCTGGCGTGCACGGTTTCCCGACCGACTGGCATCTCATGAACGCGGGACGCTATGCGGCGGGAGGCGCGGCGCTGGTGATCCTTGAGTCGACCAAGATCGAGCGGCGCGGTTGCGGCACGGTGGGCGACCTCGGCATCTGGGATGACGCGTTCGTACCGCAGCTCGCGCGCATCGTCGATTTCGTGCATGCCTGCGGGGCCGCGGTGGGCATCCAACTTGGGCACTCGGGGCGCAAGGCGCGCACCCAGCGCCCGTGGGAGGGCGGCCGGCCGCTGCAGCGCGCCGAGGCCGAGGGCGCCGGGATCGTTGATTGGGACGCGTGGGAGCTCGTCGCGCCCAGCGCCCTGCCTGCAGACGAAGGCGCGCCGCTGCCGCGCGCACTCGCGCGCGAGGAAATTCGCGCGCTGGCCGAGGCCTGGGGCAAGGCCGCGGCGCGCGCGCACCGTGCCGGCTTCGATACGGTGGAGATTCACGGCGCGCACGGCTTCCTGATTCATGAATTCCTGTCGCCGCTGGCGAATCAGCGCACGGACGAGTACGGCGGCTCGGAGGCGAAGCGCATGCGTTTCGCGCTCGAGGTGTGCGAGCAGGTGCGCGAAAACTGGCCGCCGGGCAAGCCGCTGTTCCTGCGCCTGTCGGCGGAAGACGATGCCGGCTGGGGGATTGAGCAAAGCGTCGCGCTGGCGAAGCTGGTGAAACCCAAAGGCGTGGACGTGATCGACTGCAGCTCGGGCGGAATACTCGGCAAGCCGCCCGCGGGGACGGCGAAACCGGCTTACGGCTACCAGGTGCCCTATGCGGAAGCCATACGCAACGAGGCCAAGATCATGACCATGGCCGTGGGGCTGATCGTGCATGCCGAACAGGCCGAGCGCGTACTGCAGCAAGGGCGCGCAGACTTGATCGCGCTCGCGCGCGAAATGCTCTATAACCCGAGCTGGACCATGGATGCGGCGCAGAAGCTGGGGTTTGATCCGGGCTTCGAGCTGGTGCCGCCGCCCTACCGCTACTGGCTCGCGCGGCGCGCGGCCACGGTACCTGAGCTGAGGCCCTCCACATTCGGAGCGCCTCTGCGATGAGGGTCATGCGACGCTGCGCCATGCGCGGGCGATGCTGAACGATGAACGCACTTCTTCCGCTCGCAGAACAGATCGCCGTGCTGATGAAGCAGCGGCGCGAGACCATTGCGGTCGCCGAGTCGTCGACCGGCGGTCTGATCTCCGCCGCGCTGCTGGCGGTTCCCGGAGCCTCTGCCTATTTTTTAGGCGGAGCCGTGGTGTACACGCGATTGGCGCGGGATCGGTTTCTGGACATTCCGCGTACGGCGCTCTCCGGAATGCGCTCGGCATCCGAACCCTATGCGCTGCTGGCGGCGCGCACGGTGCAGGCGCGCTTCTGCGCGAGCTGGGGACTGGCTGAAACCGGCGCCACGGGGCCGGCCGGCAACCGCTACGGCGATGCGGCAGGACACTCCTGCCTTGCCATCGCCGGCATCGCGGAACAAGCGATGACGATTGAAACGGGCCAAGACGACAGGCTGGCGAACATGCACGCGTTCGCGGCGGCCGCGCTGACGCTCCTGCTTCGGCATCTATCGCAGTGAGTCTGCGAAAGCGTTCAATCAAAGCACTCCGGCAACGCCCGCAAATGCGCCGGCCGCGATCAGCCACACCGGATTCACCTTGGTGCGCAGCATCAGCACCAGCGTCAGCAGCGTCAACAGCGCGGTGCGCCAGCTGTGGTCGGCCGATTGCGCCAGGATCCAGCCGCTGGAGAGCGTCAGTCCGATGGCGATCGGACCCAGTCCGCCGCGGATTGCGCGGCCCAGCGGCGCATCGGGATTATTCGCATGCAGGTGCGTGACACCCAAGGTCAGCAGGATGGGCGGGAAGATGATTGCCAGCGTGGCCACGACCGCGCCGGACCAGCCGGATAGCTGCCAGCCCAGCAGCGTCACGAACATCATGTTCGGGCCCGGCGCGGCCTGACCCAGCGCGTAGATGTCGGCAAACTGCCTGTCGCTCAACCAGTGGTTGGCCTCGACCACGTAGCGCTGCATATCCGGCAGGATGGAACTCACGCCGCCTATCGCCATCAGCGACAGCAGCGCGAAATGCAGCGCCAGGGCAGCCAGATCGGCGCGGTCCATCAGTCCTCCCGGCCCCAGGCGGCGGCGATGGCGAAGGGCGCCAGCCCACCCACGACGGCGAGCAAAGGCCAGCGCAGCGCGCCGACGCCTGCCAAGGCGAGGGCGACGAACAGCCAGGGCCGCCAGTGCCGTTTCAGGGTGGAAGTCATCTTGATTCCGGTGGCGAGCACCAGTCCGGCCGCCACCGATGACATGCCGGAGAGCGCCTGCTGCACCAAGGGCAATGCGCCGTAGCGCGTGTACAGCAGCCCGGCTGCGATCATGATCAGGAACGGGCCGCTCACCAGTCCGGCAAAGGCCGCCGCCGCGCCCGCGTGGCCGGCAAAGCGGAAGCCAATCATGACGGCCATATTGCCGATGTTGGGGCCGGGCAGCAACTGACCCAGCGCGAGCGTGTCGACGAACTCGCGCTGCGTGAGCCAGCCTCTTCTCTCCACCAGCGTGCGGTGCGCCCACGGCAGCACGCCGCCGAAGCCGGACAGCGCAAGCTGCGAAAACGCGAGGAACAGGTCCAGCGGGCTGACGTGTTTTGCGGCGCCTGGGCTGGCGCTCTCGCGGTCGGTTTCGGGGGCCGGCTGGGGCATGCTCATGCGGGGGTCCATGGAGTAGAAGTGCGACGCGCCCGCATTATCGCAGTCCGCCGGCCTTGAGCCAATCGCCTGCACCTGCGGCCGCGCAGACTATAGGGTATGTACCTATATCTACTGGGCGGCTGGGGTCTTACACTCGGACGCACAAGTCTCGATAGCTTCTCCGGTCACAAATCGCAGCCTATCGCGGCATATTTTCATATTGGAGTGGTTTATGGTCTGGGTGAAGAAATTTCTGACGCATTACGTGCTGTACGGCGCGCTGCTGCTGCTCCTGTGTCTGGGCATTTTCCCGTTCATTGTTCTTTACTCCAGTTCGATGTCGATTGCTGAAATGCTGGATCGGTTTTCGCCGAACAAGAAGCTCGCGCAGCAGTTGGATGCTGTGTGGACCATCATCGGCAGGCCCTACGACTTCCTGGTCAATGCGGTAGGCTAGCCACGGCAGCGTAGTACGGCGGTGTAGTCTCGCGGCAAACGCGGGAGCAGGGCATAATGGCGCGGTCAACGATCAAACCGCGCAACGATGGATCCGCCCAAGACCCGCATCACGCCGCAATCCGAACTGTTTTTGCAGCAGCGCAGCGCGATGCTCGCGCTCGTAGCCGAGCTGCGCGCGCTGGAGAGCCGCGCCGTCTCCGCCTCGGCGGCATCCAAACCCGCGTTCGATCAGCGCAGCGCCCTGCTGCCGCGTGAGCGGCTGGCGCAATTGCTCGATCCGGGTGCGCCTTTCCTCGAACTTGCAAGCCTCGCCGGCTATTGCGCCGACCACGCCGACCCGGAGCGCAGCATTCCCGGCGCCTCCGTGCTGGCCGGCATCGGCATCATCTCCGGCATGCGCTGCATGGTGGTGGCCAACGATTCCGGCATAGGCGCCGGCGCATTGAGCGAGCTCGGCGGGCGCAAGATCATGCGCTGCCAGGAAATCGCGCTCGAGAACAAGCTGCCCTTCGTCCAACTCGTGGAAAGCGGCGGCGCTAATCTGCTCACCTACAAGGTCGAGCGCTTTATCGCCGGCGGCGGCCTGTTCTACAATCTCGCACGCCTGTCGGCTGCAGGCCTGCCGGTGATTGCGGTGGTGCACGGCTCCTCCACCGCCGGCGGCGCCTACCTGCCCGGCCTCTCCGATTACGTCATCATGGTGCGCGGCCGTGCCAAAGCCTTCCTCGCGGGGCCGCCGCTGCTCAAGGCGGCAACCGGCGAGATCGCCACCGACGAGGACCTGGGCGGGGCCGAGATGCATGCGCGCGTATCGGGGCTGGCCGAATTCGTCGCCGAAGACGATGCCGATGCCATCCGCATCGCGCGCGATCTGCTCGCCAATCTCAAGTGGGATCGGGTCGGCGCGCAGAGCGCCGGAGCGCAGGCCGCGACCGAACGTCCGCCGCAGCTGGATGCGGATGAGATTGCCGGCCTGATGCCGATGAGCATGCGCAAGCCCGTGGACATGCGCGAAGTGATCTGGCGCATTGTGGACGCTTCCGATTTCCTCGAATTCAAGCCGCTGTATGGCCGGTTCACCGTGTGCGGCCTCGCGGCCATCGCTGGGCACAAGGTCGGCTTCATCACGAATAACGGCCCGCTCGATCCGGCCGGGGCCACCAAGGCGACGCAATTCATCCAGCTTTGCTGCCAGGCGCAGACGCCGCTGATCTATCTGCAGAACACGACCGGCTACATGGTCGGGACCAAGTCCGAGGCTGCGGGCATGATCAAGCACGGCTCGAAGATGATCCAGGCCGTGTCCAACGCGAGCGTGCCCCAGATCACCATCCTGTGCGGCGCGTCCTTCGGCGCGGGCAACTACGGCATGTGCGGGCGCGCGTTCCACCCGCGCTTCGTGTTCAGCTGGCCCAACGCGCAGACCGCGGTGATGGGGCCGGAGCAGGCGGCCAAGACCATGGCCATCGTGGCCGAGGGCACGGCCGCGCGCAAGGGCAGGCCGGTGGACCAAGAAGCGCTGGACAAGATGCAACAGGACATCGTCGCCAATTTCGAGCGCCAGATGAGCGCGTTCTACACCAGCGGCCTCCTGCTCGACGACGGCGTGATCGATCCGCGCGACACGCGCAAGCTGCTTGCGTCCGTGTTGGCGATTTGCGCGGAAGCGGAAGCGAGGCAGGTGCGCACGATCCAGTTCGGCGTCGCGCGCCCCTAGATTAGTTTAAAGGCCATTTCGGAATTTTCGAAATGGCCTCTGATTTGGGGGAGTATGAGGGGATATATCCCCTCATAGCGAAAAAATGGTATGAGCAACCGAGGAAGAGGACCATGTTATTTACCCATGAGCACGAAGAGCTGCAGCGGCAGCTGAAGAAGTTCATCGACGCCGAAATCAATCCGCATGTAGATGAATGGGAGGAAGCCGAGATCTTCCCGGCGCACGAAGTCTTCAAGAAGATGGGGCAGCTCGGCTTCCTCGGCGTGTGCAAGCCAGTGGAGTACGGCGGGCAGGCGCTGGACTACTCCTATTCGGTGGCGATGGCCGAGGCGCTGGGCCATATCCACTGCGGCGGCATCCCGATGGCGATCGGCGTGCAGACCGACATGGCGACGCCGGCGCTGGCGCGCTTCGGTTCGGACGAACTGCGGCGCGAATTCCTCGCGCCGTCGATCGCGGGGGATTTCGTCGCCTGCCTGGGCGTGTCGGAAGTCGGGGCCGGTTCGGATGTCGCCTCGATCAAGACCACGGCGAAGAAGGACGGCGACGATTACATCATCAACGGCGGCAAGATGTGGACCACCAACGGCACCCAGGCCGACTGGATCTGCCTCTTGGCCAACACCAGCCAGGGCGCCGCGCACAAGAACAAATCGTTGATCTGCGTGCCGATGAAAGCGAAAGGCGTGAGTATCGCGCGCAAGCTAAAGAAATTGGGCATGTGGGCTTCGGATACGGCGCAGATTTTTTTCGACGACGTGCGCGTGCCGCAGCGCTACCGCATCGGCGAGGAGGGTATGGGTTTCACCTATCAGATGCTGCAGTTCCAGGAAGAGCGGCTGTGGGCGGCGGCGCGCAGCTCCTCCATCGGGCGCCTGATCGACGAGACCGCCAACTACGCCCGCGAACGGATCGCGTTCGGCAAATCCATCCTCGACAACCAGTACGTGCATTTCCGCCTGGCCGAACTCAAGACCGAGGTCGAGTGCCTGCGCTCGCTCGTGTATCGCGCGACCGAGCTCTATATTGCCGGCAACGACGTGACCGAGCTCGCGTCCATGGCCAAGCTGAAAGCGGGACGCCTCGCGCGCGAGGTGCCCGATGCCTGCCTGCAGTTCTGGGGCGGCATGGGTTACATGTGGGAAAACCCGGTGGGGCGCGCCTACCGCGACGCGCGCCTGACCTCCATCGGCGGCGGCGCCGACGAGATTATGCTCGGCATCATCTCCAAGTACATGGGCATCCTGCCGAGAAAGGCGTAGCCCATGTCCACGCTGCGCTCCCTGCGCCAGGGCGGGTTTGTGTATCTGACCCTGGACGATGCCTCCACGCGCAATGCGCTCAGTCCGGAAATGGTGGACGCGCTGCGGGTGTCGGTCGAGGCGGCTGCCGCAGACGCCACAGTGCGCGCGCTGGTGCTGCGCGGCGCCAACGGTTTTTTCTGCGCCGGCGGCAGCATGGGCAATTTTCAGAAGAGCCAGCAGAGCGCGGCGAGCGCCGGAGCGCTTGATCCGATCGCGGCGAACAACCGCCGCTTCGGCTTTTTTCTGGAGTCGCTCGCGCGCCTGCCCAAGGTGCTGGTGGCCGTGGTCGAGGGCGCGGCGATGGGCGGGGGCTTCGGCCTCGCCTGCGCTGCCGATATCGTGCTCGCGCAGAAGGACGCCAAATTCGCGCTCAGCGAAACCACCCTGGGCCTGGTGCCGGCGCAGATCGCGCCCTTCGTTGTCGCGCGCATCGGCCAGGCGAAGGCGCGCCGGCTCGCGCTGTCGGGCGAGCGCATCGACGCCGCGGAAGCGGCGCGCATCGGCCTGGTGGATTTCGTCGCCGAGGATGAAACGGCCCTGGAAGCGAGGCTGCTAGCCGTTCTTCAGGGTATCGCGCGCTGCGCGCCCGGCGCCAATGCGGCCACCAAGGCGCTGCTGCAGGAATGCGCCGAAGCCGATTACGGGCCCATCCTCGATCGCGCGGCGCAGGCGTTCGCGCGCCAGATGCGCAGCGAAGGCGCCGAAGGCGTGGCCGCGTTCCGCGACAAGCGCGACGCGGCCTGGGTGGAGAAACTGGATCGTCTGCCCGGAGATGCGCCATGACAGCAAAGATCGTGCGCATCGGCGGCGCCTCGGGATTCTGGGGCGACAGCTCGGTCGCCTGCGCGCAACTCGTGCGGCGCGGGCAGATCGATTACCTGGTGTTCGATTACCTCGCCGAACTCACGATGTCGATTCTGGCGACGATGCGCGCCAAATCGCCGGATGCGGGCTATGCCACCGACTTCGTCGATGTCGCCATGAAAAGCGTGATTCGCGACATCGTCGCCAAACGCATCAAGGTGGTGAGCAATGCGGGTGGCGTGAATCCCGCCGGCTGCGCCGCGGCGCTCGCCCGGCTTGCCGATGAAGCAGGGGTAAAGCTCAAGATCGCCATCGTCGAGGGCGACGACGTGCTGCCGCGCATGGAGGCGCTGCGTGCGGCCGGAGTGCGCAATATGTACTCCGGCGCGGAGCTGCCGCAGAAGATCCTTTCGGCCAACGCCTATCTGGGCGCGCTGCCGATCGCGCAGGCGCTCGCTGCCGGCGCCGACGTGGTCATCACCGGG
>Ga0334722_10006032_pt1 | contig 12094 bp, 9 predicted proteins | sample C3_bottom_MG_FD_207210 | JGI IMG/M metagenome (GOLD analysis project Ga0334722, IMG submission 207210) | Sediment microbial communities from Yellowstone Lake, YNP, Wyoming, USA - C3_bottom | ecosystem: Environmental > Aquatic > Freshwater > Lake > Sediment | place: USA: Wyoming | collected...
GGTCACAGCCTCTGCCGACGGCTCCTCGCCGCGCCGGAAGACGAGACCCGAGAACGACACCGCGAGGCCCATGGCGATGGCCTCGTCGGCGTAGTCAACCGGACCCGAGAAGCTGTGGATGACCGCGGGCGGGCGACCGCCGAAGGCGCGTCGCGCCGGCTCGCCGTCGAACCCGGCCGCCCGCAGCTCGCGCACGAGCGCGTCCTGGGCGTCACGCTCCCCGGCCTTCGAGCGGCAGTGGAGGATGGCGGGCTTGCCGGTCGCGAGGGCCAGCGCCAGGTTCGCGCGCAGGTTGTCGAGCTGCGCTCCCCAGGGACTGAACATGCGGTCCGAGTCGAGCCCGGTCTCGCCGATCGCGACCACGCGCTCGTCGCGCGCCCACGCCTCGATGGCGGCCCACTCGGGGGCGGTCGCCTTCGCGGCATCGTGCGGGTGGAGGCCCACCGCCGCGTCGAGGAACGGCCGGCTCGCCGCCAGCTCGAGCGCGCGCTCGGAGGACCGGTGGTTCCAGCCCGGCACCAGGATCCGCTCCACCCCGGCCGCCCTCGCCCGGTCGATGACCGCATCGAGGTCGTCGTCGAAGCGGTCGGCGTTGAGGTGCCCGTGGGCGTCGACGAGGCGCACGCGCAACGCCGGCAGGTCAGCGCCCGAGGGCGCGGCTGATCTGGCCGATGTGGTCGCGGCGGTGCGGGCTGCGCTCGAACCAGCGCGAGCCGCCCCTCGCGCGCGCCTCGTCGAGCGAATCGTCGGAGAGGTCTGCGGTGTAGGCGTCGGCGGCGTCCGCCGCGTCGAGCAGCAGCCCGATGGCAGCGCGGGGCGGAAGCGCGCGCCACGTGGTCACGAGTGCCTCGTTGGCGCGGTTGGTGATCTCGGCGTCCATCGCAGGCGGAGCGAGCTGGCCCTGCTCGGCGGCGAACACCCAGCGGGCGACATGCCACTCGTCCCAGAACGCGAGGTGGGCGAGCGCCATGGCCACGGTCCACCCCCCGCCGAGGTCGACCGCGAGGTCCGCGTCGGACAGCGAGCCGACGAGCGCGCGCAGGTCGGCTGTCGCCGCCTGGTTGTCGGCAACGAACGACCGGTCGGTCATGCGGGCTCCTCAACGATCTCGGCCTCGGCGCGCGGGAACAGCGGCGAGGGCGTCGGGGTGACGCGGCCCGGCCCGGCCTGCCCGCCCCAGGCGATGCGGTCGAGCAGCGCAGGCCCGCCGTTGCCGTCGGCCGCGTACTCGTACGGGTAGCCCAGCTGCTCGAGGATCCGCGGCGCCATGCCCGGCATGAACGGCGCGACCGCCAGGCCGACCAGGCGGCAGGCCTCGACGAGATCGCCCAGCACCAGCCGCAGCTTCGCCTCGGCGTCGGCGTCGCCCGCCTTGGCCTGCTTCGCCAGCGTCCACGGCTGCGCCTCGTCGACCGCCTTGTTCGCGGCGCCGACGAACTCCCACAGCGCGGCCAGCGCCTCGTGCAGCAGGTAGCCGTCGAGCCTGGCCCGATAGGCGCCCAGGGCGCCGCTCCACGCCTGTGCCAGCGGGGCGTCGGCCGCGCCGCGCGGCTCCGGGCGCTCGCCGCCGAGGTAGCGGTTGACCATCGAGACCGTGCGGTTGACGAGGTTGCCGAAGTCGTTGGCGAGGTCGGCGTTGTAGCGGCGGACGAAGCTGTCCCAGGACACGTCGGTGTCCTTGTCGAACGCCACCTCGGCCAGCGTGACGTAGCGCGCCGCGTCGGCGCCGAACGCCCGCACCACGGCGTGGGGGTCGAGGAAGTTGCCGCGGCTCTTGCTCATCCGCTCGCCGGCCACCAGCAGCCAGCCGTGGACCCAGACGTGCTCGGGCGCCTCGAGGCCGGCGGACCACAGCATCGCCGGCCAGTAGATGGTGTGGAACCGGGCGATGTCCTTGCCGATGACGTGCAGGTCGGCCGGCCACCACCGCTCGAAGGACGCCATGTCGTCGGGGAAGCCGGCGCCGGTGATGTAGTTGATCAGCGCGTCGTACCAGACGTAGATCGTGCCCGCCTCGGGGTCCCAGCTGCCGTCCTCGCGCAGGCTCGTCTGCCCGTCCTCGCCGATGGGGAACGGGATGCCCCAGCTGGCGCCGGCTCGGCTGATCGAGAAGTCCTGCAGGCCCTGGCGGATGAAGCCCAGCATCTCGTTGCGCCGATAGTCGGGCTGGACGAAGTCCGGGTGGGCCTCGTACCAGTCGAGCAGCCGCTGCTGGTACGCCGACAGGCGGAAGAACCAGTTGCGCTCCGTGAGGTATTGCAGCGGCACGTCGGGGTGGTTGGGGCACTGCATGCCCTTGGCGGTCTCGAGCAGGTCCGACGGCGCCTTGAAGCCCTCGTTGGGGCAGTACCAGCCCTCGTACGTGTCGAGGTAGATGTCGCCGTTGGCGTGGGCGCGGCGGACCATCTCCTGGGCGGACCGGTAGTGGTCCGGGTCCGTCGTGCGGATGAACCGGTCCGGGCTGATCAGCAGCGCGTCCTCGGCGGCGTGGAACAGCGCCACCTTCTCGTCCACGAACTCGCGCGGCGTCTTGCCCTGCGTCGCGGCCGACTGGGCGATGTTCACCGAGTGCTCGTCGGTGCCGGTCAGGAATCGCGTGTCGTCGCCCTGCATCCGGTGCCACCGCGCGACGACGTCCGCCCCGATGACCTCGTACACGGTGTGGAGGCCGGGCGCGTTGTTCGCGTACGCGATGGCGGTGGTCAGGTAGAAGCGACGGCGTTCGGACATGGTCCGGCGATGGTAGCAGCGCGCGAGACCCGCGAGCGCCGGGCGGGCGGGTCGCCCGCGGTTCGGCCATGGCGCGGCGGCCGTCAGGGCAGCGCCGGGGGTCGTCGCGTCTCGATGTCGCGTTCTACGGCTAGACTCGGCCGATGACCGTCCGCGACGACGCGCCGAGCATCCAGTTCGACGACCGGGCCGCATGGCGCGCCTGGCTCGAGGCCAATCACGCGAGCGCGAGGGGCGTTCACGTCGTCTCGTGGCGCCCCCGGACGGGCAGGCCCCGACTCGAGTACGAGGACGCGATCGAGGAGGCGCTGTGCTTCGGCTGGGTGGACAGCTCCGGCGGTGTCGTCGACGACGAGCGCTCGCAGCTCTACTTCGCGCCGCGTCGGCCCCGCAGCGTCTGGGCGGCCAGCAACAGGGCGCGGGTGGAGCGGCTGGCCGCCGCGGGCCTCATGACGCAGGCCGGGCTCGCCGCGATCGAGCGAGCGAAGCGGGACGGCTCATGGGCGATCCTCGACGCCGCGGAGCGCATGGAGGTCCCGGCTGACCTCGCGACCGCCCTCGATGATCGGCCCGGCGCCGCCGCCGCCTTCGCCGCCTTTCCGCCGGGCGCCCGGAAGATGGCCCTTGCGTGGATCGCCACGGCCAGGCGGCCCGAGACGCGCGCGCGGCGGATCGCCGACGTCGCCGACGGGGCCGCGAGGAACGAGCGAAAGCCGAGCTGAGCGACGAGCGCAGACTCAGTGGCGGAAGTGCCGCTTCCCGGTGACGAGCATCGCCGCGCCGGCCTTCTCGACCAGTGCCAGCACCTCGGCGTCGCGGATGGAGCCGCCCGGCTGGACGATGGCCGAGACGCCGGCCTGCAGGAGGACGTCCGGCCCGTCCGGGAACGGGAAGAAGGCGTCCGAGGCGGCGACGGCCCCGGCCGCCCCGCCGTGCTCGGCCTGGAAGGTGCGCGCCTTCTCGACCGCCTGGCGGCAGGCGTCCACCCGCGACACCTGCCCGGAGCCCAGGCCCACCAGCATCCCGTCCCGCACGAGCACGATGGCGTTGGACACCACAGCCCGGCACAGGCGCCAGGCGAGGTCGAGATCGGCGAGCTCGCGCTCGGTCGGCTGGCGCGAGGTGGCGCACGCCCACGCGCCGGGGTCGTCAGGCAGGTTGTCCGGCGCCGTGACCAGCACGGCGCCGCCCGCCGACCGCAGCGACCCCAGGCAGTCGACGGCGGTCGCGCTGACCGGCGCACCCAGTGACGCGTCCACCACGAGCCGCAGGTTCGGCTTCGTCGCCAGCACCTCGCGCGCACCGGCGTCGAACGCGGGCGCCACGACCACCTCGAGGAAGATCGAGACGAGCTTCTCCGCCAGCGCGCGGTCGACAGTCCCCGTCACCGACACCACGCCGCCGTACGCGGACACCGGGTCGCCGGCATAGGCCGCGTCCCACGCCTCGAGCAGCGAGGGCCGCTCGGCCGCGCCGCAGGGGTTGGTGTGCTTGCAGATGACCACGGCCGGGCCGCGCATCAGCCGGGCCACGGACGCCGACGCCGACGCGTCGAGCACGTTGTTGTATGACAGCGCCTTGCCCTGGAGCGGCGGCTCGCCGGCGGCGAACGGACCCTCGAACGCGACCGGCTCGCGGTCCGTCCGCCGGTAGCGCGCCGCGGGCTGGTGCGGGTTCTCGCCGTAGCGGAGCGTCTCGACCTTCTCCATCGAGATCGTGAGCGACGGCGGGTACGGGTCGGCCGAGCTCGGCAGGCCCGGCTCGTCGGGCAGCGCGACGCCGGCCGCGAACATGCGGCGCGGCAGCTCGTTCGAGATCCGCGCGTCATACGCCGCGGTGTGGCGGAACGCCTCGACGGCGAGCGCGGAGCGGAGGCCGGGCGGAATCCCGCCGGCCTCGTCGAGCGCCGCGAGGATCGACCCGTAGCGGGCGGGCGACGTCACGACCGCGACCGATGCGTGGTTCTTGGCCGCCGCCCGGACCATCGACGGCCCGCCGATGTCGATCTCCTCCACGAGCTCGTCGAACGTGATCCCCGGTCGGCGCGACGCCTCGGCGAACGGGTAGAGGTTGACCACCACGAGGTCGAACGGCGCGATGCCGAACGCGGCCAGCGTCTCGCGGTGGTCGGCGCGGCGGCGGTCCGCCAGGAGCCCGGCGTGGACCCGCGGGTGGAGGGTCTTCACGCGCCCGTCGAGCATCTCGGGCGAGCCCGTCACCGCCGCCACGTCGGTCACGGGCAGGCCGGCCTCGCGCAGCGTCCGGGCGGATCCGCCGGTGGACACCAGCTCCCAGCCCCGCGCAACGAGGCCTCGGCCCAGCTCCACCAGGCCCGACTTGTCGTACACCGAGAGCAGCGCCCGCCGCGGCTTCGGCACGCCCGCATCCACGGCCGCGGCGTCGATCGTCGCCCGCCTCGCACCGGGCGCAACGCGGACCGCCCCGGCCAGCATCGCCGCCACCGCCATCGGCAGCAGCCGGTGCTCCACCGCGTGGATCCGGTCCAGCAGGGATTCCTCCGTGTCGCCGGCGACGACCGGCACAGCCTCCTGGGCCACGATCGGGCCGCCGTCGAGCCGGTCATCGACCAGGTGGACCGTGACGCCCGTCACCGCCACTCCCGCCGCAAGGCAATCCCGCACGGCGTGGAGCCCGGGAAACGCGGGCAGCAGCGCCGGGTGCACGTTGACGACCCGTCCGCCGAAGCTCGCGAGCACGCGCGGGCCGACGATCCGCAGGTAGCCGGCGAGGACCACGACGTCCGGGGCGACCGCGATCAGCGTCTCGGCGAGGATCTCGTCGTCGCCGCGGGGGACCAGGACCGTCTCGATCCCCTGCTCCGCCGCCCACCTGAGTCCGTCGCACGGCCGGTCTGCGAAGACCAGGGCGATCTCGCCGCCCAACTCACCGCGCCCGGCGGCGGCGGCCAGCGCCCGCAGGTTGGACCCCGTCCCCGACACCCCTACCGCGATCCTGCCGCTCACGCGCTTCTCGCCTCCTCCATGTACCGCTTGCCGCCCAGTGCGGGCGCCTCGCGGACATCGCCGATGACCCAGGCCGGGACGCCACGCGCCATCGCGATCTCGACCGTCGGCCCTGCCGCGGCGGGCGGGACCACGAGCGCCATGCCGATCCCCGCGTTGAACGTCGCGCGCAGCTGCGGCCCGTCGAGGCGGCCCAGCGAGGCCACCAGGCGGATCGCCGGCGGCACCGGCCACGATGTCGGGTCGAGCCGCGCCCCGAGGTGCTCGGGCAGGGCCCGCGGCGCGTTGCCGGGGAGCCCGCCGCCGGTGATGTGGGCGACCCCGCGCAGCTCGTGGCCGGCCGAGGCCAGCGCCTCGCGGATCGCGAGCACGTCGCGGGCGTAGATCCGCGTGGGCGTCAGCAGGACGTCGCCGAGGGTCGCGTCGGCGATCGCCTCTTGCGTCGGGACGCCGGCGCGGAGGGCCGCGTCGTGGAAGGTGGCGTCGAGGGCGAGGCCGTGGTCGGCCACGATCTTGCGAACCAGCGAGTAGCCGTTGGCGTGCAGCCCCGACGACGCGAGGCCGACGATCGCGTCCCCGGCGCGGGCGGCCGACCCGTCGAGCAGCCGGGACCGCTCCCCCACCCCGATGCAGAACCCGGCGAGGTCGAACTCGTCGGGCGCCATCAGGCCCGGGTGCTCGGCCGTCTCGCCGCCCACCAGGGCCGCGCCCGCCTGGCGGCAGCCCTCGGCGATGCCCTCGACGAGGGCGGCCACGTGCTCGGGCACGAGTCGCCCGATCGCGATGTAGTCGAGGAAGGCGACCGGCTCGGCGCCGCTGCAGACCACGTCGTCGGCGCACATGGCCACGAGGTCGACGCCGATGGTGTCCAGGCGGCCGAGCGCCCGCGCGATGGCGGTCTTGGTCCCCACACCGTCGGTGGACGCCACGATGACCGGCTCCCGGTAGCCGGGCGGGATGGAGAATGCCGCGCCGAAGCCGCCCAGGCCGCCCAGGACCTCGGGACGCATGGTCGACGCCACCGAGGCGCGCATCAGGTCGACGGCGCGATCGCCCGCCGCCACATCGACACCCGATGCCGAGTAGGCGCTCCGGTCGGCGGCCGTCTTGCCGCTCACCGCTGCCCGGGTCCCGCAGCCACCGGCTCCTCGAGCATGAACTTGCGGGCCTCGACGTCGTACGGGACGGGCTCGGGATAGCGCCCGTCGAAGCAGGCGAAGCAGAACCGCTCGTAGGGGAGGTCGAGCGCGTTGAGCACGCCGCCGACCGAGAGGTACCCGAGCGTGTCAGCCCCGATGAACGCACGGATCTCCTCGATCGAGTGCGTCGCCGCGAGCAGCTCCCGCGGGACCGCGGTGTCGATCCCGTAGAAGCACGGGTGGTAGATCGGCGGGGCGCTGATCCGGACGTGAACCTCGCGGGCGCCCGCCCGGCGGAGCAGGCCGACGATCTGGCGGGTCGTGGTGCCCCGCACGATGGAGTCGTCGACGACGATCAGCCGCTGGTCGCGGATGGTCTCGCGGAGCGGGGAGAGCTTGACGTTGACCCCGCGCTGGCGCATCGCCTGGGACGGCTGGATGAACGTGCGGCCGCTGTAGCGGTTGCGGACGAAGCCCTCCCGGTACGGGATGCCGGACTGCTCCGAGTAGCCGGCGGCGGCCGGGCCGCCCGTGTCCGGGACGGGCATGACCAGGTCCGCCTCGACCGGGTGCTCCTTCGCCAGCTCCATGCCCATGTGCCGGCGAGCCTCGTAGAGGTTCCGGCCCTCGAGGTACGAGTCGGGCCGGGCGAAGTAGATCAGCTCGAACACGCACAGCGCGGGGCTCGCCTCCGCGTAGCGGACCGAGCGCGGCTCCTTGCCGGGCTCGAGCACCACGATCTCGCCCGGCTCCACCTCGCGCACGTACTCGGCGCCCACGGTGTCGAGCGCGGCGGTCTCCGAGGCGAGGATCCAGCCCGCCGTGTCGTCGCCCCACAGGCCGGGCATCTCGTCGCCGCCTGTGGCGGGGATCCGGCCGAGCGCGAGCGGCCGGAAGCCGTGCGGGTCGCGGACGCCGATGACGCGCTGCTCGTCGAGGACGACCAGGGAGTACGCGCCGCGGACGCGCGGCAGGACCCTCGTGAGCGCCTCCACCGTGTCGGCCGCCGGCTCGTCCGCGAGGAGCGCCGTGAGCAGCTCGGTGTCGGTGGAGGCGGGCAGGCGGGTCCGGCCGCCCTCGAGCTGGTCGAGCAGCTCGCGGGTGTTGACCAGGTTCCCGTTGTGGCCGATGGCAATGGCGCGACGCGGGCCGAGCCGGAGCGTGGGCTGGGCGTTCTCCCACACCGTGGAGCCCGTGGTGGAGTACCGGCAGTGCGCGACCGCGAGGTCGCCCCGCAGCGACGGGATCCGCCGCTCGTCGAGCACCTGGGTGACCATGCCCAGGTCCTTGTAGATCATCAGGTGGCCCTGGTCGGCGACGCCGATCCCTGCTGATTCCTGGCCCCGGTGCTGGAGCGCGAACAGCGCCGTGGCGGCGACGGCCGCTGCCTCGTGGCCATGGTCGGGGAGGACGACACCCACCACGCCGCACATCAGCCGGCGACCTCCAGGCCCGGCAGCGCGGCGCCGGCCGTTTCGCCGCCCTCCCAGCCGAGGGCCCGCGGCAGCCCGTGCTCCCAGGCGTGGCGAAGATCGGCCACGGCCACCTCCAGTGCGTCCGCGATTCTGGAGCCGCGCTCCTCGGCGGCCCCGGTTGCCCCCTCGCCGCCCAGCTCGATCACGAGACGCTGGCCACCCGTGGCGCCCAGCGTCTCGGTGTGGACGCCGTGATGGCGCGCGAGCAGCTCGAACGCCGGCACATGTCGAGGGACCACCTCGCAGACGAGCCGCGACGGGCTCTCGCCGAACAGGGCCACCGCCGGCGAGTCGCCGACGCCCATCCGAAGCCGGGCCCCGCGATCGCCCCACATGCACATCTCCGCCAGCGCCACCGCCAGCCCGCCGGCGTCCACGTCCTGGCAGCTCTCCACGAGCCCGCGGGCGATCGCGTCGCGGATGAACGCCTGGACGCGCGCCTCGAGCTCGAGGTCGATCGACGGCGGGCTGTCCTCGAGCGCCCGCCCGGCGAGCCGGGCGTACTCCGAGCCCGCCAGTCCCGGGCCCGCCTGCCCCACCAGGATCACCGTGTTGCCGTCGGCGAGGAACGCCGGCCCGACGCGCGCGGCAACGTCGTCGAGGAGCCCCACGATCCCGATCTCGGCCGTCGGCGCGATGGCCGACCCGGGCGCCTCGTTGTAGAGCGACACGTTGCCCCCGGTGACCGGCAGGCCCAGGGCGATGCACGCGTCGGCGAGCCCTCGGACGCCCTCGGCGAGCGCCCAGAACGCCTCCGGGCGCGTCGGGTCGCCGTAGTTGAGGCAGTTGGTCACCCCGAGCGGACGCGCGCCCGTGATCGAGACGTTCCGCGCCGCCTCGGCCACCGACAGGACCGCGCCCAGCCACGGGTCCAGCTCGCCCACCGGTGCGTTGGCGTCGGTCGTGGCGACGAGCGCCTTGGTCGTGCCCTTGATGCGCAGCACGGCGGCACCCCTGCCGGGCCCGGCGACCGTGTTCGCCTGCACGTTGTGGTCGTACTGCTCGAAGACCTGGCGGCGCGATGCGAGGTTGGGCGAGCCGAGCAGCGCCAGCAGCACCGCGCCCGGGTCCTGCCCGCGGACTGGCAGTGCGTCCACCGGCTCGGCGGGGGCGCCGGGGGCGGGCGCCTGCCGGCGGCGGGCCGGGGCCCGCGACTCGCGGTCGAACACGATCGCCTCGGACGCGAGCGCCCGAGCGGGGATGCGCGCCAGCTCGACGGCGCCGGCGACCGGCCTGCCGTCGGCGTCCAGGGCGCCGGCGCCGTCGGGCCCGGTCAGCACGACGATGTCCGGCTCCTCGGTGACGCGGCCGATGATCGCCACGGGCAGCTCCCAGCGTCGGCACACCTCGCTGACCTCGTCCCAGCGGGCCGGCTCCACGATCGCGACCATCCGCTCCTGGGACTCGGAGATCAGCACCTCGAACGGCTCGAGGCCGGGCTCGCGACGCGGGATCGAGTCGAGGTCGACGAGCATGCCCGTGCCGCCCCGGTCGGCGGTCTCGCAGGTGGCGCAGGTGATCCCCGCGGCGCCGAGGTCCTGGATGGACACGACGAGCCGGCGGGCGATGAGCTCGAGGGTCGCCTCGATCAGCAGCTTCTCGGCGAACGGGTCGCCGACCTGGACCGACGGGCGCTTGGACGGGTCCTGGTCGCCGAAGGTGGCGCTGGCCAGCACCGACGCGCCGCCGATGCCGTCGCGGCCGGTGGCGCTGCCGTAGAGCACCACGAGGTTGCCCGGGCCGTCGGCCGAGGCGCGGGTCAGCATGCCCTCCTCGAGCAGCCCGATCGCCATGACGTTGACCAGCGGGTTGCCCTGGTAGGAGGGGTCGAACACCAGCTCGCCGCCAACGGTGGGCACGCCGACGCAGTTGCCGTACCCGCCCACGCCGCGCACGACGCCGTCCACCAGGTGCCGGGTCCGCGGATCCTCGGGGTTGCCGAAGCGCAGCGCGTCGAGGACCGCGATCGGCCGGGCGCCCATGGCGAACACGTCGCGCAGGATCCCGCCGACGCCGGTGGCCGCGCCCTGGTACGGCTCGACCGCCGAGGGGTGGTTGTGGCTCTCGATCTTGAACGCCACCGCGAGGCCGTCGCCGATGGCGATCACGCCCGCCTGCTCGCCGATGCCGGCCACCACGTCCTTGCCCTTCGTGGGCAGCGTCCTGAGCAGCGGCCGGCTGCTCTTGTACGAGCAGTGCTCGCTCCACATGACGCTGAACATCGCGAGCTCGAGGTCGTTCGGCTCGCGCGACAGCTTCTCGCGGATGGCGTCGAGCTCCACGTCGGTCAGCCCGAGCGCGATGTGGAGCGGGACCGCGCCAGTCACGCGGCGCCCCCCGCCAGCTGCCGGGTACCGCTGACGCGGCCGGTCGCGGCGTACTCGGCCGCGCTCACGACGAGCGAGCGGATGATCCCCAGGCCGTCGTCGCTGCCCAGGACCGCTTCCACCGCGGTCTCGGGATGCGGCATCAGCCCGGCCACGTTGCCCGCGGCGTTGCGCACGCCCGCGATCCCGCGCAGCGAGCCGTTCGGGTTGCCCTGGTCGTCGGGACCGGCCACCGAGCCGTCCGGGTTCGCGTAGCGCCACAGCACGCCGCCGTCGCGCTCGAGCTGGTCGAGCGTCGCGTCGTCCGCGTAGTAGCAGCCCTCGCCGTGCGCGACGGGCATCCGCAGCGGGCGGCGCTCCCCCACCTCGCGCGTGAACGGCGAGTCCAGGTGCTCGGGCAGCAGCGCAACCTCGCGGCAGACGAAGCGCAGGCCGCGATTGCGCAGCAGCGCGCCCGGCACGAGCCCGGCCTCGGCGAGCACCTGGAAGCCGTTGCAGATGCCGAGCACCGGGCCGCCGGCCGCGGCGAACTCGGCCACGGCCCCCATCACGGGGCTGAACCGCGCGATCACGCCCGCCCGCAGGTAGTCGCCATAGGCGAAGCCGCCCGGGATCAGGATCCCCGTCACGCCCGCGAGGTCGACGGACTGGTGCCACAGGACGACCGGCTCGGCGCCCGCCAGCCGGAGCGCGTTGACGGCGTCGATGTCCCGGTTGGAGCCCGGGAACAGGACGATGCCGACCCGAGGGGTCACCCGAGCGCCTCCACCTCGAAGAGCTCCATCAGCGGGTTGCTGAGCAGCTCGGATGCCAGCTGGTCGACCACGGCGCGCGCCGCCGCCGCGTCGGCCGCCTGCACGGTCATCTCGACCCGACGCCCGACCCGCACCGCCGAGACGCCCGCGATGCCGAGGTGCGGCAGGCTCTTCTCCACGGCCCTGCCCTGCGGGTCCAGGATCCCGGGCTTGGGCGTGACGTTGACCGCGAAGCGGTAGATGGGCTGGTCGCTCACGCGATCACGTCCTCCGACAGGTACCGGGCGAAGCTCGCCCCGGTGATGCGCTCGTAGGCCTCGACATAGCGGGCGCGGGTGCCCGCCACCACGTCGTCGGGCAGGCTCGGCCCCGGTGCCGTCTTGTCCCACGGCTGGGCCTCGAGCCAGTCGCGGACGAACTGCTTGTCGTAGCTCGCCTGGGCGTGGCCCGGATCGTAGGCCGAGGCGTCCCAGAAGCGCGAGGAGTCGGGCGTCATGACCTCGTCGATGAGCAGCAGCTCGCCCGACCGCGCCACGCCGAACTCGAACTTGGTGTCGGCCAGGATGATCCCGGCCCGCTCGCACACCGCCGCGCCGCGGGCGTACAGCGCGAGCGAGGCGTCCCGGACGCGGGCGGCCAGGCCGGCGTCGCCGACCAGCTCGACGACGCGGTCGAACGCGATGT
>Ga0334722_10006033_pt1 | contig 12094 bp, 13 predicted proteins | sample C3_bottom_MG_FD_207210 | JGI IMG/M metagenome (GOLD analysis project Ga0334722, IMG submission 207210) | Sediment microbial communities from Yellowstone Lake, YNP, Wyoming, USA - C3_bottom | ecosystem: Environmental > Aquatic > Freshwater > Lake > Sediment | place: USA: Wyoming | collected...
CGGAAATCAATAGGGTCGGCCATGGGCGTCCAGGAAGCGCCGATGAAGAACTTGGGCGGCACTTCGATGGGATCGCCGCCGTCCTGCTTGCTCTCGTCGCGCATCTTCTTCATAATGCCGACAAGCTGACAGGTGTCAACATCGTACACATTCTTTGCCCCGGGATGGCCCTTCAGCCTTCCCGCAGCGCTGAACTTCTGGTGGTCGCCCGCCAGACAGAGGCAGTTCTTAAGCCCCAGCGCTGCTGCGCCGAGAAGGTCCGCCTGCATCGCGATCCTGTTCCGGTCGCGGCAGGTCATCTGCATGACCGGCTCCAGGCCCTGCTGCAGCGCAATTGCCGCTGCTGCAATGCTCGAGATGCGGACCACCGCGGTCTGACAGTCGGTGATGTTCGCTGCGTCGCAGAAACCTTTCAGCTGCTGCGCTTTTTTGATGACCTCATGGGGATCGGCGCTCATGGGAGGGCCGAGTTCCGCCGTAACCGCGGGATGGCCGCTGGCCAGTACTTTTTCGAGAGTGCTTCCGCTCTTCATTATCTAAACCTCCAAAAGGATTAAACCCGAGGGATACCTGGTTTTGCTTACCTTCTTACCTTCTTACCTTCCTACCTTCTTACCTTCCTAACTTCCAGCCTTACTTCCCCGCCTTCGCCTCTTCCTTTGCCTCATACTCCCGGATATGCTCGACCGAGATACGCCGCGGTCCGCCGTCGCGGGCTGTGGACCAGTTGCGCGGAGGTATGACTGCGGACAGTTTATCGAGCGTGCCGAGTTTGGTCATGCGTTCAACAATGAGGTACCAGGCGCAGTCCACGTCCTTGCTGATCTCACACTTGCCCTTGTTCGTGCCGCCGCAGGGACCGTTCATGAGCGTCTTGGCGCAGCGCGCAACAGGACAGATGCCGCCGGTCATGTGCACAATGCAGTCTCCGCAACCCGCACAGAGTTCCTTGAACACGCCGGGCGCCTCGACAGCGCCATAGAACGAGGTGTTGATGCCCGGATAGACCGGCACCGTGCCGGTCCGGTCGGACAGGAAGTTCACGCCCACACCGCAGGCCGTGGAAAGTACGAGGTCGTATTTCTTCACCTCGTCCATCACGGGCTCGAAATACTCCGGTTCGCAGTGGCGCATGACCCCCATGTGGTTTACCACCATGGACTTGCCTTCCTGCGATGCCTTCATCTTAATGAGCGACGCAATGGTCTCGGCTTCTTTCTCGCCGCCTGCATGGCAGATGGCCACACAGGTGTTGCATCCGAACACGAGAACCTTCTTGAAGTCCTTCACCATGTTCCATATTTCATCGATTGGTTTTTGCGATCCTACGATCATAGTTTATTGCTCCTTTGCAAAAATCTTGTATTATTCAATGTAAACTCATCATGCCCAACAGAATCACAACCGCATATCCTTATCAATCATGGGCACAAACTTCCTTGGCTCATGGTTAATAAACTCATTGAACTGAGAAACAAAAGCGGTATAAGCATCAATATCAACATCGCCGTCCTTCATGAACGGATTGTGCCTAGTTCGCGAAACCGAGTTCATTTCGCCTGCAAACTTCGCCGATCCGGCCAATTCGCGAAGCTCATCTGCCGCGGCTTCAGAGATTGTGTTCATTCTCCCGAAAACTCCTTCAGAAGGTCCCCAGCCTCCAGGATTTCAGCATACCGTTGAATCAATTCCCAGTCAAGTTTTCCCAAGCGCGCTAATTTGAGTGCTTTGATATCTGCCATGTCCTGCTCTTTCCGCGCTGGACTATTTTTGATGGCTTGTAACTTGAGCCCGATCAGGTCCTCCGGAACCAGAACCTTAATGAGGAGTTCCCCGTTGAAAATCTTTTTCTCAACCGCCCGGCCCAGCATTTCCAGGCTGGCCTGCCTGAACGCATGAATAAAATCTACTTCGCCGAATATCTTCTGCGGAGAAACATACTGGGATACGTTCTCGCTTTTAAACCCGCACGCGTAACCGAGTTCCTTCATGATGACCTCGACATTGCCGACATCTTCACGATGAACAAGAAAATCGAGGTCGACCGTAGAGCGAATCCCGCCCCAGAGCCCTAATGCAAACCCTCCTATCAGGCCGTATCGAACGCGGCGCTCGGTGAATCGCTGCAGCAAGCCTGAGGTAACGGTCTTAAAATCCATTGTCGGCATCCGCGTTTATCTTTCTCTGCGCGATACTACTTCTCCTGCAGCCCTATCTTCTTCACACGCTCCGAAAACTCCTTGCACACGGCAGCATAGGGATTACCCCCATTGGTCGCGGCTGCAGACAGTATCTCCACGCGGCCGGTTTCGATCTTCAGCATACCAAGCAGGTCCTGCACGCGCTTCACCCGTGCGTTCACGCGCGGAGCAATTTCCTTATACTTGCAGTTGCCATCGCCGCAGCGCACCACAGCCACGCCGTCTGCCCCGACCTCAAAGGCTTTCAGCATGTCAAGAACGTCGATCCGGCTGGTGCAATGCACGGGGATGCTTTTTATGTTCTTCGGAAGATCAAGGCCGAGAATGCCTGCATGGTTCGCACAGGTGAATGCTACGATCATCGGCTCCTGCCTCTTGGGATCAACCTTGCCGACAAGGGTGGGAAGTGTGTTCCTGATCTCGCGCACATCATAGCTCACCATGCTGATGGCCTCGGCAGGGCATTCAGGAGCACAGAGGCCGCAGGCCTGGCAGTACTCGGGCCTGATCTCGGAAACCGAAGTCACAACCGGAGCGCCGTAAGGACAGATGCGCATACAGGTGAGACAGGCCATACACTTCTTCTGGTCCACCACCGCGCCGCCGCCGCAGCCGCGGCAACGTCCCGCTTCTTCAAGCGCTTCTTTCTCGGTGAAGCCCTCTTCGAAGTGCTCCATGGTCTTGACGCGGACCTCGGGAGCCATGTGCCGCACCTTCATGCGCGGCTGCTTGCTGATCTTCTCAGCAACTTCAGACGGCAACTCACCGATCTTTTCCTTTTCCTGCACAGGAAGCTTGCCTTCGATGGACTCGCCCTGAAGAAAGAGATGCATGGCAATGGCCGATCGGTGTCCGCTCGCAACAGCGGCAATGGCGGATCCGGGGCCGGTCACGACCTCGCCGGCAACGAACACGTTCCTGGCGCTGCTTGTCTGGGTGGCGGGGTTCCACTCAACGCGGCCACGTTCATCCACTTTCACGGCGCTGTTCTTCAGGAACGAAAGGTCCGACATCTGGCCGATGGTGATGATGATCGTGTCAGCTTCGAGCAGCGTGGTCACGTTATTGTCAAAGGTCGGGGCAAAGCGCTTGTTCGCGTCAAAAACCGACAGGACCTTCGTAACTTCAAGCCCCTTGACCTTGTCGCCTTCGCGCTTGATTGCCTTGGGCCCCCAGCGGTAGTTAATCTTGACCGCTTCCTCGACCGCCTCATCCACTTCCCATTTCCAGGCCGGGATCTCCTGCTCGTTCTCAAGGCAGACCATCTCGACGTTCTTCACCCCGAGCCGCCGGGCTGAGCGCGCAACGTCCATGGCGACGTTTCCGCCGCCGATGACCAGGACCTTCTCTCCCAGCTTCGGCTTGCGGTCGAATGCAACGTCTTCAAGATAGGGGATCGCAAGCAGTACGCCCGGGCCTTCAACGCCGGGGATGTTCAACGATCGGCTGAGCGAAAGGCCGATTGCGATCAGCACGGCATCGTGCTTCTTCATGAGGTCGTCAAGCGTAGCATCCTTGCCGACCATGAAATTCGTCTTTACCTCGATGCCTTTGGTGACAACGTCGTCAATGTCCTCTTTCAACACTTCTCTCGGCAACCGGTAAGGAGGGATCGCTGCCGCGAGCATGCCGCCGAGCACGGGATGGCGCTCGTAGATCGTGACACTGTAGCCGAGGTTGGCAAGATCGCGCGCCGCGGTTAGGCCCGAGGGGCCGGAGCCGATGATGCCGATGCTCTTGTTTTTTGTTTTTTGGACAAGCTTTCGTTTGGCGCGGCGATAGTCCCTGGACTGCTCGATGGCAAAGCGCTTGAGATGCCGCACCGCCAGGGGCTCATCAACGCCGCAGCGCCTGCAGGACTGTTCGCAGGGATGGTGGCAGATCATGGAGCAGACCGATGCGATGGGGTTCACCGAGGTGATGACCTCGAAGGCTTCGGTATATTTGCCCTGAGCGATCAGGCCCACATAGGCCTGCACGTCCGTGTGCGCCGGGCAGGCTGCGCGGCAGGGCGAATAGGGCCGCGTTTCCTTGATGTCAGCGCCGTAGGGTTTGTACTCGGTCGGTATGCATGTCGTATCTGTTGCCATTGATCACTCCCACTTAGACTTAAGTAGCCCCTCCCTTGATGGGAGGGGTTGGGGAGGGTGACTCGCAGCTCAGTTCACCCCCTCCTAACCTCCCCCATCAAGGGGGAGGGATGTTTTTTTGCTACTCTTTTTTCGTGAGCAGCTCCAGCATCTCCATGCGCGTTGACTCCTTGGTGCGGAAGCTGCCGCGCACCGCGGACGTGACCACCCGGGCGCCGGGCTTCTTCACGCCGCGCATGCTCATGCAAAGATGTTCCGCGTCAATGACCACCATGGCGCCCTTGGGCTTCAAATGGCTCACGATGAGATCGATGAACTGGGCCGTCAACCGCTCTTGCACCTGGGGCCGCTTGGCAAAAACCTCGAGCGCCTTGGCCAGCGAGCTGATGCCCACGATCTTGCCGGCGCCCGGGATGTAGGCGATATGCGCCCTGCCGAAGAAAGGCAGCAGATGGTGCTCGCACACGGAGTAGAACGGGAGGTCACGGATCATCACCATCTCGTCGTGGCTTTCTCCTGCCATGGGAATCAGGAGCTTCTCCGTGTCTGTGGAAATGCCGGAAAAGATCTCAGCGTACATCTCAGCCACGCGCGAAGGGGTATCCTTCAACCCCGGCCGGTCAGGGTCTTCGCCGATTCCTTCGATGATGAGCTTGACGCCTTTTTCTATTTTTTTAATATCCATGAGGTAAAATAACCAAACACCAAATTTCAAATCCCAAAATATTTGACGCCTGGTACTTGGAATTTATTTTTTGATTTGTTGCTTGTTAATTGGAATTTGCCTCTATCACTCTTCGTTCCGTCACGATCTTTTTGATCGGGATATCGTGCAAATCCACCGGAACAGTGGGCACGATCTGGAGCTCGAACGCAGGCGCCACGGTCATCTTTGTGAAAGCGGAAAGCAGCTTGTCATAATACCCGGTGCCATATCCCAGCCGGTTGCCCCGCACGTCATAGGCCGCACCCGGCACAACGATAAGATCTATCTCGTCAAGCAAGACCGGCCTGGACCCCTGAGGTTCGGAAATCCCCCACACACCGGGAGCAACATCGTTATCAAAATCAGTGATCTCGTGCAGCGCCAGTTCCGCGCCCTCCACTTTCGGAAGAATGACCCTCTTGCCGAAGATCAACGCTCTCCGTATCATTGGTCCGGTATCCACTTCGGTCCGGAAGGAGGCAAAGAACATAACCGTGCGGGCCGCTTTGAATTCCGGCAAAGAAAAGAGCCGCTCTTCGATCTCCCGGCTTTTCGCGGTGCGCTGTTCGGGCAGCAGTTTGTCCCTGGCGGCAAGAACCTTTTTTCTGAGTTCTTTTTTCACGAGAAGGATTATTGCTTCATCAGCTGGTCGAGCGCAACCTTGATCTTCCTGACCTCTTCCCGCGTGACTGGAGCTGCATCGTAGGGAGATTTCCCGTCAAGATCAGCGGTTACTGCGTCGCCGGCATAGCTCATAAAACCCAGAAACTTCATTCCCTTGAGGTGCTGAAGGATGAACTCCTTTTCCGACTCGGTCCGGATCTTGTTGCCCACCACAAAGACCTCTTTCACGCCAAGACCATGGGCCAGCGATTCGATCTGGCGGGCGGTCTGCATGCTCCGCTGGCCCGGCTCCACCACAACAATGAAGGCATTGACGCTGCCTGCCGTACCGCGGGTCAGGTGCTCGATACCCGCTTCCATATCGAGGATGACCACCTCGTCGCGCTTCAGGATGAGGTGGCTCACCAGACGGCGAAGCAGCACATGTTCCGGGCAGTAGCAGCCCGATGCAGCTTCTTTCGATTTTCCCATGACAAGCAGCCGAACACCTTCGTACAGCACGCCGTAGGCCTCGGGTATATCATCCACCTTGGGATTGATGCTGAACATGCCGCCCGGCCTGCCAGGACGGGAACCGGTGCGCTCCTCGATCATATCCGACTGTTCCGCCAACGGGAGTGCCCGTGCCGCCGCCTCAGGAGAGATGCCGAGCGCAGAGGCAAGGTTCGCATCCGGGTCAGCGTCAACCGCAAGGACCTTTTTGCCTTCAGCTGCATAAAGCCTTGCCAATAGGCCGGAAAGTGTGGTTTTTCCCACGCCACCCTTGCCCGTAATAGCGATTTTCAAGCGAATCTCCTCATGGTAGAAAGACAAAATAACATCTAACACTCGAAAGTGTCAAGGAATTTTTGATACGGCGTGGAGGTTACGAATGGTAGCATAAACCAGGCCAACCTGTCCTACACCGCAATATAATCAATGGGGATTAATTCATTTGAGCCAACGACAGGAAGCGCTTTTTCCGATATAATACATACCTATGAGCATCCTTCGATCGATGAACAACGCACTCCTTGTAATTCTGCTCTTTTGCTTTCCAGCGGCTGCACAGGCTGAGCACGACCCTGCCAGGAGAACCGTGCCGCAGTCTGAGCAGTCGACGCTTGCCACCACGACTGCGCGATTGTCACCTCCTGCCGCAACCTCCGCCCTGCTTGAAGGATGCGATGTGGTTCTCCTTATTGACTCCTCGGGAAGCATGAAAAGGACAGACCCGAAAGGATATCGCAAGGAAGCGGCAAAGCTGTTCATCTCCCTTCTCGGCGAGGACGACCACATCGGGGTCATGAGCTTCGGCGATACAGCGACACGGTTAGCTCCGCTGACGCCGAACAACAAACAGAACCGCAAGCAGCTTTTCAGCGCTGTCGGCAGGATCACGTCAAAAGAATATTCAACCAACATCACGGACGCGGTCCAAAAGGGCTTCGATGAACTGAAGTCGTCACCCCGGCGGCAACGGATCCTTATCATGATGTCCGACGGCAAGCTCGCGCTCGGTGCGGAGGAAAAGGACGCAGCAGCGCTTGAACAGTTGAAACGACTTCTACCGGAGCTGGCGCAGGCGAACGTCAAGCTCTATACAATCGCGTTCACAGAAGAGTCCGACAGCGTGCTGCTGGAGAACATGGCCAAAGAAACAGGCGGTTTCTTTCGATATGCCCGCGAAGACAAGGACGTGCACGGTATGTTCGCTTCGCTCTTCGAGAAGCTCAAGGCGCCCGATGCCGTGCCGTTCGAGGGAGAAGCCTTCACTATCGACAACGAGATCAAGGAAGCCACCGTTCTCGTCACCAAAGAGCCGGGAACAGCGCTTTCGCTCGTGGATCCTTCAGGCAAAAAGAACACAGCCTCCGGACATCCTGCGACCGTCGAATGGTACCAGTCCTCGGTCTTTGACATGATCACGATCCAGGAACCGGCGCCGGGAAAGTGGAGCGTCAAGCTGAGCACCAACGAAGGAAATAAGGTCTATGTGTTGACCAACCTGAGCCTCAGGACCTCCTTTGACCGAAGTTTTGTCAACAAGGGGGAGACCGTGACCATCGACGCCTGGCTCGAAAAACAGGGCGGCGTCGTGACCGAACCGGGCGTCCTCGAAAACACTGCGTTCTCCGTTGAAATTACCAGTCCCGATGCAAAACCAATAAAGCTCGACCTCCTCTCTGCTGTGTCCGGGACCGTTAAACCGGCCTCAGGAACGTATGCCGCCAGATTCACCTGCCCCGTGGTCGGCGAATATGCCCTGACCCTCCTCTCACAGGGGAAAACCTTCAAAAGAACGAGAACCGTTTCGTTCAAGGCGATTGAACCGCCCCAGGCAGCGCCAGGAGAACCAAAGCCCGCGGCGATGCCTGCACCTGCACTGTCGGCTCCGAGCGATGAAGCTGTTTCGTGGGGAAAGGTCCTGTTGCTGTTCGTGATCATAAATCTGGTGATCGCCCTGCTTGCCGGCGGGGGATATGCCATCTGGAAGAAGACATCAAAAATGAGGGGTTCTGCATGATAAAGATCAATGCACTTTATTTTCTGTTGCTCATCGAGCTGCTCGTGATCTTCGCAGGCCTGGTCGCATTTCTGGTCTTTCGGGAAAGAAAAAGGGAATTTGTTGACGCGCATACGGGGAAAAGGGATGGGGCCTCCGCGAACCATGCGCATGCGCCGAACGTCAATCCGACGGCTCACGATGCGTGCAAAAGGGAAATTGTTATTCTCGAGGAAAAACTGAAGGAAAAGGCCAAGCTTCTGGTCGACCTGCAGACCAAGCTCGACAGCGTGGAAAAAGAATATATGTTACTGTACCAGCAGCAGCAGGCGCAGGAGCAGGAGCAGCAGAAAAACTGATCAGGTGTCAACACCGCCTGTTGAACAAAGCAGGTCACTGCCTGCGCGTAACAATCGGCCTGAGTATCGGGCTAGCATGGACCGATCCTGGCGATCGCCTTGCGTGCGACATCGCCGATCTCCCGGTCCGCGCACAATCCGGCAAGGAAAGGCAAGGCTTCCTGTATCCTGCAGCAGCCAAGCGTGATCGCGGCGTTTCGCTTCGCTTCGTGGTTGTTCGAGGCGAGTGTTTCGAGCAGAAGACCTGATACTCTCGGGCTGACCAACAGGTTGTCCCCGCTATCCGGCCATCGTGTAAAAATGGCGGCAACGGCTTCCAGCGTCCACTCGCGCAATGACGGCTCCTCATCCTCAAGCAGCTTGCCGAGCGGCCCCAGGGCAGCGGGATCGCAGATCTTTCCCAAGGCCTGGATCGCCGGCATATTGGCCTCCGGCATTCCCAGAAGCGCGACAAGCGGCCCGACCGCACGGCTGTCCGCCAGTTCGCCCAGGGCCATCGCTGCCGGGAACTGAAGCCACATATCGCCGGTCAGCACCTCAATGAGGGGGAGCACTGCCCGGTCGTCCCTGATCCTGCCCAAAGACTCCGCCGCCGCATGCTTCACATTAAGGTCCGCATCCACCAGTGCGTTGATCAGCGCCGGCACTGCCTCGCGGTCCCCGAGCGTGCCAAGCATAACCGCTGCAAAGGTCCGGACCTCCTCATTAGCGTCCTGCAGCAGTATAACAAGACGGGGCAGCGACCGGCTGCCAAATGAGACGTACAGCTCCATGGCCGCATTCCTGAGGTTGGCATCGGCGTCATTCCGGAGGGCTTGTTCCAGAACAGAGTAGACGAGCTCCTCCGGTTTGCTGCTGACCAGCGCTGCGATTCGGACCTGATCCTCGCTGCTACCGTCATAATAGGTCGAGAGCAGCGAAGTAAGCGCTTCCGGCGTAATCAGCACCTCTTTATTATTCTGAGTCATCCCTGCTCGGCGTCCCTTCCCTTCGGATCAAAGCCCTGTTCAGCATGGCCCCTCCAGGAACCGTTATTTTGCTTCAGTAGGATACAACTTTTCGATCAACAGATGCAGATCGCTCGGCTGAAAAGGTTTTTTCACATAGCCCCTGGCGCCGAGAGCGAGCCCGCGCATCGTGTCTTCTTCTTTCCCCTCCGTGCTCACCAGGACGATCGGAATATGGTTGAACGACCCGAGCTCTTTCACCTTTTTGATAAAATCGAGCCCGTTCATCACCGGCATGTTGATGTCGAGCAGGATAAGGTCGGCATCGGGATTTTTAGCCAGCTTGTCCAGCCCGTCCTGGCCGTTCAAGGCATCCACGATCTGACATTTGTACCGCATCAGCACCATCTTATACATCTGGTGAATCAGGGCAGAATCATCCACCACCAGCACTTTTTTCAACATTGTTCTTCCTCCCGATTATGAGCGTACCGCGCTGCGCGAGACAACTCCCGTCATGTTGTCGAATACATATCCATTTCCTTGACGCGCTGCATCAGTGCCGCGACGTCTATTGGCTTGTCATAATAGTGGTCGGCGCCGCGCTCCAGTGCTTGTTTGCGCAGGTCGCCGGACTCGGATCCCGCCATGATGATCACCTTCGTTTTCGCCGAGTTTTTCTTGACGTAGCTCAGAAGCTCAAGCCCTTCGATACCGAGGATCCCCGCCATCCTGATATCAGCGATGACCAGGTCGAAAAAATATTGCTCCAAGGCTGCTTCCGCGGACTCAAGCCTGCTCGCCGTCACCACTTCGACACCCGGCGAGCGCAAAGAATTTGATAGTGCCAACAAGACCGCGGGCTCATCGTCCACGATCAGTATTTTTTTTGTTTCCGTTATCGTCGTCATACAAAACACCTGAGTGATGATTGATTACCCATGATATTTTGCAATATCTATACCGTCCTATGTTAAACTTAAGTTGTTATTAATCAATTCGTTATCTTTGCAACACCAGCCCGGCCTGTACGAAAACACTACAGGCTCCGAGAGAGCCGGCCATTTTTTGGCATAATTGCCGGCCCTTCTTGATTTTGCAGTATAAAGGTGCTACTCTCCTGCGTGGTTGAGACCTTACGTAGATGATGGATGAGAATATTGTGACCACTCCCAAAATAAACATTAAATCGCTGAGCCTCGAGGAACTTAAGTCGTTGCTCGCGGAGCTCGGGTGCAAACCGTTCCGGGCCGGACAACTGTTTGCCTGGATCTACAGCAAGGGCGCCCAGTCCTTCGACGAGATGACCGACATTGCCAAATCCGAGCGGACGCTGCTTGGCTCCCGCTTTGACCTTGCGTCGCTCGAACTGGCGCGTCAGGAACTGTCTTCGGACGGCACCCGGAAATTCCTGTTCAAGCTTGAAGACGGGCATACGGTCGAGAGCGTGCTTATCCCGGAAGAGGACCGGCAGACGCTCTGTATCTCCTCGCAGGTAGGCTGCGCCCAGGCCTGCAGGTTCTGCATCACCGGTGGCGGCGGGTTCCAGCGAAACCTTAAGGCCTATGAAATTGCCGACCAGGTCGTGATCGTGGAAAAGTTTCTGGCAGAAGGCAGGAAGTATTCCCCCGAGACGCGCAGTATAACGAACATCGTTCTCATGGGCATGGGCGAGCCGCTGGCAAACTTCGATGAGGTGGTGAAGGCACTGGCCGTTATAACCAACGAGCCGGGCCTTGGCTTTTCTACCCGGCGCGTGACGCTTTCAACGGCCGGCCTGGTCCCGGAGATCGAGCGGCTCGGCAGATCGGGCGTAAAGGTGAATCTTGCCGTATCGCTGAACGCGACGACCGACGAGGTGCGGGACCGGATCATGCCGGTGAACAAACGCTATCCGATCAAGGAGCTCCTTGCCGCCTGCAGGCGCTATCCCCTGGAACCCCGGCGGCGCATCACCTTTGAGTATGTCATGCTGCACGGAGTGAACGATTCCACGGAGGACGCGCTCCGGCTGACCAGACTGCTGCGCGGCATCAAAGCCAAGATCAACCTCATTCCCTATAACCCCTCGCCCGGAAGCGAGTTCAAGAGACCCTCCGACGCCGTGGTCAAGCGCTTTCAGAAAATCCTGCAGGATCACGACTACACGGCGCTGATCCGCGAATCGCGCGGGCGGGATATTGCGGCGGCATGCGGACAATTGAGAGAGCGGGAAGCAGGAGCGGAAAAGTAAAAGCGGGACGATCCACATGTACCTGCTGAAGATTGCAGCGTCCTTGAGACGATCACCAGGACACCTCCCTGCCCATGGTCCTGTCCTCAAGAAGTTCTTTGATCTGCGCCTCTTTCGTTTTTTTGTCCTTCCATTTCCCGCAAAGGCCCTTCCAGAGGGCAATCTGGGCCGCCGGGCTCACCGCCGAAAGACGCGGGCGTTTTTGTTCGAGTTCCTTGACCCCCGTCTCAAGCGCCACCAGCAGCTCATTATTCAAACTTCTGCGGTCGATCTCGGAAAGCAAACGGAGCTTATCGAAAATGGATGTCGGGATGTTGCGGACCGTAATATTTTTCATAGTTACATTATAGTTACACAATGAAACCACGTCAAGGCAATTCTTAACAGGTTGCTGAAAAAGCTGCTTGCCGCCAAACAAAAAGGACGAGAAACCGTATCGTCTCTCGTCC
>Ga0334722_10006034_pt1 | contig 12092 bp, 8 predicted proteins | sample C3_bottom_MG_FD_207210 | JGI IMG/M metagenome (GOLD analysis project Ga0334722, IMG submission 207210) | Sediment microbial communities from Yellowstone Lake, YNP, Wyoming, USA - C3_bottom | ecosystem: Environmental > Aquatic > Freshwater > Lake > Sediment | place: USA: Wyoming | collected...
GACGCCATCGGTGCCGCGATCGAAGTCCGGCTGGCGCGTCACGGTTCCCGGCGGGCAGTCGCCGTCGGAGGCGGTCAGGCGGATTGCGTGGCCCGGCCACTCGCGCACCGGATCGACGTCGGCGTTCTGCACCTGCACGATGACCTCGGACGTGAACGGCGAATTGCCGGCCGGAATCGACAGCGCGATCGCGGGAAGCGGAAGCACCACGCTGTCGTGCAACGCGCGCAGCGTGCAATCGGGATTGCACGCCCCCGGCCCGCTTTCGGGCGCTGCGGCCACATCGCACTGCTCGTTGTCTTCCTTGCGGCCGTTGCCGCAGATTTCCACGCGGCAGTGGGCGTCGCAGCCGTCGTCGCTTTGGAGGTTGCCGTCGTCGCACTCCTCTTCACCCACCGTGATGCCGTTGGCGCAGGCCGAGACCGTGCAGTTGGTGTCGCAACCGTCGCCATCAACGCCGTTGCCGTCGTCGCAATCTTCAAGGCCCGCGCTGATCGCGTTCCCGCACCGCGAGATCGTGCAGTCGGCGTCGCAGCCGTCGCCGTTCAGCAGATTACCGTCGTCGCACTGCTCGTCCGCGCCGGCGATGCCGTTGCCGCAGCCGCTCAAGCGGCAGTTGGCGTCACAGCCGTCGCCGTCGACAAGGTTCCCGTCGTCGCATTGTTCTCCCGCTGTGACGACTGCGTTGCTGCACGCGGTCGGACTGCAGTTGGAGTCGCAGCCGTCACCGTCGAGTGCGTTGCGATCGTCGCAGGTTTCGCCCGAGCCGACCACACCGTTGCCGCATCGCGAGCTCGTGCAGTTGGAATCGCAGCCGTCGCCGTCGGCAGTGTTGCCGTCGTCGCACTCCTCGCAGTTCGGCTCGAGCACGCCGTTGCCGCAGTGGGTCGCATCGCCGCCGCACAGGCACACGATATTCGCGTACGCCTTCTGCTCCGCGTACCACGCGTTCGCAAAGCAATCGTCGCGCAAGGCAACGGTGTGCACTTCATCGACGCGACCATCGGTGAATGCGAAGTCCGAACCCAGCGGCGATCCGCCGACGCCGTACGCGCGTGCGTGTCCAGGTTCGATGGCGTTGGTCACATGATTGTACTCGCGCCACACCACCAGCAGGTTGCCGCGCGAATCGTAGGCCACATCGGCCTGGTTGTAATAGTCTGCAGAAAGCGTCCGTACGACTTCCCGGGCGCCGACCGGCGTGCCGTCTGCGGCAAATCGCCTCAGCCAGACCTCGCTGCGCGGCCCGGCATCCCCACCGTTGGTCGTGTCGAACTCGGCGTGCCCGACGACGGCGATCTCGCCCGCGGTGCTGGTCGCGACGTCATCGACGGTGCCGACGGTTTCAACAGCGAATGCAGGGCCGGTCGGCCTCAGGTCCGCATTGTAGATGCGCGCCCAGCTTTCTTCGGAAAGCCAATGATTGCCCCACACCACGACGAAGCCGCCACCCGGCAGCACGCTGACGCCTGTCTCGAATGGCATGGCGTCATCGGCGACCTTGACCGCCGAAGTGAGCGCGTTGCCGTACTTGTCGTATGCGCGGATGAACAGACCGTTCTGTACCCATGCGTAGATGGTGCCGGTGTCGCGGCAAGCCACCGCGTGCCCGACCATCGGTCCGGTCCACGGTGTATCGACGCGTGTCTCTTCCGAAATCGCTCTTCCTGCAGGATCGAGACGGCGGGAATAGAGCGCACGCGGACTGCCATCGTGCGACCACATCCACGCACCCACGAAACCGCCGTCGACGTCAGCGGTGATCGTCGGGTAAAGTCCGTAACCGCTCGCGTCGATTCGCACCGGCGGCGCAACCTCGACGCCGCTGCGCGAGAAGCGGTGCGTGACGATGCGATTGCCCGGACCCAATGTGTCGCCGAACTCTCCCCAGATAACGACGAAGCCGCCGTCGCGCTGGGGCGCGACATCGACCTCCTGGAGGCTCTTTGCAAACGTTGGCGCTCCTGCCTGGAAGGCGGGAACGTCGATGATCTGTGCCGGCGACGCCGAGGCCAGCAAGCACGTCAGCAGGGCGGCGCCCAGCCCCGCCAGGAAACAATGCTGCATGGTGAACTCCCCTGCGGCAGCGCTATCACGCGTCTTCGAACCCGGTCAAGGACAACGTCCCTGCCGATGCGGTCGTCGTCGGCGAAAATCCCCGGCGCTACGCAACAGTCACCGTCGCGCGTTCCCCGGGGTTCGATACGAACGCGTTTTTCTGTAGGTTGTCGCCGCCTCAGAAATCGCCCGCGCGCGGACACGCACGCGTGAATCACCTGCGGCCCTGACAGGAGATCGACTGTGAACTTCGACTTTTCCGAAGACCAGAAATTCGTCCAGAGATCGGCCGCCGAATACCTGGCAGACCACGCTCCGCTGTCGGTGTGCCGGTCGATGCTCGAGTCGGGCCACGACTATTCGCAGGTACTGTGGAAAGGAGCGGCAGGGCTTGGATGGCTCGGGACGAGTGTGCCCGAGCAGTACGGTGGAACCGGGCTCGGATATCTCGAGCTGGCGGTGATCGCCGAAGAGCTCGGTCGCGCACTGGCGCCGATCCCGTTCGCGTCCTCCGTCTATCTTGCCACCGAGGCGTTGCTGCTGGCGGGCACCGAAGAGCAGAAGCAGCGTTATCTGCCGCGTCTTGCCGCGGGCGAGATCATCGGCACGTTCGCCACTGCAGAAGCGGCTGGTGGCAGCGGCGTCGAGCAAACAGCGACGCGTTTTGAGGCAGGTCTGCTGAGCGGGACCAAGATTCCCGTGCTCGACGGAGCCGTGGCCGACTTTGCCATCGTGACGGCGCGTAGCGGCGACAACGTGTCGCTGGTGCTGGCCGATCTTCGTAGCGACGGTGTGTCGGTGCAGCCGGTCACGTGTTTCGATCCGAGCCGGCCCCAGGCCCGCATCACGTTCCGCGACGCTCCGGCGCAGCAACTCGGCCATGCCGCCGACGGCCCTGCGGCGGCCGAACGCATCATCGATGGCGCTGCGGTGCTGACGGCATTCGAACAACTCGGCGGTGCGCAGCGCGCCTTCGACATCACCAAACAGTATCTGCTCGAGCGCCACGCGTTCGGAAAGCCCATCGCTTCGTTCCAGGCGATCAAGCACCGCCTTGCCGACTTGTGGTGCGAGATCGAGCTTGCACGTTCCAATTGTTACTACGGCGCGTGGGCGCTCTCTCATGGAGACGCCGAGCTGCCGGTTGCGGCGGCGGTCGCGCGCATTTCCGCCTCCGATGTCTTCACGAAAGCGTCACAGGAAATGATCCAGCTTCACGGCGGCGTCGGCTACACGTGGGAATTCGACTGCCACCTGTTCTACCGCCGCGCCAGACTGCTGGCGCTGTCGCTCGGCAGCACCTCGAGCTGGAAACGCAAGTTGATGGACAGAATGGCGGGGGCCGCGGCCTGACGCGCTGGAGAACGTTCCATGGATTTCAACGACACTCCCCAGGAAGCGGAATTTCGCGCGAAGGCGCGCAAGTGGCTGCAGGAAAACGCGACACCGCGCACGGCGCTGGGCTCGGAGTACGAGAGCCTCGGCGAACGTGTCGGTGAGGCCGAGCTGGCCGCCGCCAAGGCGTGGCAGAAAAAGAAAGCCGACGCGGGATGGGCATGCATTCACTGGCCGCGCGCGTTCGGCGGCCGCGATGCCATGCCGATCGAAACGGTGATCTGGAACCAGGAAGAAGCGAAGTTCAAGACGCCGCCCAACATCTATCTCATCGGTCACGGCATGGCCGGACCGACGCTGATGATCCACGGCAACGCGGAGCAGCAAGAGCGCTGGCTGCCCAAGATGCTCAGCGGCGAAGAAGTCTGGTGCCAGCTCTTCAGCGAACCGGGCGCAGGCTCCGACCTCGGCGGACTCCGCATGAGCGCGGTGCGCGAAGGCGACTACTGGGTCGCCAACGGCCAGAAGATCTGGACGACCGGTGCGCAGTTCTGCGACTGGGGAATCCTCGTCGCACGTCACGATCCGAACCTGCCCAAGCACTCCGGGCTCACCTACTTCGTGGTGGACATGCGCTCGCCTGGAATCGAAATCCGCCCGATCACGCAGATCGACGGCGGCCAGGGCTTCAACGAAGTGTTCTTCACCGACGTGCGCATCCCCGACAGCAATCGCATCGGTGAGGTCGGCGAAGGCTGGCGCGTGGCGATCACGACGTTGATGAACGAGCGCGCCTCGGTGGGAGCGCTCGGAGGAGACGTGTTCGGCACGGCCGATCTTCTCGACCTTGCCTCGCGACTCCAGGTGAACGGCGCTCCCGCGCTCGCCGACGACGCGGTTCGCGAGAAGATCGCTTCGCTGCACGTGGTCGCCAAGGGCATCGAGCTTACGGGACGCCGCATCCTCAGCGACCTGTCGCAGGGCAGGATGCCTGGTCCGGAGGCAAGCCTGATGAAGCTTCTGGGAGCCAGGCTCATCCAGGACATGGCGTGCTACGCGATGGACCTGCAGGGCGAGGCCGGCGCGATTGCCGGCACCGACGACGCTTTGCACCACGGCCGCTGGCAGCATCTCTACCTGGCGATTTCCGGTTTCCGCATCGCCGGAGGCACCGACGAGATTCTCCGCAACATCATCGCCGAGCGCGTGCTCGGACTGCCGGCCGAGGCGCGCGCCGACAAGGGAATCGCGTTCAAGGACATCCCGAGCGGGTCGTAAAGAGTCAGGCTGCCAGCACAAGCCGCACCGCTCCGGGCAGCCGTCGCGCGGCTGCGTCGTGCCCAAGGGCCGCCGCGCTCCCAGAGGCGGCCGCGTCATCCGCCCCAACTCGCTCCCACATTGTCCGACCGGGGTGGCGGGACGACCCGCTCTCGCCGTTTCCCCTTTGACAATTCTTTAGCGATCGTTCTAGATAGTTTCCATGGCCAAGCCGGGACGACATCTCGAGGGCGCGCAGACCAGAGAACGCATTCTCAGCGTGGCCGCGTCGCTGCTCGCGCAGCAGGGGTACGCCGCCACATCGATCTCGCAGATCTGCCGGGCGGCCGACGCGCTTCCCGCATCCATCTATTGGGCGTTCGGCAGCAAGGAAGGGCTTTTTGCCGCCGTCATGGAGCGCGAGGCCGAAGTCTTCTTCGAAGCGCTGCCCGCAATCAGGCCAGGCGATCCGTCGGCCGACACCGACCAACTGGCGGACGTGTTCGAGGCGCGGCCCGAGTTCCTGCGCCTGCTTCTCGTGCTCTCGCTCGAGCGTCGCGATGGGGATCCGGCCATTCTCGAGGCGGCGCGGCGCGTGCGCGGACGCGCCATCGATCACATCGCGGCTACGCTCGAACCTTCCGTCGTGCTCAGCGATCGCGCACGCGCGCGCGTCGTCTGCCGCGACGTCGCGCGCTTCGCGCTGATGCTGCTCGACGGCGCGTTCATCGCGCGACAGATCGATCCGGGCTCTGCAGATAGCCGCGAACTCTTTCGCACCATCGGTACGGGCATGCGCGCGATGCTCGATCACCTGACAGCCCAGGCACAAGCCGGCAAGCCTGCAGCCGCGCTCGATCACCTGACAGCCCAGGCACAAGCCGGCAAGCCCGTCGCCGCGCGCACGCGGAGGAAATCATGAACGTCGAAACGCCGCTGATCCAGCCAAATCTGCCAAATCTGCCAAATCTGCTGAGCGACCCGCAGATTCTCGAGGGCTATCGTGACGAGAGCTTCGTCAGTCCGATGCGGGTGCGCTCCGTCGTGCGCGTAAACAATCTCGAGGAAGTCCAGGCGGTCGTGAAATGGGCCAAAGAGACGCGGACTCCGCTGATCCCGGTCAGTTCCGCTCCGCCGCACTTCAACGGCGACACGGCACCCTCGGTAGGCGGCGCCGTCGCCCTCGACCTCAGCGCCATGAAGCGCATCATCCGTGTCGACCGCCGCAATCGCATCGTGATGGTCGAGCCGGGCGTCACGTTCGGCCAGCTGCGCGCTGCCCTGAACAAGGAAGGGCTGACACCGCTGATGCCGCTTCTGCCACGCTGCGGGAAATCGGTCCTGACGAGTTTTCTGGAAAGGACGCCGATCACCGCGCCACGGTTTCACTGGGAACCGCAGGATCCTCTGCAGTGCGTCGAAGTGGTGTACGGAACCGGCGATGTGATGCGCACCGGCTCAGCCGCGATTCCGAGCTCGCTCGAAGCCCAATGGGAGCTGGGCAAGGCGCAGGTACGAGGCACCGGCCCCTCGCAGGTCGACTTTACGCGACTGCTGCAGGGCGCGCAGGGAACGCTGGGAATCGTCACCTGGGGATCGATCAAGTGCCGGCCTTCGGCGAAGCACCGAAAGCTGTTTCTCGTCGCGTGCGACCAGGCCTCACCGCTCATCGAGATGGCTTACGCGATCACCTTCAAGAAGCTCGGCGAGGAGTTGTTCCTGCTGAGCCGTGCCGAGCTCGCAAGCATGCTCGGAAAGAATGCGCAGGAGATCGCTGCGCTGCGCGGCGCCCTGCCCTCCTGGGTTCTCGTGCTCGGCATTGACGGCGCCGGCGTACTGCCCGAGGACAAGGTTGCCTACCAGCAGGCGGAATGCGCGGAGATTGCGCGAACGCTGGGGCTCGAGTTGCAGACGGCACTGCCGGATTTGAGCGGGCAACGCGTCGAGGCGCTGCTGTCGGAGCCGTCGCCGGAACCTTATTGGAAGCTTCGGCTGCGCGGCGCAGGCGCGAGCATCTTCTTCCTGACCACGCTGGAGCGGGCCTGCGGCTTCATCGATTCGTTTCGGCGGATGGCCGCCGAGCGCCGCTATCCCGGCGACGACATCGGCATCTACGTTCAGCCCACGGTGCAAGGCGCCAACTGTCACGTCCAGCTCGATCTGCCGTACGACGTTGCTTCACGCGAGCAGGCTGCGGCGGTGGCGTGGCTCGTCGATCAAGGCGCGGCCACGCTGGCCAGGGAAGGCGCATTCTTCTCGCGACCGTACGGCCCGTGGGCGCGCGCCGCATACGACGGCGATCCGCAGATCGTCATCGCGCAACGGAAGCTCAAACGGATCTTCGACCCAGGCGGCATCCTGAATCCCGGCAAGCTGTGCTTCTAGCGCGCAAGCCTCGACGAACCGGCAAGACGAGGAGGGAAACTCATGTCTCTTGAAACATGGCAGGACGACCTGATGCGCTGCAGCAGGTGCTCGTACTGCAAGTGGATTCCCCACCAGGTGATGACGGACACGCGCTTCCTCGGCGGCTGCCCGAGCATCGAGCGGTTCCAGTTCCACGGCTGGTCGGCCGGCGGACGCGTGATCGCGGCGCTGTCGCTGCTCAAGGGCAGGACGCAGATCAACGACGCGTTTCTCGACATGGTCTACCAGTGCCAGATGTGCGGATCGTGCGACGTCTCGTGCAAGGGCGAACGCGATTTCGAACCGTACGAGTACATGCAGGAGCTGCGCATCCGCTGCGTCGAAGAAGGTGAGATCCTTCCCGAGCACATGGACGTGATCGAAGGGCTGCGCAGGGAAGACAACATGCTCGGGCAGCCCAAGGCCGCCAGAGGCAACTGGGCCGAAGGACTGCCGGTCAAGAACCTCGCGACGGAAAAAGCGGAGGTACTGTTCCACGCGGGCTGCAGGTACTCGTACGACGAAAGTCTGCGCAAGACCGTGCGCGACGGGCTCTCGCTGCTTCTCGATGCCGGCGTGGACGTGGGCATCATGGGCGCCGACGAGAACTGCTGCGGCGGACGCAGTTACGAAATGGGCTTTGCCGGCGAGTTCGCCAAGTACGCGCAGCACAACATCGAGACGTGGAAGACGTCGGGAGTAAAGACCGTCGTCACGCCTTGTGCCGACTGCTACCAGGCCTTCAAGGTGCTCTACGAGAAGAACGGGCACCGCAATACCGTCGAAATCGTGCACATCACCGAGATGCTCGATCGCCTCGTGAAACAGGGGACGATCCGCCTGCGCAACGAGGTTCCGCTGACAGTGACGTACCACGACCCGTGTCACCTCGGACGACTGGCGGAACCGTGGGTGCACTGGACCGGAGAGCGCAAGAAAGTGAACGGCCAGCTCCTCATTCACGATCCACCCAAGGCAAAGCGCTGCGGCGCCGGCGGCGTGTACGACGCACCACGGGAGCTCCTGCGCGCGATTCCGGGACTCACGCTCGTGGAGATGCCCCGCAACCGGGAGTACGGCTGGTGCTGCGGCGCCGGCGGCGGAGTGCTCGAAGCCTACCCCGACTTCGCGAGCTGGTCGGCCGCAAAGCGGCTCGATGAGGCGCAGACGACCGGTGCAGCGGCGCTCGTGACTGCGTGCGGCTGGTGCAGGCACACATTCGCAACGACAGACGCAACGAGCGGGCCTTCGATGAAGGTCCTCGACATCATCGACCTGGTCCGCCAGGCCGTGTGAGCGGGGAGAATGGCGATGGACACGCAAGCTTACAACGCACTCGCAGACATCGTGGGGCCCGAACACATCACGCGCGAGCCGGTGGTCCTGGACACCTACTGCTACATCTGGGCGAACGAGCTGCTGGTCGGCGACAAATTCTCGGTGCGGCCGTTGGCCGTGGTGATGCCGGAGAACACGGAGCAGGTCCAGGCGATCGTGCGGGTGTGCAATCGCTTCGGCATCCGCTGCCGCCCGTTCGCGAGCGGATTCGAGACCGCCGCGCTCACGGCCTCCGCTCCGATGCTCTGCATCGACATGCGGCGGATGAACCGCATCGTGTCGATCGACCGCAAGAACAAGGTTGCCGTCGTCGAGCCCTACGTCTCGCAGACCGCGTTGTTCATCGAGACGATGAAGCTGGGCCTGCGCCCCAACATGATCGGAGCCGGCCCGAGCGCGTCGGTGCTGGCGGGAACGGCGGCGCACTTCGGGAGCGGTCCGACCAACATCAGCACCGACTTCGGTGGCCGCAATCTGCTCGGCATCGAGTGGGTGCTCCCCGAGGGCGACATCCTCCGACTTGGCCCGGTGGGAGATGGATCCACCGCCGTCAACGCAGACGGCCCGGGGCCGAGCCTGCGGGGGATCGTGCGCGGCTACGGCGGCGCGAACGGCGGACTCGGCATCTTCACGAAGTGCGCCGTGAAGCTGTATCCCTGGTACGGACCGGCGCAGCGAAAACACAAAGGCGTCCCGCCCAACTACGGTGCCGAGGTGCCGGAGAATTTCGAGGACTACTGCGTGGCGCTGCCGGGTCGCAAAGAGCTGTCGGACTTCATGCACCTGCTGTACGAAGAGACCATCGCATTTGCCCAGGAACGGCCCGGACTTTCGTTCCTCGCGATCCTGTCGACCGCGACCAACGACGAGTATTACGCGCTCCTCAAGGAAGCTACGCCCGAAATGATGGCGGTAGCGTCCTACAGCATGCTCGTTTCAATCGATGCGATTTCACCGCGCGAGATGGAGTACAAGCGCAAGGTGCTCGAAGAGATCCTGCGCGCAAGCGGCGGGTACGTCGTCCCGGTTGACGAACACATGAAGGGCATCCTGTTCAACGGCGCGGTAACCGCGCAGGGTACCGTCAGGGGCGCGTTCCGTCCGACCGGTTCGTTCGTGATCTCACCGGTCGCCGAAGACAGCATCGATTCGGTCAACGCGATGGCGACACGGGCGCATGCCGAGATCCTCGCCGATGCCCAGGCATCGGGCAGGATCATGGATGCGGGTGGCGAAATGGTATGGTCGGTCCTGTACGGCAGCGACGGATGCGGCCACGTGGAGATGATCACGCAATACGATCCGGCCGATCCCGAGTCGTGCCAGATGACGCGGGAGGTCATCGGCAAGGCCGACGAAAAGGATGCGGAGTGGGGCTACGGGATCAATCTGCTCGAGAACGCGCTCAGCTTCGAGGAAGCGTCGCTCAAGGCCGCTGCGCCGCACGCGGTCGATTTCATCAAGTGGATGAAGAAGATCAAGAGCGCGTACGATCCGAACAACATCGCCGAGTCGGCGTTCTACGTCTCACCCGAGTAGCACAGCAGGACACGATGCGGGCATGACCAGCGACGTGAACAGGAGGTCGATACTCGTGCTCGTGGAAGCGCGAGGCGGTCCGGATATTCCGACGACGTCTCTGGAATGTCTCGCCACCGGCCGCAAACTGGCAGGCGGAATCGGCGGGAACGTTGTCGCGCTGCTGGTAGGCAGCGGCCGCGGCGCCGCGGCCGAAGAGGTTGCGCACTACGGCGTTGATACGGTCTGCGTGCTCGATGGTCCGTTTCTGGACGTCTTCGTGCCCGAGCTTCATACCGCGGCGATCGTGCAGGCGTGTGCAAGCCTCCGTCCGGCGGCTGTGCTTCTGCCCGATTCGCTCGTCTCCGCCGATCTCGCTCCGCGGCTCGCGTTCTCGCTCGGCGCAGGCCTGGTGACGGGCTGCGCAGCGATCCATTGCAGCAACGGCGACATCCGCCTGATCAAGCCCGTGTACGGCGGCAACGTCATGGCCGAATATGCGCCTGCGACCGTGCCTTTCGTCGCCACGATGCAATCGGGATGCGACGCGCCTGCACGCAGAGACGAGTCCGCGCTCGCGAACGTGACGGTGCACTCGGTCGATCTGGATGTCTCGATCGCGAAGACGAAGATCCTCGAACGCGTCGCGGAGCCAATGGAAGGGCCGCCGCTTGCAAGCGCTGCCATCGTCGTCGCCGGCGGAAGAGGCGTGGGAAGTGCCGCCGGATTCGAAACGATTCGCGATCTCGCCAGCGTCCTTTGTGCCGCGGTAGGAGCGAGCCGGCCGGCGTGCGATGCAGGTTGGGCGCCCGCAAGAAGCCAGGTCGGACTCACCGGAGAAAAGGTCGCCCCATCGCTCTACATCGCCATCGGCATTTCCGGCGCGTCGCAACACCTGGCCGGCATGACCAATTCGCAAACCATCGTCGCGATCAACAAGGACGCCGCCGCCAACGTCTTTCACATCGCCGATTACGGCGTCGTCGGGCTGTGGGAAGAAGTCGGTCCTTCTTTCTGCAACGCCCTTGCCCAATTGCGGAGATAGCGCGATGTCGATCGGAATCGTCGTCTGCGTCAAGCAGGTTCCGGATCCCGAGTGCGGCCGCGACAGCTTCACGATCAACAGCGACGAGCTGCGCGTGGACCCGAGGGGCGTCTCCCCGGTGCTGAGCCCGTTCGACGGGAACGCACTGGAAGCCGCGCTGCGAATCAGGGAATCGCTGCCCGCCGGCGACGTGCGGATCACTGCGGTGAGCGTGGGAAAGAAGATCTCGCGAGCAGTCGTCGAAGCCGCGCTGGCGGTCGGTGCCGATGCATTCGTCAAGATCGAAGACGACGGCTTCGCGTCCAACCTGCTCGACAGTTTTGCCACCGCATCCATCCTCGCAGCCGCGATCGGCAAGATGGAAAAGGTTGACCTCGTTCTGGCAGGGCGCCAGGCGTCCGACTGGAATGCTGGACAGGTCGGCGTCGGCATCGCGCATCTGCTTGCGGCTGCCGCCATCACACTCGCAAGGAAAGTCGAAGTGCACGGATCGTGCACCGTGGTCGAACGCCTGACGTCCGAAGGTTACGAGAAGGTCGAGGCACCGCTACCGGCCGTCGTCGTCGTCAGCAACGAGGTTGGCACGCTCCGTTATCCTTCCATCGCACAACGAAAGGCCGCCCGGACAAAGCAGGTACTGTCGTGGAACCTGGCAGACATCGGCATGCAACGGCCGCCGCAGCCCCGCCTCACGCTCACGAACCTCTTTGCTCCCGCATCCAGACAGCCGCACTGCGTCTTCATCGAAGCGGACAGCGGCGTGGAGGCCGGACGCAACCTCGCCCAGCGCCTGCGCAGCGACGGGATACTGTGACGGCGCGCCTGCGTTGGGAGCGCAAGCACCCTGCAAATCCGACAGGATGATGCCAGATTTGCAAGGTGCTTGCGCGGCTGAGCCGCTCCACGACGACAGGGGCCATTGAGCTCAGCTCTGCGCGAGTGCAGGCGCGCCACCTTCAAAACCCCTCGCTCGCAATCTTTGCGCCCATGCGTCAGGAAAGCCTCTGCGAAGGAGAGCTTCCGATGCTGACATCCGACCGCGGGCAACGTGCGACGCGCCTGGCAGAGCTGCAGGAGATCCTGAAGAGCGACGGCCTTGCGCCGCAGGACCACGACCTGCTCGCGAAACTTGCTG
>Ga0334722_10006035_pt1 | contig 12091 bp, 9 predicted proteins | sample C3_bottom_MG_FD_207210 | JGI IMG/M metagenome (GOLD analysis project Ga0334722, IMG submission 207210) | Sediment microbial communities from Yellowstone Lake, YNP, Wyoming, USA - C3_bottom | ecosystem: Environmental > Aquatic > Freshwater > Lake > Sediment | place: USA: Wyoming | collected...
CGCGAACATTGGGGCCGAAACACTTTCCCTCGTAGTCTTCGAAGACAGCACTCCGATATCTCTAGAAGTATTTCCCTTGGGTAGTACGGACATCACGAACGACATCGCCTTGGGACTCAAGATTCCTCTAGAAGAAGCAGAAAATATTAAACTCGGCTCTGTCACGAGTTCTTCTTATTCAAAGAAAAAATTAGATGAGATTATTTCTGCCAGAATGAGAGATATGTTTGAAATGATTGAAGCTCATTTGAAAAAAATAAATAGAAATGCACTACTTCCTGCGGGTGTGGTACTCACAGGTGGAGGCTCAGGCATCAATGGTTTGAAAGAATTCGCTCAAAACGAACTTCGTCTTCCTTCAAGCATCGCCAGTATTCATTTCGGTGATGAGAAGGAACCTGCTTCGGGCAAAGGCAGAGATTCGGCATGGTCTGTGGCTTATGGACTCACCGTCCTTGGCTTCAATGCTGAAAACCAACAGGGCAAAGTCGGACTCGGCAATGTAGAGAAGATGGCAGAGAAAGGCAAACACGGTATGCGCGCAGTCTCTCACTGGCTCGGTCAATTCTTGCCCTAAATCTCTTTTAAAAACGAAACTTTTAAGGAAAATGTCAACTCCTTTTCTTTTGGTTCGGCTTTCTGTACTATATGCCCATCTCATTAATAAAAGACCATGCCACAAATAAAACCAGAAGTAGAAGCGTTTGCCAGGATTAAGGTTCTCGGAGTCGGCGGTTCAGGCAAAAATGCCGTGAATCATATGATTAATTCTAGGGTCAAGGGAGTAGACTTTATTTCTATAAACACTGATGCTCAAGACTTGCATCACTCACTCGCGAAGAAGAAAATTCACATTGGTAAGAACCTTACTCAAGGATTGGGCACAGGTATGAATCCAGAACTCGGTAGACGAGCAGTCGAAGAAACCAAGGAAGAAATTCAAGAAACCATCAAGGGTGCCGACATGGTCTTCATCGCTTGTGGAATGGGTGGAGGCACAGGCACAGGAGCCGCTCCAATCATTGCTCATACGGCCAAGGAAGCAGGATGCCTCACCGTCGCTGTAGTCACCAAACCTTTCTTCTTCGAAGGTGTACAGAGAATGAAGATTGCTGAACAAGGTATCGAAGAATTGAGACAGGCCGTAGACGCTCTCATCCTCATCCCGAACGACAGACTCCTCGCCACTATAGACAAGGACACCACAGCCAAGAACGCCTTCGCTACCTGCGACAATATCCTCAAACAAGCTGTAGAAGGTATCAGCAACCTCATCACCACTCCGGGTATTATCAACATCGACTTCGCAGATATTCGTGCGGTTATGGAGAACGCAGGTGCGGCCCTTATGGGTATCGGTCATGCTTCTGGTGAAAAACGCGCTGAAGAAGCTGCTCGCCTAGCCATCTCTTCCCCACTCCTCGAAGTTTCTATCAATGGAGCCAAGGGTGTTCTCTTCTCTATCGCCGGTGGAGACGACCTCACTATGTTTGAAATTCAGGATGCTGCTCGAGTGATCACTGAATCGGTTGATCCAAATGCCAAAATTATCTTCGGTACAGTCAAAGACGAGAAGCTCAAGAAAGGTGAAGTCAAAGTCACAGTCATCGCCTCAAACTTTCCAGAGAACAATCAGAAACGTTCGACTCCCCTCTTCCAAAGCAACAATGATGACAAGGGTAAAATTTTCAACGGCATTTCTTCTTTCGGAAAGACCAGTGACAAATCTACAATAGACACTATCTCTATAAAAAAAGTTGAAACTACTCCTACTCATACTCCTGCTCCAACACCAGCCCCAACTCCTGCTCCATCTAAAATTGAAGACAATGATGATGACTGGAGCGCCGTACCAGCATTTCTAAGACGTTCAAAATTGAAATAATTCGCACATCATTCTGATGCACAAAAAAGAGCCCGAGCGGGCTCTTTTTTGTGCTGTTGCATTTAATATGCCTTTGTTGTATAATACTTTTAGACCATCAACCGTGTGCTTTGCACACAGGAGCTCCAAGATGAAACTCTTCCAAATCACAAGATCAACACCGATGTTTGGTATGAGACTCGTGGGGTTCTCCCTCATCACACCATTTGTGTTTTCACTGGCGTGGATTTTCATTCCAGTTCTCATTCCAGACCGAGGATATGTGGCCCTAAGCGGAGGTGCTTTGGGATGTTTTGCTCTCATGTTCAGTCTCGCCAATTTCGATGATGGCGAAGATGAAATTGAGGGTGTGAATACCAGCATCTTCATTTTCCTTCTCTGGGTGATTTTCATTCTATTTACCGACCGACACGGCATCTCGGTGACTCGGACTACGGTCCTCATCACCACGGTGATCTGGGCCATCATCTTCGCCGAAGCCTTCGTTCGGTTCATGAAGGAGAAGACCGAGATTGCCCTTCCCAGAGGACCAATCGCCTAATCGGCGATGCCGAATGTGCACACCCCGCCTCGACACATCTCGAGAGGCGGGGCTTTTTTGTATCTAAAAATTTTTTCTGATATCCTATACTTCTATGACATATGATTTAGCTATTATCGGAGGAGGACCCGCGGGAGTGTCGGCGGGTGTTTATGCTGCGAGGAAGAGACTCAAAACAATTTTAATCACCGATTCATTCGGCGGACAATCAGTAGACTCTGTGGGGATTGAGAATTGGATAGGCACACCAAAAATCTCAGGATCGGATTTGGGTAAGGCGCTTGAGAATCATCTGCGAGCAGTAGCTAGTGACGTAGTAGATATAAAAACTGGAGAGAAAGTAGAAAAACTTTCAAAGAACAATAAACAATTCACAATTGAAACAAATAAAAATAAATATGAAGTTCGTACAGTACTCGTAGCCACCGGTTCAACTCGACGCAAATTGGATATTCCTGGAGCCAAAGAATTTGAGAGTAAAGGTATCACCTATTGTGCTTCATGTGATGGTCCCCTCTTCGCAGGACAAGATGTGGTGGTTATAGGAGGCGGAAATGCAGGATTTGAATCTGCTGCCCAACTCCTGGCCTATGCGAAGTCCGTCACTCTTCTTAATCGAAGCGATGTAATAAAAGCTGATCCTTCTACCGTAGAAAAGGTCCTCTCTCATCCAAATATGAAGCTTATAAAGAATGCTGTACCTGTAGAAATAAGGGGTGACCAATTCGTCTCAGCTATTGTTTATGAAATGAGTCCGCCAACCGGCGGAAAAGAAAAAGTGGAATTACCGATGGCAGGAATATTTGTAGAAATCGGACTTATCCCAACCACTTCATTTGCAGAAAATTTAGTTAAATTAAATGAGCACAAACAAATCCCTGTTAATCCGACGAATCAGATGAGTGAGGTAGAAGGTCTCTGGGCAGCTGGAGATTGCACCGATGGTCTCTATCATCATAACAACATTGCTTCTGGTGATGCGGTGAAAGCTCTCGAAGATATTTACCTCTATCTCCACGCAAAGAAATAGTTCAAGACCCAGTTCTAAACTTTCCAAGGGTTACCCTTGGAAAATTCGGATAAGAAAAAGCCCCGCATCAGATCGATGCGGGGTTTGAAACTGAAGCTTCGTTTACTTGCTGGGGCAGACTGCCCCAGGCGAATCAACGAAGGCGCACTGGGTGATGTTCCTGTGACCCCACCAACCATAGTGATTGCCCGCGGCGCCGACAGCCGTACCGATGATGGCCGTAGCTACCGGCCAACGCCAGTGCTGGGACAACCAGCTGCGTTGGCGCTGGGCCTCACCGTCAAAAACCTGCTTCTGCGACTGGGTCATCGCGGTGCGATCGGCATTGGTCAGCGCGAGTTCGATCTTGCCGAACACGTGCAGGTTCATCGTGTCGGTGGTGGCAACCACCACCTTCTCGGTGATGACCGTCTTCACCAGCGTGGTGTCCTTGCGAACAACCGCCGCGGGTGGATTCGAGAGCCGCTTCACGACGGGCTTCGACGCCGCCTTGGGCTTCGCCACGACCGGCTTCTTCACCGTGTCGGGGCAGAGGCACATGACCTTCGGCGCGTTGACGACCGCCTGTCCCAGCAAGACGCCGGGGACCGAGACAATGAGGGCCAGGATGGCCCAAATGATGCGAAAGCGCATAGCTCCACCTCCTAGGTGGACGAAGGGATACTGCGGGGCACAACATAAGTCTGCAATTATCCTATCACAGATAATTTAAAATGTAAAGTGAAGAAATTTGTGACCCTACAGAGAGTCGAACTCTGCTTCCATCCTTGAAAAGGATGTGTCCTAACCGATAGACGATAGGGCCATTAAACAAGCTTTACATTAACATTTTTTTGGGAAAATGCTATAGTTCGCCCGAGAGAAGGAAGAGTGGCTGAGTGGTTGAAGGCACCGGTTTCGAAAACCGGCATAGGGGCAACCCTATCGAGAGTTCAAATCTCTCCTCTTCCGCCTTCGATTTGCGAAAGCAACCAAAAATAGATAATGTATTAGACATGCGCGGTTAGCTCAGTTGGTAGAGCGCGTCATTGACGTTGACGATGTCAGAGGTTCGAGTCCTCTACCGCGCACCATTTTAATTTAAAATTTCAAACTTGACTTTTGAGTGACTATATGCTAGGATTGTGGATAGGACTCTTTCCAAGCAATTCCCTGTTCACCCAGATACTACCGAGGACACGATGTTGAAAGCCCTTGCAGGGCTCGTTATCCTGATCATCATTTTCCCTGTCGTGGAGTTTTTCAAAGACAAGGTGATGCCCAAGATCAAGATGAAGAGAATCGCCCGTCGCCTGGCCGAGTTGGCCTACGTTCAGAGACGCATCAGGGAGGTCGAATCCGGCCTGCCACTGCTCGCTCTGAACGTCCGTAGCACGGCAAACGCCGAAGACTACGGGAGCGATCCGTGGCTGTCGCGGACGAACAAGCGGTCGGTTGAGATCAGGAGCGACCAGGACCTCGTCGCTCAACTGAAGGAGCAGGAAGCGGAGCTGATCCGCCTCATCGGAATGGAGTAGAAAAACTCGCCCAGACCCGCGAGAATAAACAAAGGGTCTTTTTTGTTATAAATTTTTAACCAATCTCACCATTTCGGCCGCTTCATTGGTAGGCACAACGAGGACATTTTGGCCGAGGGCACCGAGACCGGCTAGAATTTTAGAGCGAATGGGTTCCGACACTTCTCCAATTCCTCCAGAGAAAACAAGGAGATCTAGGCCCCCAAGGGCAACAGCGTATGCTCCAATATATTTCTGGACTTGATACACAAACATTTTGATAACCAAAGCCGATTTTTCATCCGTAGCTTCTTGGGCCAAAAGTTGCTTCATGCTTGGGGTGCCGGCGAAGCCGAGGAAGCCACACTGGTTGGCTAAATATTCTTCAAACTTTTCTCCGTGTAAATTTTTTGCTTCAGAAAGATAAACCAATGCCCCAGGATCAATCTCCCCCACTCTCGTGGCCATACTCAAACCAGAAAGTGGAGTGAACCCCATAGAAGTATCTACACTTTCTCCATTTTTCAGAGCGGTGATACTCGAACCTCCACCAAGATGACAAACAATAATTTTCTCCTGCAGGAGTCCCCGAGATTTTAATATTTCCACAATCGACGAAACGGAAATGCCATGATAACCAAAATGCTCAATATCAAATTTCTTTGCGTCGTCTATGGGCAGAGCATAAAGCCGCGCATAATCAGGAAGGGTGAAGTGAAAGGCCGAATCAGAAATGGCCACCATTTTCACGTTAGAAAATTTTGTCCTGAAAAATTTTATTTCAGACAAAAGGCGATCAATATGAAGAGGCGCCTTAACCCTTGCAGACTCGAGTTGAGCAAGGAATTCTTCATCAATGATTTTATGTTCTCTGAAAAAATTCCCCGGAGCCACTACCCGAAAGGCTATCATATCGAACGGATTCCTGAGTTTCTCCTCATCTAACTGGCCATCCCTTTGTTCTATGACCACAGACCAAATTCCCATATCATTTTCAAAAGACGAATATTTTTTTGACTGACTTCCAATGTTAACAACTAATATTTTCATATATTTATCTTGACCACTTCCAATTATTAATTTCTTCTGGGTCTACACCATTCTTGATTATGAATTCGTGATGGGCGGCAATCTTGCGAGTGAATTCTTCTGTAAGTTGTTCTGCCTGACTCGTGGAAATGAGATTCCTTTCAGCTAAGATTTTGAAAGCCTCCATCGCAAGGTCATAACGGCTAGTTTTGTTTCTGAGATGAAGGTCGAAAGGTGTTGTGGTTGAGCCATTTTCTGTATAACCGTGAACATAAAATCTATTTTTACCATCTTGATGGTCGAACAAAACTTGCTTGAGTGTCTCTGGATAACCGTGGAAATTAAAGATGACTGGTTTATCTTTCATATAATAATCATTGAAAGAATGCAGGGGCACTCTGCACATTGAATTCCCTATCCCTATGGCCGAAATCTCCAAAATGTTTACATAGCGGAGTTTGATTTCAGGCAACTTCTCTCGAATTATCATCATGGTGGCCAAGGCTTCTTTGGTGAGATATTCTCCAGCGGCAGAGAAAACCAAATCAGGATTCTCATCGCTCGCGAAGTCCCAAGTCATAAGTCCTGACTGCAAAGCTTCTTTGACTAAAGGCGGAGTAAGCCACCTTGGTTCAACAGTCTTTCCGGCCACGATTAGATTGATTTCATTCTTGGACTTCAAACACTGTTCGAGTACGGCAAGGGCTGTGTTTCCATCAGGTGGGAAAAAAACCTTCACAAAGCATCCTTGCTTCTGAAGCATTGCATCTATAAAGCCAGGGTTCTGATGAGAGAAGCCGTTGTGCTCTTGTCTCCAACCAGAAGAGGTCAAAATATAATTAAGTGATGGAATATCCCCTCTCCAAGGTATCTCACGAGCGACGTGGAGAAACTTCGCGTATTGATCAGCCATACTAGAGACCACTTGCACGAAAGCTTCATAGGAAGCAAAGACTGCGTGTCGTCCAGTCAAGATGTATCCTTGAACGAGGCCTTGGAGTGAATGCTCCGAAAGCATTTCCATCACTCGTCCATCGAGAGCAAGGTCGATGTCCCAAGATTCTATTGGTCCAGCGAAAGCTCTGGAAGTTTCTGGGAAAATGGCCTGAAGTTTGTTCGAATAAGTTTCATCCGGAGACATCAGACGAAAGTTTTTGCTCCCTTTGTTTAGTTTAAAAACTTCTTTGAGATACAAAGACATCCGAATCATACTGCTCGATCCAACTGTCCCCGGGACACTCGCGTCTTCCATCAAACTTTCTGCGTTTGGAAGGATAAGTGGCTGACCAGTGTATTTCAAACCAAAAGTATGTTTGTTGTTCCCCATCGCGAGCTCTGGTGGAGGAATGAGATCGGCAATAGCTTTAGAAAAGCCTTTTTCTTTATCAAACAATTCATTGAAATTATATGAACGAAGCCATTCTTCAACAGATTTAAGTTCTTCTGGATCAGTCTTCACATGAGAGCAAACCACTTGGTGAGCCAGACAGTTATCTTCTATTTTCCTTCCTCTAGACTCTTTCACCCCTGTCCAACCCTTCTTGGTTCGGAGAATTATCATTGGGAAGCGTGGATAAGAATCATTCTCGGCCTTGCCCTCACTCTGAAGTTTTTTTATTTTCTCTAAACAAGTCTCGAGGGCTACAGGCATCTCGGCATAAAGCTCATCATCTTCTCCATCAACTATAATCGGCTCATAACCGTATCCATAGAATAATTCTTTTAATTCATCGTTATTCATTCTGCCAAAAACCGTGGGTCCAGAAATTTTATAACCATTCAAATGAAGGATTGGAAGGACCGCACCGTTTGTTTTCGGATCCACAAATTTACTCAAATGCCACGAAGTAGCGAGTGCCCCCGTTTCTGCTTCTCCATCACCCACGAGACACGTTGTGATGAGACCAGGATTGTCCAAGACTGTGCCCCACGCCGTAGAGAGAGAATACCCGAGTTCCCCTCCTTCGAGGATAACTCCCGGTGCACCAGGATTGCTGTGACTTGGAAACCCATACGGCCAACTAAAGTTTTTGGCCAAATACTTAATCCCATTTTCATCTTCTGTAGCTTCTGGATAAAACTGACCCAAAGTCTTTTCTAAAAACAAGTTTGCTTGAAGTGCGGGAAATCCGTGCCCCGGACCCAAAATAAACATCATATCGATCTTGTGTTTGATGATGAGGTCGTTTAAATGAGCATAAACAAAGTTAATCCCGGGGCAAGTGCCCCAGTGGCCGAGGAGTCTCGACTTTATATCATCGGGACTCAAGGGTCTTTCTAATAAAAAGTTATCCCATAAATAAATCTGAATAGCGCTCAAATAATTAGCAGCCCGTACATAATCCTTAATCATAGTATTATTATACCCTAACTCTTGGCGTATTCCTTGGATATTTCTTTCATAAGGCTCGGACCTTGATAAATCATTCCCGTCACGAGTTGAACGAGATCGGCTCCGAGATTGAGTTTTTCTAGGGCGTCTTCGGGTGAGAAAATGCCTCCCGAACCAATGATAGTAAACCTGCGACCATATTTCTCTCGTGTTTTATAAATTAAATCATTAGATAGTTTGAAACATGGACGACCACTAAGTCCACCCCGATATTTCTCTGGGGCTTCATCTCGTACCTTGAGAGATAAATAATCTTTATTCAAATTTCCAATAACTACTCCAGCAACTTTAAACTTCTCTATCACCCGAAGAAGGTCATCAAACGCAGGCCAATCCAGATTGATAGGCATTTTGACATAGAAAGGTTTATCACAAGGCACCTCAGAGAGTGTCGAAAGTAATTTCTCTAGTAAAACAGGTTCGGCGAACGTTTCCCCACCGAAAGCATTGGGGCAAGAAATATTGAGAGTGAAATAATCCCCAACGTTGGCTTCATTTAACTTTTTAAAACTTTCCAAATAATCATTTATCCCTTCTTCCACAGAAACCGTTTCTTCTACATTGGAACGAGCAATGCTTACTCCAACTACAAAATCCTTGATTTTCTTTTTGTTTTGTAAGCGTTTGATAATGACATCCACACCATCATTGCGCAGGCCTTTGTTCACCAAAATACTTTGGGATTTAGGCAAACGAGTCAAACGTGGTTTGGGATTGCCCTTGCACGGCCTTGCCGTCACCGAACCCACCTCAACTCCACCAAACGACAGAGCGGGCAAGACATTTATAAGGCGAGCATTATAATCGAATCCTGCTCCAAGGATAATCGGAGTACGATAATGCAAACCATCTACTGTGGTCTCTGCCCCACTTCCCCGAAGACCATAAATAAAGTTTAAAAGAGTATAGGTTGGTCCAAAGTTACCAAATTTCTCTCCCAAGGCAATAAACCAATCATGAACCCGCTCTGGATCAAAATGAAAGAGTATTGGCTTCAATATGCTACGATATAACATAATTTGATTGTATCACCTATGAAAATCCTAGCCATCGAAACCAGTTGTGATGAGACTGCAGTCGCCCTACTCGAATGTACAGGCGAGCTTGATTCACCAAAGTTCAAAATCCTCGGCAATTCGCTTATTTCTCAAATAGAACTACACAAAGAATACGGTGGGGTTTATCCGATGTTGGCCAAACGTGAACATCAGAAAAATCTAGCTCCCCTACTTCATAAAACTTTAGCTGAAGCTGGAGAAGACCCAAATAAACCCAAAATTGATTACATCTGTGTCACTTCCGGCCCAGGCCTTGAACCCGCCCTATGGGTTGGAATATTGTTCGCAGAGGAAATTGGGAAAGAATGGAACGTACCGGTCATACCAGTAAATCATATGGAGGGGCATATATATTCTGTCTTAAATGACACTCATCCAAGGATTGAATTCCCTGCCCTGGCCCTCCTTGTTTCTGGAGGACACACTGAATTGGTGAAAATAGATGATTATGGTGTGTATGAAATTGTTGGTAAAACCAGAGATGATGCGGTAGGTGAAGCCTTCGACAAGGTGGCTCGTCTACTTGAACTTCCATATCCAGGAGGACCAAAAATCAGCGTCCTTGCAGAATTGCACAGACAAAAAAATCTCACACCTTCCTTCGAATTCCCCAAGCCAATGATTCATTCCAAAGACCTGGATTTCTCATTTTCTGGCCTGAAAACTTCTGTTTTATATAAATTAAAAGATGTTGAAATTACAGAAGAGATACGAGAAGAATTTGCTCGAGCTTTTGAAGATGCGGCCGTGGAAGTGCTCATAGATAAAACTCGCCGAGCCATAGATAAATTCGCTCCTCAAACACTCATCGTGGCTGGTGGAGTCTCACTCAATGCCCATCTACAAAGAGAGCTCTCAAAACTTTCAAACGAATTTCCTAATCTCATTCTTCGAGTTCCTCCAGCATCCCTCACCGGAGACAACGCGGTGATGATAGGCATGGCAGGCTTTATGAAAATAAAAACCGATTCAATAGAAACGAAACCTTATAATCAGGAGAAAATCAGTGCCCGAGGAAACCTATCCTTTCGTAGACAGATTTAACTCTGTGGAATATTCTTGCTTTTGATTCGAGCCTTTAATACAAGGTACCAAGATTTGACAGAAGTCTTAATCTTGTCGTGTACTGGATAAATAAACATCCAAGCAAGAGAGATTAGAAGGGCTATGAGAAGAGGCAGAATGAGACACCACAATCCCCATATATAAGCGAGGATGATAGCGATAAAGAGTCCAAGGCAAATGGTTGTCCACTTGGCTATAAACCTTCTACGAACATCTTCTATTTTTTTATAAAGGACATCTTCAAGGACATTTACTAGAATATAAAGGACAATTAGTATCAAAAGGAGTTCGTAAAGGCATCTTAGGATGTTAGTAAAACCAACCGGTATAGAGAACACCGCGGTGGCTAAGTTATTTAAGATTTGTCCTTGAGGTGGAGAGACCTGCCCGACTATCGGCAGTTCAACCTGTGTAGAGGTTCCTGTACCAACCGGAGGCAGAGTAATAGTACCTTGAGGAGTGAATTCCACTGGGTAACCTTGACTCTTTAGGCTCTCTAGGAGGGCTTTAAAAGCCACTATTTCACGACCTTGGGACTCATTTATTGGAAATACTCTCTGACAATATATTTCGTTAATCTTTTTCAAGGTCAATATGTAAACATACCCTGTAGGAGCAGTGTGCCCCCAAGGTGTAAGGATGTCCGATTCATACTTCATCTGGAAAGCCGAAACTGCATCAAAGGTAGCTTGATCAAAAACACCATTAATAGTGACGTAATCATATCCTTCAAAGGCTTTTAGAAAAGCCTGAAGTCGCATAACTTGTTCAGGATCATTGTTGAAATCTCTCCTCATATAATCATGGAGATAGAAACATTCCAAACCGTTGGAAACTGGAGTGACATCGTGGCGATGGCCACCGGAACTTCCCCCACCTCCGCCCCCTCCACCTCCACCGGCCGGAGGAGTAACTGGCGGCATTGCTACTGTAATCACAAGAGTCTTCGCATCATTACCACAAGGATTTGAAGCTGTGATAGCTATATTGAAAGTGCCAATTTGGGTCGGTGTGCCTGAAATAATTCCAGTACTAGTAGCGAAACTTAGCCCAGCAGGCAGACTTGAAGTAGCTACTGTAAGGACTGGAGTAGATGTACTGGTTGTGGTAATGGTGTATGAAAAGGCCTCATTGATAGTGGCGTTAACAGCAAGAGAGCTTGAAATAGTGGGCAGAGTACACGAACCACCGACCGGAGGAGTAACCGGTGGAGTAGTTGCTGTCACCGTAGTGCTGGCGGTATTGGAATTAGTACCGTTTGTGCAAGTAATACTGTAAGTGGTCGTAGTAGCCACAGTAACAATCTGTGTTCCCGAAATAGTTGTTAAAGATGTCCACGGTGCAGAACAAGACGTAGCTCCAGTTGAAGACCACGTGAGTGTGCTTGTAGCATTAACCAAGACTGAAGTTGGATTAGCATTTAGAGTCACTGTTACTGGCGTAGAAGTGGCCGGAGGTGGTGGAGGTGGTGGAGGTGGTGGCGGAAGACTGGCGAGATTGATGGTCACAGCATCAGTAGCGGTAGTTACTCCATCAGTACAAACAACAGTTAAAATCATCGGTGCACCTATAGCTGGGTAGAATGGACTTCCGGG
>Ga0334722_10006036_pt1 | contig 12089 bp, 10 predicted proteins | sample C3_bottom_MG_FD_207210 | JGI IMG/M metagenome (GOLD analysis project Ga0334722, IMG submission 207210) | Sediment microbial communities from Yellowstone Lake, YNP, Wyoming, USA - C3_bottom | ecosystem: Environmental > Aquatic > Freshwater > Lake > Sediment | place: USA: Wyoming | collected...
CAAGGGAGAGGGGCCGCAGTGAAAGTTTTCCCTTCAACTGTTTACCAAAAACACAGCTCCCTGCAAACTCGTAAGAGGAAGTATAGGGGGTGACACCTGACCAATGCCGGAAGGTCAACCACGGTGGGTGCATTGTCGCAAGATGATGTGCTGGACTGTGTAAGCCCCGGTGAATGTCGGCGATAACTATAATCGTCCTAAGGTAGCGTAATTCCTTGTCGGGTAAGTTCCGACGTGCACGAATGGTGTAATGAGTGGAAAACTGTCTCGAGGACTCGCTCGGTGAAAATGCACTTCCGGTGAAGATGCCGGATACCTGTAGTTAGACGAAAAGACCCCAGGAGCTTTACTACAGCTTCGTATTGGCATTGCGTGCTGCATGCGTAGCATAGATGGGAGGATTTGAAGCATCGGTTTTGGCTGGTGTGGATCCGTCAGTGAAATACCATTCTTGTTGTGTGCAATGTCTAACCCCGTTGGGATCCAACGGGGGACCGTGCGTGGCGGGTAGTTTTGGTGGGGCGCTATCCTCGACTTGGCGCCCATCCGACCAACTAATAGAAAAACAGGAAAATATAAGAAAGGGGGACTGTGTGGAGAAATCCATACAAGCAATTTGGCTAAATGCTGGAACATCCGAGTATCTTCAAGTACTCGCCGAAAGGCAGTGAAAATCTTGAAGTGCGGACAATCAGCAGGGAAGACGTTGTGAACTTCATGGGCGAGGTGAGACCAGGTGTAATACGAGCGGGCTATGAAGCGCGGTAGTATCTTGCAAGGGATTCTGCAAAAGCGGTGTAGCAACCTCGACTGTAACTATCACAGTCCAGCTTGGTGTTCTTGTCCGAAAGGGCATCTCATCTTTGCCTCTCCCATGAAGTTCATAACGAACCCTCAGAGACTACACGCCAGACTCGTCGAAAGACGATGAAGATATAGTCCGATCTGCATGGCGACATGCAGGTGTACTTAAACGCAAACGTACACATCCATGAACACGAAAGAAATTCGTGAGAAGAAAAAAGATCTAAAGTTATCCAAGCGACAACGAGAGCTCATCGTAGGACTTCTGCTTGGCGATGGACATCTTGAAACGCAAAATGGCGGGCGTACGTATCGACTTAAGGTCGAACACGGCTCCGCTCAACGCGAATACCTCGAATGGCTCGCGAAAGAGTTTCAAGAATGGCTTCTGTCCGGCTGGTATGAAAAGCGCAAAGGAGAGAAGTTGGTGTATGGATTCACAACCGTGAGCCATCCAGCATTTCGATTCTATGGCGCACAATTCTATCAGAGCGGAAAGAAGCGAATTCCACCGCTGATAAAGAAGTTGATGACTCCACTATCACTAGCGATTTGGTTTCTTGATGACGGTTCATCAAAATCGTCCAAGCACCGTTCGCTCGTGATTCATTCGCTCGGATATAATCGCAAAGATCTTGAATTAGTGCAGGAAGCACTTCGACACTACGGTATCGAAACAGCTCTGCATAAGCAACGCAATAACTCACTTCGTCTGTATGTGCCGTATGAAGGCGCGCGAATTATCGCCGACTTCGTACAGCCAATATTGAAGGATGTGCCAGTGCTTGCTTATAAAGTGGAAAACATAAAGCCTAAAAAGTAACGGAGGAGTCTATTAAGGTTCTCTAGCCGCGAATGGAAACCGTGGCGATAGTGTAATGGCATAAGAGAGCTTAACTGCAAGGGGTACATCCCAAGCAGATGCGAAAGCAGAGCATAGTGAACCGATGGTACGCCTTAGATGCGGCCAGAGATTAACGGATATAAGTTACCCTGGGGATAACAGGCTAGTTCCGCCCAAGCGTCCATAGCGACGGCGGAGTTCGGCACCTCGATGTCGGCTCACCTTAGCGCGGGGCTGGAGAAGGTCCCAAGCGTATGGCTGTTCGCCATTTAAAAAGGTACGCGAGCTGGGTTCAAACCGTTCAGCATCTCATTCGAGATGACTCGAATGGGGTATTGCACGGTTTGAACCCACGAGGAATTGTTAGGTACGTGGAGACGTACTGTGCGAAGACATACTTACGGCGGTCGCGTGCAGGAATGCATGCGAAGAAATCAACTGATATCGGTGAAATCCAATCGCGTTGTGTACGCGAGGACAACACCAAGGGAATTCCAAGCGTAAGCGAAGTTGCCCTTAGAGACTGAATGTTGATCACCCGAAACATCGAAAGATGTGGGTGAAGTTACAGTCCGATCCCCGCAGTAATGCGGGCAAACTAGATGCGTGAGACAGGTTGGTCTCCTATCTACTACAGGCGTTGATTCTTGAGGAGGGTTGTCCCTAGTACGAGAGGACCGGGATGAACTGACCTCTGGTCTACCAGCTGTCCTGCCAAGGGCACCGCTGGGTAGCTATGTCGGGTCGTGATAACCGCTGAAAGCATATAAGCGGGAAACATGCTCCAAGATTAGGAATCGTTATGAGACTCGTGGGAGATGACCACGTTGATAGGCTCTAGGTGGAAGTGCCGTAAGGCATGGAGCCGAGGAGTACTAATATGTCCAGTCTCTCGTGCGGAACTCTGTGTGGCACACCCAATTGTTCAGACTTTGTTTTTCAATACCTACATGTACTTTGTATACCGAAACACTTTCGAGTGTTCGGTTCTGGTGGTTTGGCGAGAGGGTCATACCCGTTCTCATTCCGAACACGGCAGTCAAGCCTCTTAGCGGCGATGGTACTCATCGTTACAGATGGGAAGAGTAGCTAACCGCCAGAACCAAGCACTTGAAGCAAAACACCGCGCAGCATCTGCGCGGTGTTTTGTTATACTGTCCGCATGTCCTGGGCAGCAAAGCGGAGACTTTTCATTGTGCTCATCATTGGTGCAGTTTTTGTCGCATTCCTGTCGACCTTATTTATCGCGACGTTTTATAAAGCGCCCTCGTGCACCGATAATATTCAGAATCAAGATGAAGCCGGTATCGATTGCGGAGGTCCCTGTCAGTTCCTCTGTGTGGTAGAGCAACAGCCGCCGACGGTGCTGTTCACCAAAGCGCTTGAGAACGGTATCGGACGGACGAGCGTCATCGCATCTGTTGAGAATAAGAATCCTCATGCGGCGGCAAAAGATGTTTCGTACCGTGTGCGACTCTACAGCACCACACACGCACTCGTTCAAGAAGTTTTCGGAACGTTTGATTTACCACCTGGGGCGACGGTACCAGTGTTCATCCCCGGCATACCCTCAGGGAAACAAATTGTAGCGAGCGCATTTCTCGATATGGCCTCATCTTCGCCACAGTGGTTTACACTCACGACTGACCCTCGTATTGTGCCGCTTGTTTCAAATACAAAGCAAGGAGGTACTTCGAGTGCTCCGCGTATCGAAGCCACACTCATAAATCCGAGTATCACCGTACTCTCAAATGTGCAGGTCATTGTACTCGTTCGCAACGAGAAGAGAGATGTCATTGCCGCATCACAAACGATAGTGCCCACCATTCCCGCGCAAGGGAAGGCGACGGCGACCTTTACCTGGAGTACGGCATTCCCAGGTACGCCTGCCTCGGTAGAAGTCGTACCGATTATTCCCCTGCCTGACCGGTAGGCAGGACTTCTCTAGCACGTATGGTCACTCCGCGCCCACGTTTCTTTTTCGACTGGACGCTTCTCATTCCTGCACTCACTCTCTCGCTCATAGGGATTCTCACGATGAGTACGTTTGGGCAGGGCACGTCGCTTGCCTCCCGACAACTCCTCTGGCTCTTTATTGCCTGTGGGGTGTATTTCATTCTCTCTTCATTGGATATGAGTTTTGTACGTCGGACACCGATTGTCATGACGTTGTACCTGATTTCATTTGGGCTTCTCGGACTTCTTCTCGTGCTGAATCATCCAGTCATGGGTGCACGGGCATGGTTCTCGCTCGGCCCCATTTCTTTTCAACCAGCTGATCTTGCGAAGCTCGCACTCATCGCGCTTCTTGCGAAGTATCTTTCGCGGCGATACGTCGAGATCGGTGACTTCCGGCATATCCTTGTGACGGGCGCATATTCACTCACGCTCATGCTCTTGATTCTCATTGAGCCGGATATGGGGAACGCTATTATTTTCGGCACACTGTGGCTCGGTATGATGCTCGTCTCTGGCATTTCGAAAAAGCATCTCGCTATGCTCGGTCTCATCGGTCTCGTAGTCGCTTCGATATTTTGGTTTGAAGGATTAAAGCCGTACCAAAGAACGCGTATCATTTCTTTCGTGAATCCTGCAAGCGATATTCATGGCTCAGGGTACAACGCCTATCAAGCGAAGATAGCGGTTGGTTCAGGAGAGATTCTTGGAAAAGGTATCGGGTACGGGACGCAGTCGAAATTGCGTTTCTTGCCCGAATATCAGACCGATTTCATCTTCGCCGCATTCGCCGAGGAGTGGGGATTTATCGGTGTGGTGCTTCTACTCTCACTATACTCACTCTTATTCGCTCGGCTCGCGCAGATTGCGCGTGAGTCAGCAACTAACTTTGACGCCTTTTTCACGCTTGGGGTGTTGATTCTCTTTGCTGCACATGTGGCGATACATACGAGCATTAGTCTCGGGCTCCTCCCAGTCACAGGTACGACGATACCTTTTATGAGCTCGGGGGGCTCGCATCTAGTGCTTGAATTTGCCGCACTCGGCATCGTCACCTCACTTGCACGTCACGGACACGGTGCGACTCGCGACGTGAGCGCAAACGAATATCTAGGCGGTTAAGAGCGATACAACGCAATAGTTTTTTGTACCATCTGTTCGAGCGAGAAATCTTGCATATCTTTTGCATCGAGTATATCCCCCACGCCACCAACACGGTTCGCCACGATAGGCAGACCGGCGGCCTTCGCCTCGAGCAGGACATAGGGCAAACCCTCTTTGAGAGAAGGGAGGGCAAACACATCGAATCCTCGAAGCACTTCGCGTGTGGGCATGAACCCGAAGAGCTTCACACGCTCAGAGAGGCCGTATGCTTTGATTTTTGCTTCGAGTGTGGAGCGATTTTCTCCTTCACCCACGATAGCGACAAACATGGCAGGGTCAGCTTTCGCTTGTTCAACCAATGCGATGTGGTTTTTATTATGAGTAAGCTCACCGATAGTACCGGTGATATGCGCTCCAGAAGGGAAGGCATTGCGAATACTCTCTCCTGAACCGAATGAAAGAGGCAGGTTAATACCGTTATAAATCAGGTGCATGTGAGCGCGACACAGTGGCATGCGTTTTCCGATTTTCAAATCATGTTTTGAAACAACGATGACGGAATGAGAAAGTACTGCAGTCGTCCATGATCCAAGAAGGGCGAACAAGCGCCATATGAGATTTCTTTTTTCAGCGAAGGGCCAGCCGTGGGCGGTAAAGATAATCTGCGGTACGCCGGTCATGCGTGCGGCCAGCGCTCCTATCCCCGCAGCTTTCGAAGAGTTGAGGTGTACGATATCCGGCCTTTCGGTGCGGAAGAGTCGCATGAGTTCGAAGAAACTTTTCAAATCTCCGCCAAAAGAAATATCACGCTGCAGGGATGCGAGTAGGTGAGTGGCAATGCCGGCTTTCGAAAGCTCCTCAGCAAGCCGCCCTGGTTGCCCAAACGCGACCTGGACATCAAACTCGTCCTTTGGCAGGGCGGTCGCAAGGTCAAAGACATACCGCTGGGCGCCACCCCAGTTCGATTTTGTTATGACGAATAGTATCTTTTTTCGGGCTAGGGGGTCCATGGGTGCAACTGTACAATATATTTTCACGTTATAGTATCCATACCTATGGCTTTCGACCGCCGCGAAACGGCGATTCTTCTTCTCGGGGATTTCCTCATATTAATCGCGTCCCTCTGGGTCGCGCTCTTTCTCAGGAACCTCACCATACCCTCTCTTGGTTACTTTGAGACCAATCTGGTGCCGTTTTTGCCCATGTTCCTTATTTCACTTGCGGTGTTCTATATCGCTGGTCTGTATGAGAAACAGACTCGGCCGATACGTCGTGTGATGGGCGTACGCATCTTTGGCGCACAAGGGGCGACAGTAATGATTGCCGCAATCCTCTTCTTCATCCTTCCGCTCTCTATCGCTCCGAAAACTATCCTCGTGCTTTACCTCATTGTGTCAGTCATCGCAGAGAGTGTATGGCGCTTTTATCGTATGAATAAAGAGGTCGCAGAAGGGAATCGAGTACCGGTCATCTTGGTTGGGTCGGGACCAGCGGCGCTTGAACTGTATGACGAAGTCAACAACAACAACAAGTACATGATTCGATTTGTCGGCCACGTAGAGAAAAAAGGTTCAGCATCTAATGATGCAATACCAGAGATGGAATTCGCACCGCTCTACGAAGAGATTTTCGATCGCGTGCCGCTGGAGCAGCTTGATGCGACCCAGCTTTTGGAATCTTTACCGAAACACCGTGTGCTGTATGACTTCGCGAAACGTTTCTTTGATGTTGCACTCGCAGTTATAGGGACTATGGTTGCCATTCCTTTCGTCGCAGTCGCTGCAACAATGCTGACACTTAATGGTGGTATGCCATTCATTACGAATAAGCGCATTGGTAAAGGCGGCCGTATCTTCCGTATTATCAAATTGCGTTCCATGCTCTTGAACGATCATGGAGATCCTGAATTGCAGAAGAAGAATCGCGTGACGGCACTCGGACGCTTCCTTCGAAAGACTCGTATTGATGAATTACCACAACTCTGGAACGTGCTTGTGGGTGACCTGTCTTTCATCGGCCCGCGACCGGAACTCCCAAAAATCGCAGAAGTGTATGAACGTGAGATTCCGCAATATCATATGCGGCATTTGATTGCCCCTGGTCTTTCTGGCTGGGCACAAATACACGATTACGATGCACCACGCGGAGGAGCGGATGTTGTCCGTACGCGACGGAAACTTTCATTCGATTTATACTATCTGAAACATCGCTCCTTTGGCGTGGATCTCGCCATCGCGGTTAAGACCTTTCGCGCTTTATTATCTTTTTCTGGAACATGAACACAAAACAAAAAATTGCCGTGGTAACTGGGGGTGCGGGATTTATCGGTTCTCATCTTGCTGCGACGTTGCTCGCAGATGGATATATCGTGAAGGTCGTCGATAACTTATCCGGTGGCAAGCGCGAGAAAATCCCAGAAGGTGCAATCTTTTTTGAACAGGATATACAGGATACTGTCGCGCTTACCGAGGTTATGGCTGGTGCTGATTTCGCCTTTCATTTTGCGGCATTACCGCGGGTGCAGTACTCGATAGAGCATCCTCTCGAGACAAATAAGGTCAACGTTGACGGTACGGTGTCGGTGCTGAAGGCGGCTCATGCGGCAGGAGTGAAGCGGGTAGTCTACTCGGCTTCGAGTTCGGCGTATGGCGATCAGGTGATTATGCCACTGACTGAAGATATGCCGGCGAGCCCAAAGAGTCCCTATGGTCTCCAGAAATATATTGGCGAATTATATTGTCGTCTCTGGAGCGACGTCTACGGTCTTTCAACGGTGTCATTACGTTATTTTAATGTGTATGGACCGGGCGCAGATCCTGAAGGTGCCTATGCACTGGTTATTGCAAAATTTTTGAAGCAACGTTCGCTTGGTGAGGCGATGACGATAACCGGAGACGGGGCACAGACGCGCGATTTTACCCATGTCTATGATGTCGTACGTGCAAATATACTTGCCGCGCAGTCGCAGAAGGTCGGGAAGGGAGAAGTGATAAACATCGGTGCAGGAGAAAACGCCTCAGTTTCTCGCATTGCAGAAATTATTGGTGGCCCTGTTTCGTATATACCAGCTCGGCTCGAACCTCACGATACTCTTGCCGATAATTCTCGCGCAAAGGAGCTTTTAGGATGGAATCCAAGTGTGTCGCTTGAAGACGGTATCGCCGAACTGAAGAAAGAATTCGGCCTATGATTATCGACGGACGAACTATGGCGAGTGAGGTGCTCGCGCGTACGAAAGCACGGTCTATAACACTTGGGAAAACACCGCGGATTCTCGCAATCGTGGCGAACGAGACCCCAGCGACGAAGTCGTACCTCGCTATTAAAGCGAAGCGCGCTGCAGATGCGGGATGCGCTTTTGAGACAGGAGCTCTCGGGGCATCCTTTACTCGGGCTGACGCAGTCATCATTCAGCTTCCTTTGCCGAGCGGTGTGGATCAAAGAGAGGTGTGTGATTCTATTCCTCTTGAGAAGGATGCTGACGTATTATCAGATGCTGCGCGGCAGAAATTCGCACGCGGCGATACCGATGCCTGTGTGCCGCCGGTAGTAGGAGCAGTACAAAAGATTTTAGAATTTGGAAAGATAGAAATAGAAGGGAAGAAGGCGGTCGTTATCGGCAGGGGATTTTTGGTCGGCGCACCCGCCGCGATGTGGCTCGCTCAGCAGGGAGCATCGGTTACGGTTGTGAACCGTTCGACGCAAGATTTTATAGAAACATTGCGCGACGCAGACATTATTATCTCGGGTGCGGGTACTCCACATCTCATCTCGCCCGACATGATCAAAAAAGGAGTCGTGTTGATTGACGCGGGTACCTCTGAATCAAACGGAGAAATAGTCGGTGATGCCGACCCCGCCTGTGCGGCGAAATGTTCTCTTTTTACCCCCGTTCCCGGCGGTATCGGCCCGCTTGCCGTCGCCTGCCTTTTCGAAAACGCTATGACCCTTGTGGAAAGGGCAATACATACTTAAAACCGCAAGAGTCGCAGTTTTACTTATTTCCGCTATAATCTCCCCATGACTCGTTTCCGAGTGTTTGCCGTTATTGCCCTCATTGCAGGGTTTTTGCTTACCTATTTCGTGTGGGCAACCGAAGCGAACCCGACAAGCACCTATCGCTTCAAGCTAGGGCTGGACCTCGCTGGTGGTACCGAGCTCGTCTACAAGGCCGATATGAGCCAGACTCCTTCTGGTGACCGCTCTGACGCTCTCGGAGCACTTCAGGGTGTCATCGAGCGTCGGGTGAACCTCTTCGGCGTTGCAGAGCCATTGGTGCAGACTGAGCAGGCGAGCGCACTCTCGGGTACGACCGAGGACCGTCTTATTGTCGATTTACCTGGAGTGACCGACATCAAGGCAGCGGTCGCCGCGCTCGGTCAGACGCCGACCTTGGAATTCCGGCTCGCGACCACCACGACGGTCGGCACGACGACTGAAGTCGCGTACGTCTCGACCGGACTCAATGGTCGGTTCCTCTCGAGCGCGACGCTCGGCTTCGGCTCTGGCGCGACGGCAGGACTCTCTGCTCCCCAAGTGATTCTTAATTTCAATAGCGAAGGCGCAAAATTGTTTGAAAAGATTACGAGCGAGAACGTCGGTCGGACACTCGCGATTTTCCTCGATGGGCAGCCTATCTCGACGCCGGTTATTCAAGAAGCAATTCCGGGCGGACAAGCGACCATCACGGGTCAATTTACGGCGACTGTTGCGCGTGACTTGGTACGCAATCTGAACTTCGGCGCGCTCCCCGTGCCGATTACGCTTGAGAGCAGTTCCGCCGTTGGCCCGACTCTCGGTGCTGCAGCTATCAGCGCGGGTGTCATGGCCGGTCTTATTGGCTTCGCCATCGTCGCACTCTTTATGATTGCGTGGTATCGACTCCCTGGTTTCATCGCCGCACTTGCACTGGTTGAATATGTCGCCTTCATGCTCGCTGTTATCAAGGTCATTCCGGTTACGCTTACTGCCTCGGGTATCGCGGGCCTTATCATCACCGTCGGTATGGCGGTCGATGCGAACGTACTTATCTTTGAGCGCACAAAGGAAGAATTACGCGAAGGCAAGAACCCACGTGAGGCAGTGCATATCGGCTTCAGTCGTGCGTGGCCAGCTATTCGCGACGGACATCTCACGATGATTATCTCAGGCGTCATACTCTTCTGGCTCGGGACTTCAATCGTGCAAGGCTTTGCGCTCGTCTTCGTGCTCGGTGTACTTGCCTCCTTTATTTCTGCTGTGTCGCTCTCACGAGTCTTCTTGCTCGCCATTGTCCCTGAAGAAAATGAAGGTTTCTGGCATTTCTTGATGGGTTCGGGCCGTCGTAATTCATAATTTATGTATATTATCCATCATCGCGGACTTTTCTTCTGGATCACCGGCGTCATGCTCGCCGCAGCAATCGGTTCGATACTCTTTTTCGGTTTGCCGCTCGGTATCGACTTCACCGGTGGTTCTTTGATGCACGTGAGCTACCAAGGCACGATGCCGTCGCTCTCAACCATTCAAGAGCAAGTCTCGACAGTCTCAGTCGGTACGGTGTCTGTCCGTGCGTCGGGTACAAATGCCGTTGCTATCCGTACGCGCACACTCACGGAGACAGAACATGAGAGCATACTCACCGCAATTTCCTCAGGGGCTTCTACAGCCGAGCTTTCGTACACTTCAGTCGGTCCTGCGCTCGGAAGTCAGTTTGCCAACAAAGCGCTCTGGGCTATTTTAGCGGTGGTGTTTGTCATCGTTCTCTACATCGCCTTTGCCTTCCGTAAGGTGTCAAAGCCAGTACCGAGCTGGGGGTATGGATTCATCGTCGTTGCGATGCTCGCAATCGATCTTATCGTTCCTGCCGGATTTTTCGCCGCATACGCGCACTACACCGGCGTACAAGTGGATTCACTTTTCATCGTCGCGCTGCTCGCCCTTCTCGGCTACTGTGTGAACGACGTTATTGTCATCTTCGATCGCATCCGCGAACACTTGGCGCGCAACGAGAAGATTGGACTCCGAGAATCCTTTGAAGACACGATAGGGAAGTCTATTAATGAGACGATGACTCGCTCGATTAACACCGCGCTTACCGTGGTACTCGCCCTGCTCGCACTCGTCTACTTCGGTGCTCCCTCCACACGTGATTTCTCACTCGTGATGCTTGTCGGTGTTATTGCGGGTACCTTCTCCTCTATCTGCCGCTCCGCGCCGCTCCTCATCCCTATCGCCAACTGGTTTAAGAAATAATCGTTCCGACGAAAGGTTTGCTGTCGAGGTAGTGTGAAAATTCTTCGAGCTTTGTGCCGTTGATAATGGCGACTTCGAGATGAAGCTCTTCCGCTTCTTTTGCGGCGATAGGGTCAAATGGAGAAGAGAGCCCGGGGTCCCACGTGGCCGGGATTAATTTCCGGAATTCTGCCCATGAGATTTTTTCTATCTTTTTCGCACCCGGATTCTTCTTCGGGTCCATCGTGTAGACGTAATCGACATTCGAAAGATTCACGAGACGTGTTGCGCCGAGATTTTTTGCCATGAGTACGGCGTCGTAGTCGGTAGAACAGCCCGGCTGCCAGCCCGCAGCAATGATGATTGGTTCGTCTGCTTCGATATCGATGGTGGGATTCTTGATGACCTGCGGATGCGCATAACCGACGAAGATGTCGCGGAGAAGTTGTGCGTTTAAGCGAGTCGCGTGGATACCAATCCAATCGAGGTCAAATTGTGAGAGGGGAGTGACAGCATTTGCGGCATCTTGGTAGCGACGAGAGGTTTTCCCGCCACCGGCGATAATAGTGAACGTAAAACCATGCTGAACTTTTTCGAGAATAAGTGCTTTAAATCGGATGAGAAAGTCGGTATCAATTCCTTCAGGAACGATAAGAGAACCTCCGACAGATACAACGACGCGTTCTTTTGTTGGTTGCATTTCTTTCGACAAAGCGTGACGGCTCCCACTATCATACGCCCGCTATTGCTATGCGCAACTTGTATTCACTTATTTGTGTGCTGCTTTGGCAATGAGCCACGACGAGGACTGTACCTTGCCGCCCGCGCCGACGTTGTACACCATTTTTATCCCTAATTCTTCACAGAGTGCGACTTCAGGAATAGGGTCGCCTTCGGGGTGGCGATCACCGCCGTTCGCGAAGATATCGGGGTGGATTGCTCGCAGAGTACGACACACACTACGGTCAGGGTCTCCTGGCACGTGGTCGGTGAGCACGACTCTATCTACTCCCTTGAGTGCAGCAATTATCTCCTCGCGTTCCACGCCGGGCATAAAAGGTTTGCCCTTTTTATCGGCAAGCCAGTTGTCGTTATTGAGGATAACCACGAGCTCGTCACCAAGCCTCTTCGCCTCTTGAAACATCCTCACATGCCCGATGTGGATAGG
>Ga0334722_10006037_pt1 | contig 12087 bp, 7 predicted proteins | sample C3_bottom_MG_FD_207210 | JGI IMG/M metagenome (GOLD analysis project Ga0334722, IMG submission 207210) | Sediment microbial communities from Yellowstone Lake, YNP, Wyoming, USA - C3_bottom | ecosystem: Environmental > Aquatic > Freshwater > Lake > Sediment | place: USA: Wyoming | collected...
GGGGCCGGTACGGGGACAGGCGACTCCGGCTGTTTAATACTGCTAATCTCAATCGGGTTGCCGAACTGATCCCATATTCTCCCCTCCTGCTGAGGGATAATCGGAATGGCCAGAATGCCACTTTGTTTAATCCTCAGCAGGGCGCTGACCTTGTTGACCTTGGAACTCTTTTCAAGCAGCAGCGTCCCATTCTCACTGAAGATGTCGGCCCCGGTCCTAATCGTCCCGCCCCGTCGGACAATCTCGATCAGACTGTCGATATTGATCGTTCCGGGGGAGTTACCCTTTGCGGTATCCATATATCACTCCCTATCGGAACTGTTGCCGTTTCCGATAACCTTCAGCCTGGCGATCTCCCTGTCTTGCTCCAGCACCCTTTCCGCAAGCAGACGATTCTCCCGCTCCAGCCGAATGCGTTTTGCCGATTTATCAAGGACAAAGAAAAATTCATCCATGCTGAACGGTTTCGGAAGGTAATCGTAGACTCCAAGTTTTATGGCCTCGAGTGACGTATCAAATGTTGGGTGGCCGGTGATTATAACCACCAGGGTTTCAGGACTGGTCTCGGTTACCACGCAGGCAAGGGTCAGGCCATCCACCCTGGGCATCATCAGATCGGTGATCACCAGGTCAAAATGTTTCCGTTGCAGCAGGTTGCTCGCCTCCATGCTGTCGGACATGGCGGTAACGGCAAAATCCTCGCGCCCGAACAAGGCATCCTGAATAAGGGCAAGGATGAAAAGATCATCGTCAACCACCAACAAATCAATGGGCAACGTTGTCAATGTTTTGATAGTATCCTCAGTCATAAGACAATCCTTTTTTCGATAGAATTATAGTAGGAATCCGCAGCCGAACTATTCTCACACTCCTTCCCTATAGCCTCCTTCAACATTGCAAACTGCTTCTCCAGTTCGGGCAGAAGGATATCTAATGACTCCACGTCGCCAGACTTACCGGCTTTCTCCATTTCAAAGGCCACAGAAGACAATGCCGTACCGGTGATCATGGCTGCCGTACCTTTGATTCTATGGGCCAGACGCCATGCGGCGGACGCATGACTCAGCGCAATTTCTTCCTTAAGCTCCTTAAAGACCGCAGGGACGCTTTCCAGGAAGGTCGAGAGCGCCCTACGCGCCACATTTTCATCCATGTCGAGCCGGGCAACAAGGACGCTAAAGTCAAAAATGATCCCCTTTGACAAGGGCAGAGGCGCCTTTAGTGACGTATCGACCATTGCCATTGGTTCTGCCTGCGCCCCTACCAGCCACTTTTCCAGCACTTTGGCCAGTCCCTGTTTAGTAATCGGCTTGGAAATATAATCATCCATACCAGCCGCAAGACAGCGCGCGCGGTCTCCGTGCAAGGCGTTGGCGGTCATGGCGATGATCGGGATCTTGGGGTTTGGCACCTTCATTATTCCAGATCGAATAGCCCGAGTGGCTTCAAAACCATCCATCACCGGCATCTGTATATCCATCAGCACCAACGAATAGGGGGACATCTCAAGTGCCGTGACAGCTTCCAGGCCGTTAGCCACGACACTTACGCGATAGCCTAATTTATCGAGGACAGCCAACGCCACCTGTTGATTCACCGGGCAGTCTTCGGCCAGCAAGATGCGAACCTTGGCGAGTTGCTCTTTACGTCGCGATGGGGTCATGCTCACTTGCCGTTCAAGCGGCCTTTTTTTCCACTCGCCACCAGCGCTCAACACGTTCAACAGACAGTCGTGGAGTTCATGGCGCCTGACCGGTTTGACCATGTAGGCCTGAAAAACACACTTTTGCTTGCCGGTGTCATCGCCACGCTGGCCGACGGACGATATCATCACCAACGGAGTGCCACGCAACTCCGGAGTGTCGACGATAGCGCACCCCAACTCTTCGCCACTCATGCCCGGCATCTGCATATCAAGGATGGCAAGGCGATAGGGATCGTCCGCAAGAACTGCTTGCTGCATGAGGGTCAGGGCTTCCTCCCCCGAGGCGGCTTCTTGGGAACGAAGGCCCCAAGCCCCCAACATGGAACTCAGCAGTTTGCGATTCGTAGCGTTATCGTCCACAATCAATACCCGCTGGCCGCTGAACTCGGACAAGGCATAGGCCGCAGGCATGGCCAATTCGTCCTGTTTGGCCATGACCACTGTAAACCAAAAGGTCGAACCTTTCCCCTCTTGGCTTTCACTGATGCCAATCTGGCCATTCATCATTTCGGCAAGGCGTTTTGAGATGGCCAACCCTAAGCCGGTGCCGCCGAATTTACGAGTTGTAGAGACATCCGCCTGCTGGAAGGCTTGGAAGAGCAGACCAACCTTTTCCGGTGGGATGCCAATTCCGGTGTCCCGCACCTCGAAACGCAGAGTCGGCAAGCCATCGATCTCGCCTTCCAATGAAATCCTGACCTCGACTTGGCCTGTGGCAGTGAACTTCAGGGCATTACCGGTGAGATTGAGGAGTATCTGGCGTAGACGCCCGGGATCGCCATTGAGCAGCGTGGGGGCATTGGGGGCGAGGCGACAGAAAAAGCTGAGCCCCTTTTGCTGAGCGCGCAAGGCGAGCATCTCGACAAACTCGTCCAGCATTTCTCGCAAATCAAAATCAATATTCTCTAACTCCATTCGCCCGGCCTCGATCTTGGAAAAATCCAAAATATCGTTGATCAGATCGAGAAGCACTTGGCCGCTGGAGTTAACGACTTTCGTATAGTGGCGCTGTTCGTCATCGAGTTCAGTGCCCATCAGCAGATCGGTCATGGCAATGACACCATTCATCGGCGTGCGAATTTCATGGCTCATGGTGGCCAGGAACTGACTCTTGGCTAAGTTTGCGGCCTCTGCTCGCCCCGTGGCCGCCTCAAGTTCCAGATTGGTCTCCTGCAATTGCGCGAAGGTACTCTCGAGTTGTCGTTCGGCCGAACCAGTGATTGACCAGAGCATGACGAAGAGACCTCCATACATCAATACCCCCAACCCCAGCTGCAGGAACAAGTCATTCGTCCCCACATTGACCGGGACGGTCATGTCCCTCATCACGATGAAGTCGGCCGCGTCACGGCCTGCGACATCGGGCAGATGAATTATGTTGGACAAGAACTTTTTTTCGCCTTGGAAACCGCTAAAATCGGCTGACGGAGCAAAGGGCGCATGCCCCCTCGCAATCCAACGCGCCACTTCAGCTGGGAGGTAAGAGGGCACCTGGTGGGCCACGACAAAATCCGGGTAGCCGTCCCATTGGCCGGCGAAGCCAAAGGCCTGACGCCCAGCCTCGAATTTCGCCTTCGTGGTGTACTCTTTACGGAGGATAGTCGCAAATTCGAGTTTTGTCGATGTGGCCAACTCGTTGACCAGCCCTTCGATCTCCATACCCAGTTCCAGATAGCCGACAAGTCTGCCCTCCTCTCTCCACGGCAGCACATAGCGCAAGGTGAAGGTGCCCAGCGGCCCGAGTTCGGTCCCCCAGGCCGCCTCACCCGTTCGCTCTGCGATCAACATCGTGTCGCGGTCGATGCGATCACCGTGACGGTCTGGCTGATGGACCCGCAGCAAACAGGTCCGGTCTGGCCCCATGAAGTAAAAGTGGGTAATCCCATACTCCCTTTTCAGCTCGTCATATAACGGTTGGGACAGCGCCTTGAGGGCGGAAATATCCCTGTCTCGAAAGGCGTTCTGGAGTGCGGGATCACGGGCGATTTGATTGGCGTTCGCCTTCAGCACCTGAGTATGAGAATCGATGATTCTGGCCCACTCGCCCCTGACCAGTTCAATGCTCCTAGCCATGTCCAGGCTGTAACCTTCGCTATTATGCTGATATTGGTTTGAGAAAAACAGCGCCAACCCGAGCAGCATGGCCACGGCAAGGGGCATCATGATCCATGACTTAAGTTGCAGGCTATGCTGTTTCCTCCGTCGGTTATACCTGCTAATAAAGATGAAACCACCCAGGAGAAACAAAATCAGGACGCTCGATTTCAGAATTGGCCCCGTCCTGGCCGTGTCGAGCATGGACTGCCAATCACTGGCTTCGATATCAATGCCGACTAGCATCAGCACCTTGCCAGAGTCTGGGTCAAGGATAGGGGCGATGGCGGAGACAAAGGTTCCATATTCATCCGTCAGCGGACCCTCCGTGAACGGCCGTCCATCCTTAAAGGCTTGGCGGAACTGCATGGACGGCTGTTCATAGACCGTTCCCGGCGGGCTGGCCTGCGGATCGTCCTCGAGATAATTCTCCGGCCCAAAAACAATATCGTCATTGGGCCTAAGCGCCATGCTGTAAATGCCGCGCTGCTGCGGAAAATTTTTTTGGGCGGCGATCATCTGCTCCCGGATACGCCCAAAAAACGGTGAGTCCTTGTCTGCCGCAGTGAAGGTAAGTTTTTTCGCCACCTTGGGATTGATGCTGTGGCTAATCGTCAAGACCTGCTGAAGGATGGCCGCACGCATCTCGGCGTCAAGGCTTTGGGCACGCGAATTGGCCGACTGCCAAGCGAGAGCTAGCACCATCGCCAGCACTGCCAAGGAAATACATATTTTTTTAAGATTGCCAACAATCGCTATCATGACGTCCTCCTCAACTCCTCGAATTGTCGCAAACTATATGGCTATCGAGGCTCTTGCAAAACTCCTCTAACACCCTTCGACAAGCTCAGGGTGAACGGGATGCCGCTTGATAATATTCGTGATTTCCGTTCGTGGTGAGCTTGTCGAACCACAATGTGGTATTTTTGCAAGAGTCTCTATCTTAAACTAATCGATCAAGCACCTTTTTCATATCATTGAGCTGATACGGCTTGACTAAGACCTCCACGAATCCGTGCGCCGCGAAATCAATCATGGCCGGATCATCGGCGTAGCCGCTGGAGACGATGGCCTTCACTTCCGGGTCAGTTGCCTTGAGAATGGAGAAGACTTCCTTGCCGCCCATACCACCGGGGATCATCAGGTCAAGGATGACAGCAGCATAGGGGGCATCGGCCTCGCATGCCTCCTGATAGGCGGCGACGGCAGCATCGCCGCTCGCTGCCGAATCCACCCGATACCCGTAAAGACTTAGATATTTGGTCGCCACCTCGGTCACAGCCGCTTCGTCGTCCATGATGAGAATTCGGGGGCCATTTCCTGCCGAATCCTTCTTGATTGCCGTCTTCCCGGAAGCGATGGCGTCAGAACCGCTCAGTTTTGGGGTCACGGCATCCCGGATAGACTTTGATCGTTGGAGTTCCACCCTCCGTGGGCGTCCGACAGTGGAGAAAGCGATAAGCTTGTTTGTAAGCTTGGCAGCCTGCGCGTAAGCATTTTCAGCTTTTTCCAGAAATTGAAAGGCCTCACTTGATTCCGGGCTGTACCGCTTGGCAAGCGAGATGTTGCCGAGGAGCTCCTGGATCAGATTATTAAAATCGTGGGCGATACCGCTTGCCAGACCTCCGAGGGCCTCAAGATTCCTGATTTTGAGCACCTCGGCCTCCATGTCCTTATGTTCGGTAATGTCCCTGTTGCTCCCCCGTGTACCGAGACACTGACCACCAGCATTGAAAACAGGGCGGCAGACGTGGGAGATCCACCGTATCGATCCGTCGGTGTGGATGATACGGAACTCAATCTCCTCATGAATTTTCAAGCTCTTGACGCCATGGCGGTGCTGGTCAAAAATGGCCAGATCCTCAGGATGGACAATTCGACGGAGCAGGGCTGGATCGTATTCGAACTCTGCCACCGAATGACCAGTAATTTTTTCACATGATGGGGAGCAATAGATAATACTATCATCCGGCCCAAGCCAAAACTCCCAATCAAATGTGAAATCTGCCACCATACGATACTTCTCCTTACTCTCCCGTAGCTCCTCCTCGACCCGCTTGCCGTCGCTGATATCGGTCATCACTACTCGGAAGATTGGCTCGCCATCAACACCCTGTGCTACGGTAGTCTCCAGCCGCGCCCAGAAGGGGGCGGCACCCGCCCGCAGCATTTTAAGTTCGGTTACCCTCGGCGCACCCTTACCCGTAGTCAAAAACTGACGGTATTGTTGGCTATAGATGTCCTGCTCATCGCAGAGGATGAAGCTTGCTATCGGTTGCTTGACCAAAGCCTCTTTTTTCACGCCAAGCTGAGTAGCGACAGTGAGATTGGCCTTCAGGATAAGTCCTTTTTTGCTGAGGATGAAATATCCCACCGGCGCCAGGTCGTAGAGATCGAAATACTGCTCCAGCGAGACTTCCAATTCCTCTTTGACCCAGCGCAGTTCATCGTTTTTCATCTCCAGCTCGTGCCGATGCTCCCGCAGTTCGCTGAGTAGCTCTTGCTCCTCGTCCTGCGAAAGCAATTCCAGAGAGTTAGTCTCGCCTGTTCCGACTGTTTTCGAGGTCCGTTTGAGCAAGGACTTCGACCACTTGCGCAAGGCCCCTGCCTGCCGGTGCAGGTTCTCTGTCTGCGTAAGCACATCGCCCGCCATCTCCCTCAAACAACTCATTCCACTCGCCATGGTAATGGTCCTCTCTTATTAGTCTTCATCGGTTATGTAGCGTACCTCAACTGTATTGCAGCCGCGCCATTAGGCTGAGACTCGATTGCTGATCCCGACGACACGCCACCCATCCCATTCTTGCCTCGAACCAAGGCCATCATCCCTTTGACATGGCTCATGGATTGGTTGCAGCAGGCAAGTAACTCTTCAGAGGCGGCGGCCGACTCCTCGGCGTTGGCTGCGATTCTCTGAGTCGCGGTGCTAATCTCGGCGATGGCCTCGTTCATCTGACCGATCCCCATGGACTGCTCTCTCGAAGTCCCGCTTATTTCAACCAACAAACTGCCAACGAGGGGCGTACTCTCCGCAATCCTGGCAAAGGCCTCGCTGGTCTTATCTAAGATTTCAGCCCCTGCCCGCACCTTATTGACCGTACCCTCGATTAACGTGGACGTATCCTTTGCCGCCTCCGCCACCCGTATCGCAAGGCGACGGACCTCATCGGCGACTACCGCGAAACCGGCGCCGGCTTCACCGGCCCGAGCCGCCTCCACCGCCGCATTCAAGGCCAACAGATTAGTCTGAAAGGCGACGTCATCAATCGTCTTGATTATTTTAGAAGTCTCGTCACTGGCGACGGCGATTTGAGCCATGGAAGACGTCAGGGCCGCCATGGAGTCGGTGGCCAAGACGACGATGCCATTGACTTTCTTCATATGGGAGTCCGCCTGTTCGGCATTCTCCGCCGTCTTTCTGGTCATGGTGCTTAACTCTTCCATGGATGAGGAGATCTCTTCAAGTCCGGCCGCCTGTTCGGAGGAGACGTCGGCGAGTTCCGCCCCCGACCGGGCGATCTGTCCCGCCACCTCCTTGACCAGCTCGGCCCCGCAGTGCAGGCTATCGATGGTCCTGTTGAGCGGTTTACTGATATGGCCGGTGATGAAAAAGGCCGCTAGCAAGCTGAGGGCCAAGGCGAAGCCGGATACCGCACTGACCAGCAGAATATTTTCCCTGATCCCGCCGACCATCTCCTGATTGGTGTCTTCCGAGATCCGGGTCGTGGCGTCGACAAGTTTGACCAGCAATGCCTGGGTGTCATGCATGGCGACACCTGTTTCACTGGTGAAGATCTTCTTGGCGGCATCCTGACGTTCCATCTTTTCCCCCACCCAGGCCATGGTCTCCTGATAGCGTCCGGCGATCGCCTGCAGAAGCGGACTGGTCTCTTCTTGGTAAATCTTCCTGGCAAGGTCGGCGTCATTGACACTCAAGGCGGCGGCGATCCGTCGCCCGGAATCGTGCAACTGCCGATGCGGTTCCTTCCAGGTATCGAGCAGGCGATTGAATTCCGGGTCAGTGTCCTGATAGGTCGCCAGCCATTTCCCCAGGGCACAGTCCTCCGGATCCAGGACGCCGGAAAATTGGACGCCGGTCAACAGGGCCTCGCTGAGGTTTTTATACCAAGTCAGGTGGTCGATCCAGCGGGAGGCCACGATCCCATCCAGGCCGGGAGCGCTGGCGACAAAGGTCGCGCCGATTTTTCTGGCGGTTTGATGCAAACGGGCGTGAGGCTCCTTGATTGCCTCCAGCAGTTGGCTAAGCGCCGGCTCCTTTTTGGCCATGAGCTCCGCCTTTTCACCATAGAGACCTTGACCAAAGCTGCATTTATGCTCATCGGTCTGGACCTGCACCGTGGTGACGTCATCCCGGACAAAGAGCTCGTTGAGCTGCAAGACCCACTTCAAATGGTCCACCTCCTTGTTGAGCAGATAGGAGAGATCCTGATTGTTGATCTCCGAGGCAACGGCCATCCGCTCGATAGAGGAGAGGCAAAAATAATTGTAGAGCGCAATCATCATGAGGCAAACCACTCCACCACTGAACCCTAACCCTATCTTGTGGCCAATGGCAAAATTCTTGATGTGCATATCCTCACCTCCATCATGTTAAATGTTTGGTAACTATGCAGCTCCACCGAGGCCAACTTCCCTCTTGCCTCCCTCGCCACGGAGACAAGAGGAGATCAGGGGCGCTGCCCGACGTCGATCTCCTTTTGTCTCGTGTCCGTCCGGAAATATCTCCGGATAGACATCAGGGTAAAGCACCTTGACGCAGTCCGGGCAGATCCCATGGCTGAACATGGCCTCCGAATGTCTTGCGATGTAAGTCTCCACCTGGCTCCAATAGCCATCGTCGTCCCTGATCTTTTTGCACGAAGCGCAGATTGGGATCATGCCGCTTAAGAGTTTGACTTTTTTTAACGATTCTTCGAGGTCAATGATGAGCCTCGCCCTCTCATCCTCCAACCTCTTTTTTTCCGTAATGTCGTAAAACACCTCAATGACGCCAGTGGCTTTCCCCTGTTCGCCGCCGTAGCCGTAATACGGTTGCGCGACCACGATAAAGTAATGGATCTCCCCGTCATATTCCTTTTGCGGTTCGCAGATATATTTCTTCTGCCCATTGAGGATGTTGGTCAGAGGGCAGTTGTCGGTGTGACACGCCTTGCCCGGACGGTGTTCAAAACATTTTATCGGCCGCTCGGGGTCTTTCGATCGGCCAAATACCGACCAGTAAGCCTCATTCGCCTTAATGATCTCAAAATTAGCATCCGTGATGCATACCGGACAGGCCTGATTAAAGGCGCTCTCCAGTATATGCCGCTCTTGGGAGGACTTACGGCCTTTCGCCTGCAAAAAAAACCAAGCGCCAAAGCAGCCCACGATGACAACGACAACAAGCGCATGATGCCAGGAGATGACCATTGTTTGTTCCTCCACTACAAAAGGTTGCAACTGCTCAGATGAATGTGGCCAAGGCCCCGCAGGATACAGGCAGCGGGGTTAAAGCTCCACGCCAAGGTTACGGGACATGGCTTCATGGTGGTCAATAATCTGGTTAAGAGCCGCCGATACCTCATGCGCCACAGCGTTGGCGCGGCCCATGAGTCGAGCGAAGTCAGCAGCCTTTTTTAGAGTCAATCGCCTGTCGGCTTGGGCGATAATGATTGCATTGTTGTCTTGACCTGGAGTGTTTGCGGTGTCATGTCCCATACTGATTCCTCCTGATGATGGGTTCTTGGTTGGTTGCCATTACAAGCTTACCTTTTAAATTGCCCTGCCGTGTCCGCTTGAAAGTTTGCACTAGCGGCTTTGGCATGCAATAGTTCCCACCCCCCCGGTAAAAGGAGAAACGGGAAGGGCCTAATTGCCAATCTGACAAAATAGAATTAATCAACAGAGGCTCTTGCAAAAACTCCACATTGTGGTTCGACAAGCTCACCACGAACGGAAATCACGAATAAAATCAAGCGGCATCCCGTTCACCCTGAGCTTGTCGAAGGGTGTTTTGAGGAGTTTTGCAAGAACCCCAACATTTAGAGCCGCGCTCTACAACCATCATGCTGGAATCATGAAGGGGAATGCAAATTTATATTTATGGGGTGGAATATGGATATTGTATCAATAAAAAACCAGCTACTGGCCAATCATTGGGGCGACCAATTTTCTATTTTTCGCCGATATTCTTCATATAATAGCAGTAAAATTTTGGTTATGGTAAATTCTACTGTAACTCTATGAAACTCAGCCGATTTTTTTGGACGATCCTTCCCTTTCTCCGAACGATTGGCAGCCAGGTAAAACTACTGCCAGTTGTGGCAGCTAGTCGAATGCAACTAGCGATAACAGCTATAATTTTAGAGATAGAACCTGAGGATTTTGAAAAATAGGGGGCGGCCCTAAAAGCAAGCGGCACTGGGGGAATGAATGAAAATATGGAGGGGAGTGTGGATATTTTCTCAATATTAAAGCATCTTCTGAAGCACCTACTAAAGATTCGTTTTGATGTTTTTTATCCTCATTTTTTTTCTAATACTATCCAGAGGCAGCGTTATTTATAAAAATCACCGCCCAACCGACTTCCGCATCCCGCGGCAGACGCATCCGTTCCTGAGACCGCCATGCACTCTGTAAAGCAACCGGTTAGACTTTTGCATGGCGTGATTGCCGTACAAAATTGCCTCGTTGGCGCCCTCACCCGGCCTTCGGCCACCCTCTCCCAGAGGGCGAGGGGATAACAAATGCTCCCTCTCCCCCTGGGAGAGAGTTGGGGGTGAGGGGAAACTGGCCTTGCAATTCCTTAACCGGACAACACTCGCTTACACCACTACTTCCGATTCAGAATACGGGCCATATCCTTGGCCGCATAGGTAATGATGATATCGGCGCCAGCCCGGTGGATGCTGAGCAGAGTCTCCATCATCACCTTATCGCCATCGATCCAGCCATTGGCGGCAGCGGCCTTGATCATGGCGTACTCACCGCTGACGTGGTAGGCGGCAATCGGATGATCGAACTCGGCGTGGAGCTTGCTGATGATGTCCAGATAGGCCACCGCCGGTTTCACCATAATAATGTCGGCGCCCTCTTCCACATCCATGGCCGCCTCCCGGAAGGCCTCGCGGGAATTCGCCGGGTCCATCTGGTAACCGCAGCGATCGCCAAACTGGGGAGCCCCGTCCGCCGCCTCCCGGAAAGGCCCGTAAAAGGATGAGGCGTATTTGACCGAATAGGCCATGATCGGGACATTGCTGAAATCATTCTCGTCCAATGTCGCCCTGATCTCCGCCACCCGGCCGTCCATCATGTCGGAAGGGGCCACCATGTCCGCCCCCGCCTCCGCATGCGAAAGGGCGGTCTTGGAAAGAAGTTCAAGGGTGGCGTCGTTATCGACCTCTTTGTTGACAATGACCCCGCAATGGCCATGATCAGTGTATTCGCAGAGGCAAACGTCGGTTACGACCATGATCTCCGGCACCTTGCTCTTCAGCTCCCGAACCGCCTTTTGGACAATACCATCCCTGGCATACGCGCCGGTGCCGGCGGCGTCCTTGGACTCCGGCAGACCAAAGAGCAGGAGGCTCTTCACCCCGACTTCCAGACACTCATTTGCCTCGCGCACCAACTGGTCAACCGACAGCCGGAGGACTCCGGGCATGGAAGCGATATCTTCCCGCACACCCTTGCCCGGCTTGATAAACAACGGATAGATAAACTGGGATGAAGAGAGTCTGGTCTCGCGGACCATGGCGCGGAACAGCCCATTCTGCCTAAGCCTGCGAGGTCTGTAGTCTGGAAATATCATGTAAGTTCTCCTTTTAGGTTGGTTAGACTATTAGACTGTAGTCTGTTAGCCAAAAAACAATTGGGGATAAACGGGCAAATCGTGCCTCATCTGGTATTCAATTCAACCATTGCTGGTGTCGGACAAGGACTCTGTTCTATATCCGCTGGTGTTGGACGGGTACGGGATTTTCAGTTGCTAATAGACTAAACACCTACAGTCTAACCAACCTGCGTAGTCAAGCATTTTACACCCGATATGTTTTTTCAACAAGTTCGTTGACGTATTTTTCAGGATCAAGCACCCCGGCGATTGGGATAACCAGCTCGTTGATCTCCTGTTTCTGTCGTATGAGCTGAAGCCCCAACCCCATGAAATGCAGCAAGCGCTTGCCGATGCCATCGATCATTTCCAGGGTCCGAGGCTGCAATGACAGGATATGATCAATGGCCGCCTCGTCAAAGGAGACCTTAGCCTGGCATTGGGTGCCGATGGTCTG
>Ga0334722_10006038_pt1 | contig 12083 bp, 9 predicted proteins | sample C3_bottom_MG_FD_207210 | JGI IMG/M metagenome (GOLD analysis project Ga0334722, IMG submission 207210) | Sediment microbial communities from Yellowstone Lake, YNP, Wyoming, USA - C3_bottom | ecosystem: Environmental > Aquatic > Freshwater > Lake > Sediment | place: USA: Wyoming | collected...
GGAACTGTGGCGACATGCCCTGTTGCTCACGGTGCTGATAAGCTTCACGATCCTCATCACCGGCGGGCTGGGTGTCTTCCGCAGCCTCGCCCCGATTCCAAAGGCCGTGATGGCGCCAGACGGCACTGTGCTGGTCACCGCGCAATCCATCCTGGGCGGTCAGGCTATCTACCAGAAATACGGCCTCATGGACTGGGGCTCCATCCTTGGCGACGGGGCTTACCTGGGCGACGACTTCACCGCCAGCACCTTGCACGTGATGACCGGAGCCATGCGGGATTTCTACGCCAGGCAGGAATATGGCCAGGGCTACGCCAGCCTCGACCCGGCCCGGCAGGCGAGTGTGGCCCAGCAGGTCATAGCTGATCTCAAGACCAACCGTTACGACGCCGCTACCGGGGCCCTCACGTTGACCGCCGCGCAGACCTACGCCCTCGATCAGGTAAGGGCTTACTACCGGCATCGGTTTGCCGCGGGCGCGCCGTTGCAGGGGCTCGTGCCTGGCACTGTGCCCGACACCCGCCCACCGGCCGGCCTGCCCTGGGTGACGGCCGGTGAATCCGAAATTACGCAAATGAGTGACTTTTTCTTCTGGACGGCGTGGCTTTCTGCGGCCAACCGCCCGGGACTGTCACATTCCTATACGAACAACTGGCCTTACGACCCAGCGGCCGGGAACACCATGACCTGGACTGCCATTTGGTGGAGTGCTGCTAGCGTGGCCTTGCTGGTGCTGATACTGGCCCTGGTCTATTACGTATACGCCCGTTACCGGCCAGACATGGAAGCCGCGTATGCCGAGGCCGCCCAGTTTCCGCGGCTGGCAGTAGCACAGGTACCGGTGACGCCCAGCCAGCGCAAAACGGCCAAATACTTCGCGGTCGTGGTGCTCTTGTTCCTGGCCCAGGTGCTCCTGGGCGGGCTACTGTCGCATTACTACGTAACTGGCAGTGACTTCTACGGGTTCGACATTGGCAAGCTCTTGCCATTCAACATCGCGCGGACATGGCATCTGCAGCTGGCCATTCTCTGGATCGCTACGGCGTGGCTGGCCACCGGCCTGTATATTTCACCGGCCGCCAGCGGCCGGGAACCGCGGAGGCAGGGCCTGCTGGTTGACATCTTGTTCGGAGCCCTGGTTGTAGTGGCCGTGGGCAGCCTGGCCGGAGAATGGCTGGGCACCAAGGGCTATCTGGGGCGGTTCTGGTGGCTCTTTGGCCAGCAGGGCTGGGAGTACCTCGAACTCGGGCGTGCTTGGCAGGTACTCCTCGCGGCTGGTCTTGGCATCTGGCTTTTCCTCATGTACCGGGCGCTCCGGCTTGCGTTCGCTCGCGAGGGTGACCGGGGCGGCCTCGTGCACCTCCTGTTCTATAGTGCCGCTGCCATTCCCGCGTTTTACGCGGCTGCCTTCCTCATCACGCCGGCGGTCAATATCACCTATGCCGATTACTGGCGGTGGTGGGTGATCCACCTGTGGGTCGAAGGTATGTTCGAGGTCTTCGCCGTGGTCGTGATGGGATACCTGATGGTGAGCCTGGGTCTTGTGACCAGCGCGTCTACTCTGCGGGCGATCTATTTCCAGTTGATCATCCTTCTCGGGAGTGGGGTGATCGGCACCGGGCACCACTATTACTGGAACGGCGCTCCGGAGATCTGGATCGGACTTGGAGCGGTGTTCTCCGCCCTGGAGGTTATACCGCTTACGCTCCTGGTGTGGGAGGCATACCGTCAGTATCGCGTGATCACGGAGGGCGGCATTGACTTTCCCTACACGGCGGCCTTCCGGTTCCTGGCCGCCAGCGGCGTGTGGAACCTGCTCGGAGCCGGCGTGCTGGGCTTCTTGATCAACTTGCCGGCTGTCAACTACTTTGAGCACGGATCCTTCCTCACGGCTGCGCACGGGCACGGGGCCATGGTGGGCGTCTACGCCTTCCTGGGCGTGGCCCTGATGCTCTACAGCATGCGGAATATCGTGGAGCCGGCCGCCTGGAAGGAGAAATGGCTCAACGTCGCCTTCTGGGGCTTGAACCTGGGCCTTCTTGGCATGATCGTGATCACGCTGTTGCCGGTGGGCATCATCCAGATGCAGGAGGCGTACAGCATGGGTTTCTGGTCGGCCCGCACTCTGGCCTTCTACCAGCGGCCCCTGGTTCACGTCTTGTTGTGGTTGCGAATATTGCCGGATACGGTGTTTATCGTAGTAGGTGTGGTACCGCTCTGCCTAGCCGTGCTGAGGGGTGCCCTCCACCTGCGGCGTACGACCGTGACGGAAGGATGATCTGAGTACTTTGGCTCATAAGTGTGGACTGGCTGGGCCGGGACCGCACACGAGGATACTCACTACGGTCCATTCGCCCAGTTCTGCAGCGTTTGTGGACTTGTGATCACGATACTGCCGTCTTTCTTGAAATCGATGACGCCGGCGCGCCGGAAGTCGTTGAGGGTGCGGCTCACGGTCTCCCGGGTGGCTCCGATCATGGCGGCGAGTTCCTGTCGTGAGAGATGTACGTTCACCACCAGCCGGGGGGCCGGAACGGCGGCGCCGGAAGCAGCGCCAGCCAGCCGCACTGCGGCGTGGGCGGTGGTCATCTCCTCGTCCCGCGCCGCGCCAGGCGTATGCGGGGCGGCCATTTCCAGGAGGAGGCCTGCCAGCCGGGCGGACACGCTCTTGATCCCCATATCGACGAGCTGATTCTGGAGTACGCGAATGCGTTTCTCAAGTACGCCGATGATGGCCAGGGCGGCGTCGCTGCTCTCGTGCAAAAGACGGATGAAATCAGAGCGGCGGATGACGTTCAGGGTGACGGGGCTTAGCGTGTGTACCGTACCGGGAGCCGGCCCACCGTCCAGAAAGCCCACGTGAGGGAAAAAGTCACCAGGCCCCAGCACGCTGATAATCTGTTCCCGCCCGTCCGTCGCAGTCCGGGTGGCCTTCACGAAGCCGTTCCAGATGAAATACACAGCCTCCACGGGCTCGCCTTCCACCAGCACGAACATGTCCGGGAGGTAGTGCCGTTCGTGGGCTAGGGCGGCTATTGATTCCAGTTGCGGCCTGCTCAGGGCCGCGAAGGCGGGAAACGTCTGCAGTTGCGCCACGATGTCACCCGGCGGCATGTCTGTCCCTCCTGTATGACACGCACTAGTATACCGCCCAGGTCAGCTTCCCTGGAGTCATGCTCATCATCACCCGCCGGACCCTCGTCTCCACCGTAAGACTGTTCTACCGGGGCGTCTGTAACTTCGTCAGCCGTGTGCCGATGAAATTGTCTGGGTTGTCTCACCGGTTTCGCACAAAGTGGGGAGGCGATGGTTCTCTTGTCCTGGTTCCGCAACATGAAAGTGACATACAAGCTCATGCTGATGTCGTTCGCTAGCATTGTTTTCGCTGTAGCTGTCGGCGTCACTGCCATCATGGGGTTGCGCGACCTGTCGGTTCGTTCGGCCGATATCAACAGAGTAGAGTTGCCTGTCCTGGTGGCGGTCGCCGACCTGCAGGCCCAGGTGGCGCGGAGCCAGGACGTGGCCCTGCAGATAGCTCTTGCGCCGGCTGAGTCTGCTGCCCTCCACGGAGAACTCGACACCATAAACGGTACGGTGAAGCAACGCCTGGATACAGTCGGCAAGTTGCTCGACGACCCTACCCTGAAAACAGCCCACGCCCTGGTGGTACAGGTGTGGAACTCATACACAGGTGCACAAGCCGAAGCCATGGCCATTGCTGATCCGGCCACCCGCGTCCAGGTCATGACAGGCGGCACCGAACAGGATACCTACCAGCGGCTTGTGAGCGCCCTTTCCCGCCTCAGCGATGCCGCGCAGCAGGCAGCGGAGAGTTCCAGCCGGGGCATGGTCATGGCTGTGCGCAACACTACGGTGCTGGTCGTCGTCGTGCTGCTGGCCGGCATCGTGCTGGCGTTCGTGCTCAGCATGGTAATGGGCCGGAGTATAGCGAGTCCCATCGTGGCCATGGCGGCGTGGTCGCAGAGGCTGGGTACGGGTGACTTCACGGAGGGCGCGGCAGCCAGGCTCTCGCCTAGCAAGGACGAGAGCGGTTTACTGCATCGATCTTTCGTGGAGATGACCTCCTCGGTGCGGGCCTTGATCAGGCAGCTGCAGGAGATGAGCCAGCATCTGGCGGCCTCCAGCCAGGAACTTACCGGTGCTGTAAGCCAGAGCGCCCAGAGCATGCAGGAGATCGGGGAAGTGGTGGAAGGCGTTTCCCAGGAGGCAACGCAGCAGTCGCAAGCCCTGGCGGAGGTCAGCAGAGTCATCTCCCGGGTACAGGACATGCTCAGTGGCATCGCCAGCGGGGCCAGCACGCAGGCCGCCGCGGTGGAAGATACCGCCCGCCTTCTCGGCGAGATCATCGAAGCCATCGAGCAGGTGGCCGCCAGTGCCCAGAGCCTGGCCATCGGCGCCAACCAGATGGCGCAGGCCGGCGAACACGGGCAGAAGGCGGTCGACGACGTGGTCGAGGGCATGCGGGCCATTTACGAGGCCGTATCGGGCTTTGGCACGCGGGTGGAGGAACTCGGCGAGCAGTCCGCCCAGATTGGCACCATCGTGCAGATGATCAGCGAGATCGCCGACCAGACCAACCTCCTGGCCCTGAACGCCGCCATCGAGGCCGCCCGTGCGGGCGAGCACGGCCGCGGGTTCGCTGTGGTGGCGGACGAGGTGCGGAAACTCGCCGAGCGGTCGAGCAAGGCTACCAAGGAGATTGCCATGCTGATCGGCGCCATCCAGAGGAATACGCAAGAATCGGTGCGGTCCATGGCCGCGACCATGCAGCAGGTGCAGGGCGGCGTTCAGGTGGCCGCACGGGCCGGGGATGCCCTGCGAGAGATCATGCAGGCGGTGAATTCCGCAAACGACCAGATACAGGGCATCTCCGCCGCCGCCGAGGAACTGGCGGCCGGCAGCAAGCAGGTAGCGGAGGCCATGAACAACGTGAGCAACGTGGCGACAAGTCAGAGCGCCGCCAGTGCCGAGATACAAAACGCCATCCAGTCGGCAAGTGCCACCGTAGGCGCCGTCACAAGCTTCGCCGAGGGCTACCTCGTTTCTGCCGAACGTCTGCGGGAACGAGTACAAAGCGTGGCGGCGGCGTCTCAAGAAATCGCCGCGGCCGCGGAGACCCTGGCTCGGCTGGCCGCCGATCTCGACAAGTCCGTACAGAAGTTCCGGGTCTGAGACGGCTTCGGTGCGTTAGGGGGGATTGTTCATGGCGTTGGCCCAGTACGAAGCCGGACATGCCGCCGGCGGGCCCACGAATCTGGCCGGCAAGTACGTGATCCTGACGGTGGGGCCCGAGATCTACGGTGTGAGCGTATCCGACGTACAGAGCATCATCCCCATGTCTCCCATCACGCGGGTACCTGGGACATCAGGCTATGTTGAGGGTGTCATCAACCTGCGGGGTAACGTGATACCCGTGCTGGACCTGGGCCGGCGCATGGGGCAGCCCGCGGAGGCGTCCGGCGAGCGGGGCCGGATACTGGTGGTGGAGCATGAGCGTGGCCAAGTGGGGCTGATCGTGGACCAGGTCACCGAGGTACGGAGCCTGGAGGCCGGCCAGATCGAACCGCCTTCAAGCCTGGTGCGGACGCAGGAAAACGAATTCGTCCTGGGGGTGGCCCGCGACGGCGATCGGCTGATCCTGCTCCTGGACGTCAAGAAGATTCTCCTCGTCTGATACTACCCCGACCGTGAGGAGCCGGTGGCGTCATGGGTCTTGATGTTACACCTGAGGAAATCAGGCTTTTCCTCGACGAAACCGCCGAGAAGCTGGAGGAACTGGACCACGGTCTTCTGGCCCTGGAGCATAACCCCCGCGACCAGGAGGCCGTGGCCCGCGTATTCCGCGCCGCTCACACCATAAAGGGTTCCGCCGGTACCGTCGGGCTCACCTCGATGTCGGAACTGTGTCACCTCATGGAGGACGTGTTCGACGCCGTCCGGGCGGAGCGGATCGACCTGAGCGGGGAAGAGATTACCACCCTCCTGTGGGGCGTGGACACACTGCGGGGCATCACTCAGGTCCTCAGCGAGAACGCGGCGGCCGGGGGTGAACTGGTGGATGATCCCGCCGCCGTCCCGGCGGACTTGCTGGCGGCATTGCGGCGGATAACGGGCGCGGCATCCGCCGGGGGAGGCGCACGGGGGTCCGGTGCGGCGGGCGCTGGGCAGGTGCGGGCGACGGCATACGGCAGCAGCTTCGTGAAGCCTGATGATGACGGTGGTGAGGGGCACGAGAACGGCCAGTTACTGGAAGTGGAGGCCGTGTTCGCCGCGGATGCTGTCATGCCGGCCGTGCGCGCGCTACAGCTGCTGCTCATGATCGAGGGTATGGGCGATGTCGTGCGCTCGGAGCCCACCCCCGACGAGATCGACCGCGAGGAGGTACGGGACCGGTTCTGGGCTCTTGTGCGAACCTCGGTGCGGCCACAGGATATCGAGGCGGCGATGGCTTCCACGCCGGAGGTGGCCGTGGTACGGGTGAGGCCGGCCGGCGGAACGGACGGGGCTGCGGAGCGGCGGGAGCCGGTGAGCGGTGCGGGCGAGGCCGGAAGCGGCGGTACGCCGGCCCGCGCGGGCGCGGAGCCGGGCCGAGCGGCGGAGCTTGGGCACACCATCCGCGTCGACACCGGGATCCTGGACGAGATCATGAACCTCGTCGGGGAACTGGTCATCGACCGCAACCGGCTTGGCCAGAGCACGGCCACCCTGATGCAGAGCGGTGAACACGACGAGCTGGCCGCCGGCCTCAACGAGATCGTCGCCCACATGGCCAGGACCACGCAGACCCTGCAGGAGAAGATCATGCGCGCCCGCATGATGCCCATCGATACCCTCTTCAAGAAGTTCCCCCGCATGGTGCGCGATCTGGCCCACAAAAGCGGCAAGGAGGTCGAACTCATCGTCGACGGGCAGGACACCGAGATCGACCGCTCTGTGATCGAGGTGATTGGCGACCCGCTCATTCACCTGATCAGGAACGCCATCGATCACGGTATTGAGGAGCCAGAGGCACGGCAGGCGGCAGGCAAGCCGCCGGTGGGCCGGGTGCTCCTGCGAGCCGAACACCAGGAAAGCCACATCGTCATCACCGTGGCCGACGACGGCCGCGGTATCGACCTCGAGCAGGTGCGACGGTCCGCTGTGACCCGCGGTCTCATCAGCGAGGGGCAGGCCGCGCGCCTAGGCGAGCAGGAGGTGCTCGACCTCATATTCCTTCCGGGGCTCTCTACCACGGAGCAGGTAACGGAGGTCTCGGGCCGGGGTGTGGGGATGGACGTGGTGCGCCGCAACATCGAGCGCATCAACGGAACCATCACGGTGGAAACCGAGGCAGGCGGCGGCACGGCCTGGGTCATTCGCCTGCCCCTGAGCCTCGCGACTTTGCGGGGGCTCCTGGTGGAAGCGGCCGGGCAGTTGTGGGCCCTGCCCATCGCCACCATCACCGAGATCAGGCAGGTGAGTGCCCGTGACCTTCACTCGGTGATGGGGCGCCCGGCCATGGTAGTGCGCGGGCGGGTGGTACCGGTGTGGACCCTGGCTGAAGCCATGGGCCTGCCTGACATGAGCAACGACGGCCCCCAGGCGGGCGGCGCTGCGGCCGGTGCGGGCGCCGGCTCACCAGGGGGCTACATAGTGCTCTGCCAGGTGAGCAACCACCTGGTGGGCCTGGCGGTGGACCGGCTTTTTGGGGAGCAGGAAGTGGTTATAAAAAGCCTGGGGCAGTACCTGGGGGAGATTCCGGGACTTTCCGGAGCGACCATCCTGGGCGACGGGACGATCGCCCTCATCGTGGACATCGCCCATCTTGCCCAGGTGCTCTCAAGACAGGCGGGACGGAAGGTGGCTGAGAGTGTTGGATGACGCGGTGGGATTTGCACGGTGGCAAAGGGACGTCTTGCTCCCCGCCATCAGCCAGAGCCTCGAGCAGGCGGGCCGGGCTCTGTCTACCATGGTCCAGAGCCCGATCCGGGTGGCGGTGCCCCATGTGGCCATGGTTGGTATCGACGAGATCACACCGTCCGTAGGCGGGGCAGGGGTACCCGTGGTGGCCGCCTACCTGGGCATGACCGGGGACATGGCGGGACATCTCATGTTCATGTTCCCCATGCCGGTGGGCTTCGGCCTGGTGGACCGGCTCCTGGGGCAACCTCCAAAAACCACCATTACATTGGGAACTCTGGAAACATCGGCCCTGGCGGAGCTTGCCAACATTACCGGGAGCAGTATCCTCAACGGCCTGGCCGACGCGGCTGGCCTGCGCGTGCTGCCGTCCAGTCCCACCGTGCGCACGGACATGGCCGGCGCCTTGCTGGAGTCCGTACTGGTGCCGGTGGCACAGCGCTCCGAGCAGGTGGTGCTTATTCGCACCGTGTTCGAGGGTGACGGTTGGGGTATTGTCGGCGACTGTTTCCTTTTACCCACAGTGGAAGGGCTGGAAGCACTTGTGCAGGGACTGGTGAGCCGTAAATCATGAGTGCAGTTTCCGCGCCTGTGACCGTTGGCCTTGGGCAGGCCGTGGTAACGGACCAGCCCGTCGGCATCCTGGGCCTCGGATCGTGTGTGGGTGTTTGCATCTTTGACCATGAACTTGGACGGGCGGCTGTCGCCCACGTGGTTCTGCCGCATGAAGACGGTCACGTTTCCACGCGCGCCCCGGCCCGGTCGGCCCCGGCCGCAGTGCGCTGGGCGGTGACGGAACTCGAGCGGCGTGGTTCTGATCGTCAGCGGCTGGTGGCCAAGCTGGTGGGCGGGGCGCATCTGCTGTCGGGGGTGGACCTGCCGGACATCGGGGCCGAAAACGTGGCGGCCGTCCGGACTGCCCTGCGGGAGGCTGGCATCCCCGTGGTAGCGGAGGATGTGGGTGAGGATTACGGCCGCACCGCTCACGTGGACCCCGCCACGGGGCGGATCGTGGTCCTGGCCATCGGGCGGGGTGAACGTGTGCTTTAGTCCGGACGGCTTGCTGCTGTCATGCGGCAGGTTGCCGGGGAAGAAGGTTAACGGGGGTGAGGACAGGTGCCCAAGATTATGCTGGTGGACGACGCCGAGTTCATGCGGGCCAGGCTCCAGCGCATCCTCGCCCAGGACGGGGTGACGCTCATCGGGGCACAGAACGGCCAGGAGGCCCTGGACGTGTATGAGCAGGAGCAGCCCGACCTAGTGTTGATGGACATCACCATGCCGGTAATGGACGGGATCACGGCCCTTAAGGAACTCAAAGCCCGCCATCCGGAGGCCCGCGTGATCATGTGCACGGCGCTGGGCCAGCAGTCCATGGTCATCGAGGCCATCAAGGCAGGCGCCATTGACTTTATTGTGAAACCATTCCAGCCGGAACGGGTGATGGCGGCAGTGGCCAAGGTGCTCGGGTAGCAAGGGGACATCGAGATGCCAATCCGTGTCCTGGTGGTGGATGATTCCGTCTTCATGCGCCGGGTGATCGCGGACGTGCTCGGCCAGGAGCCGGATATCGAGGTCGTGGGACTTGCGGCCGATGGGCTGGAGGCCGTAGAGCTGGCCAGGCGGCTTTCACCCGATGTCATCACGCTGGACGTCGAAATGCCACGTCTCAATGGCCTGGAAGCCCTGCGGCGACTTCTCGAAGAGCGGCCTTACCGGGTGGTCATGGTCTCCAGTCTGACCCGCGAGGGGGCCGAAGTGACCGTGGAGGCGCTAGCCCTGGGGGCGGTGGATTTTGTCACCAAGCCATCGCGCGGCTGGGGACAGGAGGCGGCCGCGGTCTGGGGAGAGCTGGGCCGCAAGATCCGGATCGCTGCCCAGAGCCGGGTGCGGCCAGTGCACCGGCAGGTACCACCTGCCGGACATGAGCAGGTACCTCCCATCCCGGGGGCCGAGGGCCGGGGTGGCGCCACAGGCTGCTACGTGGTCCTGGGGGCTTCCACGGGCGGACCGCAGGCACTCATGGAGGTCGTCCCCGGACTGCCGCGCACACTGGCGGCCGCTGTACTGGTCGTGCAGCACATGCCAGCCGGCTTCACGCAGGCCCTGGCCGCGAGGCTCGCACGCGCAGGCGCCCTGCCGGTACGGGAGGCGGGAGACGGGCAGGTGCTGCAGCATGGTGAGGTGGTGGTGGCCGCTGGCGGGCGCCACCTGCGGGTTACCAGAGGCGGGCGCATTGGCCTGGACGACGGGCCAGCCTGCCTGGGTGTGAAGCCTGCCCTGGACGTCACCTTACTCTCCTTGGCTCAGGCGGCACCGCGGCGTGTTGTGGTCGTGGTGATGACAGGCATCGGGACGGACGGCACACGCGGGGCACGAGTGCTTAAGGAACAGGGAGCGGTAATCGTGGCACAGGACGAGGCCACATCGGCGGTATGGGGCATGCCCAGGTCCATCGTAAGCCAGGGGCTGGCCGATTACGTCATACCGCTGCCGGACATGGCGGCGGTAATCACGTCCCTGGTGGGTGAGGGCGCATGATCGCGCAGGAGGACCCGGCTTTTGCGGAACTGGCCGCGGCAGTGCTGGCCCGCACCGGCCTTGACCTGCGGGCGTATCAGACGCCGCAATTCATGAGGCGCCTCCGCATGTTCGCCGCCAGGGAGGGAGCCCGCGATCTGCATGAGTATGCCCGTATCCTGTGGCAGGACGAATCCCGAGCGGCAGCCTTCCAGGACTTTTTCAGCATCAATGTGTCCGAATTCTTCCGCAATCCAGACCGGTTCCTGTACCTGTACGACCACATATTGCCCGACCTGGCCCGCCGCTTTCCCGATCTGAAGATATGGAGCGCCGGCTGCGCCAACGGGGCAGAGACGTACTCCCTGGCTATCCTGATGCACCGGTACGGGTACATGCGGTCATGGGAGATTCTGGGTACAGATATCGATCCCGCCGCCCTGCGGGAAGCGAGCGAGGGGTGCTATCGCCAGGGCATGCTCAAGAGCGTGCCGGCCGGGTGGCTGGAGCCCCACCTCTGGCAGGAAAACGGCTGCTGGAAGGTGCGGCCTTCCCTGCGCCGCTATGTCCGTTTCCGGCGGCACGACCTGATACGCGATCCCTACCCGGTGGGCCAGCACCTGATCGCCTGCCGGAACGTGGTGATCTATCTGATCCCGGCCGCCCGGGAGAAGGTGTGGCAGAAGATGACCATGGCCCTGGCCGTGGGCGGTGTGCTATTCATAGGAGGTACGGAGAGCATCCTGGACGCCAGGTCCCTGGGCCTGGAGCCCATTGCGCCGTGTTTTTTCCGTCGTGTCCGATAGGAGGTTCCGTTGATGCGCCGCCTGAGTATCATGAGCGTGCAGCCCGGCGCGGTTTTGGCCAAACCGGTGTACGATGGCCGGGGGCGGCTCGTGCTACGCGCCGGATCGATTCTCTCCGATCACCACATCAATCGCCTGAACGCCCTGGGGATTCGCACACTATGCACCGACGACCCGCGGGCGGCTGGTATCGAACCCATAGAGCCAGTCAATCCCCTGACAGAGTCACGCATTTTGCATCTCCTGCACACGCTGTTCGAGCACGGAGCTGAGGGCCCCGAGTTTGTGCGGCTGATGGACGCCCTGCGGGAGTCCGCCGGAGAGCTGGCCAGCCAGATCGGAGCCCTGGCCGCGCCGCGCGTGCCGCTGGCCGTATACCCGCCGGCCCCCACGGAATTGCCTGTACACGCGCTGAATGTGGCCGTGGTCGCCCTGGCGTGCGCCCGCGCCGGTGGCCGCATGTGGGATCGCAGCCGCGACCTGGCCCTGGGGGCCCTCCTGCACGACCTCGGCCGGGCGCCCGGCATGCGCGAGGTCTTGCGCGGTGACCCAGTTTATCATCCCGTAGTGGGCTGGCAGGCCATCAAGGACGACGTGCTCACCTCCGCCCTCACGAAGGTGATCGTGCTGCAACACCACGAACGCCTGGACGGTTCCGGCTATCCTGCTGGCCTGAAGGGCACGGACATTCACCCGCTGGCCCAGATAGTAGGCCTGGCCGACACGTACGTGGCCGCCCTGGAGGGGCGCGACGGCGGTACTCCCCGGCCGCCACATGAAATCTTCGAGCAGATTATGGGCAGCGGCGGCTTCGAGTTCGATTACGAACTGGTGGAC
>Ga0334722_10006039_pt1 | contig 12082 bp, 24 predicted proteins | sample C3_bottom_MG_FD_207210 | JGI IMG/M metagenome (GOLD analysis project Ga0334722, IMG submission 207210) | Sediment microbial communities from Yellowstone Lake, YNP, Wyoming, USA - C3_bottom | ecosystem: Environmental > Aquatic > Freshwater > Lake > Sediment | place: USA: Wyoming | collected...
GATCTTCAAGGGCTTACAGCCGTTTGGGTACGGTTCTACCGAGCCTCAAATAGCTCCAAATGGCTTCTGGGTAGCCGTCTTCATTCATTTCGAGCACCCCTGGGGGAGGGGTGGGGAGGGAAAACTCCCTATTCTGATTCGGAGTCCCTACCGTCGGGCTGAGATTCAGGATAGAAAGCCGCCTCGGAATTCAGGCTGAATCCGGTGGCGAAAGTACCGGCGGAATTCAGGCTGAATTAGGGGGCTTCCACTTCCACGGCGGGGTTTATAGGAAAGTTACGAGAGTTATTGCCGCTGCCAGTAAGGTTCTTATAAACGCCTAACTTCCCTATAAATGCCCGAGGGAGTTTTCCGGTGGATCTAACAAATGTACCTGGGAGTTTTCCAATTGAGGAGGATCTGAGGTAATGTCGACCCTTTCGGCTGAGGAGGTAGCGATGGGATACGAATGGTCTACGCCGTTCCCGAGTTACACGGTCGTCACTACGGCGGATCTGAAATCCACCGATTACTTCCGCACCCCTATCCCCTGGCAGCCGGCGAGCATGACCTGCTCCCTGGAGCGCATTGAGAACTCCGACATCACCCTGGCGGATCTGTGGCGCGTAGGAAAACCTATCCTCGCACTGGTAGTCGGCTGGTCTTTGGGTGTAGCTACGGGTGTCCTGGGGCTTGTGTGGCTTCTTCGCTGACGTAGCAGGCAATGTAGCCCTAGATCCAAATGCGGATCTGCACTACAAGTGGATCTTATCAACCGGAGTAATCGAACCCATGAACACGCATTTCACTTGCCCGCGCCGAAACGAGGGATACGGCTATGGCGTCGAGGGCAAGGACTCTTGGCGCGATGACAACACCTGCTCGTTCTGCGGCAGCCTGAATCCCGCCAAGGTTCTTGCCGAAATCGAGGCCGGAGAGCGCGTCATTCCTTCCGATAAGGCGTACAAGATGTACCTGGGGCGCGACCACAAGGCGTATTTCCAGCACTTCACCGAAGAACACCAGATTCGACTCATCAAGCTCTACAACGAAAAGAAGATCCGCTTCGACTATCCAGGCAATTTCTATGTTCCGCCTTTCTTCATGCGTTTCGAAGCTGCGCCTAGTAAGCCATAGCTCGCTTGTCGCACACGCCCTATCCCACTGGATTCTCAAAACAGCGACCACATGGTCGCTACCGCTACAGACTTGTGAGAAACTGCTGCGAGCACTGCTGTAACTCTCGGACGGAGTTTTCAAATGCAGATCCACCGCGCCGACATGGGGCACTACCCGCCGTGTCATGGGTGCCGGTACTCGCCCTCCTCCTGGTTGAGTCCGCCCTCGTAGTCTTCCTGTGGTAACCACCAGAACGTTGTGGATCTGCTCAGAGTTTTTCGATATGAGCGGCGCCACCAGTCAACTCTGAAGGAGTTTTCCTATGCAGCTCCCCGTAACCCAAGAAACGTTGCAGTCCGAGATGAAGGCTGCGGTGGTGATTCTCAACAAGTGGATCTCCAAGGTGGACGAAGGCATCCCTGGGGTGGATCTTCCGGCACAACCCGAAGCCTTGGAAGATTTCATGCGGGCTCTCTGCGGCGAGCTGCTCATCGTGAGCGGTAAGTGCGAGAACCTTTCCAACGTCCTGACTGGCGAGGCGTAACATGAGCGATGACAAGAAGCCGCCGTACGAGTTGAAGACCGTGAAGGTCGAAGAGCTAGAGCCGAACTCGTGGAACCCGCAGACGCAGAATGACGCCACGTTTACTCGGCTTCGCGAAGAGATTCGGAAGCTCGGCTACTGCATGGACCCCATCGAGGTGGTGCCCCTGGAGAGCGGCAAGTACCGCATCATTGGAGGGGAGCACCGCTGGAAGGCTTGCCTGGCCGAAGGCATTGCTGACATCCCCATCATCTCTCTGACGGACAAGAAGTGGGCAGATGAAGACCTACAGCGCTTCGTTACTGTCCGGCTCAACACCATCAGGGGCTCAATCGACCCCGAGAAATTCGCCAAGCTCTATAACGAGATGGCGGACAAGTATGGTGCTGACGCACTCCAGAGCCTCATGGGCTTCACGGACGCCAAGGGTTTCCAGCGCTTGCTCGGCACGATTAGCAAGGGGCTAGGCGGGCTCAGTAAAGAGACCAAGAAGAAATTCGACGAGAATGCCAAGGAGGCGAAGACGGTCGAGGAACTTACCTCGATTTTGAACGAGCTGTTCGCCAAGTACGGCGATACGATGGATCAGAACTTCCTCGTATTCACCCACGGCAAAAAGCAGCACATCTATGTAGCAATGGACATGAAGACCAAGCGGGCGATGGAGAAGGTCACCGAGTATTGCAAGCTGACGAAAGAAGACATCAATACCGTGATGGCTCCCGTAATTGAGCAGTGCATGAAGGTAGCCGAAGAGAAGATGGCGAACGCCTATTCGGACGAATCGCCAGTAAAATCATGAGGATCAGCGCATCTTGACAATCGGCTGCTAGTCGGCTATGTTGTGATCATCAGACGGAACAAACCCCCCAGGAGGCGTACATGGAACCGCAGACCGAAGGTGCAGTGCAGGAGACGAAGACCGAGAGCACGGAGGCTGCGGTGGTCGAGTCAGCCGTCGTGAGCCCGCCTACCCCGCAGCCCGAAACCGCTCCGGTGGTGGAGGAGCCTGGGCTGGGGACTGCGGCTGCGTTCGCCAAGGCGGCGCTGCTCGCCCAGAGCAAGGCGAACGGCATCGCCATCACTACCAAGGTCGAGGAAGTCCCCCTGACCAAGGTGGCTCCGGTGGACGAGACGGCTCAGATGGCGAAGGACGCGCTCCTTGCCAAGGAGGCTGCCGACGCTGCCAAGCCCTCCAAGAAGGCGCTCAAGGTGGTCGAGCCCGATGTGCCCATGACGACCGAGCAGGCGAAGACCCTCCTCGCCAAGTACGAGGGCAAGAAGGGGCGTCGTCCGGCTGCCTTCTACGAGGCTCAGGCACTTCTCGGCATCGCTTCCACGAAGAAGCCTGCCAAGGTCGCCAAGGCTCCGAAGGCGCCCAAGGCTGCCAAGGCGAAGGTCGCCAAGGCAAAGCCCTCGGAGGCGATGACGCACGCGGAAGCCAAGGCGCTGCTGGCGAAGTACGAGGGCAAGAAGGGTCGGCGTCCGAATGCGTTCTACGAGGCGCTGAAGGTGCTCGGCGTCACCCCCGCCAAGGCGAAGGCTGCTGCGGCTGCTGAGAAGGCTGCCGCGAAGGAGAAGAAGGTCGCCAAGGAGAAGAAGGAGCCCACCACGGGTCAGAGCGGCCCGGCGCTCAAGGACTTGACGGTGGAAGACTTGAACGAGAAGGAGCGGAACATCCTGCTCAACCTCGGCACCGAGGGACACCGGCACGAGAAGTCCATCGCGGCGATGGCTGCCGAGTGCTACCCGAACAAGGCGAAGGCGAAGGGGAACTCCTGGATTCGCAACGGACTCCGCCGCCTGATGCGCGCGAAGCTGTTGGAGAAGGACGCCCGGGGCATCTTCAAGCAGAGCCTCGAAGGGCGCGAGGTCGCCAAGAAGCTCGTCGAGAAGAAGTAAGCAGCTAGCTTCCACAGATCCGCCGGCTTCCATACGGGAGCCGGCGTTTTCTTTTGGGGCGAATAGAAAACTCCAACGCCTTGACAATCAACTGCTCATAGCGTAGGGTGCTTATTGTAGATCCACCTGGAGCCGACATGTTCCGCGACCTCTGGAAGCAAATCCCGCTGTTCTTCAAGCTGTTCTGGGTGTTTTCCCTGGTGGCGGGGCTCAGCGGGACTGCCCTCGTCATCGTCATCCTCTACAAGCTGGCGATGAAGCTGTGAAATTCAAGGACAGGGTAAAGACCCTTCGGAACGAGGCGGCGGGGTTGCTGGAGGCTGTCGGCATCCACGACCGTTTCGTAGTGAAGGTGCGTCCGATTCCAGAGGGGTGCCTTGGGCTGTACCGAGGGGGCTCTCAATTTCGCGGGAAGCCTATCTTTTGGATTAACTCAAACCTACCGAAGCTGGCGAGCGAGGAAGGCGTAACCGATAGATTTGACGAGATGGTGCTGGACACCATTCTCCACGAGTACGGGCACGTCATCTACGAATTCGCCGAGCACCACAGCAAGTTCCCCTGGAACTGTTCCGCCAAAAAGCTTTGGGACACCATCCAGAGCCTCAACGACGGCCCGAGCTTCTACGAGGCTTTCGCCGAGAACATGGTGCGGTATCTCAAGGGTTCTACCAGTAATTCCACTTACGTCAGTCTCGTCAAGCAGTTCGCGAAGTGTCTCGAAGAGTAGCGACCACGTGGTCGCGGGAGCCACTAAGGCTATGACCGAAATGGAGCGCGCAACGCTCGACATCTGCGAGGCTGCGGTAAAGAAAGCCCGTGAGGCGATTGGACGCTGGATGCGGACGGTTCCAAACCTCCCTCGCGATGATTGGTCCGAGACCGCTACGGAGCTGGATGGCGCGGCCACCGCGTGTCGTTTTCTTCAACAGAGCAAAAGGTGACCCGTGGGCAAGAAGGCGACCCTTAAGCCGGATCTCATTCCAGTGCCTCGCGAGCTGCTGAGGCGCATTCAAAATTTGGAGCTGACCCTGCTCCCGACCTTGAAGGGCGCAGCAGAAGAGGAGGTTAGAGCCATCATCTGGGCCGCTTTCGAGGCAGTGAAGAAGCACACCTTTGTTGTGGAAGACCAATCCCAGAATGGCGTGAAGGTTATCGTCCACCGGAAGGATGGGTGTTCGAGCGTCGATGCCTCCTGTGACTGCTTCGGAACCCCATTTCGGGCTCACAGCGACCCCAACTGTCCAGTCTTCCTGAAGCAGAAGTCCGCCGGTCAGATGACGGTGAGGACACTGACCACAGAGCAGAAGCGTAAGGAAGATCGCGCGGCTAACCGCAAGGCAGCGCGGGTGGAGCGACAGCGATGCGGTGAGTGCCCCGCCTGCTACAACAACCAGGCATGTCTAGATCCACACACCGACCGTCGGTAGAGGGCGCCAATGGAGTTGGATGAACAAACCAAGCTGCTGATTCACAGCCAGGACATGCTTCGTCACAACCGGCAGTACCTGGAGACTCTCTGCTCCACGCTCTTCGGGGCATTTGTGGAGCCGCCCAAGAACTCACATGTGTCGCGGCTGCTGGCGGAGACCAAGGCTGCCGAAGACAGGATTCAAGAGCACTTAACAAAGCGCTTAACCGGCAAGTCTACTTGACAATTGCAGCTCAACGGTGTAGTATAGCCTTGAACTCAAACGGAGGCGCCATGCACCCGCTGCTCTTGATGCTTCAGGATCTTTCGAAGGGTCAGACCGTGAGCGTGACCCATGAGAACAATCGGTGGGCGGCGTCGGTGTCCAACAGCAACGGTGCCACGGTGGCGTTCTCGGAAGAGAGCGCGACTTCGGCGCTGACGCGTGCGCTCTTCGATGCTCGGAGAGCGTCAGACGCGAAGTCGTCGGGAAGTTCTTGGTGACATCGTGATTCTCTCCATCAGCCGATCGCAGCAAGGCATTCTCCAAAGCCTCTCCGGCGGGCCAACAACCCTGGGTTCTGGGGCACCCGACATGGTGGATCTTCAGCGGCGCGGGTACATCCGTCGGAATGGGCCGAGCCGGTCGGGTGGTCATACCCTCTACAGCCTAACCACTCTCGGTGAGCGGTTACTTCAGCGGCTGCCAAGGCAGGTGTGACTATGAAGCTAGACCCCAATTACAAGGTGCCGGCAGGATTCGAACCAGTCTTCAACTACCCTGACGGGAACACCGGAGTTCCTGTGGTTGGGCGGGCTCGGCTACCGATAGCCGGCGAGCGCGATCTGGAGTTCTACATCGAAACACAGGTTCCTGCTCTTCCCCTCAAGATCCACGGGGAACTCTGGCACACCGGCTGGGACATCTCGACGAAGTATGCCATCGATGCCTCCGGACAGTGCTGGATGGATGGCGCGCATGGCGGGTCGATGAGTCCGGTGGATTCCAAATACCTCCTCGAAGACTGCGAGAATCAGGAGCAACGCAACGGTATTCGCAAGGTTCTCGGATTACCGGAAGAGGAGCCGTCTTGGGCCATCTCGGCACGTGCTTCCGGATGGACTCCTCCGGCGGACTGGAAGTGGAAGACATGAAGACCCACGGGCTTCGCAGGGGAACCAGCCAGACCCCGTGTGGTGTTTGGGTCTCCTCCACGCCCGACAGGCACTACTTCAACCTCCATGGAGACCAGCGGACTCGGCTGATTACGCGGGACTTCAGGAAGGTAACCTGTCTTCGCTGCCAAACATCCAGGTACTCACTCACCAAGAGAGACTCATGAACGACGACCTGATAGGCGCACTCAAGTTCCTCGGCTACAAGGGTACCGAAGCCAAGGTTCGAGCCAACTTCGCCATCAGCCGGCTGGGTGAGAGTGCACCGACGGAACTGCTCGTCAAGGAAGCGCTGAGGAAGCCGGACAGTACTCCTGAGCCGGAGCAGCTGGTGGTGACCACGCCGGCAAAGCCTGCCCGTCAGCCCCAGAAGTTCGTCGATGCTCCCCCAGTCCGGCGGGGGCGTCCGCCGGATCTTTCGAAGGTCGTGAAGGTAAAGACGTCTGCCGGCACAGTGCAGGAGGAGGAGCGCCGGGGTGGAATCCCGTCCTGGTTGTATGGTGTGGTGCTGGGCGGAGGTGCGCTGAGCATGCTCGTGCATCTCTTCGGGGGCACAAGGGTGACAGTTGGTATCGCTGTAGCGCTTTTCGTGATGTGGCGCGTCGGTAAGACCGCGAAGTAGAGAGCGAGGCTGCCAAGTGGACACCAAGGAACTTCCAGTCTGTTGCACCTGTCCCAACCCCGAGAGACACCGAGAGCTGGCGGAGCTGTCTGGGCGGGCACGAATCAACCCCGCGCTCTGCTACAAGGGCGACAACCGGCGCGATCCGACCCAGTACCAGGTGGAAGTCGCCGGAAAGCCGAAGCGCGTGAGCGAGCTGACGCTCGAAGAAGCTCAGCAGGAACTCTGCCGCGTTTATGATCATGTGGAGCGGCTCGTCGAGTTCGCAGCGCTGTCCAACGAGACCTTGCAGCGGTTTCTGACCGGCGAGAACTGACGCCGGTAGTACCTACGGGAGTTTTCCTGTAGCGACCACGTGGTCGTGATCCGGAGTTTTCCTGTGCTACTGCTACTCCTGCGGCGCAGTCAGCCGGCGCCCTTGGAGGTAGCGGAGAAGATCCATTCGTCCGCCGTATTCGCACATGAGGTGCTTGGTGCTGGTCAGGATAGCTGCGGCGAATCTGTGGTGCCCATCAAGCAGTACGGGCTCGGGGTAGATGTTTCCGCCACCGCACACGTTGTCGATGCAGAGTGGCCCCAGTTTCGCCCCCTTGTTGATTTGATCAACGAAGTACCGAATGCGTGCAGGGGCGTAGCTGGCGTCGCGAGTCTCAATGTCATCTTCCTTGAACTCGGTCTGCAACTCGCCGACAAGCGGCAAGTTTTGTGGAACGCCCAGTCGCTCGAAGGGGTTGATGAACTCGAACAGTCGGCTGACGAGGATGCGATCCATGGCTACTCCTGAGCGAGTTCCAGAATCTTATCCACCAAGTCCTCTAGGGTGGCGTCATACAGGCAGAGAACCTTGAGCTGCTCGGCGATGTCGTGGATCTGCTGTAGCTTCCCCTCAACTGCCACCTTGTTCATCTGCGCGATGCGCCAGGAGCAGGTGCTGCTGTGCCCTTCCAGGCGCCCGTTGATTTGGGGATCGGAGATCTTGCAAGCCTTGCAGCGGTAGTAGGGGTTTCCGCCGCCGATGGGCTCGTTCGGGTAGTCGCTGCGGTAGTTCATCGAGTCCTCGCGTCTTTCGTGCCGGTAAGGCAAAAGAGCCCCATTGGGGTCGCGGGGTGATCCTGCTTCTTCTCCTTCTTGCCGCCCGTGCAGCTCTCTACTGTGGAAGGTCGCTCGTTGACTGGGTACTCCCGCTGGCACTTGGGGCACCTCCAGAAGTAGAGCCCGTCGCCCACGTTACGCCTTCCGCTCTCGCCGCATCACGTTGTAGAGCGGACGCGCTGGGAAGCCAGTGGTGTTTTGGGACTTCTCGACGAAGAAGTCGGAGCTGATGACGAGCCGCTTCCACTCCCTGACGAGCGCGACCGCATCCTCGTGGGTCACATCGTCGAACCATATTCGAGCGGGTTGGGTGCTCACGGCTTTACCAGCTCGGCTGCCGCGAGGCGCCTCTCCAACTCCTTCAGTTCCAAGGGGGCGTCGGAGTAGCTGCGAACCTGCTCCACCATGCCGTTCGCGATGCTGCGAAGGCGCTTTCTGTCTCGGTGGCTGGTGGACATCTTGGATTGCGCCATCTCGTAGCTCGCGATTGCACAATCGGCGTAGTAGATGAGGGCATCAGCAGCGCTGCGAATAAGCTCGTGTCGCATCACCCCTCCTGGTGGAAGCAGTACTTCTGGGAGCCGATGCACTTCGGGCACTGGGCGTTGTGCACTGCGATGAGCTTCGCCGTCTCCTCGAAGTCCGTTACGTGCATGGAGTCGTGGTTCTTCTGCTCCTTGACGTACACCTCGCGGCACGCCTCGGAACAGAACGCCGCATCCACAGGGAATACCGGCTCGCCCTTCTCATTGGCGTTTGGGTCACCGCAGACGGGGCACTCTTCGGGCATCTCCTGGGAGGCGATGTACTGCTCGGCGGCTCGGCTGGGGCACTCCGACATGTAGGGGTTCTCCTTGTGGGTACCCTAAAGATAGGCTATCAGCAGCTAATTGTCAAGTCGGTACATAAGGATCCTTGTACCTACATAACCGTTCTTATGGTCGCGACCATGTGGTCGCGGTGGAATGTGTGCGGGGAGTTTTCCCATAACCCTTTCGGGCTACGCTGGCACGAAGCCCAGTTTCTCCAGTGCGTCGCGAGTCACAGGGTTCGGCAGCCTCTTGAAGAGTTCGAGAGCCTCCATGCGGCTGGGTTGGTCTCGCTCCATGCCCATGTCGTCAGCTCCCCAGACGCTGACCCGCCACTGTCCGTTGCTGAGTTGGCTGAACCGCGCGAGAAGGAAGCCGCCTCGGTCACGTGGAGTTCGAGGGTACTTAGCCCGCCACTCCTCTGGAGAGAGGTGCTTGGCCTCGGGGAAGCTGGGTGCCCAGTCCTCGGGGGTCTGGAGCCATTTCTCCATGGACTCTCGGGGCTCGTCTTTTCTGCCTGAGCGCTTCATGGTGATGGAGTCCCTTTGCCGTTCAGCAGGTCGATGGCGCGAGCCGTGGCTGCTTGCACGATGGTGGCAAGAACTCCGTCGAAGCCGCCCACGTCGCCGAACGCCTGAGCCAGCGCAGCGATGATGTAGCTAGCCTCGTTCGGTGGCACTGGGACGCTAAGAGCCATGTCCTGCGCCTGCTGGAACTTCCAGTTGTTCAAGCGGTCGATGACGTGTTCCACCGTGATGGGCGGGCCGTTCGTCATTTCATGTCCTTGAAAATCTCGGACATCTTGGTGGGCTTGAAATGAAGATCGCGCTCCATCTTGAGCCCTCGAACCTTCATGTCCCGAAGCTCGGCGAGCGACGCGTATCCCCACTCGTCGCAGTCAGCCCCAAGGGCGCTGACGCAGTAGCCGAAGAAGGTGAAGTCGTCCCCCTCCTGTCCGCCCTCCACCACGTACAGGGTGTAGCGACCGGCGGGGAAGAAGTACTTCACGACCGCCACCTTGTCGGCACCCGCCGTGCCCTCGGTGGAGCCCAGCTTCGGAAGCGTCTTCTTGATGCTCTCGGGGAGAAGTTCCATGTCCCAATATATACGCGGTTAGGCTGCAATTGTCAAGGTCGATTGCCCCTATGCTTGAGTGCCTCTAATCGGGTATACAGCGGACATGGCCCCGAAATGTGTCAAGTGTGGGAAGCGCTACATGGCGGTGGATAGGAAGTTCGGGCTCTGTACTGGGTGCGCCACGCCGTTTGTGCCCAGCTACCCCGAGTGCAAGCACTGTGGCTCCGAGGATTTGGAGTTTCGGCAGTCCTTTGGAGACCGAAACATCCCGGCCTGGGTGTGCCGCGTTTGTAAGCGAGCGCACATCCAACGCAGATCCGCCAAACGCCGTACACCTTGACAATCGACTGCCCATAGCGTATATACTACGCATGAGCAAGCCCAAGATTATTACCCCGAAAGAGCCTGTTTGCTGCGCCGCGTGCGGCTCCGAAGCCCCGATGGACTTTCATCAGCTCTCGGTTGACGGCAATGAGACGACCGGCTGGGTCTGCAACGAGTGCGGGCACGCGCACTTCAAGCCGAAGAAGGTCGCCAACACGAAGAAGGGGAGCTGACATGAGCTGGAAGCGCGTCGAGAAGATGACTCCCGCCGAGGTCTACGAGACGGCGGTGAGCCTTGCCGGCTACGCCGAGTCCTGCCGTGAAATCGGTCAGGGCATCAACTCCAAGGAGTCCATTCGGTTCCGGCAGTGCATGGAACGGCTGGAGACCGAGAAGCTCTCCAAGCCGGCGGACATCGTGGAACTGTGGTGCCGGTGGGATTCTCGCCGGAGGGGGACGGCGGATCTGGAAATCAGGCTCCGCGAGAGCGGTATCGACCTGAAGAAGGCTGCTGAGCTGTTCCGCTAGTCATGACCACCGACGACCCCATGGTGTACCTGACGAAGCTGGTTCACGACCTTTCTACTCCCTTGAGCACAGTTATCCTGCAAGCCCAGCTTGGACTTCAAGGGTGCGAGGGGACAACTCAGGGGAACCGGCTCGCCACTATCCTTGAGAATGCCCGTGCTGTGCAGACGCTTCTTGTCGAGGCTCGCGAGGTAGTTCGAGCCGAAGACGACCTTGACAATCGCAGCGAAACGGGGTAGAGTCTTTTCATGATCGAGACCTTCCGCATCAGCGGTGAAGTCCAGATCGACACGGACAAGTTGGAGCCGGTGATGGGCTCGGAGGGACAGGTTTTGGGGTTCCGTGCAAAGAACAGCACCGACCCGACCATCAACAGCATCGTCCCAGGCATCGGGTTGCTTTGGGCGGACGGCAAGACCGGCGGGTACTACCCAAGGGAGGAGGATCTCCTCCAATTGGGAATCACAAGGGTCGCGCTAGTCACTACGGGAATTGTCCCGAGTGCTGCGGACGCCGACAACCCCCTCGCCAAGGGGCAAGAAAGGGTTGGGTGATTCCAATGAATGGGTGAGCTGTCGTGACCCTCTCTGTAGCGGACGCCGACTGGCGCCACGCGGGCTTCAACCGGAATTCGCCTACCGGCAAACCGAAAACCACAACGCCCACAGGGGAGAAAGGCAACAATGCTGTAACGGTAGGGTCGGCGCCCTTTAACCAAGCACTCCGCCGAGTCGAACTCGCGAAGTACCTCGAAAGCGCTGGCATCATAGGGTGGAAGGCTGAAACTGAAAGCCTCCACCCGCTTTCGTTTGCACGCCGGAAAACTCCCCGCGACCATGTGGTCGCTAGCCTTGACAATCCAGCAGCGGGTCGGTACAAACAGCTGTGTTATGCCTACGGATTTTCGTACCCAGCTTAAGCCTGTGCCTAACAGTGTTGAGGGTACCATCGATTTGGGACCGTTTTGGCTGACACTGAAGCGGGAACAGGAAACCCCCATCGAGAAGTGGCGCATCAAGGTGTTCGAGAATTCGCAGCTCCTGAACCTCAGCACCGACTACAGATTCTCGGATTTGCCTCTTGTGCTAACCAGCGCTCAAAATGGGGCGATTGCAGGCTCGCAGCCCCTGAAGGCGCTGTGCTGTTTCTGGACTACCCTTGGGGCTTATTTGGGCGCAGAAAACATCCAGCGGATCTATGAGCGCGTCCGAGAGCTGTACGTGACGGCCGACATCCCGCCGGAGGATGCTCTGGCAGAATCAATCGCCGCGCTGGCGAAGCAGGATCAGCTGGACTGGGAAGCGACAACTTACGCCACTCCGCCGCTAAGCCAGAAGGAGGTGGATGGGTATCTCAAGTACCAGGTGGACATGCTGGCCGCTGCGTTCCAGGTTCCACATGAGATGCTGCTGAGTTCATACGCCCACACCAAGCCGATTAAGCTGATTGAGATGCCGGAGCTTCCCAACCTTCTCTACGATGAAGACCAACTGAAGAAG
>Ga0334722_10006041_pt1 | contig 12079 bp, 18 predicted proteins | sample C3_bottom_MG_FD_207210 | JGI IMG/M metagenome (GOLD analysis project Ga0334722, IMG submission 207210) | Sediment microbial communities from Yellowstone Lake, YNP, Wyoming, USA - C3_bottom | ecosystem: Environmental > Aquatic > Freshwater > Lake > Sediment | place: USA: Wyoming | collected...
ATCCCAATCAGAATTCAAGACGTCAAAGGCCGGAGCGGGCTTTGGTGCTTGGCCGCGACCTCGACGACAACAGGTTCATCATCGATTGCGGCGGCATCGTCTGGCCGGCTCGTGGGTGCCGTCGAGCAAAAAATTTTCTAAATAGTTTGTAACCTTTCCGCTTTTTTCTCAGGAAGACATTTTAAGGGTAGAAACAGAGAGTTTATAAAATCCTAACCCTTGAAGAAAATGATGGCCAAATACAATGTTCTCATTGAGCAAGATGAAGATGGTTGGTTCGTAGCAGAGGTAGCTGAACTTCCGGGCTGTTATTCGCAAGCGAAAACGAAAAAAGAGTTGTTGGCACGCATTAAAGAAGCGATTAAGGGGTATTTGGCAGTGTGTATTTAATTTCTAAAAGAAAAAGTTAATCTAAAAAATAAAATTTATTCTTGCGTTTGCATTTCTTCGGACACTTGTTTCATTTGCTTCGAGCGATAGATGGAAGCAAAGGAAGGAGTCACGACAAGGAAGTCGTCGCCAAAGCCGGCAATTTCTCCTTCGACTGCGTCGGTTGTTTTCTTGAGTTTGTTGATTGCGCGTTTCAATTCAACTAAATCTTTGTCTTTCAAAGGCCGAATGTTCACCAGTGCAATCGTGTATCCTTCGCGTAAAGAGTCAAGTACGGGTTTGACATCGTCAAAGGTTTCAAGCAGGAATGGTCGTACGAGAACTTTTGATCGGGATGTTTCGTTGTCGTTTTCAAGTTCGACGTATTCTGATTCTTTTTCGAGTTCGTCGTATTTTGGGCTCGCGAACTTATCTTTTATTTTTGAAAAAAAGCTCATTGGTCACAACACCTCATCACACCTATTTTCTTTGCTACTTCGGAATAGCTAAGGTTCTATTTAAATGCTTCGGAATTGGGCAAATCACTCGTCTTGTTCCGTAACCTTTATAAATCACCAGTTAACCCTTCTTCGTATGTCGGCGCGTAAAGGTGGTTCTCGGGCGGGTACAAGGCGGTTGTTTAGAAAGCATCCAAGGTCTCGCGGGAAGATTTCGATTACGAAGTATTTCATGCCCTATGCGGTGGGTGATCGTGCGGTTCTGTTAGCAGAGCCTGCAGTGCAAAGAAGTTTGTATCATCAGCGTTTCCATGGAAGAGCGGGCGTGATTGTTGCAAAGCGTGGGAATTGCTACGAGCTTCAAATTGTTGATGGGGGCAAGCAGAAGATTATTGTTGTTCATCCGGTGCATATGAAGAAGCTTGGTCAGCAGACGATGAAGACGGCGCGCGAGCAAGCAACTGCAAAGAGGGCCGCGGCATCCGCAAAGCCTGCAAGTGCAGAGGCGCCAATGTCAGGTTCTGGGCCGCAGGTAAAGCCAATGCAAGCAAAGCCGCAAGTGAAAGTTCCTGAGATGAAAAAGCCTGAAGTGAGGAAGGTATAATGGTGCAGAAAGTTGTTTCTCAAACGCCGATGAATTCGGCAGAGTTGCATGCAGAGATGAAGCGAATCAAGGAGCGTGATAAAGAGCTTGGTTTTCGTGCGCAAAAAACGGTTGATTATCTTGAGAGTGTGGGAACGCTTAGTGCCGCGAAGGGAAAGGAGCTTTTTGACAAGCTTGCAAAGCTTGAGGTTCCAAGATTGCGCGATATGCATTTTCATAAGTTGATTGATTTGATGCCAACGTCAGGTAAGGACGTGAAGACGATCTTGCAAGGGTATAATGTGACGGTTTCTGCTGAGAGCTGCAAGAAATTAGCGGATGTAATTGCCGAGTTTGTGTGAGTGTTTTCTATTCTGAACAATAAGAATTGATTTAAAGGGCAATGTTTCCTTTTTCTTGATGGATGATGAGCGTCGCAGGTTGGAGCAAAAGATTTCTGCAGATCCGGGTGATGGTGATGCACGTCGACAGCTTGATAATGTGCGCAAGCGTTCAGGCATAAGGGAATATCAGCATTGTGAACTTGGCCAAACTGCCTGCGGTGAGGCAACGCGTAAATTTCCGTACGAGGGGAGAGAAGTTCTCGTGTGGTATAGTGGGTGGGATGTGGTCGGTACGGGTTTGCTTGACGCGCGTGTTGTCGCGCCAAAGTCGCGTTCGCTGCGCGTGGTTGGCTACATTGCGGGCAAGTATATGCAAGAGCGTGATCTTGAAGGGCTTGTGCCGGTGAGTGAGGTCGAGCCGATGACGAACAAAGCAGAACAAGAGGGTTTTAAGGAGTTGCTGCGCAAAGAGTTGAGAGAATATTTTGACCGGTGGCACGTGTCGTTTGGCTGAACAGATATCTATTTATAGTCCCTCATCCTTCTTTTTCTTAATAAAATGTTATACCGAGTGAATAGTGGATATGAACGAGCAAAGTCAGGGTCAGTTTCCCGAACACAGTTCGGACCAGCGGGTTCGGGAAGATGCAGCGGTCGTGTTAGATTTCTTGCCGCATGGCTATCCGTTTGATTCGCGTCCTTCGCATAGGAAGACTCCGGTTGTTCAGGCGATGGGTAAGACGCATTTTGTGCTTCTTGAGCTGGTGCCAAAGAAGGATGTGTTTTTGCAGCCGCTTGCCGAAGTTTATATTGGTGAGGGGAAGCGCGATCAGATTCATCATATTGTGGGCAGGCTTGCGCTTGATAAGATTACGGCGACGGCAAAGGACACGCTTGAGTTGGTGTTAAAGGATATTGTGGGGAAGAACGAGAAGCGTTTTGTGGAGTTTTTCAATAAATCGCAGCCGTTAACGACCCGTATGCATCAATTAGAGCTGCTTCCTGGGCTTGGGAAGAAGCATATGTGGGAAATACTGGAGAAACGGGAAGAGAAACAGTTTGAAAGCTTTAAAGACATTAAGGCGCGTGTAAAACTGATGCCTGACCCGGAGAAGATCGTAATAAAACGCATTCTGCTCGAACTTGGTGGTCAGGAAAAACACCGGATTTTCGTAGATACGTAGAGTTTCTCATACAGAACCATAAGCTTTATAAAAGTCCGTTGGCTTTTTTGACGAAAACGCTCACGGAGGGTGATTGCGATGGTAGAAGGACGATGCATGAAGTGCAAGATGCAAGTGGAGATTAAGAACGCCAAGGAGACAACCATGAAGAATGGCATGATGGCTATGAAGGGTGTTTGTGGCAAGTGTGGAACGAACGTTTTCCGTATTATGGGCAAAGCCAAGGGCAAGTAACTGTTGATTTTTTTATTCTCTTTTTTTGTTTCTGTATTTCACAAGTTTTAAATACTTTATTTGTGTGATTTTGTGTACCGGGTTTTATGGGAGGTGTAGAATGAAACACTGGTTAGCAAAGGGCGAGGAAGACGATTCGGATGAAGAGGATTTCGGCGACCCTTTTGAAGACTATGAGGGTTAGTTTTATATAGCATCTCTTTCTTTTTTTCTCTTTGTATGTGTATTTTGCAGTATATAGGTGACTGATGAGTAAGTTTCCTTGTCAGGATGGCGAGCCGTGTAATCGGTGTGGGGGCTGTTGTCATATTCGGGAGAATTTTCGCATGGACGTTCCTGATGAGCAGTCGATTAAGCAAAAGGTGTACGCGCGTACGCGGGTGCTCTATTTGTTTCCGTTAAATCGCTATACAATTTCGCTTTCGCATGAGGAAGCAAAGCGCCTTGCGCAGTTGGGAAAGGAGCGCAGTGTCAAGGTTTCTATTTTGCCTAAGAAAGTGATTTATGATGCGAAGAATGATAAGGTGTTCGTGTGGGATTGGTTTGTTGATCACGAAGTTTGTCCGTTCCTTAAAGGGGATAATGAATGTACCATATACGCGGATCGTCCAGAGATTTGTCGGATGTTTCCAAAGATTAAGAACGAGCAGCTTTTTGAGATTCAGCAGTTTGTTGCCGAGATCGAACCAAGTAATTTGCCGTATGATGAACTCGTGTGTCGTGCGCGAAATGCACTGGTGCGCGAGGGCATACTTTTAAGCGTTGACTGTTAATTTTTTAAACCCGTGCATATTCTTCGTGTATGATGTCAAAAGAGCTCGTGAGGCGTGTTGTTGATGAGGTGTTGCAAGAGGATGTGCTTCATGAGGAGGAGATGCGCGTGTCGTTGCAGCGAATAGTGAGAAGTTCTGGGCATTTGGAAGCGGGTGATGAACGGCGCGTTTCAGATTGGGTGTATGCGCTCGTGCGTCTGATTGCAAAGTGGAATGCATTGGTTGGAGAGGAACAGGCCGCATGGTGGTATGAGTACGCGCGATGCGTGCTGAAGAACGATTCGTGGATTTGTCCGCAGGGGGTTGAAATTGAGCGGGTGAAGAAGGCGTATCAAAAGTTGGATGCGCTCAAGCGGACTTGTTCGCTTTTTTTTATTCAAATGACTGCGTTGCAAAAAAAGGTTCCGTCGTGGAGCGAGTGTGCCGATCTTGTGAAGCAAATGCGGGTGGGAATTCCTGTGCTTATGTCGTTTATGCCTGCGGAGAAAGTGGCGCAGTTTGATCGCGCGCGTCTTCAGGAGGAGTTCGAGTCGGAACGCGTAAGGATGAGGCCGTTTGTGGATGCTGCGTTTTTTGAAAGGCATTATGGTTCGTTTGACGTGTGGTTTTCTGAGCGTAAGAACTAAGCGCGCGCAAAATCTGCGTGTAGCAGAAAGCAAAAATGCTTGCTCGTCGGGCTTTCCAAACATTTAAATAGTATACCTTTTACTATACTGACAAAAAGGTGATGAATGCGTCATGTTTCCGTAAGCGTGCTAGCGATCGTTGCGATTGTGGCAATTGCGACGCTGATGTTTTCGGTTGTGTTGTTTCCGGGTCCTTCTCCGTTTGCATTGGTGTATGTGGGTCAGCAGCAAAGTTCGGGGAATACGGTGATTGCGCGTCTTGATATTAACGAGTTTTTGGGCGATGAGGTTCCGACGTTAAATGAGTATCAATTGTCAGGTCTTAAGCGCGGGACCGTTCATGGCAAGCGCAGTGTGACGGATTATTCGCAGACGTTGAAGTTTAAGGAGCCGGGCTCGTTTAATGGCGGCAAGGTTGTTTTTGGTCGTAATGATGATACGGGCGCAGTGAGTGATTTTTTGCAGTTTGATGACGCGATTTTCAAGTTACAGCTCGAGTTTGGTTCGGGTTTGCAAAGTAAAGTAGAGGGTGGCAAGCTTCCTGAGATTGAGGATGAGGATATCACTATCATGGGCGATTCGTATGCGATTGTGGATACGAGTGTTGATACGAGTTCGCACTTTATTTCGATTCGCATGTTTGGCGGCTTTGGAAGTATTGAGCTGACGGATAATAATTATGCTGATGATGCGTTTACGCCAGGTGGTGCGCGAATCAACGGGAAGACGGTTGATGCGGACGTGAAGATTAAGGCAACGGATCTAGGTGGTGTTCTTTCGGTTTATTCGATTCAGTATATTTTGAACGCGAACGGCGTTATCGGTGGGAGAGTTCAGGTGCTTCCGCTGCATTGCACGCGTGAGTATATCAAGTACCCGCAAGGGATGATTTCGCCGAATTTTGACATGTGTTATAAGGGTGTGGGCGGTGCGCCGGCGCAAGCAGGCGGTGGTGGCACAACGGGCGGGAGTTATGCGGGTCAAGTGTGGGTGAAGCCGTCAGGTGATGAGGAGTATGCGATGATTGCCGTGAACACGCGTGGTCAGCTCTATAGGATTCCTGTTGCGCAGCTTCCGGGAAGTTATGGGAATCGGGGCAGGCCGTTCATTTTTGTCGAGGCAGCAGCTCCGGGAGCGCCAAATATTGCGATGGATGCGTATTTCCTGGTGAACAGTCGTGATGACATTAGTGGTGTTTCAAATGTGTTGCATTACAGCCGTTTTGAGAATGACGTCGCGTATTTCGATGATTTGGCTGGTGGTTCAAGGCAGGCGACGGTGAATAGTGGGACAATGGAAGGAGATTTGCTCGTTGGCGAGGGTACGTATCATTTCAAGGTGGGTGCAGGGAATGCTTTGGCGATGGATCAGAATAATGATGGCGCAATTAGTGGTGGGGAGGCGGTGTTTGTGATTGCGGGCGGGCAAAAGATCGATTTTGGTCCGGGGTTCATCGTGAAAGTGACGACGCCTTCACGTTTGTTTAACGAGCCGATGGGTGATGAGACGACTCAGTTCATGATTACGTTCGGAAGCGAGATTGATTTGCAGGTTCCAACGCCCCAGGGGTTCTTTACGCTCACCGGTGCAGGTGGGGGCGTGAAGCAGGGTCTTACGCGCTATGGTATTTTGTGGACGTGGACGCAGCGTGATGATAGTGATGATTTGAAGCTTGAAGTGCCCGGGGCGTACTCAGGTGGCGGCGGTGGTGTGCGGGGCGGCGGTTCTGCGCAAGTGTACATTTCTCTTGAGCGTTCGAAGTTGATGAAAAAGACGGATGTTCCGGCTCCAACGCCTAAGTGCGGAGATGGTATTATTATGAAGCCGGAGTATTGTGACCCGCCAGGGAGTTTGTGCGCAGGGGCAAATTTTGATCGCGGGGTGTGTTCGAAGGATTGTTTGAAGTGTGATATCGCGCCCAAGGCGACGTGTGGGAATGGTTTGCTTGAGAAGGGCGAGGAGTGTGAGGCGAATGCGGATTGTGCGGCAAATCAGGTCTGCAATGCGTGCAAGTGTGTTCCTGCTCCTGCGCCGGTGTGTGGTAACAAGTTGCTTGAGCCGGGCGAGCAGTGCGAGGCTGCGGCTGATTGCGCTGCGGGTTTTGCGTGTCAGGCGTGTGCGTGCGTGCTTCCTCCTCCTGTTATTCCGCTCTGTTCAAGTTCCGCGTCCTGTCGCGTGTATGGTGGGTGCGGTGCGACTGATTCGTTGATGAAAAATGGCGTGTCGCAAGGGTGTGTTGATCCAACGCAGGCAGCCGCTGCAGGGATTCAGTATTGTGGAAAGACCGTGATTGGTGTTGGCGCGCGTGATTGTAGTTATATGACAACTGACCCGAATGAGCGCAGGAGTTGTATTTGCCCTGCACAGCCTGAAGTGCAAGTTCCTTCTCCGGTTCCAACGCAAAAGACGTATTTGCGGCGTTTCCTTGATTGGCTCAAGAGGATTTGGAATTACACGCCTGCAGTTGGTGCTCCGCAAGCGCAAGTTCCTGCGCAAACGACTGTGGCGGGCGTGAATTGTGCGAATGCTGCGCCGTGTCGTTTGTATGGGGGAAGTTGCGGGCAGGGCTTTGAGCCATTGATGGCAGATGCGCAGTTCAAGAATTGTGTTGATGCAAATGTGGGCGCATCGCAGGGAATTCCGTATTGTGGTCACAGGAGTTATGCGCAAAACAGTCGCTCGTGCAGTTACATGAGTACGGATCCAAGCGAGAGATTGTCGTGCGTGTGTAATTAGGAAATTTTTTATACCTCCTTCTTGGTTCATGTGGTATGGTTGAAAAGAAAGTGTATTCGGGTAAGTATGTGACGTTGACGGAAGAGCCGCATGAGCGGGGTGTGTTTGAGCGTGCGTATTTGATGCCGTCTGTGCAGGTGATCGCGTTCACAGGTGAAGACAAGGTGCTCATGATTAAGGAGCGTAGGATCGTTGAGGGGCTCACGCGTTGGAAGTTCGTGTCTGGTTTTTGCGATAAGCCCGGATTAACTCCTGAACAAATCGCGCAGGAGGAATTGATGGAAGAGGCAGGGGTGGTTGCGGACAAGTTGGTCGCGTTTCATCATTTGACGCACAAGCACACGTTTATCATGCCAATCACGTATTTTCTTGCGTTTGGGCTCAGGCCAAAGAAAAAGGACAACCCTGATGGTCCGGTAATCGAGGAAGTAAAAGAAGTGTCTCTTGAGGAATTATACAAGCGTGTGTTGCAAGGAGAGTTTGACTTTCAGCATGAAGCAAGTGTTATTCTCAAGTTGTATCGGGATTGGAAGGCGCGAAAATTACCGAATGGCTTTTTGGGATGATAAGTCCGCCAAAGTAGCTTTGTACAAATACTGATTGCTGGTTGTGCTGGATGAACTCTGTTCCATTGAAGTTCGTGATGTCTCCAAGAACGTCAGTGCTATATTTCCAGCCAAGTTTTTCAAAGTGTGTGGGTCCTCGGAAGGGTTTTTCTTTGGCGACTTTGCTCAGGGCTTCTTTGAGAAAGGTGAATGTTGTTTGTGCGTATGTGTGGTTGCCGATATATCTTGCAACCATGCCGCCGTGGTAGGACATAGTCCAAATGGGCATTCCATCCAAGCGCACAACTTCTTGTCCGGGTGCTTGGAAGTATCCACTGTAGCTATCACGGTAGCCGAGGTTTCCTTCTTTGTATTCGAGCTCTTTGAATCCGAATCTTTCAGGCTCGACCTCTGTTCCTTCTCCTGCGTAGGTGGCAAGTTTTGCGCGCACTAAGAATTCTGCAAGGTCGTCAAGACTGATGGGGTGATTATGATTTGATGATTCCATACCCAATCAGTCTCCATCGTTGTCCTAAGTTTCGCGACATCGTGACGCGTGCGCCTTTTTCTGCGCAGACAGGTTTTCTGAGCGTGCATTTGACGAGGTTTTTGCCAAGTTCCTTGACTTGTCCGACGGTTGCTGCGGCGTTGACGTTGAGCATCAATAATTCTCCGAGTTTGATGGGGTCGACGACGAGTTTGTCTTTTGCACCGACGACTCGTTCCATGAGGTGTGTTTCGAGTTTGAATTCGTACCAAATTTCTGGGGCTTTGCCTGCGGAAACGACCATGCTTCCGACGAGTTTGTCGCTTTTGACGACGCTTGGGTCAAGGGTGGTCATGAGTGCAACGCTGCCTCCGGGGATGACTTCTTTAACGTCTGTTCCGCCGGTGATCATGGATGTTATTTTTGTGCGTAGGGGCTTCCAGACTTTTTGGTTTTTTTCTTGGACTTCGTAGCCGGGGACGATTTCGATTTCATTTCCGACGACAAATTTGCCTTGTTTAAGCGAGCCGCCAAGGACTCCGCCGACCATTTTTTCTGGCGAGCTTCCGGGTTTGTTGATGTCAAAGCTGCGCGCGACGAACATGACGGGGTTCGCATTCAAATTGCGGTTGGGTGTTTTGAATTGTTCTTGGATGGTTTGGATGAGGATGTCTAAGTTGATGGAGTGGACTGCGCTCATGGGGATGATGGGTGCGTTTTCGAATTTGGTTCCTTTGAGGAATGTTTTGATTTCGTCGTAGTTTTTTTGTGCTTGGTCTTCTTTGACGAGGTCGATTTTGTTTTGGATGACGATCAGGTTGTCGATGCCGATGATTTCAAGGGCTTGGAGGTGTTCTCTTGTTTGGGGTTGGGGGCAGGTTTCTGTTGCGGAGACAAGGAGGAGCGCTCCGTCCATGATGTTTGCGCCGCAGAGCATGGTTGCCATGAGGCTTTCGTGGCCGGGTGCGTCAACAAGTGAGATTTTGCGAAGGAAGGTTGCAGGGCTGTTGCATTTTTTGCAGGTGGGCGTAACGCCATAGGCGTCTGCTCCTTCGCATTTTGGGCAGTGGTAGAATGAGACGTCTGCATAGCCAAGGCGAATGGTGATTCCGCGTTTTATTTCTTCGCTGTGCGTGTCGGTCCATTTTCCTGAAAGTGTTTGGACGAGGGTTGTTTTGCCGTGGTCGACGTGTCCGATCATGCCGATGTTGATTTCGGGTTGGGTGAGTTGTTCGTGTTTTGGTTCTTTGTGGTTTTTCGCGTCTTCTTTGTGCGATTTTGCTTCTTTCTTCACAAGCGCATCTGTAGGAGTATCTCCCTCGGCTTTCTTCTTTCGAACCATCACGTCGGGAAGAACGCGAGGAGTTTATAAATGTTAGGGTGTGTTCTGAATCAAGAAAGAGAGCTTCTTCACGGCTTCTTTGAGCTTTTTTTCACTCGGTGCTTCGACGTTGAGTCGCACATATTTCTCAGTTTTGCTAATGCGCATGTTGAACCAGTGGTCGCTTGCATCAATAGAAAGTCCATCGATTCGTTGTATCTTAAATTTCTTGTACGCTTTTTCAACGCGTTTCATGGCGGCTTCTTTGTCGTTGACTTGGTAGTTGAGTTCTTCGCTGGTTGCATATTTTTCAAATGGTTTGATAAGTTGGCTCATTTTTTTGCCGGATTGCGATAATGCAGAGAGCATCATGAGTGCTGCGATGTCTCCGCTATCTGCGTACTTGAATTTTTTGAAGTAGAAGTGGCCGGTGATTTCTGCGGCGAGTATTCCGTTGTTTTTTTTCATCGTGCGGGGGATTTCGGTGTGTCCGATGGGGCTTGGGATTGGTTTGAATCCCATTTCTTTTGCTTTTTCTTTAACGATTTTGCTGCAGTTGACCGTGTAAACAAGGTGTTGCCCGCGTTTCAGCTCGTGTTCTGCAAAGAGAAGAAGCGCGTATTCGCATCGGACGCGGCGTCCTTGTTCGTCGATGAAGTAAACGCGGTCGCAGTCGCCATCGTACGCGATGCCAAGGTCGTATTTTCCTTTGATGACTGCTCGCTGTAAGTCGCGGGTGTTTTCAGGGATTGCTGGATTTGGTGTGTGATTGGGGAATGTTCCGTCCATTTCGCCGTAGAGCAGATCGTATTTGATAGGGAGTCCTTTCAAGAGGGAAGGGAGGACGTATCCTGCCATGCCGTTTCCGCAGTCGATGAGGACGCGCAGCGCTTTGTATTTGCCATTGACCAGTTTGCGCACGTATTTCACATAGTCGGGGAGAATGTTGCCGGGTTTGACCGTGCCCGTTCCTTTGGGGTCAGGGAAGTGGCAGGAGTTCATGAGTGTTTCAATGCGTTCAAGGCCGTTGTGTGAGCCGATGGGTTCGACTCCTTTTTTGGTGATTTTGATGCCGTTGTATTGTTTTGGGTTGTGGCTTGCCGTGACCATGAGGGTGGAGTATTTTTGGGAGAGCCAGTACGTCATGGGGGTTGTGCAATAGTCGATGTCAATCACGTTGCATCCTTGGTCGGTGATGCCGTAGACAAGGGATTTTTTGAGGGCAAGGGAGCTCGTGCGGTCGTCTCGTCCGACGATGACCTGTTTTGCTTTGAGAAAAAGGACTGCGGCTCTGCCTGCGTTGTATGCGAGTTTTTCGTTTACTTCGAGAGGGTATGTTCCTCTGATGTCGTAGGCGAATTTACCCATGATTGTGGTCTCGTTCGCCAAAGTGCACGCAGGTGCCGTCCATGATTCCGCTAACCGGTGTTCCGGGTGGTGTTTTGGTCCAAGGTCCAAGAAGTACGGGTTTTTTCTTGATGTGCGTGATTAAGAGCATTCCTTGGCTTTCTTCGCCTCCGACCATTTCGGGTTCGATGTTGCAAAGGACGAGGACTTGTTTGCCGATGAGTTCTGCAAGGGTGTATCCGTCTGCGAGCGCGGCAACAACTTGGACATCTTCATCTGCTGCAGAGGTATCGATCAGTAAGATGTAATCTTTTTTGATCGTGGGGTGGGGTTTGACGCGTGCGATGGTTCCGATGCGCAGTTGGAGTTTTTCAAAGTCTGCGTGTTTGATTTTTTTGAAGTCGCCGATGTCTGCTTTTGGTTTGGCCATACTGATCACCTTTTTCTGGAATGTTTCTTCGTGCAGAAGTATAAAAACGTTATGCTCGGGTTAGTTTTATATACGTGGCGTGTTCATGTGTTTTTATGGAAAAAGGAGAGAAGAAGAAATTCTTGTTTGTTTCTGAGGAAGCGCTTGTGGGCGATCTTGCGTGGCAGGTGAAGCAAGAGGGTCATGAAGTTGAGTATTTCATTGGCGAGAAGGCGCAAAGGGATGTGTGTGATGGTTTTGTTCAGAAGTGTGATGATTGGAAGGCGTTGAAGGATTGGGCTGATGTGATAGTTTTTGATGATGTTTTTTTCGGTGACTATGCGGATAAGTTGCGAAAGGAGGGAAAGGCGGTTGTTGGTGGTTCGGTGTATACCGATCGGTTGGAAGAGGATAGGGAGTTTGGTCAGAGCGAACTGAGGAAGGTGGGAGTGAATGTTCTTCCGCATTGGGATTTTACTGATTTTGATCCTGCGATTGATTTTGTGAAGAAGAATCCGGGTCGTTATGTGCTTAAGCCAACGTCAAAGACGGGCGAGAAAGAATTACTTTATGTGGGTCAGGAGGAGGATGGTAAGGATGTTTTGCAGGTGCTTGAACTCTACAAGAAGGCGTGGGCAAAGAAGATTACGCAGTTTCAATTGC
>Ga0334722_10006042_pt1 | contig 12078 bp, 9 predicted proteins | sample C3_bottom_MG_FD_207210 | JGI IMG/M metagenome (GOLD analysis project Ga0334722, IMG submission 207210) | Sediment microbial communities from Yellowstone Lake, YNP, Wyoming, USA - C3_bottom | ecosystem: Environmental > Aquatic > Freshwater > Lake > Sediment | place: USA: Wyoming | collected...
GGTGTCGATGCCCTCCATGCGGGTCGGCACCCTGACCCCGGAGATCATGGAGCAGATTCGCCGGGTGCGCAAGACCGGCTTTACCCTGGCGCCCGAGGCCGGCACCGACCGGTTGCGCCGGGTGATTAACAAGGGCATTACCGAGGAGGATTTGCTCTCCGCCAGTAAGTCCGCCTTTGAGCTGGGGTGGAAGCTCCTGAAATTTTACTTTATGTTCGGTCTACCCACCGAAACCGACGAGGATCTGGCCGCCATTCCAGCCCTGGTGGGGCGGGCCTTTGCCGCCGTCTCCGGGATGCCGGGGCGGAAGATCAACGTCAGCGTCGCCACTTTTGTGCCCAAGCCGCACACCCCTTTCCAGCGGGCGCGGCAGCTGGGGATCGACGAGGGTTTCGCTCTGGTTGATTATCTGAAGCGGACTTTGCGGGGTAAACATTTCCAGCTCAAGTGGCATGATCCGCGCCAGAGTTATCTGGAGGGGGCCATGTCGCGGGGTGATCGGCGACTCTCCCAGGTTATCGAGAAGGCCTGGCAGCTGGGCGCCCGTCTAGATGCCTGGAGCGATTATTTTCGCCTGGAGACCTGGCGGGCGGCGGCGACTGATTGCGGTATTGATCTGGACGATTATCTGCGGGAGCGGGGACGACAGGAGATATTGCCCTGGGAGCATCTGGACTGCGGGGTAGATGCCGAATTTATCGAGGCCGAGGCCGAGCGGGCTCTGGCAGAGATTTACACCCCGGACTGCCGCTATCACGGTTGTCAAAAGTGCGGCCTCTGCGACTTCAAGACTGTGCGGCCGCGGGTCTGTCCCCGGGATGAGTCGGTGGTTCCAGCGACCAGCGAGAGTGCTGCCGAGGCATTGCCTGGAGATCATGGGCAGTCGCCCCGGTATCACTATCGGTTGACCTATAGCCGCACTGGCGCCACCCGTTTTCTCGGCCACTTGGAGGTGTTGCAGGTCTTCTTTCGGGTCTTGCGCCGGGTTGAGCTGCCGGTCTGCTACTCGCAGGGCTTTAATCCCACCCCGAAGGTGACCTTCAGTCCGGCCCTGCCCTTGGGGACCGAGAGTCTGGCCGAGTATCTGATCGTTGAAGTAACCTCGCCCTTGGCCGACCCGGAAGAGATCAGGGCGGAATTTAATCGCCAGCTCCCGGCCGGGTTTGTCGTGCAGGGGATAGCGCTGGACACCGGTCGGGTTGAGCTGCGGCTGCTGACTAGTTATCTGGTTGAGGTTCCGGTGCCGGTGGCTCCCGAGACCCTGGCCGCCTTCCTGGCGGCTGAGAACTACGAAGTCAGGGTGATGCGCAAGGGCCGGGAGCGTTTAGTGGCGGCCCGGGAGTTGGTGCGGGAGCTGCGGCTTGACGCCTCTGGCAAGCTGGAGTTGCAGTTGGTCAGCGCTCCCAGCCAAGCGGTGTTGAAGCCGACCGAGTTGGTCCGGGCGATATTGGGTTTGAGCGAGGCCCAGGCCATCGCCTTGAGGGTTACCAAGATGTGGTGGCGAGAAGAAGTCGATGCTCAGGAATAATTTGGCGTTGGCAAATTTATGCGGGTTTAAGTTCTCTTTCAGCCAGGATGATGGCGGAATTGGGGCGGTCGAACCGTTGAAAAATAGAGGTATATGAAGCATGGCTACCGATTTGATCGTCAACGCCACCTCCTTCGAGATTCGTATCGCCCTGGTCGAATATGGCAACCTGGTGGAATTTTACCTGGAGCGTCCGGCGGAAAAGGGTTTGATCAGTAATATCTACAAGGGGATCGTCAAGCGGGTTCTGCCCGGCATGCAGGCGGCCTTTGTTGACATTGGCTTGGAACGCACCGGATTTCTCTATGTCGACGATGTCAACGTCCATCGCAATGGCAGCAATGGCAGCAATGGCAGCAACGGCAATAACGGTGAGAGCCGTGAACTGGTGGCCTGTGACCATGATGAAGAGGTGGGCACCTGCTGCGGCGCGACCATCACCGAGACCCTGCCGGTCCGTGCCAACGGGGTGCACATAGAAGACCTGCTCACCGAGGGGCAGGAGATTATGGTGCAGATCTGCAAGGATCCCATCGGCACCAAGGGGGCCAGGCTCACCTGCAACATCACCTTGCCCTGTCGGAATGTGGTGTTCATGCCCATGACCGACCACATCGGCATTTCCCGCAAGATTGAGGATGAAGAGACCCGGCAGTTGCTGAAGGAGATCATCGAGGATCTGCGTCCGGCCGGGACCGGCTTTATTGTCCGGACCGTGGGCGAGAGCGCCTCCCACAGCGATCTTGAGGCTGATATGGAGTTTTTGCTCCATCTCTGGGATGAGATCCGCGAACAGGCTTCCAAGGTTTCGGCGCCCAGCTTGGTGCATGCTGATCTCGATATCACCCTGCGCACGGTGCGGGATATCTTCTCTCCTGAAGTTGATCGGCTGATCGTTGACAATCGTGAGGTGTACGAGCGCATCCTTAAATTTGTCGAGACCTTTGCTCCTCATCTCCTCAATCGTGTCCAGCTCTACGAGGATAAGGCGCCAATTTTTGATGTTTACGGCATTGAGGTGGACATCAATCGGGCCCTGGATAAAAAGATCTGGCTGCGTTGTGGCGGCTATATCATCATTGAAGCCACCGAGGCCTTGACCGTGGTTGATGTTAACACCGGCCGTTACGTGGGCAAGAATGATCTGGAAGAGACCATCTTTAAGACCAACATGGAGGCGGTCAAGGAAACCGCCTATCAGCTGCGTCTGCGCAATATCGGCGGAATTATCATTGTTGATTTTATCGATATGGAGGTGGAAAGCCATCGCGATGAGCTGGTCCGGGCCTTAAAGGAGGCGGTCAAGAAAGACAAAAGCCGGGTAAATATCCTCAAGGTTTCCGAGTTCGGGCTGGTGCAGATGACCAGAAAACGCAGTTCGGAATCATTGGTTAACGCCCTCTGCGAGCCTTGTTTTTATTGCCATGGCGACGGGATTCTCAAGTCGCGGGGCACCATCTGTTACGAGATTCTGCGGCGGATTCTCACCACGTCCTGGCGGATGGGGGGAGGTAATGTGACTGTCCGGGTTAATCCTCAGGTGGCGGCGATCATGTCGCGGGAGGAATCGGCCACTGTTCATGATATAGAGGAGCAGACCGGCAAGCGCATCACGGTGGTGCCGGACAAGGAATTGCACCTGGAAAAGTATGAGATTGTCTGGGATCAAAAATAGCAGAAATTTGCTCCGGCAAGCTGGGCTTTTCGCTGCCCACCAGCAGGGTTGGTATTTTTGGAGGCCAATTGTTGGCGGCGGAGAATCTTGCGGAGGGATTGTTTTCGGTTGACAATTTGGTTCTTTCTGTTATTTATCTCTGTTTCAAAAGCGGGGCCGTGCGCCCGCCATTTTCGTTCATAGGGCAAGACTGTCCAGCCTGTGGGTCGGACTTTTTGCGGTGAGAATTTTTTTCTGAGTTTGGAGGAACTATGTACGCTATCGTTCGTACCGGCGGCAAACAGTATCAGGTCGCCCAGGGTGAGCAACTGCGGGTTGAGAAACTTGCCGGCAGTGTCGGTGACACCATTGAATTGCCTGAGGTGCTTTTTGTCGCCGATGGTGAGCAGGTAAAGATTGGTCAGCCCAATGTTGAAGGTGCTCGGGTTACCGCCACCATCATGGCCCATGGTAAGGCCAAGAAGGTGTTGGTTTTCAAGAAGAAGAAGACCCAGGGTTACCAGAAAATGCATGGCCATCGGCAGGAGTACACGTCCCTGCGGATTGACGGGATCAGCGCCTAATAGTTGGCTCCGGCTACTAAATAACCAGTATATATCCGAGTTCATGAGGTGTAGTTATGGCCCATAAAAAGGCAGGCGGTAGTTCGAGGAACGGTCGGGACAGCGCGGGACAAAGGCGCGGCGTAAAGCGTTTTGGCGGTCAAGTAGTTCGGGCTGGCAACATCCTGGTTCGCCAGGTTGGCACCAAGATTCATCCCGGCACCAATGTTGGCCTTGGTCGTGATTACACCCTGTTCGCCAAGGTTGATGGAGTGGTCAAATTTGAAGATTTCGGTAAGGATCGTAAGCGGGTAAGTGTTTATCCGGCCGAGGTTGTCGTTGTAGCTGCATAGATCTATCTTCGGCCCGACGCCGGTCTGATTTGCAGTTGAAATATGTTTTCCCTTCGAGGGGTTGCCATCCGGTTTGGGCGGTGGCCCCTCTCTCTTTTTTTACATACCAGCAATCTTCCCGGGCGCGCCAATGGCATTTGTCGATGAAGCCAAGTTTTACGTTAAGGCTGGTGACGGCGGTAATGGTTGCGTAAGTTTCCGTCGCGAAAAGTACATTCCCAAGGGCGGGCCCAACGGTGGCGATGGTGGCCGCGGCGGCTCAGTCTTCCTGGAGGCATCCTCTCGTCTTACCTCCCTGTTGGATTTCAAGTCTCGCTCGCACTTCAAAGCCGATAGCGGTACCAATGGTCAAGGCAGCAACAAAAACGGCCACAAGGGTGAGGATCGGGTAATTTACGTGCCGGTCGGTTCAATCATCAAGGACGAAGAGACTCTGGTTCCCCTTGCCGATTTGTCCAAGCATGGCGAGCGTTTCCTGGCCGCTGAGGGTGGGCGGGGCGGTAATGGTAACGTGCACTTCGCCACCGCCTATAATCGGGTGCCAAGGCAGGCCGGTAAGGGTGAGATCGGCGTGGAGCGCTGGTTGCGCATCGAGTTGAAACTCATGGCCGATGTCGGCTTGGTTGGTCTTCCCAATGCGGGCAAGTCGACTTTGCTCTCCAAGCTCTCCGCCGCCAATCCTAAAGTTGCATCCTATCCCTTTACCACCATCGAACCGCAGTTGGGCGTGCTTAATTTTCCGGATCGCAACCCCTGTGTCATCGCCGATATTCCCGGCTTGATCGAAGGGGCGCACGCCGGGGCCGGCTTGGGGCACAAGTTTCTGCGCCACGTCGAGCGCACTCTCATCATTGTCCATGTGGTCGATGGCTCCGGCGAGGACGGTATCGATCCACTGGCCGCCTTTCATACCCTGGAAGAGGAACTGCGCCTCTATAGTGCCGAGTTATCTGACCGCTATCATCTGGTGCTGATCAACAAGATCGACCTGCTCACGCCGGCGGCCTTAAAAAAGCTGGTCAAGGCTCTGAAGAGCTTGAGTGGCCGGGAGATCATGACCGTCTCTGGCCTGACTGGTAAGGGGTTGCCAGAATTGGTGGTGCGCCTGGGTGAATTACTGGATGTGACGCCGAGATGAGCGGGCAACTTTCTCTGGCAGAAGGTATCGCTCTGCGCAAGGGCTATCTGGATAAGGCCAGACGGGTGGTAGTTAAGGTTGGCAGCGCCGTGTTGACCGGCAGTTCCGGCCTGGATCGTCCCACCATGGAAAACCTGGCCCGACAACTGGCCGCGCTCAGGCATGGCGGCAGGGAGGTTATCCTGGTCAGTTCCGGGGCCGTGGCGGCGGGACGGCGTAAGCTGGGGGTGACCAGAAAAACTTTGGCCCTTCGTGAGAAGCAGGCCGTGGCCGCAGCCGGACAGAGCCATCTGATGCGCTGCTATGAAGACATCTTTGCCGGTTTCGACCAGAACGTCGCCCAGCTGCTGCTGACCCGTGACGACCTTTCCCAGCGGGGCCGGTATCTCAACGTCCGCAATACCTTGCTGACCCTCCTGGAGTGGGGGTTGATCCCGATCATCAACGAAAATGACACGGTCTCGGTGGAGGAGTTGCGCTTCGGCGATAATGACACCCTGGGGGCCATGATCACCAATCTGATCGAGGCCGATCTTTTCGTAGTCCTTTCCGATGTGGACGGACTTTACACTGCTAACCCGCTCAGCGACCCTGGCGCCAGCAAAATTGCGACCGTCACCAAGGTAAGCGCCGAGATTGAGGCCATGGCTGGCAAGGTTGGCAGTTCCCTGGGCACCGGGGGGATGCTCAGTAAAATCCACGCCGCCAAGACCGTGGCGGCCCGGGGCGGATGTTCCTTCATTGGCCCAGGGCGACAGGGGAATGTCTTGGAAGAACTGTTTGCCGGTGAACCGGTGGGAACTTTTTTCTTACCGGCGGCTGCCAAGCTCCAAAGTCGCAAACACTGGATTGCCTTCACCCTCAAACCCCAGGGCGAACTGGTGCTGGACGAAGGGGCCTGTCTGGCCTTGAGCCGTGGCGGCAAGAGCCTGCTGCCTTCGGGAATTATCGAGGTACGCGGCCGCTTTGGGCTTGGCGCACCGGTGCAATGTCTTAACCGGGAAGGTAAAGCCGTGGCGGTGGGGCTGGTTAATTATCGCGCCGCCGAGGTTGAACTCATCAAGGGGGCGCATAGCAACCGCATCGAGGAAATCCTGGGTTTCAACGACAGCGACGAGGTTATCCATCGCGATAATCTGGTTCTTTTATAGACTGAAGGCTGAAGACCGAAGGCTGAAGGTTAGAGGACAAACTGAACTATCGCTTTATTTTTCGGCCCGGTCTATTTTTCTTCAGCCTTCAGCCTTCAGCCTTCAGCCTTTTTCCCTTCCATCTTGAGTTTCCTCCGCAAGTGCTTTATCTTTACCCCTCTCTTTGCCGCCTTGGGCGGACCCACGGAATTACTTCAGCGAGGCAGGTAGTAATGACAATCAGGGAACAGATCACCGAGATGGCGGCCAACGCCAAGCGCGCCGCCCGGCAGATGGCGGCGTTGCCCACTTCCGTCAAGGACCGGGTCCTGGGGCATATGGCGGAGTTGTTGCTGGCCGAGAAGGACTTTATCCAGCAGGAAAATCGTAAGGATTTGGAGGCTGGCCGAACCAAGGGACTTTCGCCTGCCATGCTCGATCGCCTGGAGCTTTCCGATAAGGTGATTGCTGCCATGGTTACAGGGCTGCGTGAAGTAATTGCGTTACCAGATCCGGTGGGTGAGGTTTCTGAGATGGTCCAGCGGCCCAGCGGTATCACGGTTGGGCGGATGCGGATCCCCCTGGGCGTGGTGGCCATGATCTACGAGTCGCGGCCCAACGTGACGGTGGATGCCGCTGCCCTATGTTTCAAGGCTGGTAACGCCGTATTCTTGCGGGGTGGCTCCGAGGCCCTCCATTCCAATCTCGCCCTGGCCTTGGTGCTGCAGAAGGCCCTGCTGCGCGAGGGAGTCACTGGTGGTGCCGTCCAAGTGGTGCCGATGGCTGATCGTGAGGCGGTTAATGTCATGCTTGAACTGGAGCAGTACCTGGATTTGATCATTCCCCGGGGCGGCGAAAGCCTGATCCGCTTTGTTGCCAAGAATTCGCGGGTGCCGGTGCTGAAGCATTATAAGGGGGTCTGTCATTGCTTTGTCGATGCTGATGCTAATCAACAAATGGCTGTGAATATTGTCATTAATGGTAAGACCCAGCGGCCCGGGGTGTGTAATGCCCTGGAGGCGTTGCTGGTGCACCGGTCGGTGGCCGCCACCTTCCTGCCGCTGGTGGGGAAGGCCTTGTCAGCCGCCGGGGTGGAGATTCGTGGCTGTCCCGAAACTTGTCGGATTTTGCCGATGGCAGTGGCGGCCCAGGCCACTGATTGGGGCTACGAGTTTCTCGATTTGATCCTGGCGGTGCGGGTGGTTGACGACCTGGATGCGGCCATGGACCATATTGTTGCCCACGGTTCGCAACATACCGAGGTCATCGTCACCGAAAATTATAGCCATGCCCAACGTTTCTTGCGCGAGGTGGACGCCTCGGCGGTGATGATTAATGCCTCGACCAGGTTTTCCGATGGCGGCCAGTTCGGGCTGGGGGCGGAGATCGGAATCAGCACCAGTAAGTTGCACGCCTATGGCCCCATGGGCTTAAAGGAACTGACGGCCCGGAAGTTCATCGTCTACGGCCAGGGTCAGGTTCGGAGTTGAGAATTTTATGCTCTACACGTCTGCCAATGACCCTTCGACAGTCTCAGGGTGAACGGAATCACTCTTTGACAGTTAATACCGACCATCCTGAGCTTGTCGAAGGAAGGACCAAGCTGCCGCCGTTTCAGAGGTGCTGTTTTGCGCCAGAAGATCAGATTGGTGAAATTTTGCCTTATGCCCCCCTGGATTGGCTGAAGATCAGGGGTAATCAGCATAGTTACGGAATGTCTCGATGAGCAACGGCGTCACCGAGAAAAGGATCGGGGTGCTGGGGGGCACCTTCGATCCGGTGCACCTTGGCCACTTGGCTGTGGCCCGTTTTGTTCTGGAACAGCAAAAATTAGATGAATTTCTCTTTATCCCGGCCGCCCGTCCGCCCCATAAATCACACACTCGCTTGGCTGCTTTCCCTGATCGCTTGGCAATGCTCCGGTTGGCCATTTCGACATCGCCGATGTTTAAGGTTTCTGACCTCGAAGCTGCCCGACAAGGTCCGTCTTACTCAGTAGATACCCTGGAGGAGTTGAGCCGCCATTATGGCCACGCTGCGCGGCTTTTTTTCGTGATTGGGCTGGATGCCTTCCTGGAGGTGGATTCCTGGAAGGATTTTGTCCGACTGCCGAGGCTGGCCGACCTGGTGGTGATCAAACGCGCCGCCTATCCGCTCGACCCGATGGGAGCGGTGGTGGCCAAGCTGGGCGACTACCACTACGATGCGGCTGCTTCATGTTGGAGCGCCCCCGGCCTGCCGGGGCGTATATTTTTGCTCTCCATGCCGCCGGTTGAGATCTCTTCAACCATGATCAGGCGGGCTACCGCTGCCGGGGAATCCCTGGAACCTTTGGTGGTGCCGACTGTCGCTGCCTACATTGCTGAGCATGGCCTTTACCATCAATGATACTGTGGGTAACCGGAAGGTTGAAGAGTTGTGAATGGGGTTTCGGCCTTCTTCAAGTATCGCTTCGCTGCGAGGTTACAACTCCTTATGGAGTGCGGTCTGCCTCTCGGTGAATTCGTCTCTATCCTGGTAAGGCATCAGGACTGTGATGGTTTCGCTGCCGAGATTGTTGATGACCTCTTGGGTGATGTGTTCCTCGCGAACATCGGTAAGCTTGAACTTTTTGCCCGGTTCCTGGATAAAGATACTGAACCGATATTTGCCGGGATTGAGCGAATCGCCCCTTCGCTTTGGCTCCATGTAGAATAGAATCTCTCTGTGAACGTACTGCTTCGGTGGCAGGTATATACCTGTGAACATTTCCTTGAGCGAAAGTAAATCAGGGTTCTTGGCTTGTTTTGCCTTCACCATTTCCATGCTGTCGAAAAACATAGCAGGAAAGAACATCGCCACGAATTCGTTTGAGTCGGAACGCTCCATCTTAATGGAGATATCGTTTATCATACCGCCTTTAGACCCTGAATTGTAGAGAGTTACAGGAAGCGCCAACTTCAAGTCAATGCGCTTTGGTTCCAGGGATTTCGATATAAGGAATAGCCCTCCAAATGTTGGATTTGGCGAGAATGGGATGAAATTGGAGAAGATGAAGTTTAATATCGATATTCCGAATGCCAGATAGGCGACAATCCAGCCTAGAGATTTCATTCTTCCAGGAAAGGAGCTATTCACGTCGACTTTGGTCGGCATCTTCTCTCTCTCTAATTTTTTGCCAACAAGTCATTGAGCGGTTCAGGCGCGCGTGAGTCGCCAAACTACCTCGACGGAGCATTGAGACAGCGAGCAGGTGAAAATTGGCGGCATAACTGCCTAAAGACCTACAGAAAACTGGCCATGACCACTGTGACGTTGTCGCGGCCGCCCCTTTCGTTGGCGGCGGCGATCAGCTGTTGGCAGGCCAAAGCCAGATTGCCGTTCGGTCGGATGATCTTGAGGATTTCCTGGTCCGAGAGCATGGTGTTGAGTCCGTCCGAACAGAGTAAGAGCTTGTCGCCCGGCTCAATGCCCAGCTCGATGATGTCAGGGGTGACCCGTTCCCGGTAGCCCAGCGCCCTGGTGATCATGTTGCGGATTGACGAATTTTGCGCTTCTTCTCGGCTGATCAATCCATCCCGGATCTGTTCTTCCACCAGGGAATGGTCGATGGTCAGCTGCCTGATCTGGCCATGGCGCACCAGATATACCCGGCTGTCACCCACATGGGCGATGGTCAGCCGGGAGTTGTCGGTGTTGATCCAGGCGGCGACCACCGTGGTGCCCATGCCCTGCCATTCCTCGCGGTTGGCGGCGGCGTCCGAAACTACCTGATTGGCCAAAATTATTGCCGAACACAACCGGTTCCCGGCCCGGGAGTATCTGCTGTTGTAGCCGGTGAGATATGGCTCGTCGCTGTTGGCGGTGCGGCCGGTATAGTCAAGAATCAGTTCAATGGCCATGCGGCTGGCCACCTCACCGGCCGCGTGCCCACCCATCCCGTCGGCAACGATAAGCAACCCTAGCTCCTGGTCGATGCCGAAGTTGTCTTCGTTGTTTTTGCGCTTCCTGCCGATATCGGACAGGCCGTGGGCTTTATAGTTCACCGACTAACTCCCTGAGGTGTCGAGGCTTGGTGGATATGTATGGCAGGGGCATGTGGCCATCAGTGGACCTTTTCAAGGCACTGCTGGGCAGAGATAACGACCTCGCCGGCGTTGGTGAAACGCAGGGAGCGACTCTTGGCCATCATTTTGCCGACCAGTTCCGCGCAACAGTCGGGCACGTCTGGTCTTGCCTCCTTGATCGGTCTGAACTTAGCGCTGGCGATATTGTGCATCAGGTTACCGATATTATTGCTCTTGAAGGGCTTGTCGCCGGTCAGTAGCTCGTAGAAAACCGCCCCCAGAGAGAAGATGTCGGAGCGGCCGTCCAGTTGTTTGCCCAGGACCTGTTCCGGCGACATGTAGTTGGGGGTGCCCAGGATGACTCCGGTTTGGGTGGAGTCGCCACCAGTCAGCCGGGCGATGCCGAAATCGGTAACCTTGACGTGGCCCTTCTCGGTAAGCATGATGTTGGCCGGCTTGATGTCGCGGTGGATTACTTTGTGTTTGTGGGCGTAATCCAGGGCGAAGGCCACCCGGATGATGATATTGAGGACGACCTTGGCGGGCAGGAGATTCTCCTTGCGGCAGTGGCCGCTGAGATCGTGGCCGTCCAGGTATTCCATGGCCATGTAGGTTACGTCATAATCCTCGCCGACGTCGAAAATGGTCACGATATTGGGGTGGCTGAGGCGACCGGCGGCCTCGGCCTCCTTGAAGAAGCGTTCTTTAATCTCCTTGAGCTGTTCGCTGTCCACCTCATCATAGCGCAGGGTCTTGATGGCCACCTTGCGGTTGATCTTGGGATCGCGGCCCAGATAGACCGTACCGATGGCGCCTTTGCCGATTTCCTTGATCACCTCATAGCGCCCAAGGGTGGGTAGGGTCTTGGTGTCGTCGCCGATGAGCAGGGTGTTTTCGCTTTTACCGTCCAGAGTAATGTTGCCAGCGCTCTTGCTCTCGGCGCGGCGGAGTCGCCAGCGGCGGTCGTTGGCGTCTTTGAAGGCCCCCTCGGCGAGCAGATATTCGTAAACCGATACCGCTTTGATGGGCATGCGTTTGCGCTCAAAATCAAGGCCCAGGTTGTAAAGGGCTTCCTTGACCGATTCTTCTTCCAGCGAACACTTGCGGAAGCTGTCGAAGGCCATGTCCAGCATCCCCTGGCCTTGGAAAGAAAGCCCCAGCATCTTGTTCATCTCGGTTTGCTCGTCTTTCTTCTTGCGGGGTGCAGCCAGCATGCGGTTGACCTGTTGCAGGGAAAAACCTATGGCCACGGTCAAGGTTTGCGGCAGCACGTACAGCCAGAGGCCATTATTCATGAAGACCAATATGGCCAGGCCGTACCAGGTAAGGAGAAAGCTCACCAGGATCAGCAACCCGAGGCGGGCGCTGAGTTTGCTGGAGAGGTAGAAGAGCAGGGCGCCGAAGTAAAGAAGGGCGGCAATTTCCAAAAACCAGACCCAGCCCGGTCTTTGCAGATAGCTGCTGTTGATGATGTTTTCCAGGCAGTTGGCGCTGACTTCCACCGGGGTCATGTCATGGTTTATTGGGGTCCGGAAATTGCGGGTCAGGTCGGGGTCCGTTACCCCGATCAGCACCAGCTTGCCCTCAAGGGCATCGCTGCTAACCCTATCTTTGGTGACATCAACGAAGGAGTAGCGAGAGATCACCGTGGGGTTGGCGTCGAAGT
>Ga0334722_10006043_pt1 | contig 12078 bp, 9 predicted proteins | sample C3_bottom_MG_FD_207210 | JGI IMG/M metagenome (GOLD analysis project Ga0334722, IMG submission 207210) | Sediment microbial communities from Yellowstone Lake, YNP, Wyoming, USA - C3_bottom | ecosystem: Environmental > Aquatic > Freshwater > Lake > Sediment | place: USA: Wyoming | collected...
ACTGCTAGAGACGGCAGGCTGGCGTATCACCAATAAAGCACAGGTTTCTACTGAAGAAGCCTCAGCGGATGGCAGAGCTGACTATCTGCTCAAGGACACCCGTTCACGTCCTTTGGCGGTTCTTGAGGCAAAACGATTTTCAGTCGATCCGTACACGGCGAAAGAACAAGCGAAAGCCTACGCCGTCGCTCTAGGCGCTCCATTTGTGATCTTAAGTAACAGCGAGGAGCATTATTTTTGGGATTACGCAGATGGTGACGCGCGGCCTGTAATGGGATTTCCCAGTCAGGCAGACCTGGAGCGTCGCGCGAATGTAAAACTTCACCGCAGAGGCGGAATCAATCAAACACTGGAGCTTCTGCCTTACCCTAACCACTTCACCTTCAAGGGGGAAGAGGTTGAGGTCCGTCCTTATCAACGAAAATGCCTTCAGATGGCGGATACCGCATTGATCGCGGGGCGTCGCCGAATGCTGTTTGAAATGGCCACGGGAACCGGGAAAACATTGACTATCGCCATGCTCATGAAACGATGGCTTCAATCCGCTATCGTTTCACGCGTTCTTTTTCTTGTTGATCGCATCGAGTTAGCCAAGCAAGCAAAAGAAACTTTTGATGAATACCTCCGCGATTGGCCCGCTGTTATTCTTTATGGCGGCAAGCGAAGTCTTGAAGGACAGATTGTTGTGGGCACGCTCGATACTATAGCAACTCAGATCGGCGGAAATGGCTTCGGCCATGCCTATTTCGATTTGGTGGTGACTGATGAATGCCATAGATCCATCTACAATACACATCGTGCCACATTGGGTCATTTCGACGCTATCCATATTGGATTGACCGCGACGCCGAATCCAGGAGAATTGCAAGTAATCAGCGAACATGAGCGACGATTGGTCCGAAATACTTACATCTTTTTTGACTGCTGGGATGCCGCTAAAAAGGAAGGCCGGCCAACCTTTGAATACGCCATCCAGCGCGGGATTAACGAAGGCTACCTGTCGAGATACCGTATCTATCACGCAGAAAGCGTTCTGACTTATGACGGTGCTGAGTGGGAAGGTGAAGAGATCAAGCCAGGCGCCTGGGGTCGAGAGGTTGAGTCTGAAGACCGTTTAAAAACGATCATACAGGAATACTACTCGGCTGATTCCGAACGCGCCAAGGAACGCCCGAGAAAAACCATAGTGTTCTCGGTTTCTGAAAAGCAGGCCTCTGTCCTTGAGCGCCTGTTTAACCGACTATTAACGGATGAGGATTGCTTGAGGATCGCGCAGCAGGTAAATCGTTCTCCCTCGCAGGTGCGCCAAAATTTTGCCAAGAAGATAACCTGTTATACGAATAACGGCAACCCGAAGCCGGTGATCGACGAATTCAAATACGATCCGCTGCCCATTATCGCGGTTTCGGTGGATATGCTGGATACCGGCTATGACCAGAAGAACATTGAAAACCTCATCATGATGCGTCCGACGAAATCATCAATTAAATACGCACAGATGCGCGGTCGTGGCAGCCGGCTTTGCCCAAAAATCAACAAGACCGAATTCATCATCTACGACTTCGTAGGCAATTCAAAACGCTTCAATGATCCTGGCGAGGCCTATCAGAAGCCCAAGCTTGTCGGCATGGCGCCAGAATCCGCGACAGCGGAAACCTCCGATATCGGAGAGGCTGACATAACGGAGAAAAAACCGGAAGCCGCTTACCCAAAGGGTGGTTCAAGGGAGTTTTTGCTTTTAAGCGAGGGTTCTCTAGAAGACGAAATTCGGGCACGAGAAATTATTCTAGTTGGCCCGGAAGGTCTGGCCATGGATCGCAAGACCTACCGCGAAGAATGGGAAAAGAAAATCGTCGAATTCAAGCGCTCAGACCCCGCCGTCGAAAAGATATTCCGTGGTGAAGAGCTCACCGATGAGGAATGGCAAGAGCTCGCGCGTCGATTGAATTCACCGAAACACTACTTCAGCGAAGACACCCTGCGTCGGGCGTTTGAGCAGCCGACTGGTTCGCTTACGGACTTTATCCGGGTGGCTCTGGGGCTGGATCGGTTTCTTTCGCGTGAGGAACGCATTGAGAAGGTTTTCAATACCTGGGTTTCGGAACACTCCAGTAGCATTGATAAGGCACAGGCCCAGATGCTCCGCCTGCTCAAAGCGCGGGTTATGACCGGGGAAGAGATTACCATGCGCTTGTTCAGCCAACCGCCTTTTTCTCTCTGGGGTGGTTTGACGCGCATGGAACAGCTTTTCGGTAAAGAGCAGCTTCTACAGATCGTCGATGAAATAAATACACTCCTGGCAGCTTAGCGGATAAGGCGATAACTTAATATGGATAGCGGACAAATTCAAAATACTCTTAAATCGCTTTGCAAGGTGATGTGGGACAGCAATGTCACCATGCCTATTACGTATATCACGCAAATTTCCTACCTGCTATTCCTCAAGATGCTGGAAGAGATGGATCACGAACAGCAGGAAGCTCAAACCGGCAATTATCGTTCATTGTTCGGCAAATATAAAGATGGAGAAGAAGAGCTGGATTTTGATCCATTGCGCTGGAGCGTGCTGACTTCCAATCCAGACAATGAAGCCATGCTTCGTATTCTCCGCGATACGATGCCTCTGCTTTCACGCCATCCGAATCTATCCCAGGGTGGTCGTGCAATATTCCGAAATGCCGCCATCGTCATACCAAATGGCGCTACGCTGCGACGCGCAGTGGACATTATCGCGCCAATCTCGTTTCTGGGCATGGATGCTGATATCAAGGGCGACCTGTTTGAATACCTGGCCAGCGAAATGGGTAGTCAGAAAAAGGCCGCCCAGTTTCGCACCCCCCGCCATCTGATCCGGGTCATCACGCAAATGGTAAACCCTCAGATTGGCGGAGTCGTCTGCGATCCGGCTTGCGGGTCCGGTGGGTTTCTTATCGCCGCTTACGAACATTTACTGCTGGCTAATACCAGCCCGGAATTTATTCACGAAAAGATTTCACCTGATGGTACGATCCGTAAGATCGGTATCGGCGACAAACTCTCACGCGCACAGTGGGATTTCCTCCAAAACGGAGCATTTTTCGGGTTTGATGGCGATACTGATATTCTTCGCATGGCTGCCATGAACGCAATGCTTCATGGCTTCGACCGCTGTCCCATGGTCCAACGTGATTCGATCTGCGGCAGCGAGGACAAGTGGGATGAAATCCAGTTCGATTATATTCTGGAGAATCCACCATTCTCAGGATCGCGTGGAGACGCTAAAAGGTCGCTACGCATCGAGAAGGGTGACAAGTATGTCCTCTTTCTGGCTCACGCCATGCGCAGTCTTCGTCCAGGAGGGACGGCTGGCATTATTTTTCCGAATGGCATTCTCTTTGGAGATACCGGTAGTCACAACTCTGTCAAGGAACGGCTGCTTCGAGAATTCGATCTTCAGGCTGTTGTAGTTCTGCCCAAAGGAATGTTCGAGCCTTACACGCCGAACCCCACCTGTTTTTTCATCATCCGGAATACTGGTAAGCCTACTGAAAACGTCTGGTTCTTCAAGGTGGATGGTGATGGCTCGACGCTCACAAAGTCGCGCAAGTTCGGCGAACAGTACCGCAACGATTTCCCCGATCTACTTCGAATGTGGCCTGGGCGTGAAAAAGATGATAACCGCGCCTGGATGGTTCCTGCAAAGAGGATCATCGACAACAATTACAATATGACTCTCTCCAGCCTCGGTCTGATTGAAGCTGAAAACATCGTACATCCTGAGCCGGAAGAAATACTTGTTTCTGTCGCTGCAAAGGAAGAGCATATTCTTGGGCTCATTCAAGAGATGCAGGAACTTCTTTCCGGAGGGAATGGGAAATGAGTTCGGCTAACCTCCCTGAACGCTGGATCGCAAAACCATTCTTGGATGCCGTCAAACGGTTTCAGAGCAAAGGTGGAAAGCTAACGACGTCTGAGTATCAACAGAGCGGAACGCTTCCTATTGTTGACCAGGGCCAGTCTCAAGTAGTGGCATTTACCAGTGGTGAAAACAGGGCTTTCCAAGGACCGTACCCAGTAATCGTTTTTGGCGACCACACCAGAACTGCTAAACTTATAGATTTCAAGTTTGCAGTTGGTGCCGATGGAGTTGTGTTATTGAGACCTTCAGATGAAACGACATTGGACGTTTCTTTTTTATTCTACTGGCTGAAATATGTGCCGTTACACAACTTGGGTTACAGCCGACACTTCAAATTATTGAGTGATGAAGAAATCAGTTTCCCGGAGGACGTCAACGAGCAACACCGAATTGTTAAGCGTATCGAGGAGTTGATCCGTCGCGCCGAAGAAGCCGCAAAATTCGCCGTTACGCGCGAAGCCGAATTGGATGTGATGCTTCAAGCGCTTTATGCGCGATTAATCGATGGGGCTGACTGGAAGCCTATCAAGGAAATAGCTTCACTGGTAAGACGACCAATAAAAATTAAGTCCGACGAAAAATATGAAGAGATGGGTATACGCAGTTTCGGAAAAGGTACGTTCAAGAAACCAGTACTTACGGGAAAAGAGGTCGGCAGTAAACGCATTTACCGTATCCATGAAGGCGATCTGGTCTTCAACAATGTCTTTGCCTGGGAAAAAGCTATTGCAGTTGCCAAAAAGGAAGATCACGGTCGTGTCGGTTCCCATCGGTTCATTTCTTATGTGCCTCATGAAGGGCGGGCGACTTCCGAGTTTCTTTTTCACCACTTTCTTAGCGAACGAGGTATAGAAGATATTCGGGCAGCATCACCAGGATCAGCTGGAAGAAATCGCACGCTCGGGCTGAAGAAACTAGATGAGATTCTTGTGCCTGTTCCGGAATACGAGGAGCAAAGGCGATTTGCTGAGATAGCCAAACGCCGTCAGATGGTTCAGAAGAAGTCGGCAGGAATTGCGAACGACATGAAATTGTTTGCAGCAGCTCTTCTTGCCAAAGCCTTCAGGGGAGAACTGTAGGCATGGCACCGCAGATCATCTATATCCCCACGCTGAATGATGGTGAGGATGATTTTAGACAACTTTTCGAAATTTGGAGCCAGACCAACGATTACTTTGAAGATGTGCTATTTGATTTATCCCGGTGCAAATTTCTACGACCCAATGCAGTGGCATTTCTCGGCGGCTTGGCACGGCTGATCGAGTCTCGCGTAGGAACAGTGGTCTTTGATTGGACTACGTTGCGCAATGATTGGGTAAAGAACACACTCAGTCAGAACGGTTTTGCCGGTTCATTTGGCAGCTTTTCCTCAGGCTGGTCCGGCCATTCTATCCCTTATCGCGAAGACCGCTTTAGAGACGCCAATAGCATTGTGGATTATCTAGAAAATTACTGGCTAGGGAGAGGCTGGGTCCATGTGAGCCCTCGGCTTCGCGATGCTATTATCGGGCATGTGTGGGAGATCTACAACAATGCTTTCGAGCATAGCGGTTCAGAAATCGGCGTGTTTTCCTGCGGACAGCACTTTTACACTCAAAACGAGTTGATTCTCTCGGTGGTGGATTTCGGTCAGGGGATTCCGGCTAAAGTAAGAACATTTCTCAGCAGCGACCCGCGTGCTGATCAGCTGACTGCAGCTGGTTGTCTGCGGTGGGCCTTTCAGAGGGGAAGCACTACTAAAGCAGATGAGCCCGGCGGACTTGGTCTTGACCTGTTGAAGGAATTTGTTCGGATAAACCAAGGGAAGCTGGAGGTTTATAGCAACGAAGGATATGCTATGATTAATAAAGACGGAGAACAATACGAGAATACCGACATCTCGTTTGAAGGTACGGTAGTTCACATTACTTTGCGTTGTGATGAAAAGCTTTACCGCTTCAGGGATGAAACCTGAACGTTTTGCTAATCGGGGAGAGGCTTATGAAAACAACTATTAAAGAGATGATCGGTCCGCGCTGCATCATCAAGGAAGACGGGCAGAAGATTTATGATGCCATTCACGAAGTGCTCCAAAAAGGTGAATGCGTTACGTTGGATTTCAAGGACGTATCCCAATTTGCGTCGCCTTTTTTTAATTTCGCGATCGGTCAGTTGCTGAAAGATATCAAAGAGGCCGACTTGCGCCGCCTGCTCCATATTGAGAACCTGAATGAAACAGGTAAGATGGTTGTTGAGCGCGTCATTGAGAATGCGGCCAAATATCATGGCAATAAAGATTACCGAAAGATCGTAGATGATATTTTGGCAGAGCAGGCAAAGGCGGCCAGCTAATGGCGATCAATTATACTGTTCAGGCAACTGTTATTGACATCACCGTTGATGCGCCAAAGGCCGGGGATGTGTTTCTTGTCGATACCAATGTCTGGTTTTGGATGACTTATCCTAACGCGACCTCTTCCGTTCCTGCTCAATTGTCCGTTTATCCAGGATATTTAAACAAGGCATTGGCTGCCGACTCAAAGATTCATCATTCCGGGCTTTCGTTTGCCGAACTTGCGCACCTTATTGAAAAGACTGAACGAGAAATATACGAAAGAACAACAGGTGCAATAGGTACAATCAAAACGAAAGAGTACCGGCACAACCTCGTTGCTGAGCGTTCTCGTGTGGTCTCGGAAATCCAAGCCGCTTGGGGACAGGTAACGAGTTTGGCTCTGGCAGGTCCCCTTACGGTTACAATTGACAGTCCGACCACGGATGCCGCTCTGACTCGTTGCCAAGCAGAAAGAGTTGACGGCTATGACCTTTTCATACTTGAATCCATGAAAAACCACAGTGTTGTGCAGGTTATTACCGACGATGGCGATTTTGCTACTGTGTCGGGCATTCAGGTTTTCACTGCAAACCGGAACGTTATCAATGCGGCACGAAGCCAGGGGAAGCTACTGAGAAGATAAGCATCCGAGGGGAACTTTCGTAAAATTATATCAATAGTTGAACTAAGCCTCATTTGTCCTTTAGGCCACCTGTCCTTTGCATCAGCCAAATAACTGAATACTTGTTCAATATTGCTTATGCCACTTATTACCCACACCGTCACGGACAAGCACGTCGGCAAGCGCCTTGACATCTATATTGGGCATTACGAGCCGCAGCTCTCGCGGAACCGCATTCAGTCCATGATAAAAGAAGGCAGCGCGCTGGTGGAGCGCAGGGCCGAAAAACCGGGTTATAAGGTCAAGCTCGGGGAAGCCATTTCAGTCGACGTTCCCGTGAAAAAGGTCCATGAGGTACTGCCGGAGCCGATCGCGCTGTCTGTGATCTACGAGGACCGCCTGCTGATCGTCCTGAACAAGCAGCCCGGGATCGTGGTGCATCCGGCGCCGGGCAATTTCACGGGGACCCTGGTGAACGCGCTGCTCTATCATTACGGAAGCCTTCCCGCTGCCGGATCGCCGGGAGTCGAACGGGAGCGCGCCGGCATCGTGCACCGGCTCGACAAGGATACGTCGGGAGTGCTGGCCATCGCCCGGACCCTGCCGGCCCTTCGTTCCCTGTCCGCGCAGTTCAAGGAACGCTCGGTGCAGAAGCAATATCTGGCGCTGGTCGCCGGCGTTATTAAAAGAGGGTCAGGCACGATCGACGCCCCTCTTGGCAGGCATGTGCGGGAGCGGAAAATGATCAGCGTCCATACGAACAAGGCGCGGGAAGCAGTTACGCTGTACCGGGTCAGGGAGCGCTTCAAAGAGGCAACGCTGGTCGAGGTCGAGATCAAGACCGGGCGAACCCATCAGATCCGGGTGCATATGGCGCATATCGGTCATCCCGTACTCGGCGACCGGGTTTACTGCGGCCGGACGGCCAAGACCGGGCAGCATCCTGTGGAGCGCCAGATGCTTCATGCCGCGTCGCTGTCGCTGTTTCACCCGGAAACCGGCCACCCCATGACCTTTAGCGCCCCGCTGCCTCAGGACATGGCGGAAGTCATAGAGCGGCTGCGGTCTGCGCAGTAGTCGCTTTTGCCGTATAACGTAGTAATGTCCAGAAAATGGCGCAGGTGCAATTTTTTGTCAAAACACTGGTTTTTTGTGATATAGTAAATATGAAAAATCCGACATGCTGTCGGGAGGTAGTCACCTTTTGCTACGGGGGGTAGTAAGACAATGCGAAGCAGAGCGTTTTATCTCACAGTGTTCTTGGTAGGATTGTCTCTGGTTCTTGGCCAGGTGTCGGTGGCGGTGAGTGCGGAGCCCGAACTTGTTATCGCCCGATACGGCTCGGTGATGGTGAAAAGCTCGGTGCTTGACGCAAAGGTGTTCATCGACGATGTTGCGAGCGGCAGTGTCAATACCGTGATCGAAAGCGTGCCGGTCGGGGAGCATGTGGTGGCATGCCGGGCGGAGGGCAAGGCGGTTACGGGAACGTTCAGCGTCATCAGGAACGAGGTGCTGCGGCTGGAAGCGCGGTTTGAAGAACAGCAGCTCATCGACATCACAGAAGCTGAGCGTGCAGAGGCGGCACGCAAGAAAAAAGCAGAAGCCGCAGCCGCAAAGCAGGAAGAACAGAGAAGGGCGCAGGAAGAGGCCAAGAAACCGGAACCGAAAAAAACAGAAGCAAAGAAAGCGGAGCAGAAAAAAGCTGAAGCAAAGGACCCGAAAGAAGCGTTCCGTGATCTCCATCTGAACATCATCAAGGTCTACCCGGAGACCGAGGTTCCTGAGCTGCATGTCTCCAGCAAGTTCAATCCGCAGGTGGTCAGCAAGTACTCGGAAACCAAGGACCAGTCGGGGAAATACTACCGAACCAAACAGGGCATGCTGCTCTGCGAAGCAGGTCCGTGCAAGAAGGAATGGTCGGCGAGCTTTGTGTATACCGATGAGACCGGGAAAAGCGATGCCTTCCTGGTCCGGTGGCGCGAGACGATATTTAACGGCATGACACCGACAGGCACCAGCAAAAGAGATCTGGAGGTCTGCTTGAACGGCGCATGCCAGAAGCGCGAGGATACCAGCGCCTCCGACACGGCGCGCGAACTGGTCATGGATCGCTATGCACTGGGGTGGACCAAGTCCCTGATCGTCATCAGGCGATCGGACGTGATGAAGGCGATCGTGGAAACCGGCGGGGATGTAAGGAATTACTAGCGGCCTGCCGGTGCAGGGAACTATCACGAAAGGGACGGCATGCCGTCCCTTTTTTTATGCACAACAAGAGGCGCAGGCACTGGGTATTGCCAAAGGTTTTCTCTATGACGGATCGGTTTGGTTGCCCGCAGCTTCGGCCCGGAGCTGTCCGCAGGCTGCATTGATGTCCTTGCCCCGGCTGCTCCTTACCACCGCCACGAAGCCATGGTTCAGCAGGATGTTCCTGAAGGCATAGACCCGCGCCTCGTCGGGCCTTTCAAAGGGCGCTCCGGGGAAGGGGTTGAACATGAGCACATTCACCATGCAGGGCAGCCCTTTGAGCAGCTCCATAAGACGTCCCGCATCCTCATCAGAATCATTCACCCCCTTGAACAAAACATATTCGATCGTCACGGTCCTGCCGGTTGTTTTGCCGTAGTGATGAAGGGCTTGCATGAGCCGCGCAATGGGGTAGGTCCTGTTCACCGGCATCATTACGTCCCGGAGGCTGTCCTGGGTGGCGTTCAGTGATACGGCAAGGCTTACCTCCATGTCCGAATCGCCCGTCATCCGCTCGATCGCCGGAGCAAGGCCGCAGGTCGATAGGGTCACTTTCCTCTTCGAGAACCCCATGCCGCATTGGTCCGTTGCCTGCTGAACGAACTTCCTGACCGCATCGTAATTGCTGAGCGGCTCGCCGGTCCCCATGAGCACGATGTTCGTGATCGGGCTGGTCGCGATCTTCTGGGCAGCGAAGACCTGGTTCACGATCTCGGCGGTGGTGAGGTTCCGCGTCAGTCCGGCCTTGCCGGTGCGGCAGAACCGGCAGCCCGAGGCGCAGCCAACCTGCGTTGAGATGCAGAGCGCGAGCCTGCCGGGACCGGGGATCAGAACGCCTTCCACGGTATTGCCGTCGTCCAGCCGGTAGAGCAGTTTCATCGTCCCATCGTCCGACCTGTTCTGCTGTTTGATCGCAAGCTTCGAGATCGTGCAGTGTCGCTTCAGTTGTTCGCGAAAGGGGCGGTTCAGGTCTGCCAGGGAATCGATGTCCTCGGCCCTTTTTCGGAAAAGCCAGACAGCCACACGCGCTCCCTGTCCCGGCCGCTGGCCCAATGCATCGGTACAGTAGGCATCGATCTCTTGCGGTGTAAGTCCCTTAAGGTCGACCAACGTATCAGTGATTTTCGTATGCATTCGTTTTTCCTGCTTCGTGATGGAGCTCGCGGTCCGAGGTCAGCGTGTAATTTTAAGCCTGGACCATGAACATTGCAAGCGGATTATCCTGAAAAGAGAGGTTGGACAGGGATGTCAAATGGCAAGGATATTCACCGCGAAGGCGCGAGGAGCGCGAAGGACGACAAAAGCAACGGACATCTTGTTCTAATACAGATTGAAGCTCTGCAAGGTTTCCTCGCGACCTTCGCGCCTTCGCGGTTCCAAGGCTTTCGTTCCGGTTTCTCCCGGTCAGTTTATGGAAAGTCATTGACAGCCCTCAGGGGAGCATGTCAGAATGGGCGCCATGAAAGCACCTCTTCCAACAGCAAACAGGTTTCTTTTCCTTGCCCTGCTCGCGATGCTTCTGACTGTTTGCGCGGGCTGCACCGGTCTTTTTTTTAAACCCGGGAGTATATTCATCAATGATCCGGCCACCCAACGGCTATCCCCTGAAGAGGCGTTCTTTACTTCGTCCGACGGGGTAAAGCTCTCTGGATGGTATTTCAAGCGGCCTGACGCCCGCGGTACGATCCTGGTCTGTCACGGGAACGTGGAAAACATGAGCACCCATGTGAAGCTCGACCTCTGGCTCGTCGAGGCAGGCTACAACCTGTTCATTTTCGACTACCGCGGATACGGCCGTTCCGAAGGGCAGCCGGAGGTGAAGGGCGTTCACCTTGATGCCGAAGCGGCGCTTGAGACTTTGGTCGACCGTCTGCCCCATCCCGGGAATGATCGCATCATCGTATTCGGCAAGAGCCTCGGCGGCGCGATCGCCACGCACCTGGTCGCAACCTCTCCCTACCGGGGCCGCGTGAAGGCCCTGATCATTGACAGTGCTTTTGCGGATTACCGCATGATCGCGCGCGAGAAGATCGCCGACTCGATCGTGGGCTGGCCATTCCAGTATCCGCTTTCCTTCCTGGTCAATGACGATTACAGCCCTCTGAAAAAGATCAAGGAGATTTCCCCCCTGCCGCTGCTCATCGTCTCCGGCATTGATGACCCCATTGTTCCCGAGCATCATAGTCGTCTCTTGTACGATGCGGCTTCGGAACCGAAAGAGCTATGGATCAGCTCCGTCCCCGGCCATGTCAAAACGTTCTCCGATGCCGCGTTCAGAGAAAAACTGCTGAACTACCTTGACTCTCTCCCGTGATGTGAGCTCATGCAGCATGATCAGGAAGATTGCGGGATTTATGCGTGAACGTGAGCCTGCCTGTCTCGTCCAGCTGTCAGTTGAAAAACGATTCTAAGGTGTCATTTCATTTCTTTCAACAACCAGCAGGATGTTCTCCCCGATGACTGCTAAAGGGTCCCGATAATCATACCAAAGGGCACCAAACCGGGCATACAGGCATAAAAAAGTGATACACTTAAAGAAAAGAGATCGATGGCATCCAGGGAGGCGCGATTCATCCCTGAGAAGACCACGTTGTCAGCCTCTAGCCTGATCCAGCCGGCTGAGCCGCTTTCGGAGGTTCATTATGAATCAGCAGGGCAGGCTTACCATGGGAATCGAAAGAAGAAAACAAAGGCGCATTGTTTTGAAGAGAGAGGTGCTGATCAACGGCTCCATAAAAGTGCAGGGGCTGGACCTGAGCGTCGGCGGGCTCTGCGTGCATACCGGGCGGCATTTCACCACGGGCATCATCGTGGGCGTGACGCTGCCTCTGAATTCCGAGTTTATCAGCGTTCGCGCCCGCGTCAAAAACGCCCAGGAATCTGTGGGCATGGGGCTCGAGTTCATCGACTTGACGCCCGAGCAGAAGGCCGCCATTCAGGCAAATGTCGATGCAGTTGCGCTCGATCTCTCCCGGGGTAACAAAAAAACAGTGCTGC
>Ga0334722_10006045_pt1 | contig 12075 bp, 10 predicted proteins | sample C3_bottom_MG_FD_207210 | JGI IMG/M metagenome (GOLD analysis project Ga0334722, IMG submission 207210) | Sediment microbial communities from Yellowstone Lake, YNP, Wyoming, USA - C3_bottom | ecosystem: Environmental > Aquatic > Freshwater > Lake > Sediment | place: USA: Wyoming | collected...
ATAGGCCTGGAGCGAGCGAAGGATATTGTACTTGACGCCGTAGTCGACGACCACGACCCGCGGTCCGTCGCCGAAAATCCGGTAGGGGCGAGGGGTGGTCACCTCGGAGACGAGGCCGGCAAGGCGGGTCGCCCGGGCCTCGCGGGCCAGTTCCTCAGCCGGCCGGTCGCCGGTGGTCAGGACCCCGAGCATTGTTCCGCGCTCGCGGAGATGTTTGGTCAGGGCCCGCGTGTCCAAGCCGGCCAGGCCGATGATCCCTTGCTCAACCAGATAGCTCTGGAGGTCAAGCTCGGCCCGGTGATGGCCAGGGGTCTCGCACCACTCGTGGACCAGGAATCCCTTGACCCACGGGCGTCTCGACTCGACCGACCGGCCGTTGAGGCCATAGTTCCCAATCAGAGGGTAGGTCATCGTGACGATCTGCCCACAATACGACGGGTCGGTCAGGACCTCCTGATACCCGGTCATCCCGGTGTTGAAGACCACTTCCCCTCGTTGCTCCCCGGTAGCCCCGAAGGCTTCGCCCTCGAAGGCCGTCCCGTCTTCGAGCACCAATCGCCCGATCACGTTCGCACCCCGCTTTCCCTTATCAGCCGGACGGGTTTCCATGATCAGCATAAATATACTGGTCATCTGCATTATTATGCACCATTATGCATCCCGCCCGGCTGATTCGTCAAGGGGTTCTGGGCCAGGTTTCAGCGCCGGGGTTCTCTCCCAGGTGCCCCGAGCGAGATCAGTCAGGCGAGCCGGCCATCTTCGGCGACGATCCGGCCGCCGACGATGGTCAGGACCGCCCGCCCGGTCAGCTCCCACCCGCCGAACGGCGTATTCCGCGCCTTCGAGGCGAACGCGCCGGGGTCCACGGTCCACCTGGCCGCCGGGTCGATAACCGTCACGTCGGCGTCGGCGCCGGGCAGGAGCGTCCCCTTGGGCAGACCGAGGACCCTGGCCGGCCCGGCGGTCAGCTTCTCGACGGCCAGGGCTGCGGTGATGACCTTCTTCGCGACAAGCTCCGAGAAGATCAGGCCGACCGCCGTCTCCAGGCCGATGATGCCGAAAGCGGCGTAGTTGTACTCCACGTCCTTATCGTCCTGGTGATGCGGGGCGTGGTCGGTGGCGATGGCGTCGATGGTTCCGTCGGCCAGCCCGCGGCGCAGGGCGTCGACGTCGGCGGCCGTCCGCAACGGCGGGTTGACCTTGGTATTCGTGTCGTACAGGTACCTCTCCACCGCGTCCTCGGTCAAAACCAGGTGGTGTGGGGTGCAGTCACAGGTGACGGTGAAGCCGTTCTCCCGCGCCCGGCCCTTGGCCCACCGGATGAGGTCCACTGAGCGGGCCGTCGAGACGTGGGTGACGTGGAGGTGCCCGCCGGTCATCTCGGCCAAAAGCACGTCCCGGGCAACCATCGCCTCTTCGGCCGCCGCCGGCATCCCCCGCAGGCCGAGAACCGTCGAGACCCGGCCGAGATTGATGACCCCCTCGCCGACCAGCTGGCGGTCCTCGCAGTGGGAGATCACCGGCAGCTTGAACATCTTGGCATACTCGAGGGCACAGCGCATGACCTCGCCGTTCTGGACCGGCTGGCCATCGTCCGAAACCGCCACCGCGCCGGCCGCGGCCATGTCGCCGATCTCCGCGAGTTCCTCGCCCTTCTGGCCCTTGGTCACCGCGCCGACCGGGAAGACATTGACGATCCCGGTGGTCGCCGTTCTCTCGCGGATGAAAGTAACCTCGCTGGCCGTGTCGATGACCGGCTTGGTGTTGGCCATGGCCACGACCGAGGTGAAGCCGCCGCAGGCGGCGGCCCGGGTGCCGGAGGCGATGTCCTCCTTGTACTCAAAGCCCGGCTCGCGGAGGTGCGTGTGGATGTCGATGAGCCCCGGGACGACCAGCTTGCCCCGGGCGTTGATGATCTTAGCTTTTTCGGCGGCCTCGGACCCGCCCAGGTCCTTGCCCACCGCGGCGATCTTCCCGTCCTTGATCAAGACGTCCTGGACCGCGTCGAGCTTGTTGGCTGGGTCGATCACCCGCCCGCCCTTAATCAGCAGCTTCATCGGTCGCCCCTCCCAACAGCAGGTAAAGGATGGCCATGCGGACGGCCACCCCGTTCGTGACCTGCTCGGTGATGGTTGAGTGCTCGCCGTCGGCGACGTCGCTCGAGATCTCCACCCCGCGGTTCATCGGACCTGGGTGCATCAGCAGATGGTCCTTCTTGGCCAGGGCCAGACGCTCCCGATTGACCCCGAAGATTCGGGAATACTCGCGGGTGCTCGGGAAGAGGCCCTTCTGCTGCCGTTCGAGTTGAAGGCGCAGGACGTTGACCACATCGGCTCCTTCGACGGCTTCCTCGACCCGGGTGTAGGCCTTGACCCCGAGCTCCTCGATGTACGGCGGGATGAGCGTCGACGGCCCGGCGACGACCACCTCGGCCCCCATCTTGGTCAGGCCCCAGATATTCGAGCGGGCGACCCGGCTGTGGTAGATGTCACCGATGATCGCCACCCGCAGGCCTTTCAAGCGGCCCTTCTTCTGCCTGATGGTGAACATGTCCAGGAGCCCCTGGGTCGGATGCTCGTGCATCCCATCGCCGGCGTTGATGACCGAAGCGTCGAGGATCTTGGCCAGGTAGTGGCAGGAGCCCGAGATGGGGTGGCGCATGATGACCGCGTCCGTCCCCATGACCTCGACCGTCTTGGCCGTGTCGCGGAGGGTCTCCCCCTTGACGACGCTGGAGGTGGTCGTCGCGATGTTGACCGTATCCGCGCTCATGTACTTGCCGGCCAACTCGAAGGAAGTCCGGGTGCGCGTGCTGGGCTCATAGAAGAGGGTCAGAACGGTCTTGCCGCGGAGGGTCGGGACCTTCTTGATCGGTCGGCTGATGATCTCCTTGAGCGACTCGGCCGTGTCCAGAATGAGCTCCATATCGGTGGTGCTCATTTCCTGCAGGCCGAGGATGTCCTTGCTGGCCAGTCTCATCGGTTCCACCTCAACTTCCATGGGCTGCGGAGCACGCCAAAAAACCTCCTCGCCTTAGATTGTCCGGCGAGGAGGTCAGGCACACGAAGGGTATCATCGTGCCCTTTCCAGTCTCACCGGACCGAATTCAAGGGCCCTGCGTCTTACCTGTGTCTCTGAAGCGGCGGAAGCCTTCAGCCCTCAATCTTCTCCATGATCAGGACCTTGTCTTCGCCACCATCGATCTCGGTCAGATGGCACTCAATGACCTCGCGCTTGGAGGTCGGAACATTCTTGACAACATAATCCGCTCTTATGGGAAGTTCGCGGTGGCCACGGTCGATCAGGACGGCCACCTGGATCATGGCCGGCCGTCCCAGGTCCATCAGGGCGTCCAGGGCGGCCCGGACGGTCCGGCCGGTGTAAAGAACATCGTCCACCAGAACGATCGTCTTCCCCGCCACCGAGACCGGCACCTCGGTCCGGTGGACGACCGGCTGCTCGGTCCTCGTGGTCAGGTCGTCCCGATAGAGGGTGATGTCGAGGACCCCGACCGGGACTCGGCGACCCTCAATTTCCTCGATGAAGGCCGCCAGTCGCTGGGCCAGAGGGACGCCGCGGCGCCTGACGCCGATCAGGACCAGCCCTTCGGTGCCCTTATTCCGTTCGATGATCTCGTGGGCGATTCGCACCAGACCGCGGCGGATGCCTTCGGCGTCCATGATCTGGGCTTTCTCAACAAGGTTGATCCCCATGGCCTCGCCTCCCGCTGGTAGCTTGTCCCGCGGACCGGGGCACAAAAAAGCTTCTTGCCTGAGCGGCAAGAAGCGACCTCGCGCTTCAACGGTTGCTCCTTACCGGTCTCGCTGGACCCGTTTATAAGGAACCCGGTCGGATTTATTTTAGCAGCGGCCCGACCGTTCTGTCAAACGATTTCTTCGTTACACGGTTTCTTCGGCTGGGGATTGCCAGTGACGGAACGACTTCCGGGCCGCCGCGATCTGCCTCGCCACCTGCTCCGGCGCGGTCCCTCCCCACGACCGCCGGGCACCGGCGGCCGCTCCCGGCCGGACCTGGGTCAGGATGTCCTCGTCGAAGAGCGGCGAGAAGCCCCGGAAGTCCTCCAAAGTCAGGTCGGTCAGGGCCAGGCCCCGCTCCAGGCAGTGAAGGACGATCCGCCCGACAACCTCGTGGGCCTGCCGGAAAGGGAGGCCCTTTCTGGCCAGGTGGTCGGCGACCTCCGTGGCGGTGGAGAAACCCCCGCCGGCGGCTTTCCCCATCGTCTCCGCTTTCACCTTCAGCGTGGCCAGCATCCCCGTGGCCACTTCCAGGGCGGCCTCGACCGTGTCCACGACCTCGAAGGTCGCCTCTTTGTCTTCCTGCAGGTCGCTGTGGTAGGCCAGAGGCAGGCCCTTCATCGTGGCCAAGAGTCCGGCCAGGTTCCCGAAGACCCGCCCCGCCTTACCCCGGATGAGTTCGGCCACGTCCGGGTTCTTCTTCTGGGGCATGATGCTGGACCCCGTGGCAAAGGCGTCGTCCATCTCGATGAACCCGAACTCGGCCGTGGACCAGAGGACGAGTTCCTCGCCGAGCCGGCTGAGGTGGACCATCAGGATGGACGCGCCGGCCATGAACTCCAAGATGAAGTCGCGGTCGGAGACGGCGTCCATGCTGTTTTCATAGACCTTGGCCAGCCCGAGGTCGGCGGCGACGGCCTTCGGGTCGATGGGGAAGGTCGTTCCGGCCAGGGCCCCGGCCCCGAGGGGGGAGACGTCGGTCCGGCGGAGGCAGTCCGCAAGCCGCTCCCGGTCGCGCTGGAACATCCAGAAATAGGCCATCAGGTGATGCGAGAAGAGGACCGGCTGGGCCCGCTGGAGGTGGGTGTAGCCGGGCATGACCGTGGCCCCCTGGCGTCCGTCCCCGACCTGACCGCCCGGGCCGAGATGCTCCTCGGCCCGGTCGACGATGACCCCCTGCAGGCCGCGGATCAGCCCGAGGATCCGGTTCAGCTCCTCCTTCAGATAAAGGTGCATGTCCAGGGCCACCTGGTCGTTGCGGCTCCGGGCGGTATGCAGCTTCCCCCCGGCCGGCCCGATGAGTTCGGTCAGGCGCCGCTCGACGTTGGTGTGGATGTCCTCGAGCTCCGGCCGCCAAGGGAAGGCGCCCGACTCGATCTCCTGCTCCACGCGGTCGAGCCCGCCGAGGATGGCGGCCACGTCGGCCTCGGGCAGGATGCCGCACTTCCCCAGCATCCGGGCGTGGGCCCGGCTGCCGGCGAGGTCCTGTTTGTAGAGCCGCCGATCGAAGGCCAGCGAGGCGGTGAATCGCGCCGCCCGCGCGTCCGCGTCCTTGGTGAACCGGCCACCCCAGAGCTTATCGGTCATGTCTCTCCCCAATCCTCTCAAGGTGTCGAACCGGGGCCGATTAAAACCGGGGCCGATGGCCTCGGCCCCGGGAGGATTCTGCAATTGCCGTCCTGAGCCCTGCCGTCCGGCTTTGACGCGCCGCCCCGCCGCTGGCTCAGGTGGGCTGGTTCGGCCTCAATCGGCCACGATGAGCCTTTCACCGAGCGCCTTCCGGCGCTCCTGGCCGTTGACCGCGCTGTAGACCCGCGTCGGCAGGCCCCACAGGTCGATGAAGCCCTTGGCCGACCGGTGGTCGAAGGCGTCGCCCTTGTCATAGGTCGCCAGCTTGAAGTCGTAGAGCGAGGCGGCCGACTTTCGGCCGACCACCACGCAATTGCCCTTCCACAGCTTGACCCGGACCGTCCCGGTGACCGTCTCCTGGGTCGCGTCGACGAAGGCATCCAGGGCCTTCTTCAAAGGCGAGAACCACAGGCCGAAGTAGGTCAACTCGGCGTACTTCTGCTCGAGCGCCGGCTTGAAGTGGGCCACCTCGCGCGGCAGGCAAAGGTCCTCAAGATCGCGGTGGGCCGCCAGGAGCACGGTCGCCGCCGGGCACTCGTAGTTCTCCCGCGACTTGATCCCGACAAGGCGGTTTTCGACGTGGTCGACGCGGCCCACCCCGTGGGCCCCGGCGATCTTATTCAACCGCTCGATGAGGTCGACCGGCCCCATCTTGTGGCCATCGAGGCTCACCGGCAGGCCGCGCTCGAAGCCGATCTCGACGTACTGCGGGTCTGCCGGGGCCTTATCGGGGCTCACCGTCCAGACGTAGATGTCCTCCGGCGGCTCCACCCACGGGTCCTCCAGGACGCCGCACTCGATGCTCCGGCCCCACAGGTTCTCGTCAATGGAATAGGGGTTTTTCTTCCCCACCGGCACGGGAATGCCGTGGGCCTTGGCGTAGTCGATCTCTTCCTCGCGGGACATGACCCACTCGCGGACCGGGGCGATGACCTTCAGGTCCGGGTTCAGGGCGGCCACCGAAACGTCGAAGCGGACCTGGTCGTTGCCCTTGCCGGTGCACCCGTGGGCGACGGCATCCGCCCCCTCAGCCTCGGCCACCTCGACCAGGAGGCGCGAGATGAGTGGCCGCGACAGGGCCGACGACAGCAGGTAGCGACCCTCGTAAACGGCGTTGGCTTTGAGGGCCGGGAAGACGTAATCGCGGGCGAACTCCTCCCGCGCGTCGAGCATGTAGGACTTCTTCGCCCCGATGGTCAGGGCCTTGGCCTTAATGAAGTCGAGATCCTTCCCCTCGCCCACGTCGATTGACAGGGCGATGACCTCAGCGTCGTACCTTTCCTGGAGCCAGCGGATGGCGACCGAGGTATCGAGACCTCCGGAGTAGGCCAGGACGACTTTCTTCAACGGCGTTACCTCCTCGTGGCGCCGCCGCCGCGGGGGCGGCGGTGGCGGTCCAGCTTGGCCCGGCCGCGGGGTCTCGTCCAGGGCCGTTCGGAGCGGTCCCGACCAAGCCCCTCGCCAGGCTGCTAGAACATATGACGGCTATGGTCATGATTATACCTCCTTCCGCATAATTATGCAATACCCAACCTCGACGGGGCGCCAAACCGTCAAGCCAAAAGACAACCCCTCCCGTCCTTCCGGGAGGGGTTTTTCTGTGCCGTTTAAAAGGCGCGGTGCCGCTGCCCGTCGCGGTAGACCCCGCTATTTTACCGTCCTGAGCCAATCGAGGAGGGCCCGGAAGTCGGGCGGCGGCTCGGCGGTGAAGGTCAACTCCTTGCCCGTGCGCGGGTGGGTGAACGAGATGGACCAGGCGTGGAGGGCCTGCCCATCGACGAAGGGAGCCTTTTTCTTCGGCCCGTAGACGGGGTCACCGAGGATGGGGTGGCCGATGAAGCTGAAGTGGACGCGGATCTGGTGGGTCCGCCCCGTGTCCAGCTCGACCTCGACCAGGGTGGCCCGGGCAAAACGCTCCCTGACGGTGAAGCGCGTCCTGGCCGGGCGGCCACCTTCGACCACGGCCATCCGCTTGCGGTCCACCGGGTGCCTGGCGATGGGGGCCTCGATGAGGCCTCGATCATCCTTCAGCCCGCCGGAGACAATGGCCAGGTAACGCCGCTTTAGCCGGCGTTCCTTGAGCTGTTCGGCCAGGGACAGGTGGGCGGCGTCGTTCTTGGCCACGACCAGGAGGCCCGTCGTGTCGCGATCGAGCCGGTGGACGATGCCCGGACGCAGGACATCGTTGATCCCGGACAGGTCGCGGCAATGCTCGAGAAGGGCATTGACCAGCGTCCCGCCTTCGTGCCCGGCCGCCGGATGGACGACCAATCCCCGGGGCTTGTTGATGACCAAGAGGTCGGCGTCCTCGTGGACGATGTCCAGGGGGATGTCCTCGCCGGCCAGCCGCAGCGGCTCGGGAGCCGGCACCATCAGGCGGACGGCCTCTCCAACGGCCACCCTATGGCTTGCCTTGACCGCCTGGCCGCCGGCCGTGACCCGGCCCTCATCGATGAGGCGCCGGACGTGCGATCGGGTCAGGCCGGCCTCGGGGCGGGCCGCCAGGAACTGGTCGATGCGGAGCCCCTCGTCCTCGGGGCCGACGGTTAGGTCCACCGTCCGCGTTCCCCGTACGGCCTGGGCGCCGCCGTCGGCCGGCCCGCCTCCGTCCTTCCCCTTGGTCACCGGTGGGTCTCCTTCCGTCCGGCGCCCGGCTCTCCGCCTGGCGACCTGATGATGAGGTAGGCCAGCAGAAAGACCCCAATCACGAGCGAGCTATCGGCAATGTTAAAGACCGGCCAGACCCGAAAATCGAGGAAGTCGACGACGAGGCCGCTGTGCAGCCTATCCCAAAGGTTGCCGATGGCGCCTCCAAGGATCAGGCCCAGGGCCACCTGGCGAGCCAGGTTGCCCCGGCCAAATCGACCGGCGAAGACGACGATCAAGCCGATGACCACCAGGCTGACGAAGACGAAAAAGGATGTTCGGTTGGGCAGTAAACCGAAGGCCGCTCCGGGGTTTCGGACGTAGGTGAGATTGAAAACCCCTGGAATGACGGGGATCGAATCGAACTCGGCCATCCTCCGGATGACGGCAAGCTTGGTCAGTCTATCGACGACGAGGACGATGGCGGCGGTGATGACAAAGGGCAACGGTGACATCCTTTCGGCCTTTGTTGGTGGTGCCTCCGAGGAGCGCTTCTGGCCCATTCTACCATCACGACAAGAAGGCTTTCAATCCTCTCGACCTGGCGTCTCTTCTCGACCGTGGAGCCCCGCTTTGCCCTGGGGATCATTGACGCCGTCCCCATCTCCCCTGGGCCCTTCCCCACCCCCACGGTCGCTGGCCGTGCCGTAGCGGGCCACGGCCTGCCAGGCGTCCTCGCCGTCGAAGCCGACCCCGCCCCTGTCCCCGGTCCAGCTGCGGCCAAACGGTGGATAAAGGACTTCCTCCTCGATCGGGCGAGGGTGGCGGTCGGGCAGGCCCTCGGTGGCCGCCTGACACCTCGTGCAACGGGTGGCCTCGGGCATGGCCTCCAACCGTTCCTCGTCGATGGGGTCCCCGCAGACGTCGCAGCGGCCGTAGCTATCTTCATCGAGTTTCTCAAGGGCCCGCCTGACTCGATCAAGGAAGACCCTCTCGTTGCCAATGAGACCGAGGTCCTTCTCCCGTTCGAAGGTCTCCGTGCCCAGGTCAGCGGGATGGTTGTCATAGGAAGACAGCTCCTGGACGGACGATCGCCCTCCCTTGTCGAAGCTCCGGTTGACGATTATGGAGATAGTCCGACGAAGTTCCTCCTGCCGATCGAGAAGGCGTCTCCGAACTGCTTCGCGGTCGAATGAGGCCATTGCTCATCCGCTCCCTTCGGTCTCCGCTGAAGCCCGTCGCCGTGAGTCCGGCCCCATCGGGCGAGCACCTTTCATTGGCCAAGCTTCGTGTGAACGATCCGAACCAGTTCGGCGATGATCCCGCCGATATACGGCAGGCGTGCCAACAACGGACGCTGCAACAGATACAGGATCAGGCCGCTGATGAGGGTGAAACCAACGGCCACCCCGAACCCTCTGGCCACCCCGCCGATGAAGTTAACGTAGAGCAACCGCCAGGGATGCTGCAGCAGGTAGACATAGTCGGCAAGCTTCATTTTCTCCATCGCGATGGAGAGGGTCTCGACCTTCCGAATCAGCCGTTCAACCAGGGTGTTGTCGATGTCAGCCATGGCCGCTCCTCCGCCGCCCGTCTTCCGTCGGGGCTATTATGCCCGGCCAGCCCAAGTCGGCGCACCTGGAGCCTTTCTCGGTGGAAAGGAAGCGGTCCGCGGTCCGTAATGATCCTTTTTCGCGTCCCGTGCTCTACTTTAGCTCGGTCTGATTTTCCCGGGCGTGTGCCGGCGACGCTTGGGGCCCCGCAATGGCTTTTTCTTGCGGGCCCCGAATGGCCGCCTGGCCGGCGTCGGTGCGGCCGTCTCGGTCCCCTCGGCGGTTCCGGTTCCCCCGCCAGCCCCGGTCCCTTCGGTCGCCCCCGTCCCATCGGGAGACATCAATCTGGAGATCCTCTCGCCGTGGAGGACGGTCCTCGGTCGGGTCTCAGGACGCCGTTCCAGCCCGCGATCGACCCCCCCCGACTCCCGTTCCGCCAGCTCACCGGCGGCCGCCTCAGCCGCGGTTCCGGCGTCCCGTCCGACCGCCTCAGGCAACTCCCGCAGTGGTCTCGGCTCGCGGGACTCCGCCGGTCCGCGCTCGCCGGATCCCCCTCGACGGGATCCGCCGCGATGGCCATCATGCCATTCCCGTCGCCGGCCCTGATCGTCCCGACCTTCACCGCGGCCCTTGGTCTCGGCGGGCTCTCCCCGAGGGTGTCGCTCGTCCCGCCGCCCTCCCCTGGGGCGGGCCTCTTCTTCCCGTCGCCAGCCCCCCTCCCGCCCGGCTCCCCGACCGGTTCCCCGCTCGGCCTCCTGGCCGACCGCCGCCGCCTTCCCGGCGATGGCCTGGGCGCCCACGTAGATCCTGGGGATGTGCTCGGCGACGATGACCCGATGGGCCGAGAGGGTGGCCACGTCCCCGGCCTCGACCCCGGGAATCCTGCTCACGTCGACGGTCGTCGTCTGCATGCCCACCCGGCCGATGACCGGCGCCTCGCGGCCCCGGATGACGACCTCCGCCGGGAACCGGTTGCGGCGCAGGTAAGCCAGGATGTCCTTGGCCACCACCCGGCCCAATTCCGATAGGCGTACCGGCCGCTTGATCTGGTTCACCCGGAACCCGTCGGCCAGCCCCACCGGCAGGACGGCGACGACCGTCTCGCCGCGGGCAACGTAGTCCCGGCCGTAACCGACGCCGCCACCGGGCGGTACAATCTGGGTGTGAACAACCCTGGCCTTCCAGGACCACGTCGGTTTGAGCTCCATCCCCGCCGGGAGCGGGACCGGGCTCTGCCCATACATCAGGTTACCCACGCGGACCATGTCCAAGCGGCTCTCCGGCAGGGTGATCAGGGCCTCGCTGTTGGCCATGTGCTTGAGGGGGATCTTCCACCCATCGGCTTCAATCCTGGCAACCGCTTCCCGGAAAGCGGCCAGCTGCTTGCGGGCATACGAAAGGTCCGACCGGTAGGCCGTGGCGAAATGGCTGTAAATCCCTTCGATCTCGATCCAGTCGAACTCCCGCAGGCGGCCCACGAATTCGGGAGCCTCGGTGTGCCTGACCCCGAGGCGGCCCAGGCCGGTGTCGACTTTGACGTGGACGCGGGTCTTCCGTCGAAGCCGCCGCGAGACCTCATCGAGCGCCTGGGCCACGGCCAGGCTGCCGATGGAGGGGGTCAGGCTGTGCCGGATGACGGCCGCCGCTTCGTGTGGCAGAATTGCCCCCATCACCAGGATGGGCGCTCGGATGCCAGCGCGGCGGAGTTCGGCGCCCTCCTCGACGGTGGTCACGCCGAGCGCCGATGCGCCCGCGGCGAGGGCCGTCCGGGCCACGGCCACAGCCCCGTGTCCGTAAGCGTTGGCCTTGACCACGGCCATCATGGCCACCTTTGGGCCGATGAGCCTCTTGACCTCCATCAGGTTATGGGTAATGTTTTCAAGGTTGACTTCGATCCAGGTCGGGCCTCGCGCGGCACCGACCGTGGCCGCTCCTGCCTCTGGCCCGCGGCCGCTCTGCACGCTCATCACTCCTTATCCTTCCCGGCCAGCCGCCGGCGTAACTGCGCCAGCCGGCCTCTGGTCCGGCGGTAAAGGGGCTCGCCCCAGCCCCACAGCCAATAAGCCAAGGGCGAGAAAACAAGGTCGTACTCGCCGATGAATTCGGTGAACTGCCCCGAAAAGCCTTTTTTGAACCGATACAGCCCGTAGAGGGGGTTGTCCGGATTGAGGTCACCCGAGACCCCACGGAAGTCATACATGGTGCACCCGGACTCCTTGGCCCAGGTGATCATCGCCCACTGCAAGGCATAATTGGGCATTGTCTCGCGGTCCTGGTTCGACGACGCCCCGTAAACGTACCAGGCCTTGTCCCCCATGATGAAGGCCAGGGTGGCGGCAATCATCCGACCGTCCAGCTCGGCCACAAAGAGGCGGGCCAGCCCCCGCTCGACGAGGTGGTCCCAGAGGTCGACAAAGTACTCGTAGGATCGGACCAGAAAGCGGTCCCGCGTGGCCGTCTCCAGCAGGACCTGGTAGAACCGGGGCAGGTCGTCCCGGACCCCCACCCGGACCCGGACGCCTTTCCGTCCGGCCAACCGAATGTTGTAGCGC
>Ga0334722_10006046_pt1 | contig 12073 bp, 15 predicted proteins | sample C3_bottom_MG_FD_207210 | JGI IMG/M metagenome (GOLD analysis project Ga0334722, IMG submission 207210) | Sediment microbial communities from Yellowstone Lake, YNP, Wyoming, USA - C3_bottom | ecosystem: Environmental > Aquatic > Freshwater > Lake > Sediment | place: USA: Wyoming | collected...
AAAAAGCTCTCAAGGACTTGGTTGATGTTGCTAATGAGAATAATCTCTACATAATCTGTGATGAAATTTATGATCAAATTGTATTTGATGAAAAATTTGTAGGTATTGGTAAAGTAGCAGGTACTTCCCCTGTTATCCTACTAAATGGATTCTCAAAGGTACATTTGATGTCAGGTTGGAGAATTGGATATATTGCATTTAACAACTCACCAGCCCTAGAGCAATTAAGGGAAAACTTACCAAAACTTGCTAGAGTCAGAATATCAACAAATTTACCTGTCCAGTATGCTGCCTTAGAATCCCTAAGGGGACCACAAGAATATATTTCAAAATTTGTTTCTGAGCTAAAAACTAGAAGAGATTTGGTAGTAAAACGACTAAATTCAATGCCAGGACTTTCATGTACAAACCCAAAAGGCGCCTTTTATGCATTTCCAAAAATAGAGCAAAGTAAGTTTGATTCAGACAAGGAGTTTGTTATGGAACTGTTAAACTCCAAAGGAGTATTGACTGTACATGGTTCTGGATTTGGAAAGCAATATGGTAGTGGACATTTTAGATTAGTTTTTCTCCCTAACTTGAATGTGTTAGATTTAGCACTAGATAAAATTGAAGAATTTGTAAGCCAATAACTCATAGAAAATTGTATTGTTTTTTAGAATTTTTTCTAATTTGTTTTTCTAAATCCTAAAAATATCATCAATATTCCAAACACAAGCATTCCAGCAGATATTTTCTCATTTGTTACTTCGGCACTTGTGAAAAAATCAAGTACAAATTCAGGTCCCCAGATGAGAAGATTTCTCGTTAGAACAATTAATGCCATGATGATGAACAAAACTCCCATCGCAGTAAACCAATTTTTACCTCTACGACGATACTCGTGGCTCATGATCTATATTATGAATGAAGATTAAATTATCTTAATTCCGGGATTTTTCAATTTGTTTTTTATCATTGCGTTGAGTAACAATGGCGTTGCAACTTCAGCAAAATAAGATAATGCACCAGGTCCCAAATAAATCGGCCGTAACCCTTTGATTTCATTGATTAAACCATTGACAACATTGACAGAATTTTGATCATCCCCACAAACGAAGATATCGTAATCTAAGGTCAAAGTTGGATTAACAAGCTTTTTTTCTGATATCACATGAAATGCAGATACAAGTTTTGATTTATCTTTCATATATTTTACAACTAGTTGGTACGAAAATGGTTTGTTTTCTTTTATCGGTATGAATTCAAATCCTAATTCTGTCTTTGTCATAGGAACTATAGGAGAAATCACAACGCAACTATCTTTAATCTGTGGTAAAATTTGAGAACAAGTTGAATCTATATTTTCATATGGTATTGCCAAGACAAGAACATCACTTTCTTTAGCAATTGACACATTATCATTTCCAGAAATTGAACCGTTTATCTTGACATAGGCTTCTTTTGCCGTATTAGTATATTCTTCAGCAGATTTTGAAGCTCTTTCTGCATCTCTTGAACCAACAAGAATGTCATGATTAATGCACCAACGAATTGCAAAACCTTTTCCCATTCCTCCAGTTCCACCAATTATTCCTATTTTCAATGACTAAAGTCTGGCAATGTTATTATTATCTTTATTTGAAAATGGAAAACGCATTGAGATTTATTATTTTCTTGCGTCATGGACAGGCAATCAACAACACTGAACGACTATTAGCTGGTCGTACTCCTGGTGTTAGCTTAACTCCAAAAGGAGTAGAGCAAGCAGAACAGATAGCAAAATTTCTTAAACCATTTAACATTTCAGCAATTTATTCTAGTCCAATCGAGCGAGCTGAAAAAACTGCAGCAATTGTTGCAAAACATAATTCTTTGGAATACAAAATTGATGAGCGACTAATTGAACTTGATATGGGAAAATTTACCGGCATGGAATATGATGCGATCTTTGAAAAACATGGAAATGTATTTTTCAAATTCTATGACGGAGAACTTGAAATTGCTCATAATGGAGTTGAGACTTTTGTTCAAGTTAAAAATAGAGTTTTATCAATTGTTGATCATGTATTAAAAGAACATAATGATGAAAATGTTTTGTTAGTAACTCACATGGATCCAATAAAGGCAATGATATCTACAATTATGAATTTGGATGCAAACTCTATGTTTGAATTGATAATTGAAAATGCATCTCTTACTATCTTTAAAGAACATCAAGGAAAACTTTCGGTATCTGCAATTAATGTAATGGATGCAGAAAGATTCGATCTTACACTCTGATAACCTTCAAAACCCTTAAATAGAAAATTATAGTCACGACAGAACAACTGGTCATGAAGAATATAATTGGGCTATTCATGGTGTTGTCAATTTTAGTAATTTTACCAATTATTCAAATAGTATTTGCCGCTGGCGATGAACCTGAAAAATATGTTGATAGAAGAGTAGAGATTTGGAATCTCTTTTTTAGAATGATGACAGTAGCATTTGTAGTAGGAGCAGTAGTTTCTGGAACTTTGATTTGGCTAATATGGAGATTTAGAGAATCAAATCCAAAAGCAACTCCTACCAAATATGAGGGAACTGGTGAATTAGATAAATGAGTGGACATTCTAACTGGTCAGAATGGGTTTACATTGGAGTTGTTGTGGCAATACTTGTTTGGGTAGGAGCAGAAGCATGGAATGTTGAAAGAATTATTGATCATGTACCAGAGAATGCCGAAGTCATTAAAGTTACTGGACAACAATGGTTCTGGACTTTTGAACATGCAGATGGAACAATAGAAAAAGGAGAACTTCATGTTAAAAAAGGCATACCATACAAATTTGAGGTTACTTCAAAAGATGTCATTCATTCTTTTAATATTCCCGACTATCTTGTACTAATGGACGCGGTACCTGGTAGAATAAACACAGTTTGGTTTGTTCCTGTTGATGCAGGACAATTTCCAATACAATGTAGGGAATTTTGTGGTTTAATTCACTATAACATGCGAGGAACTTTGTATGTGGAGGACGGGCTTGATAGATAAACTTTTGAGGACACATTATTGTAAATTAAAAAAGGAGAATCTAATATGGTATTAGAACTTCAAAAACCTCGCCCCGTTTGGCAGATAATGTTCTCAACACATCATACTGATATTGGCTTACTTTACATAATATCTTCCTTAACATTTCTTTTCATGGGTGGTGCTTTAGCTCTTGCAATTAGAGTAGAATTATTCTCTCCAGGCACTCAATTTATTGCTGATTCAATGACATTTAACAGAATATTTACAGTTCATGGGACCAATATGATTTTCCTTTTCATACTTCCGTTTGCATCTGGAGTTGGAAACTACTTTGTTCCAATTATGGTCAGATACAAAGACATGGCATATCCAAAACTTAATGCAATTGCATTTTGGATGATACCACCAGCTGCCGCCCTCATTTGGCTTGGATTTGCAGACTTTGGTTGGTATGGACAACCTCCATATTCTATGATTAGTTCACCAAGTCCTGCTGCAGAGATGTGGATATTTGGTCTTAAAATTCTTGGAGTCTCTTCAGTTCTTGGTGCAATTAATTTCATAGTTACTATATTGAAGTGTAAACATCCAGATTTACCACTTAGTAAGGTCCCCTTACTTGCATGGTCATTTCTAAGTTCCAGCCTTATTGTACTAGTTGCAATTCCAACATTTGCAGCAGCTCTTCTAATGTTATTGACAGATAGATTAGGTGTTACAGGATTTTTCAATCCTGCTCTGGGTGGAGATCCGATTGCGTATTCGCATCTGTTCTGGTTTACATTCCACCCCGAAGTCTATGTCTTGGTTATACCTGCAATAGGGATGATGTATGAAATTATTCCAAGGTTTTCAAGAAAGCCAATTTTCAGTCATAGTTCTGGTATGTTTGCTTTTATCTTGCTATCAATTGTTAGTTTTGCATCGTGGGCTCATCATATGTTTGCAACTGGAATGTCATTTACTGAAAAAACAGTCTTTATGGTAGGTACTCTTGCAGCAGTACCTGCATCAGCAATGCACGTTTTCAACTTCCTTGCCACAATGTGGGGTGGAAGAGCCAAGTACAGCACACCCATGATGTGGGCAATTGGTGGCATTGCATTATTCTTCTCAGCAGGTGCGGGAGGAGTAGTAAATACTGCTATGCCATTAGACTTTATCACACATGACTCTTACTGGGTAGTAGGTCATTTCCACTTGTTTGTGTTTGGAACTATAGCATTTGGTTCCTTTGGTTTCTTGTATTACATGTTCCCCTATATCACGGGTAGAATGTATAACGAAAAATGGGGGAAGGTGCATTTTATTATAACATTAATTGGGGCTGTATTGGTGTTCTTTACACAACACATTTTGGGATTGTATGGTATGCCTAGAAGAGTTTTCGATTATCCACCATTCCCTGCCTGGATTGAAATGAACCAAATTGCGGGAGTTGGAGCTATGCTACTTGGTGTAGGAATGACAATATTTTTGGTTAATATGATTTACAGTTCTGCAAAAGGAAAAGAAGCCAACATGGAAGATCCATTTGGACTAGGAGGCAAATACTACTATCCATATCAAAGGAAGAATCCACATCATGATTAGAGAGTTAAAATGAGTCATATAGAACATTTAGATCAAATTTACAGAACATCTCCAAGAAGAGTTGCAAAGATGATGGCAATTATGTTAGGTATTTGCTTAGTTGGTGGCACTATCTTCTTTGGTATGTGGGACTATTGGATATCTGGAGTATCACCTGCATCAATTGCACGTGCAGGAAAAGTTGAAATTACATCTCCAGTAGTTGCAACAGGAAAAGAAATTCCAGTTTCTCTGAATTTCATAGAGTCTTCTGATTTTCGAACATTTGCCTTTAACGCCTTACCTGGGGAGCCTGATCATAATCCTACTATCACTGCAGCTGTAGGAGATAAAATTATCTTTAATGTTAAAAATGCTGGTAAATCATTTCATGCCTTTGGAGTAACACAAGAGGATGAGGGAACTGGGGGAATTATTCCTGGTTCTAATATTCAAAGTGCAAGCAATCCAATAAAACCTGGACAGGGTGGTCAGTCAGAATTTATTCCTGGTAAAGAAGGAATCTACTACTACATTTGTACGGTTCCAGGCCATAGAGCACAAGGAATGCAAGGACAAATCATTGTAGGTGACGTATCTGCTAAAACTGAGAATACTGAGACAGAACCTATAACAGGTTCTCCAATGCCAGCCCCAGAATTAAAAAAAGCGCCAGAAACGATAGTAAAAGAAAAACCAGAACAAACAATGAAAGAGGAACCCAAAACAAATACACCGTTTACCGGAACAATTTCAATCTCACCTGGTGCCTCAACACCTGGATGTGATAAGACAAACGAATGCTTCATTCCTTCTGACGTTACAATAAAAGTTGGTGAGACTGTGACATGGAGCAATAATGATTCAGCAGCTCACACAGTTACCAGTGGTACTCCAACTGATGGATCAAATGGTACATTTGACAGTAGCTTGTTTATGGCAGGTAAAACATTCTCTCACACTTTTGACAATACGGGTGAATACACCTACTTTTGTATGGTTCACCCATGGATGACTGGAAAAATTCAAGTGAATTAGGTTCTAGAGATCATTTTGATTTTAAAATATCTGGCATTAACATCACTAATCGTTTTATATTCATTAATGTTTATTGGTGGATATGTCTCTTCAGCAGGGTTAGGCCTTATCTGTCCTGATTGGCCACTATGCCCAAGTGGTTTGTTTCCTACTGAACAATATCTAATTGAATGGACACATAGAGCAATTGCAGCTACAACTGGCGCATTAATTATTGCAACAGCAGTGAGTTGTTGGTTTACAAAAAATTCCAATAAACACATTAAACTTACAGGACTTTTGGCTGGTATTTTTGTAATAACCCAAATCACTTTAGGTGCTTTAGTTATAGATCTAAAATTACAGGCTCTCCTAGTCGCAATTCACTTAGGAATTGGGATACTTCTATTTGCCATGGTACTTTTAACTACGTTGTTTGCATTTAGATTGGGAAAGACAACAATTCAAACTAAGCTTTAGTTCTAGATTTTAGAATTTTTGGTATGTAAACATAACAAAGAATTATCGCAAGGCCGATAGAACCGGTAGCTATTGAAAATATGAAGATATATCCAAATGGATTTTGAGTACTAATATTAAAGATATAAGTTGAAACCCCACCATCTTTTGCAACATCATACAAATCAACTCTAAAAATATGATTACCTGACCTTTCTAGGACATAATCAGTCTCCCAGTGACCTCCTTGATGGGATTGGGGAGGTATTGCATCAATCTGAATATCGTTATAAAAAATTCTGATACCCATAGTGAATCTATCTACTTCCACCAAGTCACGATCAGTAACTCTAAAAAGAATTTTCATTGGTTCTCCAGTACTTGGAATTTCTGGAAGAGTAGCGATCTGAACTCTAAAATCTCCTATGGTTTCTTCTGCAGAATTAAACATGGAATGTGCATGAGCCTCATTAATTATAGGAATTGAAAATAAACTCAAAACAATAAAAACAAAAATTAGTCTACTCTGTATCATTTTCATCCTTAAGATATTCTTAGCTAATATATTGTAAAAAGAATTTTCAACTGAAAACTTACAAAAGCTTTAAATTCAGACTGACAAAACAACCAAACGTTGACTGTCATTAGCAAATCTATTGATATCAAAGTCCCAGTTAATACAGTATTTACCTATTTTGCACGACCAGAACATGTTTCTGATCAGATGACTGACAAAGGGGTTGGTATGACTGTTATCCCTATGGACATTAAAGAAGGAATGGGAGTTGGAACAACCTTCCGAGTTATTGCTGACTTTAGTGGTAAAAGACTAGAATGGGATTGTGAAACAACTGAATTTGAACGAGAAGAGAGAATTTCTGCAAAAATGATTAAAGGACCATTTAAGAAATGGGTAATTAAAAATGAATTCAAAGCTTTATCAGATAACTTAACCAAAGTTACAATGACCGTAGATTATGAAATGCCATTTGGACTATTAGGAGCAATAATCAACAAGGCAAAGTTTGCAAAATCTGCTGCAAGAGGAATGGAAACTGCATTATACAAGGTCAGAGGTTTATTGGAAGGAAATGGTTCTATCCCAGTCTACATTACACTTGATGCATATCAAAAACTTCTTGCTGAAAAGAAAAAGATGAACAACGTTCCAGTTTCTACAGTACTTAATGCAATTCTTGAAAAGTACAACGAAATCGAGACAAAAATTCAAAATTAAATTATTTGATCTCATCTCAAGATTAATAACGACTCTAGCGTTTGTTTATTCGGGGGTCTGTGGCGCAGCCAGGTAGCGCACCGGACTCTTAATCCGGTTGTCGTGGGTCCAAATCCCACCAGACCCGTTTTTATGAAATTTTCCGTACTAAAGTGAATCGTGGTTTCTGAGATTCTATATCTTCATGCATATCAACATCGCTGATTATTTTCACTTTAAAATTCAACCATCTTTTATACACATTTCTTTTCCATGAAGACGTATCAGTACTATCTATTGGACTTTCATTTTCATCAAATAATTCACAATTTAATATGTATTTCCTTGAAACTCTATACAATTCATTTATTGCTTTATCCATTTCTTTCTCAGGTATGTAATTTAGAACATTATGTGTAAAAACAAAATCTATCGAGGAATCCCCATATGGCAGCTCAGTTATAGAACCCTTTTCGAATTTGAATGAAGGAAATCTTTGTATAGCAATATCTAATGCATGCTCATTCAGGTCTAAACCATACACCTCAAAATTTTCGGGAAATCCTTGTAAATCATTTCCAATATTACATCCAACCTCCAAAACATTGGTAGCTCTTAGAGAAGTAGCTAAATCACGAATGAATTTAGCAAACTCTTCATTATCGTTTGATTTGTTCTCATTTGTGTACTTGTTCCAATAATTGGTGTCATATTCCATCTAAACAATCTCATTCTTCTCGTATTTGTTACTAATGTGTACATTTGCAGGGAACTAATTTTGTATCAAAGGTGCAGTCATGTGGACCTTCTGACTTTCCATCCACCGGTATTTGCCTCATACATTCCTCATGTCTTCCTTTCTTACAAAACCAGCATATTTCTTGGGTTGAATCACCAGTAGAACAAGATTCCATTAACGTTTGTCTATGTATTTTTTAAGTAAAAAACCTAGTTCTAGATGTATTTGAGCCAGTGTAGGAATCGTTCATCCCTTCCCATCGTTATATCTGTGAATGACTTTTGTAGTGCCTTGGTAACCTTGCCAGGTTTACCATTTCCTACTGTTGCCTGATCTATTGTGGTAACAGATTTTACCTCAGCTGCAGTTCCTGTCATAAAAACCTCATCAGCTACGTATAGGTCCTCCCTGTCCAAATCCGCTTCAATTACTTGTCCACCATTTTCCTTAATGATCTGAATAACGCTATCTCTGGTTATGCCTTCTAAAACTCCTGCAGTTAATGGGGGCGTAATTATTTGATCATTTTTTAAAACAAAAATATTTTCTGCACTCCCCTCTGCAATTTTTCCTTGATTGTTTAGCATTATAGCTTCGTCATATCCTTCATTTAGTGCTTCTACACGAGCCAGAGCAGCATTTGCATAGTTTGATGCAGCCTTTGCTTTCATTGGTTGTGCAGCAGAATCAATTCTTATCCAACTTGAAATTTTACATCTAGCTCCAGCAAATTTTCCAGCTTTTGATTCACCCATTTTCCATGACCAGCAGGCGATAGCAACATCAACCTTGTTCTGTGTAGGTGTGAGGCCCATTTCCCCATAACCATAGTAAGCTATGGGTCGAATGTAACATTCCTTCAAAGTACTATTTTTTACGGTCTTGATAATTGCATCTGTAATTTGTTTTTTGTTATATTGCATTTTCATAGAATACATTTTAGCAGAATTAAAAAATCTATCAACATGTTCTGGTAAGCGAAAAATTGCCGAACCTCTAGGAGTATTATAGCATCTTATACCCTCAAAAATTGCCGTTGAATAGTGTAATGCATGAGTTAAGACATGCACTTTAGCATTTTTGAATGGTACAAGCTTTCCATTCATCCAAATTTTACCCACTTCCTTCATATGAAAATGAATCTATCCTAGTAATTTAAAGAATTGGCAAGTTTTCCTTTATACCTAATCATTTTTTTATCTTCAAGGCTTTCTTCCAATGTTTTTTTCTTGCTCTAACTGAAATGTGATTTTAGTCACTGATATAATTAAAAATTCGATTGTAATCTCGATGGGTTTAACGTTAAAAATAAACAAGTTCTTTGAATGATTTTTCAAAATGAAAATTTCACTAGACCTAAATATCAAATCTATTTATTAATTACATGGAAGAGTGGATAATACCAGTTCTTGCTATTGGATTGATCATGTTTGGATTAATTGGTCAAGGTTTTGAGATGAGAAAGATTCGTATTTCTACAAAACGTGATGAAAAACTTGGTTCGACTAGAATATTTACAGACAAAAGAAATTTCAAATGGTATATTCTCATAGGGACAGGTTTTGTTCTCTGGTACTCAACTGGCGGCCTTCCTTGATAGACTATATAGATCAGCTCTAAATACTAGGATTTCTAATACAAAGTAAGCGTGTTTTGGGTAACGCCGGACTGATTCTAGATGACGGTCCAAGAACAAACCCATTTTGGCACTACTGGTGAAAGCCCGTAGCGCCAAACTAGTTATTGTTTAAACAAACTGAATTTTTGTTCTTTCTTTGTGCACTGCTTTGATTGCTTTTTCAATATTGTCACCAGAATCTTCAATCACTATAATTATTCTTGAAGTTTCTTCCTGTGCATCCATATTCAATATGTTTAATCCAGCCTCTCCTATTCTTGCACTTGATTTTGAAGCAATCTGTTGAACTCTCCACATTTCGTCACCAATGAGAGTAATTACTCCTCGATTGTATGTAATTGTAGCCAGTGAATCAAATCCTAGTATGTATTTTTCATTCCGTTTAACATAATCTCCATCAAGAAACAATATTCTTGTAAATTCAATTCCATCTTTTATGAAAGGAGATAAGATAACAAATTCATTATATCGTTTTTCATTATTTAGTGATGCCAATAATTTGTGTACATATTCTGTTTCTATTCTTAAAATTGCACAGTTTTTCTTCCCTGTAACTATTTTTAATGGATGACCATTTTTGTTATCGGGAGTTCGTTTTATAGTAGTAATTTTTGATGGATTTTTCATATTAGTAATTATGATGGGCATATCAACTCCATGTTCAACAATTTCCTTGATAGCAATAGGATCCAAAATCTTCATCCCAAACATACCTGCCAATCTGGCTTCGTTGTATGAGAGCTGTTCTATTTCACTGAGTTCCTCAGTCACAATTTTAGGATCTGCTGAAACTACTGAATTATCTTTTTCAAAGTCAATGTTGATTTCATATTTTTTGTGAAGAAGTATTCCTAGATCTATTGCAGTTCTATCAGACCCACCTCTCTCATATGTAGTAATTATTCCATCAGTTGTCTTTCCAATAAAACCCCCCATCGTTATAACATCATTTTCTTTTAGTAATTTTTCTAGTCCCTCTAATTTTTCCATTGATTTTGATAAAAGAAAGTTTGTTGATTCGATGTTATTATCGGTAATAATAGGCCATGATTCAAAATCCACTACTTCTGAACTAATTCCTTGGCTTTTGAAAATATAATTCATTACCTGAGACATGAGAAGTTCACCTGAATTTGCAAGTGCTCTGGAACGAATCTCATCAGCAAATACTCCTTTTTGTCTTGCATCTTCTAAGACCATTCTTGATTTTTCTAAAAATGAATCAATTACATTTTTACATTTTTCTTGATAATCAGAACTAACTAATTCAAGAATTTTTTCATAAGCATTTTTTAGCTCATCAAGTTTTGGTACTTCTCCTTTTTCCGCATTTTTTCCAAGCTCTAGAACTATGTCAGTCAAAGATCTGGCCATGCCATTTTGTATTGTGAGTGGTGCAGAAAAAACTGCGATTACCTTGGCATCTTTTTTTAAAGAATTAATTCTTTGTATAATAATTGGTATTGAAAGTCCATCGGCACCAATAGCACTACCGCCGAATTTTGCTACTATCAGTCTAGTCAATCCATTATAATAAAAAATTATAATCCTGTATTAATCATTGGTTTGGTATTAATTGATAAAATCTAAATTTCATTTTAGAAAGATATCTTTTATTATTTCGGCCGCTTTTTTGGCTCCATCATAACTTTTTGGCTTTCGTTTTTCTCCAAGTTTTTCAGAAATCAAAGAATCCAATTTATTTACATCTTCATATGAGAACCCCTCCTTCATAGCATTATCTTCTTGTTCAAAGTGATTTTTTATCGGTATGAAAATACCAGGTGTTCCATATGATTTTGATTCATCAATTGTAGATTTTCCTCCAAGAGATACTATTAGATCCGAAGCAAATATTATTTCATGTAAATTATTTACAAACCCTAAATTTCGGATGTTTTCTCGATAGTCTTTTTTCAATGATGGTCCTGATACTATTACCAATTCAACATCATCTCTTATTTTGGTATAAGACTCAATTGTTTTTTCAATTAAAAATTTCCCTGCATCTGTACCACCAACACTAACAACAATTGTTTTTTTGTTAAAGGAAAATTTCTTTCTTAATTCCTCTCTGGAATAATTAGTTGTTCTTACAATTGGGCCTACTCGTCTTACATTATCTTCATCTATCCCCTCTTCAGGCAAAATAACCACATCACATTTTTTCATAATGTCTCTCATAGATCGATTCATTTTTCTCTCAATTATCGATCCAATCCCTTTTGTAAATCTGGTTTCTAGAACATCTGTAATTAGCACTGAAGCTAGATTTTGTTCCTGTGCAACTGTAAGAGACGCAAAATCCTCATCGCTCACAATTATTTGAGGTCTTTCCTTTTTAATTATACTTGAGGAAATATCTTTACAGTCTTTGTAATATTTGTAATATTTCCAGAGCCATCTTAGTGAATTTTGTAACAAACCATTTTT
>Ga0334722_10006047_pt1 | contig 12073 bp, 11 predicted proteins | sample C3_bottom_MG_FD_207210 | JGI IMG/M metagenome (GOLD analysis project Ga0334722, IMG submission 207210) | Sediment microbial communities from Yellowstone Lake, YNP, Wyoming, USA - C3_bottom | ecosystem: Environmental > Aquatic > Freshwater > Lake > Sediment | place: USA: Wyoming | collected...
TTGTAGTAACCGTAACGCCGGGTTATTACGAAGATCCCTATAAAAAAAGGCTTATCAGTCCGGATTCAGAAGGTGTCGTTAAATCAATCGCGGATTTTGGGCCACCATCCGGCCTTGACAGCGCGAACTCCCTGCAATTAGAATAAAAAATTATGAAAAAATCGGTTGTGCTTCCGTTGATTTCCCTTTTGTCGGTATTGTCGATCTCCTTTATCGGATGCGGTTCCGTTGCCGAAAGGCCGGTTTCCGCTTCTCCTGAAAAAACCGAAAATAAAGCTGAACTTAGTCTCGCTGAGCAGGAAGAAAAGTCGGTAGCGCTGTTTCAGCAGGTATTTGAAATGGTCGGGAAAAACGACAGGAGCACAGTGCTGGACAAGATAGAGTCGGCATATCGTGAGATAGCTGATAAATATCCGAAAGCGCCTTTGGCACAGGAGTGCTACTGGAGACTCATCACTTTATATCTTAATGACTATAACCCTCCCCTATATGACAAGATCGAAGCCACCTACGCGGAATTCATAAAAAAATATCCCGACTCCCCGTTCAGGGAAGAGACCGAAGACAATATCGCAAAGATGTATTACATCAAAGGGCAATGGGACAAGCTCATGAGGTTTTATGCCCCTGCTATCAAAAAGTTTATCGCAACCGGTAAATTGGGCAGACCTCAGGAAATATTTTTGTATTCAGAGGCAAAGATGAAGCTCGGAGACCTGACAGAATCCGAGAAGGGGTTTAAGATCGTAATGGCAAATTTTCCCGATACGCGCGAAGCCTCTCTTGCTGCGCAGCGCCTTGACGCAATCGCAGCAGCAAAATCCAAACAACATTAAACCGGAGGTTATTTGTGTCAGGACATTCTAAATGGTCTCAGATAAAACATAAAAAGGCGCATACGGACGCAAAGCGCGGAAGGGCCTTTACAAAGATTGTAAAAGAGATAGCTATAGCCGCGAGACTCGGAGGGGGCGACGCCGGCAGCAACCCCAGGCTCAGAACGGCAATCGAAAAAGCAAAAGAAGTAAACATGCCGCACGATAATATAAAGAAGGCGATCATGAAGGGGACGGGAGAACTCCCGGGCGTGTCTTACGAGGAGTTCATGTATGAAGGATACGGCCCGGCCGGGGTTGCTTTAATGGTTGAGGTCATGACCGACAATAAGAACAGGACTGTTCCGGAGATCAGGCACATAATGGGCAAACACGGCGGAAGCCTTGGAGAAGCCGGCTGCGTTTCATGGATGTTCGACAAAAAGGGGTATATCCTGGTGCTGAAATCCAAGGCTTCGGAAGACGCCATTATGTCCGTTGCCCTCGAGGCCGGAGCTGAAGACATGAAGAACGACCCGCAGGAAGACAGTTATGAAATCATTACGTCCCCGGATGATTTTATGGCGGTCAGGGATGCGATAGAGAAGGCGGGGATAGAAATTGCGTCGGCTGAAATTACAATGCTCCCCAAGAATTACGTTGTGCTCGATGAAAAGGCAGCGGACCAGATGATCAGGCTTATGGACGGGTTGGACGATAATGAAGATGTCCAGAACGTTTATGCAAACTTCGATATCCCGGATGAGATAGCCGAAAAGGCGGGCAGGTAGACTTGATACTGTCTAAATCGGATTCCGCCGAAACAGACCGTTCCCAATAGATATGGCCGGTTCGATCACAGCCACATTCAAAAGAAAATTCATCGCCGGCCTTTTCATCTCCATACCGGCGATCATCACAGTGCTCGTGTTAAGCTCTTTTTTCAGGTTCGTGGACGGCATTCTGGAGCCGCTTTATTTCAGGGTGCTCGGCTATCATACCCCTGGACTGGGCTTTGTATCGGCCGTGATTCTCATCTTCATCACCGGGATAGTGTCAACAAATGTCTTCGGCAAGAAGATCATCGAATTCCTGGAGCAGTTATTCCTGAAAATACCGGTACTGAAAGGCTTCTACACCGCTATAAAGCATCTCGTAGATGCATTTTCCCCGGACAACAAGACCGCCTCGTTCAAGAAATTTGTAGTTATTGAATATCCCAGGGCAGGCGCATTCGCCTTCGGGTTTCTTACAAAGGAATGCACAGTAAAAACCGATAAGGACGGGAAGGAAACCTGCCTCAGGGCGGTATACGTGCCTACCAACAACCTTTATCTGGGCGAGATCGTACTCGTAAATGAAAAGGATACTTTTTATACCGATATACCTATTGATGAAGGCATCAAAATAATCCTGTCGGGCGGGATAGCTGCGCCGAATGTAATAAGAGAGGTCGAAGATTGACCGTTGCCTGCGTTATACTGGCTGCGGGGCAGGGGACGAGAATGAAATCTTCGCTGCCGAAGGTATTGCACAAAATATGGGGCCGCACAATGCTGGATTACGTTGTAGCCGCCGCAAAAAAACTCGCGCCTGAGAAAATAATCGTTGTGGCGGGCCGAGATATGGACCTTCTGAAGGCTTCCCTGAAATCACAATCAATAGAATCGGAATTCCAAAAATCCGGACCAAAAAAATCTGAATCAATGAAATCCGCGCCTGTCTCCTTTGTACTGCAGAAAGAGGCCAAAGGCACCGGTCATGCCTTGCTGTGCGCCCGCGCAGACCTTCAGAATTTCAAAGGCGATATAGTAGTGTTAAACGGGGACGCCCCCCTTATTAATCCGGCCGGCATAAAAAAATTTCTGCGTTTACACAGAACCGGCAAAAACAGCCTTTCAGTGCTGTCTTTTACAACAGAAAAGCCGTTTGGTTACGGGAGAATACTCAGGGATAAAAGCGGGAGCGTCCTTTCAATAATAGAAGAGAAGGACGCGGACAAGGCGCGGAAGTTGATATGTGAAGTAAACAGCGGGGTATACGCAATCAAGGCCTCGGCCCTGGGTCTGCTTGACGGCATAAGGCTCAATAAGGTCAAGGGAGAATACTATCTTACCGACATAGTGGCTGCAGCGGCAGACAATAATCTGCGGCCGGCGGCATACTGCATCGGCAGGGAGGAAGAGTTCCTGGGAGTAAACACAAGGAGCGAGCTTGCGCGGGCGGCCGGACTGATGAGAAGGAATATTATCGGGAACCTGACGGATAAAGGCGCGCATTTTATTGACTGCGGTTCGGTTTACATAGGCGCTGATGTGATCGTAGGGAAGGAAACAACCATATACCCCAATGTCTGCATTGAAGGCCGCACAAAGATCGGTGAGGGCTCAACGGTTTATCCAAACGTACGGATATTGGACTGCAAAATAGGCAAAGGGGTCGTCATAAAGGACTCCACTGTTATGGAAGGCTCCACGGTCGATGACAGGGCGGTAGTCGGCCCTTTTGCGCATATCAGACCCGGCTCGACGATAGGCAGCGACGCAAAGGTAGGGAATTTTGTGGAGCTCAAGAAAACGGTCATGGGAAAGGCAAGCAAGGCCTCACATCTCAGCTATCTCGGGGATACCAGTATCGGCAGGTCGGTTAACATAGGAGCCGGTACTATCACATGTAATTACGATGGGATACTTAAGAACCGCACGGTAATAGAAGACGGGGTATTTGTGGGCAGCGACTCCCAGCTGGTTGCGCCCGTTACCGTGGGCAAAGGCGCTTATATAGGCGCAGGGTCGACCATTACCAGGGATGTCCCTCCAGGCGCCCTGGCAGTAAGCAGGACCGCTCAGAAAAATATCGACGGCTGGGCTGCGAAGAAAAAAAAATCGCGGTGAACACATCATCGCAACGTACAGATGAGACAGAGACGTAAACACGAATCATGTGCGGCATAATAGGTTACACAGGCAAAAGAAACGCCGTAACAGTCATCGTTGAAGGACTCAGGCGTCTTGAATACCGGGGTTATGATTCGGCAGGCATAGCTTATTTTACCGACGGCCGTATTGATGTAGTCAGGTGTAAAGGCAAAATAAAAGAGCTTGCAGCGCTGCTGGAATCCGGAGAACACACCTCCGGCACCGCTATCGGACATACGAGATGGGCCACCCACGGCAAACCTTCGGAGGAAAACGCGCATCCGCACAGGTCCGGCGGCATCGTAGTCGTCCATAACGGCATTATAGAAAATTTTCTCGACCTCAAGAAAAAACTTCTCGCCAGGGGATATACTTTTCAGTCCGATACCGATACCGAGGTCCTCTGCCACCTGATAAGGGACTACACGGACACGCTGCCGTTTGAGGAGGCGGTCAGGGAGGCGCTGAAAGAGGTCAGGGGCTCCTATGCAATTGCGGCGCTAAGCGAAAGCGAGCCGGGCAAGATCATAGGCGCAAGAAAAGACAGCCCTCTGGTAGTCGGTCTTGGAGACGGGGAATACTTTATAGCATCCGATCTGCCCGCCTTCCTGAACTATTCCCGCGACGCAATGTTCCTTGAGGAAGAAGAGATGGCTGTCATAACCGCGGATGGGGTGGTCGTAAGCCGCATTGACGGCACACCCGTCCAAAAGCAGGTCGTGCCGATAACCTGGAGCCCCTCAATGGCCGAAAAAGGCGGATACAGGCATTTCATGCTGAAAGAGATATTCGAGCAGCCGCGCGCGGTGAGCGACACCATCAGGGGGAGGTTTTCTCCGGGAGACGGGGAAGTCAATATCGATGAATTCGGTTTGGGCGGAGACGCCTTCAGGAATATCAGGAAGATTTTCATGGTCGCCTGCGGCACATCATGGCATGCCGCGCTGACAGGCAAGTACATGATGGAGGGCCTCGCAGGCATACCGGTGGAAACGGATATAGCCTCCGAGTTCAGATACAGAAATCCGCTCATAGGCCCCGGAGACCTTATGATTGTGATAACGCAGTCGGGTGAAACAGCCGACACGCTTGCCGCCCAGAGAGAGGCAAAAAAACTCGGGGCCGCGGTGTTGAGCATATGCAATGTTGTAGGCAGCAGTTCGGCCAGGGAGGCCGACGCAGTCTTTTACACACACTCCGGACCTGAGATAGGAGTGGCCTCAACAAAGGCTTTCCTTGCCCAAATGACCGGCCTTTATCTTATTTCCGTTGCCCTGGGGAGGCTGTCGGGGGCCATGGACCGGCAGAGTTCCGATCAACTGCTGCAGGAGCTTCTGCTTTTGCCCGGGAAGATAGAAAAAGCGCTTGGCTCGGACGCCTCAGTAAAGGCCCTGGCGGAAAAATATTTCAAGGCCAAAGGGTTCATTTACCTTGGAAGGGGAATCCACTACCCCATTGCCCTTGAAGGGGCTCTTAAACTTAAGGAGATCTCGTATATTCACGCAGAGGGTTATCCTGCCGGAGAGATGAAACACGGTCCGATCGCGCTCATCGACAGCGACATGCCGGTCGTCATACTGGCGCCGAAGGGCCGGCTGCTGGACAAGATGGTTACAGGCATTCAGGAGGTCAACAGCCGGGGCGGAAGAGTTATTGCGGTGGCTGCCGAAGGCGCGTCTGACGTATGTGAGATGTCCGAAGACTGCATACTCGTCCCGGACACGAATGCTTATCTCTCGCCCTTGCTGCTTTCAGTGCCGCTGCAGCTTTTAGCCTATCATATCGGCGTTTTAAGAGGCTGTGACGTGGACCAGCCGAGGAATCTCGCAAAGAGCGTCACGGTTGAGTAACGTGGTTCCCGGTAGAGGGCCGTCTGGACTTAAAGAACGGGTATTTGTTATTCTATACAGGGTGGAGTAAATAGATGCCAAAAGAAGGTGTAATGCAAGATCTTAATCCCCAGCAGAGAGAAGCTTTAAAACACACCAACGGTCCGTTGCTGGTCCTGGCCGGGGCGGGCAGCGGAAAAACAAAGGTAATCACCCATAAATATGCTTATCTAGTAAAGACCAATAAGGTACCGCCCGAGTCCATCATGGCCGTGACTTTTACCAACAAGGCCGCCAATGAGATGAAAGAGCGGATAAAAGGCCTCACCGACCGCGACCTGAAAAGCTCCTGGATAGGCACTCTCCATTCGCAGTGCGGAAAGATCCTCCGGAAGGACATAAAACATCTGGGATACTCTTCGGACTTCTCAATTTACGACGAAGACGACCGCTGCAACCTCATTCGCCACATACTCAAGGAGTTAAAAATATATGAAGCGCTTTATAAGGGGGTGTCTTCCCGGATCAACTTCCTGAAGGCATCGCTGGTCGGGCCGGAGGATTTTCTCTCTGCAGGCGACGGGTTCGGATTTGACGAAAAGCTGGCCAAGGTATATGTCAGGTATCAGGATGAGCTGAAACGCAGCAACGCCGTGGACTTCGACGATCTCATAATGCTGACGGTCAGGCTCTTCAGGGAGAACCCGAAGGTGCTGGACAAATACCGCGACGCGTTCCCGTATTTGCTGGTGGATGAGTTCCAGGACCTGAATTTTTCACAATATCAGTTTGTCAAACTGTTGTCCGAGCTGCACAGGAATATCTGCGCGGTGGGAGACGACGACCAGAGTATATACAAATTCAGGGGCGCGGACGTCAGGAACATCCTGAATTTTGAAAAGGATTTCCCGGACACAAAAGTCGTCAGGCTTGAGAGGAACTATCGCTCTTCGCAGAACATCCTCGATGTGTCCAACGCGGTTATATCGGTAAACTCCAACAGGCACAAGAAGAAGCTCTGGACAGAAAAAGGCCGCGGGGAAAAAGTGCATTTCTGCTGGCTGAACAACGAGGAAGAAGAGGCAAAGCATGCGGCAAAAATAATAAAGGAGCTGTACCTCAAAGGCGCCTTTGCGTTCAAGGATGTAGGGATCCTCTACAGGGTAAACCTTCAGTCAAGGGCTATTGAAGACGCCCTCCGCGAAGCCGGTCTGCCTTATCACGTTATAGGCGGCATCAGTTTTTATCAGCGCAAGGAGATCAAAGACATAATCGCCTATGCCCGACTGACCCTCAATCACGGCGACAACGTAAGTCTCAGGAGGGTCATCAACTGCCCGCCCCGCGGCATAGGGGCCGCAACTCTTTCAAAGATAGAAAACGAGGCGAAGAAGAAGTCGGCCTGTCTGTACGACACTCTGAAATCATGCATCAGGAGCAACGGTATCGTGGCGACGACGAAAACCAAACTGAACAGCTTTGCGCACCTTATAGACAAGCTCTCTTCAGGCAAATATGACAGCGCAGCCGACCTCCTGAAGGCTATCAGCGAAAAATCCGACTATATTCAGACACTCGACGACGAGAGAAAGCAGAATATAGGCGAGCTGATCGCAGCTGCCGAAGGCAAAAACATTACCGAATTCATAGATAAGGTTTCCCTCCTTACGAACTCCGACGAGTCGAGGGGAGAGAACTTGATATCCCTGATGACCCTGCATAATGCAAAGGGGCTGGAATTCCCTGTTGTCTTTGTCACGGGTCTCGAAGAAGGCGTATTGCCTTATTTCAAGGCGAACGGAAACGATGAGGACATATCCGAAGAGAGAAGACTCTTTTATGTCGGCATGACCAGGGCGAAGGACCTTCTGCTGCTTACCGGAGCGCGCAAGCGCCGCCTGTATTCGAGGGTCCAGGACCAGGAGCCGTCCAGATTTCTCAAAGACCTGCCCAAGCATCACTGTCACTGGATAGAGAAGGTGACGGTTGCGCCCGCATTGAAGCTCAGGCCGGACATCAGAAAACTGGAAGTAAAAAAAGTAAGGCCCGCCTTTGCCAGCGGCTGCAGGGTAAAGCATCCGGTTTGGGGTATCGGCGTCATACGCGACTGTTACGGAGATGGAGAAGACCAGAAGGTAATGGTCAATTTCCCTGCTATCGGCCTCAAGAGACTGTCGTTGAAACTGGCCAATCTCACTAAATTATAGGGTCTCAGGGCTACAGGACCGTCTATGAATATTTCGATTGATCATCTTTCAAAACTTGCCCGTCTGTCCCTCTCAGAGGAAGAGAAGGCGCTCTTCGGCGTTCAGATCGACAATATCCTGACCTACATGGAAAAACTCAATGAGCTTGACACAAAGGACGTAGAGCCTACTTCTCACGTAATATCGATGAGCAATGTGACCAGGGAGGATATCGAGGCCGGGTCGCTCCCCAGGGAGGAAGCCCTTTCAAACGCGCCCGACCACACCGATAAATTCTACCGCGTGCCGAAAATAATAGAATAGCCGGAAGCGACGAAATAAAGAGAGAGAGCGTAATACAATGTTAAGATGCATGCTTAGGGCCAAGATACACATGGCCACCGTCACGGAATCCAATCTTCAGTACGAAGGCAGCATAACCATTGATGAGTCCATATTGAAAAAAGCCGGCATACTGCCTTTTGAGCAGGTGATGATCAGCAACATGAACAACGGCGAACGGTTTGAGACCTATGTTATACCCGGGAAGAAAAATTCCGGCGAGATATGTCTTAACGGCCCGACCGCCAGAAAAGGCGCTGTCGGCGACAAGGTTATCATCTTCTGCTACAGCTATTTCCAGGACAGCCAATTAAAAGACTTCAGCCCGAAGATCATCAAACTCGGACCGGATAACAGGATAGCGGGAAAAGGGAAGATTTAAACAAAGCCGTCCCGCAGCCTGATGGTGTCATTTCTGTTATTTCGAACATTATACAATTCCCTATGAAACTTCTTATGTTCTACACAAAGGAATGGTGGTACAAGACCGCTGCAAAATCGCTTGAAACCGTCCCGGACGCAGAGAAAGAAGAAAAGGTCGACAATGCGGTCGTCATATTCTTCCACTGTGAAGCGCAGGATGAGGAAAACTATGACGGGGTCGTTCAGAAGTTCGTAAAGAATACAAAATGGCTTGCGGGGAAGTTCAAGACCGGCAATGTTGTTCTGCATTCCTTTAACCATCTGTCGTCGAGCAAGGCTTCGCCAGAGTTCGCCGAAAGACTGCTTCAGGAAGTGCGTGTGAGACTTGGGAGGACCGGATATACAGTCATGCAGACCCCCTTCGGCTATTTCAACGAGTTCCGGATGCATGTTGCAGGCGACTCGCTCGCAAAGGTATTCAAAGAGTTCTGACTGACATTGTCCGCCAACTTCATATGTGCCGGCCGGGCATAGTATTTTCGCTCATTCTCGCTGCGCTCCGAGGCTTTTGCCTCATCATTATTTGAATACATATACAGCAGGAATATCGGCAAAAAAAACCGCTCAAATACCATGCCCGGCCTCATTACATTTTGCAGTGCTGAAATTATTGTCGAATATGGGCTGACGGTAAAATCCAGGTCTAGGGGTTCCGGCCTTACTGCGGATGGTCGAGATGCTCAGCCTGCGGCACTATCCGCTGATACTCTTCGTACGTCACGGCAGAATGCCAGTGGTTCGCGGTCTTTGCGATACCTATGCAGCCGAAAAACAGCGCGACAATAAGGCAGGCAAACACAACCGGGTTGACGGTTTTCCTGCCTGCCAGGGAAACATCCAGAGCGCCTTTGGCCGGACACCGGCTTACGCAGGTCAGGCACCCGGTGCACTCCGGCGAACGCACTATGCCCAGTTCTTCAACCCTGAGCTGGGACGGACAGTTTTTCGTGCATTGCCCGCAATGGATGCAGACCTTATCATTTCTCTTTATCTTCAGGGGGCTCAAAAAGCCGGCAAGCCCGAGCAGCGCTCCATAGGGGCAGAGATACCTGCACCAGAAGTTCTTATATAACAGGGAAAAGATAAATAGCAGCGACAGAGAAACCGCTGTGGTCACGGTCATCTTCGTAAAGAAAAACAGCATCTTCACATCCGCTATCTTGTAGTAGTCTCCTTCGATAAACCGCATTATAGCCGGTGACGGCATCTTCACAACCACCACGAACATAAAAAAAGCCAGGAGAATATATTTAAGCGATCTCAGAGAATAGTCCGCATAACGCGGCACGACAAAATTTTTCCCCAGGAGCCGCCTGCCGAGTTTCCACACAGCCTCGGACAAGGCGCCTACCGGGCATATCCAGCCGCAGAAGCCTTTCTTAAGCAGGACCGCAGACAGCAGGGCAGCGGCAAAGATAACAAGCGCGGCGGGGTGCATGCTGTCGAATATCCCTTCCGTGAGCCATAGTTTGAATGACATCAGCGCGCCGATCGGAAGAAAGCCCTCGATGGACGGCATCCTGCCGCCGGGGATGGCGTTTCCGGAGTGGGCCTCACCCTGCCCCAGAAAATATTCTACAAAAGAATAGAACCTGTAGCCGGCGTAGATCAGGAACAGCAATATCCCCCACTGCACCGTATAGCGTATGTATCTGAGATATGCGCGGTCTGTCTTCACCAAATGCTCAGTCTTTGCCATAGTTATAGTGTAACCGGAAGGGGCAGGCAAAAAATATGATTTAGATTAGGGTTCTGTTACGAAAGTCGCTTTGCAACCGGTCGCTACATCCCGCGAATCCTGTATGTCGCTGAAATGCTCTTCTGCGCCTTTGAAGCCTGTTTAAGCGCTTCCAGCAGGATGCGGCGGTCAAGCTCGTTCAAGTCATTGGGATCGACCCTGTTATTCATGGGGATGCCGCTGCTTTCCTGTTCGAACTGCCGGCCGAGCCTCAGCATTTGGATAAAATAAAAGGCCTCGGTCCAGGCTTCGGCCTCATCTTTCTTAATCTTTCCGGCTTCGACAGCCGCTTTGAAACGCTGATCAGTAGCGGTTTCCGAAAGACCGTTCGCCAGACTGAAGATCCTTGCCGCATCCACAAAAAGGGCAACGCCGCCGAGCTTCAAATCCAGCGAATTGGGGTATTCGTTATTCCTGTCGAGAACAAAATTATTAAAAAAACCGACTGGAGCAGCCCTTTCAAGCGCATTTTCAACCATCAGATGAATAAAACGCCGGTTTTTTGCCGCGGCATCCGTAAGCCAGTTCCTTAGGGTAACCGCCGGTGATTTCTCGCCGTATAACGGACGAAAATCAAAGAAGATGGCGGCATTCAGCAGGGCTTCCGGCATTGGTTCATTAATCCATGACGCAAATCTCTTTTTCCATTCGGCCAGGCTTAAACACCACTGGGGATTGCCCGCCATTATGTTGCCTTTGCAAAGCGGGAAGCCGCATTCTGCAAGCACGGCGTTGATCCTTTGTGCCGGCGGGAGAAGGATATTCCTGATTTCATCGGGGCTGCGGCCGTCTTCAGTCTCGAAGATAATGCCGTTGTCCTGGTCTGTGCAAAAGGTCTGCTCAAAGCGGCCTTCACTGCCGAGGGCAATCCAGCAAAACCTTATCTCTCCTATTCCGCTTTTCTCAAACTCAAGATGTATTATTCTTTCAGCCAGGTGGTCGTTGAGTGTCGATATGATGCGCGTGAGCTGTTCGGCCGCAACTCCCTGTGCCAGCATATTGCTTGCAAGAAGCTGAATATCCTTGGCCGCCCTGATGAATGTCTGCAGGGAGGAGGCGCGCCTGATCATGTTGCTGATTTCGCTTAGACCTACCCTCTGCAGGCTGAACAGGTCTTTCTCGGCTATTATCCCCGTCAGTTTTCCATTGTCCGTAACCAGTATTCGCTTATATCCGTACATTGCCATCAGCATGGCCGCCTCGTGTCCAAAATTCTGCGGGCCGAGCGCTGCAGGGACCTTTGACATGGAAGCAGATATTGGGGATTCCCTGTCAAGAGCCCCGCCGGATACCTGCCCCAGCAGGTCTTCGACTGAATATATGCCCAGCGGCTCCTGTTTTTGATTTACGACGGCAACCACGTCAAGACCATCTGAAGCCATTTTTGAAAGCACTTCCTTCAGGGCCGCCTCAGGACCAAATACTGTCGGAGCTGATCTGGCCAGCAGAGACAGAGGGCTGTCTAGAGTAAACTGTTCAGCGCCCTTTGAGGCGTAGTGGGCATGATAGAATTTTCTGGTGCTCTCAAGAAAGCCGTCGGACCTGTGCCGGCAGTAGTCCCGGAATATCTGACTCATCTCTTCGAATCTCAGATAGTCCTCGAGCGGCAGCAAATAGTATTCGGTATCGGATTTTGTCCTGAAAGTGGAAAAGACGGGACGTCTTTCGAAAAGGGCCTCCAGCGGAAAACACTCTCCCTCGCCTTCGGTCTTAGAATGATAAATATACTGGTAGATCGCTTCATGGCTTATACTGAGGCCTGAATGCTCCAGTTCAAGTCTGCCCGCTATGAGTTCAGGGGACAAACCCTGCTCAAGCTTAT
>Ga0334722_10006048_pt1 | contig 12071 bp, 10 predicted proteins | sample C3_bottom_MG_FD_207210 | JGI IMG/M metagenome (GOLD analysis project Ga0334722, IMG submission 207210) | Sediment microbial communities from Yellowstone Lake, YNP, Wyoming, USA - C3_bottom | ecosystem: Environmental > Aquatic > Freshwater > Lake > Sediment | place: USA: Wyoming | collected...
CTGCCACAGCCAGTTGCCCGCGAGCCATCCCTCCTCGCCGCCCAGGCGGCAGATCGTGTCGAACATCCGCTCCGGTGACGCGCGCACGCGCCGGCGTTTGCGGTCGAGCAGCATTCCCTCGTGCTCGCCGAGCACATCTTCGTCGCCTTGATCGTGCATGCTCGAGAGCGACGACGCCCACGTCGTGGTCACCGTGTCCTCGGCCATGCGGGTGAGCGCCAGCCGCACGGCCTCATCGTAGCCAGTCGGTTGCACACGGAAGACCGTGCGCGCCCGGTCGTCCTTCACAATGACCTGGGTGTGCAGGCTCTCGGTGAGCGGCCCGGCGATCGCGCGCGGGATCGGCGTCACCAGATCCACCCAGCGGCCCGCCAGTCCCGGCATCGGCACGGGGAACGGCACGATCAGCCGCCGCAGCCCGCGCAGTCGCGCATAGCGGCGCATCATGTCGCGATAGGACAGCACGTCGGCACCGCCGATCTCAAAAACGCCGGTCGCCTGCGGGTGCTCGAGCGCTTCGACCAGGTAATCCAGCACGGAGCGAATGCCAATGGGCTGGCAGCGCGTGTTCACGGCCGTGGGCGCGAGAATCACCGGCAGCCGCTCGACGAGATGACGGATCATCTCGAAACTCGCGCTCCCCGATCCCACGATCACGGCTGCGCGAAACTCGGTGACCGCGACGCGCGTGGATGCGAGAATGCGCCCCACTTCCTGGCGTGAGTACAAATGCGGGCTCTCGGCGGCGTCGGGGTCCCCGAGCCCGCCAAGGTAGATGATGCGCTTCACCCCCGCACGCTCGGCCGCGTCGGCAAAGTTGCGCGCGATCAGGCGGTCGCGCTCACGGTAATGGCGGCCCGCCGCCATCGCGTGCACCAGGTAATACGCGACGTCAATGCCCTCGAAGACGTTCCAGAAGACGTCGGGCTCTTCGAGGTCGCCCGGCACGATCTCGACGCCGCGCCACTTGCGCCCTTCGAGGCGGCTGGGGTTGCGCGCGACGCACCGCACATGATGGCCGCGCTCGAGCAGCCGCGGCACCAGGCGGCCACCAATGTACCCTGTCGCGCCCGTGACGAGCACGCGCAGCGGGGACAGCGGAAGAGGAGCGTTCGGCGTGCTCACGGCCTGAGAACATGCGACCCCGTTGGCATCGAACGCCAGCGGGGTCGTCCTTTCCCGATTCGCTCGTGTTGTGACTCAGGAATAACTGTTGCCAGTCGCTTGAGCGTTCCGAGGATCGGATCGGCCGTGGCGGTCCACGTGAAGGGACCCGCCGTCCGGTGGTGGTGGGTGATGTTCCTCACGTGGAATCGCACGGTGTTTTCGCCCAGGCCGAGGGCTTCGGCGAGCTCCCGATTCGACGTCTGTCCGCGCGTCAACCGTGCGAGCACCTCGTGCGCTCGTGGGGTGACGACCATCGGGCGGCGCCGCGGATGCGGCGCACCGAGCGACGCACGGGCGTACACATCGAGAAGCGTCGCCGCCAGCCCCGGTGCGACGACGATCTCGCCCGCGGCGGCGCGTTCGAGCAGCGTGCAGAACAGCTGCTCGTCCAGGTCGCGCGTGACGAAGCCGCGCGCACCGCAGGACAGCGCGTCGAGCAACAGGTCCCCTTCGCTGGGACCGGCGCGCACGACGATCGCGATGTGCGGTCGCCGTGACGACAGGCGACGCGCCGCCGACATCATCTCGAGCGGCGCGCCTTGCAGGTCAATCAGCACGACATCGGGCTCGAGCCGGCTCGCGAGCTCCACCGCGTCGTCCGCCGCGAACGCCTGCGCAATCACATGGTGCCCGTGTCCCTCGAGGAGCGTGCGCAACGCCCCCCGCACGAGCGCCAAACTATCCGCCATGAGGATCTGCATGACCAGACCTTCGGCCCGGTGCGACCCTGCCGGGCACGTGCCCTCATGTAGCGGTTTGGGCGGATATATTTCAGGTCGGGCGCGACGCCCTGCGCTCACTGCCCACAAGAAAAAGAGCGGCCGGGGTGGACGACACCTGCGTCCGCCACCCGCGCCGCAAAGTAGCTGGGGAGAGAATCGAACTCTCGACCTCACGATTATGAGTCGTGCGCTCTTACCAGCTGAGCTACCCAGCCATCGAGCCTTGTAATATACGGGGGGCTCGTGGCGACTCAAAGCCCTGCACACGCCGGTTTTCCCCACCGATTCGCCACCTCCGCCGCTCGCCTTGCCGCAACCGCGCCCCTTGGCCAATCGTCTTCTCTAGATGACTGCCGACGATCCGTTCAAGCGTCCATTCCCGGACGAGCACTACGTGCCGCCTAACGAAGCGGACCTGCGCAAGCAGGCCTTGCAGCGGGCATACGAGATCGCGCAGTCCATCACCACCGAGCAAGCGCGCGCCGCCCAGGAGGCGGAACGCCTGCCGCCGAGGGACTGGGGGCCGGTCATCCGCGTCTCCAATGCCGTGTTGGCGGTCGCGGTCGCCCTTTGGCTCCTCTTCGCGCCGCCTGACTGGCTCCCGCGGGCGGCACGCGACGAGCGCACGAGCGAGCAGCGCGAGATGAGCTTGCGGCTCGTGCTCGCGCTCGAGGCGTCGCGCGTCACGGCGTACCGCGACGAGACCGGCACGCTGCCGGAATCCATCAGCGACGCCGGCGGCGACCCGCGCAACGTCACGTACGTCGTCGTGGATGCGTCGCGCTTCACCCTGACGGCGAAGGACGGCGCCTCCTCCCTCACGTACGACAGCGCGCAACCGCTTGCCGCGCTGCTCGGCGGGCCCGGAGCGCGGCCGTGACCGGTCCGTTCAACGAGCCGCGCGCGGGCGAGCGCCGCAGCAGCGAGTCGCGGCCCGCGAATCCGCGCGTCGCCGAGCCGCGCAGCGGCGAACGCTTCCGAGAGCCGCGCGCCGGCGACCCCCTGCGCCGCCGGCGCGCGAACCCGCCAGAGGTCGCGACACCGGCACGGCCCCCGTGGACACAGCGGCACGCCACGCGCATTCGCTGGGCCACCTGGATTGGCGTCGCGATCATCGCGATCCGACTGATTGCACCGCGGCCGGACGGATGGCGCCGGTGGAGCGACGCGGAGCGGGCTCTTATGGATGTGGAGCAGGCACGCACGGCGGCGCTACTGTACTACCAGTCAGCGGGCCGGGTCTGGCCGGCGCCGGGCCGGCCGGGCATTGTGCCGGCGGGGATGCTCCCGTTCCTGCCGGGCGACGTATCGTTCGCGCGGCCGCACTACAAGCTGACCTGGGAGTACGCGGCCGACACCGTGAGCGGCGCGCGTGTGATCGGCGTGAGCGTGGCTGGCGACGATCCCAAGCTCGCACAGGCGATGGCGCTGCGCGCCCCTCAGGGCATGCCGTTCATCGTCAGCGGTCGGCGCTTCGTCATGCTCATCGCGTCGGCGTCGGGCCGATAGCACACACGGCACATGCAAAACGGCCGGTCCTTTCGGACCGGCCGTCTGCGTTGATGGCGGGGGCGGGATTTGAACCCGCGACCTTCGGGTTATGAGCCCGACGAGCTACCAGGCTGCTCCACCCCGCGTCAGTGGTCGAATAGTAAAGCCTGCTTGGGGCTAAAACAAGATCACGAACACCTGAAGTCGGCTGTCCGTCAGCGACTCTTCCGCTCGATCGAGTCGCGTCGGTCTTCGACAAAGCGGTAGAGCATCTCCTTGTCACCCTTCACCATGCCGAACTCCTCCCGCGCGAGCCGCTCCTGCACCACGGGATCGGTGTCAATGGCGCGCTTCCAGCGCGTGAGGCTGTCCACCTGCGATTGCAGTGAATCCACGTCGTGCTGCAGCGCCGCCAGACGGCGCCGCTGGCGCAGCAGATCGGTGGTGCCGTACTCCCCGCCCTGCACGGCGAAGTACGTCACGCCAAGGGCGAGCGCGGCGAGGATGGCGAGGAGAACGGGCGGCTTCTTCGTGGCCGTGGACTTCTTGGCTGGCATAGGCGATCAATAGACGAGCCGCGGCGGGCCGAAGGCACACGATTCCCTGCACGCCAGCAGGGTCCCGTCCGCCTGGTGCCGATGTACACCAGCACCCGGCGGACGGGACCCCGCCCTCGTTGCGTTGTGTCGCGCCTACTACTTCAGACCGTAAATCGAGCCGCCAGGATAGATTGCCGCCTCACCCAGCTCCTCTTCAATGCGCAGCAGCTGGTTGTACTTCGCAATGCGATCGGTGCGGCTCGCCGAGCCCGTCTTGATCTGCCCCGCGTTCGTCGCGACCGCGAAATCGGCGAGGAACGTGTCTTCCGTCTCGCCCGAACGGTGCGAGATGATGCTCTGGTAGCCGTTGCGGCGCGCGAGTTCCATCGTCTCGAGCGTCTCGGTCACGGTGCCAATCTGATTCAGCTTGATGAGGATGGCGTTGGCCACGTCCTCGTCAATGCCGCGCGTGAGGTACGCCGGGTTCGTGACGAAGATGTCGTCGCCAATGAGCTGCACGCGATCGCCGAGCGCGTCGGTGAGCTTCGACCAGCCGTCCCAGTCGCCCTCCGCGAGGCCGTCCTCAAGCGAGACAATGGGATACTTGGCAATCCACTTGGCGTACAACTCGATCATCGCGTCGGCGTTCTTGGTGCCGGCGCCGCTCTTCTTGAACGTGTACACGCCATTCGCGTACAGCTCGCTCGCGGCGGGATCCAGTGCGATGCACACCTGCTTCCCGGGCGCGTAGCCGGCGGCCTCGATCGCCTCGATGATCACGATGAGCGCCTCCTCATCGTTCTTGAGGTCGGGCGCAAATCCCCCTTCGTCGCCGACGCCGGTGCCGAGCTTGCGCTTCAGCAGCACCTTCTTGAGCGCGTGGAATACCTCGGCGCCCATGCGCAACGCCTCGGCAAACGTCGGCGCGCCGACGGGGACAATCAGGAACTCCTGGAAGTCCACGGTGTTGGTTGAATGCGCGCCGCCGTTGACGACGTTCATCATCGGCACGGGGATCGTGCGCGCGAGCGGGCCGCCGAGGTAGCGATACAGCGGCACGCCCATCGCGTCGGCCGCGGCGCGCGCGACGGCCATCGAGACGCCGAGGATCGCATTGGCGCCGAGCTTGCTCTTGGTGGGCGTGCCGTCGAGCGCGATCATCGCGCGGTCAATGGCCATCTGGTCGGAGCAGATCATGCCCGCCAACTCAGGCGCGATGAGCTTCTCGACGTTCTGCACGGCCTTCTTGACGCCCTTGCCGAGATAGCGCTTCGGGTCGCCGTCGCGCAGTTCGAGCGCTTCGTTTTCGCCGGTGGAGGCGCCGCTCGGCACGGCGGCGCGGCCAAGGGTGCCATCCTCGAGGGTGACGTCAACTTCAACGGTCGGATTGCCGCGCGAGTCGAGGATTTCGCGGGCATGAATGGCAAGAATCGGGTACATAAGCAGTGATTCAGGATTGGGATGTCGGATGGCGATCGAGGACCGCGAATGCGATCCCGATGCACGATCGCGTGGTGCGCGCGCCGCAGCCGCGTACCTGACTAAATGTACGCGCCCGGCGCGGTCTCCGCCTTCTCCGCCGGCGCCGGGACGCCGTACTCTCGGCGCAGGCACTCGGCGATGCGCGACCGCGCTTCGGCGGCGAGCGCCTCACGATCGCCGTAGGACTTGCCGGCGGTCTCGATCGGCGGCAGGAAGTGCAAGTCCACGCGTCCAGGCCGGACCAGCGGTGAGCCCTTGGGCATGATTTCGAGCGTGCCGTGCACGGCCACCGGGACGATCGGCGACTGCGTTTCGATCGCCAGCACGAAGGCGCCCTTCTTGAACGGCCGCAAGTCGTAGGTGCGACTGCGCGTCCCTTCCGGGAACAGGATGACGCTCGCGCCGCTCGCGATCACCGTCCCCGCTCGTTGGATGGAGGCGCGCGCTCCCGCGTGGTTGCTTCGCTCGATGGGAATCATGCCGGCGTAGCGCATCGCGCGTCCGACGATCGGGATGCGGAACAGCTCGGCCTTGGCGACGAACTTGACCCACCGCAGGCGCGAGAAGAGCGCGAAAATCTCGACGCCCGAGTTGTGATTGGCGACGAAGATGTGCCGGTCGCCGCGCCGGTGCTCATCGCCGTGCACGACGACCTCGATGCCGGCGGCCGCCAGCACGAGGCGCGACCAGACGCGAGGCACCAGGTCGTAGATCGAACCCCCGCGATCGCGCCGCCCCAGCAGGCCGGCGATGATGACGGCGCCGGCAAACGTCGGCGTCAGCACAAGCAGCGCGAGGTACGCGAGGGCGGTGCGAACGAGCGCAACAATCATGGCGCGGGAAAGTGATCGTGGCCGCGCGGCACGCGGACCGGCTTGCCTTGCCGCAGTGTGGCCACCGCGGGTTCGCCGGGGAGCGGCGGCGCCGCCGCGCCCACGCATGTGATGGGCAATCCGCAGGCGGACGCAAAGGCAGATGCGTCGAGCGACGCTGGCGCGGTCACGAGCAGTTCGTACTCCTCCCCGCTGTGCGCCGCGTCTTCTGGCGTGGCGCCGGCGACCGTGGGCACGCGATCGAGATTCACCAGGAGCTGGACGTCGCTGGCGGCGGCAAGATGTCCGGCGTCGGACACGAGACCGTCGCTGATGTCGATGCCGGCCGTCGCGCCGTGCGCGGCGAGCCAGTGCGCGGCCGCGAAGCGCGCCTCGGGGTGCGCGAAGCGGGCGCGACTTTCCGCCGACGGCGCGGCGCCGCGCTCCCATGCGCGCAGGGCAAGCGCGGGGCCGCCGAGTCGTCCGGTCACCCACAGCGCGTCGCCCGGCTTGGCGCCGCGGCGCGAGAGCGGCGTGGCCACGTGGCCGATCACCGTGAGTGTCATTGACAAGTCGGCGCCGCGCGAAAGGTCGCCCCCGATGATCTGTGTGCCGACGGCGCGCACGGCCTCGCCGATGCCGCCGCAGAGCCGAAGGAAGTCGCCGCGCCAGGCGTCGGGCAGCGTTAGCGCGATCGCCACGCCCATTGGCGTCGCGGCCATGGCGGCGAGATCGCTCAGCGCGGCGGCCGTCGCCCGGTATCCGGTTTCTTCCGGCGTCAGCCACGGGCGACGGAAGTGCACCCCCTCGACGCTCGTGTCCACGCTAAGCACGAGGCGGCTGCCGGCGGGCAGGTCGAGCACGGCACAGTCGTCGCCGATGCCGGACGCGAGATCGCCCCATTGCGTGAGCGCGGCGGAGATGATGTCGAACTCGCCGCCGTATCCAAGAGGGATGTGCCGAAGATGCGTCATCGCGCGGGCTCGCTCAGGGGAGACCGTCGGCGAGGCGTCGCACGCGCACGACGCCGCTGACGGTCGCGATCCACGCCCACGGTCCGTCGAGGACGATGTCGGTGACCGCATCTGGAAGATCGCTGCCGAGGCGCATGGTGCGCGAGCGCCCCGTGCGTCGGTCGAGCGCCACGGCGCCGAGCGCGCCGCCGGCCCACACGGTCTGGGCGTCGGCGGCGAGCGCTTCGATGGGCCCGGCCTGGCGCCAGACGGCGGCGGGCCACGGTTCGCGCCACGTGCCGCGCCGCAGCGAGAAGGTGAGCACGCCGTCGCTCACCGCAACGAAGACCGTCGAGTCCGCGACGGCAAGCCCAACGACCGGCTCGCGCAGGCGCGGCTGTTTGTCGATGGCCGCGGGCCGCACCAGCGCGCCGCCGCCGGGAGGACGCAGCAGCAGGCCGGCGTCGGATCCGACCCAGAGCGTATCCCCGGTGGCGAGGAGCGCGCGCACGGCCGTCCCCTGCGCCGCGTCTGGTTCGATCAACGACTCGCGTGCGCGCGCCGAATCCGTTGGCACGAACGCGAGCCCGCGATCCGTCCCCACCCACACGCCGTGTTCGCGCGCCAGTACGCTAAGCACCACGTCACTGGGCAGGCCAGGTTGCGGCACGAAGGCGCGCGCCGCCGCCGGTCCGTTGACGGGAATGCGATACAGCCCGCGCGTCGTTCCCATCCAGAGCACGTCACCGCGCGCGCTCAGCGACGTGCCGCGCGCGCCGCCAAATCCGCGGCGCGAGGCGTCGTCGAGCCAGCGCCAGTGTTGGAGATCGCGCGACGCGAAGGTGAGCGCGAGGCGTTGCGCGACGCCGCGCGCGGCCGGCGCCATCCAGACGCCGTCGGCGGCCAGCGCCAGTGCCCCAGCGCCCGACGTGGCCAACCCGTACGTCCACGGGGTCGCGCGATTGAACAGCGGATCCACGTCGAACAACCCGCCGCCCGCCGTGCCAAGCCACACCTCGCTGCGATCGGGGGCGCGCGCGCCGGCGACCACGGGATACGTCTCGAGCGTCGCGTCGTCGCGCGTGAGCAAGCGTCCAAACGACTCGAGCGACGGGAACTCGCGATACACGTCGTCCAGCGACGCCACGCGCACCCGCACCGGCGGCGCGGTTGACGCGCGCATCAGGAATGGCAGCGCGGGCTGCAATTCGAACGTGCCGAGCGGCGTGATGAGCCACGCCGATTCTTCCGTCGGATCAAGCGCCATGGAGCGCACGATCGCGGGATCGAACGCTCCTTCCCTGGTGAAGGGCGGCAACCAGAGCCGGCGGTCGCGGTCGTAGACGATGACCGCCTCGGGGGTGAGCGCGAACACCCAGCGACGCGTGGCGCCGACCGCGCGAATGATCGTGCCGCGCGTGAGCACCACGCGGTCTTCGCGCAGCAGCGAGCCGGCCGGTCCGCGCCGCGGCCCCGACGCGCCCTTGAAGTCCGCGGGAGGCGGACCGCACGCCATGAGCAGCCCGGCGGCCGCGCACGCGGCCACCTTCACCAGTTGGTGATAACTCACGGTTCGCCGACCGCCATCAACTCGGCGAGCACGTGCGGTGCGCGCGGCGCATCGGCGCACTTCCACGCTTCACGCAACGACGCGAGCACGTCGTCGAGCGTCACGCCGCGCACCGCGCCATCGGGGGCGGCAAGTTCGGCCGCCCGCCCGTGCACCCACGCCGCCGCCGCGCCGGCGTGGAGCGCATCGCCCGTCTGGGCCAGGAGCGTGACGGCCATGCCGGCCAGCATGTCGCCGCTCCCGCCCTGCCCCAGCACCGGCGTGCCGCTGGCGCTCACGATGGTCCGTCCATCGGGCGCGCTCACGACCGTCGGCACGCCCTTGAGCAGCACCGTCGCTCCCGTGGCCCGCGCCAGCGGCGCGGCCACGCTGAAGCGTTCGGCGTTCACCGCGCTCGCGTCGGCGTTCGCCAAGCGCGCAAACTCGAGCGGATGCGGCGTGAGCAGCGCTTGGCGCGCGCCGATCAGCGCCGCGATGGCTGACGGCTCGCCGGCGAACGCGTTGATCGCGTCGGCGTCGAACAGCACCGGCCGCGTCGTGGTCCGCACGCAGCGCTCCGCGAGATCACGCGCCGACGGCCCGCGCCCAAGTCCTGGTCCAACGAGCACGGCGTCCGCCCACGCGCCAACGGCGATCGCCGCCTCGTCATCCAGCGGCCACGGCGCGGCGATCGCCTCGGGGAGCGCCCGCTGCACGAGATCAATGTTCTCGGGATGCACCACGAGTTTCACGAGTCCCACGCCGCTGCGCAGTGCGGCTCGCGCCGCGAGCAGCGCGGCTCCCGCCATGCCGCGGTCGCCGCCGACGATCGCCACTTTCTTGCGCGCTCCCTTGTGCGCATCGGCCGCGATACGCGGCACCACGCCCCGCGCCCAGTCTGCGTCGGCGAGAATCGGCGCGCCGTCGTCGAGGTTGGCGTGCTCGCCAAGCCCGATGTCCACGACGACGATGGCGCCGCACAGGTCGCGCGCGAGCAGGTGCCCGCGCTTGATGGTGCCGAACGTCACGGTCAGGTCGGCGCGCGGGGCGCCCTCATGGGCGCCCGTGGCGGCGTCGAGGCCGCTCGGCGCGTCGAGCGCGACGACGTACGCGCCGCCACGGCGCGCCGCGTCAATGTCGGCGCACGCCTGCGCAATGGCGCCGCGCGGCGCGCCGCGCGCGCCGGTGCCGAGCAGGCCGTCCACCACGATGCCCGCCTGCCCGCGCGGCGGGCCCGCCCGTGCGATCGCCGGTGCGGCTTCGGCCTTCGCCGCGCGCGCGTCGTCCGTGCGCGGCGTCTCGATCTCGTGCACGCGGACGGGCACGCCATTCGCCGCGAGCGCGCCAGCCACCACCCACGCATCGCCGCCATTGTTGCCACCACCCGCGTACACGTCGACGCCCGACGCGAGCCGCCCGTGCGCGTGGCGCGACAGCTCGAGCGCGGCGTGCCGGCCGGCCGCCGCCATGAGCGCGCGCGACGGCACGCCGGCGGCGATGGCGCGGGCGTCGCGTTCGGCGGCTTGCGTGGCGGTGACGACCCGGACGGGCGTCATGGATGGGGCGCGGTCAGCTGACCGCGGCGGCGTTCCACGGGTAGTTGCGGTCGAAGGCGGCCGCAAAGTCGAACACGTCCACGAAGTCGTCGCGCGTGTCGGACGGCTGCGCGAGCAGCAAACCAAGGTCCACGAGGGCGAACACGATGTCGCCAAAGTGCTCGGTGCGCGTCACGCCCCAGTGTTCGAGCACGAGGCGCGCCAGCAAACCATAACGCTCGATCGCCAGGTCGCGGCACGCCTCCACGAGTTCGCGCCCCGACAGATGCCGACGCTCCGCCTGCCGCAACTGCGCAAACTCGAGCGCCGACAGCACGAACAGAAAGGCGTGCTCGTCGAACCGCGGTTCGCGCAGGCGAATGCGGTCCATCACGCCGTCTCGGAACGCCAGTTCTGACACGCTCTCACGCCTCCGGTGGTTCGCTGCCCATAAGATGGCACCGCGTGGGGGCGACGGACAACGGCGCGCCCACTCCTCGGGCGCGCCGTCCGCGTTCCAGAGAGTTGCGGATCAGACCGCGGCCTTCACACCCGGATACAGCGGGAACTCAGCCGCCAGCGCGCGCACCTTGGCCAGCACCCGCGCGTGCGTCGCCGAATCCCCGGGCGCCTGCAGCACCTCGTCAATCATCTCCGCAATGCGCACCATCTCGGCCGTGCCCATGCCGCGGGTGGTGACGGCTGGGGTGCCAATGCGAATGCCGCTCGTGACGAACGGCGACTGCGTCTCGCGCGGCACGGTGTTCTTGTTCACCGTGATGCCGGCCTTGTCGAGCGCCTGCTCCGCCACCTTGCCCGTGAGATTCTTGTTGCGGAGGTCCACGAGCATCAGGTGATTGTCGGTGCCGCCGCTCACGATATGGTAGCCGCGCTCGGCCAGCGCCGCGGCCAGCGCCCTGGCGTTGTCCATGATGCGTTGGCTGTACACCTTGAAGTCGGGCTGCAGCGCTTCGCCGAACGCGACCGCCTTGGCCGCAATGCAGTGCTCGAGCGGCCCGCCCTGCGTGCCGGGGAACACCGCCTTGTCAATCGTCTTGGCGTGCTCGGCCTTGCAGAGAATCAGCCCGCCGCGCGGCCCACGCAGTGTCTTGTGCGTCGTCGTCGTCACGACGTCGGCGTGCGGCACGGGCGACGGATACAGCCCCGCGGCCACCAATCCCGCGAAGTGCGCCATGTCCACCATCAGGATCGCGCCGACCTTCTTGGCGATTTCGGCGAACCGCGCGAAGTCGAGCACGCGCGAGTAGGCCGAATAGCCGGCGATGATCATCTTGGGCTTGTGCTCGAGCGCGAGCTGCTCGACTTCGTTCATGTCAATCAGCCCGTGCTCGTTCACGCCGTAGGCGACGATGCGATACAGCAGGCCGGAGAAGTTCACCGGCGAGCCGTGCGTGAGGTGGCCGCCCATCGAGAGGTTCAGGCCGAGCACGGTGTCACCCGGCTTGAGGAACGCCAGGTACACCGCGGCGTTGGCCTGCGCGCCGGCGTGCGGCTGCACGTTGGCGTGATCGGCGCCGAAGAGCCGCTTGGCGCGGTCAATCGCCAGCTGTTCCACCTTGTCCACGACTTCGCATCCGCCGTAGTACCGCTTGTGCGGCAATCCCTCGGCGTACTTGTTCGTCAGCGGCGAGCCGAGCGCCTCGAGCACGGCCGGCGAGACGAAGTTCTCGCTGGCGATGAGCTCGAGTCCCTCGCTTTGGCGGGCGATTTCCTCCTCGATGTATCCGGCGAGTTCCGGATCCTGCGCGCGCAGCGCGTCTCCCGGGGGGCATCGGTCCCACGACAACCACGAGTTGCTCA
>Ga0334722_10006049_pt1 | contig 12067 bp, 10 predicted proteins | sample C3_bottom_MG_FD_207210 | JGI IMG/M metagenome (GOLD analysis project Ga0334722, IMG submission 207210) | Sediment microbial communities from Yellowstone Lake, YNP, Wyoming, USA - C3_bottom | ecosystem: Environmental > Aquatic > Freshwater > Lake > Sediment | place: USA: Wyoming | collected...
CTGCGCCGGTGCTTGCAGCCGAATTTGATCTCACAACGCTGCTGGAGTTGGAAGCTGCCCACCCCATCCAGCCCGTCTTCGGTTTCCCACCCATGCTGGAAGACATTGCGCTGGTCGTGGATGAATCCGTTCCAGCTGGCAGGGTGGAAGCGCTCATCCGTCAGACCGGTAGTCCCCTGTTGGTAAGAGTGCGTCTGTTCGATGTATTTCGTGGCGCTCAAATTGGAGAAGGCAAAAAATCCCTGGCGTACGCCCTCACCTACCAGTCACCAGACCGCACGCTGACAGACAAGGAAGCTGCCCAACTCCGCAACAAGATCGTCAAACGCCTGGAAAATGAGATTGGTGCCAGGTTGCGCGCTTAATTGCTTGATTTTCGAGCCCGTCAATTGTATACTAGACAGAAGATAAAATTTTGCAAAAGGAGAGAGACATGGAAACTAAGAAATCAAAAACTGGTGGAATTATCGGTACTTTGGCTGCGGTTTTACTTTGTGGTTGTCCTGGATTATTCTTATGCCTGTTTGGCGCTTTGACCGCTGCCAACCTGGGGACTTACAGTACTCAACTCGGGGATACCCTGGGAACCGGAACCTTGCCGCAATGGACCGGATACGCCATGCTGTGTGCGGCTCTCATTTTGATCGCCATCCCGGTCGTGGTCGGCTTTGTCACCTTGCGCAATAAAAAACCCAAGGTGGTGGCTACCAACGAGACTTTACCTCCAACCGCATAACTCTTCACAAAATGAAGAACCTGCCCCCCAATAATGACCGGCAGGTTCTTCTTCCATAATGATCAAAACAGCGAACCTCCTTCAAAAGACGGTATTGGGTGTGCTGGCAGCGACCACATTTGGTATGCTGTTTTATATAGTATGGTTTTCTGGTTTTAAACTTTCCCCTACTGTTGAGGAAACCTTTTCCAGTATTGTTTTGATCCTGTTTGCATTGATTAGTGCGATCTTGGGTGGTATCATCGCATTTTCCAATAAATACCAAAGATCGATCCGTCAGGCCTGGTTGTTCATTGGCCTGGCCAGCCTATGCAACGGCATCGCTGAGATTCTCTGGTTATACTACACCCAGATAGGGATCAATCCATTCCCATCCCTGGCGGATGTGTTCTACTTGCTTTTCTATCCATTGTTGCTGATAGGGATACTCAGTCTGCCTTACCTGCCTGCCAGGAACGAACATCGCTTCATGATCTTTCTGGATATGGGCATTGTCATGGTGGTGGGGGCAATGTTGATCTGGACTTACATCCTGGGACCCATAATCAAGCAAAATTCCACTGGTATGGCAGGTCTCATCTCGCTGGCATATCCGGTGGGAGATTTTCTGATCCTGGCTGGCTTGGTCTCGCTGATCCAACGCGAGCTGGACAGCATGGGGCGAACTAAGGTGATCTTACTTTCGGTCAGCATGATCTCCACTGGACTGGCAGACCTGCTGTTCGCGGTAGTCCAAAACGAAGGCACTAATATTCAAATGGTGTATATGAACGACCTTTGGATGCTGTCCAGTTGGGCTTTGTTGATGGCTGCCGGTTGGCAGATCCTTCATAATTCCACGGAATCCGATTCTGAACAGGCTGTCTTTCTCCCTGTTCTTCGAAATTATCTCATTTATTTGGCTCCCGTACTTGGATTATTACTGACGATCAGTGGGTTGGCAAATATCATCCGTTTGGATCTGAAATTGATCGGCACGTTATTATTAACCATCATTTTATTGGTGCTCATCTATACCCGCCAGGGAATTGTACTGCATGAGAACCGCCAGCTTTACCAAAGAATGGAAAATCTGGCTATCACGGATGCACTGACCACTTTGTATAACCGTCATTCTTTTAATGAAACCATAAACCGTGAGATCAACCGCACAAAACGGCATGGGCGTGGGCTGAGCCTGCTGATCATCGATGTGGATAATTTTAAGAAATACAATGATACCTATGGCCATTTAAAAGGTGACCAGATGCTGCATGACATTTCGCTGGCATTAAAAGAATGTATTCGAAGAACGGACTTTCTGGCTCGCTATGGTGGTGACGAATTTGTTCTGATCCTGCCTGAATCCAAGGTGGAAGATGCCAGCCGGGTTTCTGAAAAGATCCAAAAAATGATCACAGAAAGATTTAAACAGGACGACCTGTCAGTTAGCGTGGGGATCGCCCTCTACAGACCGGACATGACCGAACAAGCTCTTTTGGGTGAAGCCGATGCGGATCTTTATCAGCATAAGCGCCTGATAATGGCCGGATGATATTCATAAAAGGAATTAACTTAAAAATAGATCGGGATATATCCCGATCTATTATATTCCATCAATAAATAATCGAAATGACTTCTTAATCATCCTCTTCCGGTTGATTTCCCAGGACCTTCTCGATCCGCTCCAATATTTCATCAGTCAATTTGCTGACAGCATCCGCGGCTGCAAGATTTTGCTGGAGTTGTTCCAGCCGGGTGGCGCCGGTGATGACACTACTGACTTCTTTACGGCGCAGGATCCAGGCGATTGCCAATTGGGCAACAGTGATCCCCAGGTCTGCCGCGATACCTTCCAAACCCTTAACGGTTGACAGGCGTTCATTGGTGATGCGGTCACGGAACCAATCCATTTTATCCAGCGAGGCCCGCGTCCCGGCTGGTATGCCATCCTTGTATTTTCCGCTCAGGATACCACCATAAAGTGGGCTCCAGGTGGTCAGTCCTATTCCCAGGTCTTTGCAAATGGGAGCCAGTTCGGCTTCCATGCGCTGACGATGGAACATGTTGTACTGCGGTTGTTCCATCGTAGGGGCTGCCAGGTGATGATTATTGGCTGCGCCAAAAGCAAGTGAGATCTGCCAGGCACGCCACTCGGAAGTGCCCCAATACAGGATCTTGCCCTGCTGGATCAGGTCATCCATGGTTCGGACGATCTCATCGATGGGTGAATCGGGGTCGAACCGGTGGCAGAAATACAGATCGAGGTAATCTGTGCCTAAGCGTTTGAGTGAAGCATGCACCGATTCGGTGATGTGTTTTCGCGAGAGCCCGCGCCCATTCGGACCGGGCATGGTCGGCCAAAAGACCTTGCTGGAAAGCACGAGTGCCTCCCGCGGCAGAGTTTGGATGGCTTTCCCCATTTCGATCTCTGCTTGCCCGTTCGCATAAACATCCGCGTTGTCAAAAAAATTCACACCCGCGTCGTAAGCAGCGTGTACCAGGCTGGTGGAGGTATCCTGGCCAACCTGGGCACCAAATGTCACCCAGGCTCCCAATGATATTTCGCTGACCTTTAATCCTGAACGACCCAGTCTTCGATAATGCATACCGGTCTCCATTTGAGAGGTGTTATATTATTTGGGAGGACGTTTTAGCCCACCCGGTCGAACCTTTCGAACCGGATCATTTGACAACGATCGTCACACTGGCAGTACAATAAATGGTGCTTCCTTCGCTCAGCACCCAGATATCAGAATATGTTCCTTTAGTCGAGGGTGCTTGCATGTGAACTGTCAGGGCAACGCTCTGGTTGGGAGAAGTATTCGCAGGCAGGTCTATGACAGTAATTCCATTAAGGTACATCTTTGTACCTGTGCTGAATGCAAAATCAACATTTCCAGCAGCCCAGGTGACCGAACCCGTATTGACCAGCGTCCAGATCGTATCAAAAAAGGCTCCTGCTGAGAACGCCGTGTTATTGGCAGGGATCTGGGCAGCCACCATGCAGGGTTGGTTGAGTGTCTTCGTGGCTATCGGTGTTTTCGTGGCAGTCCTGGTGGGGGTGATGGTGGGGGTTTTAGTGGGGACAATAACCAGGAAAGGCGTATCAGTATTCATTAATGTATAAGTTGGCAGGAATGTATTGGTCATCGTCGGTAGCGCGGTATTGGTTGGCATTAATGGTGCAAAGAGGGCGGTTTGGGAAGCCAGGGCTGCGGAAGTTTCCACGATGGCAGTGCCCAGTTGATCGGGTGGTATCACCACCTGGCCATTCGCTCCTGGTCCGCACGCTACCAGGAACATTGTCGCAAGGATCAGGAAGAATTGGGAAAACCTCTTTAGGTTCATATGCCACATCCTTTTGTTATTTTCGGTGACTGCCTCACCTGGCAATCCCTTGACCGGTCGCACTGACCCGGGTTACTTCGCTCGAAAACCTGTGATGCCGCCAAAATTATTGACATCCAGGGACCAGACACTGGCAGGTTGGAACTGTAAGAAAACAGCAGCATCATGCGTAGTATAGTCCAACAATCCTTTTTGCGTATCGAAATGAACCGTGTAATTCTCTGAGCGGGTACCCTCGCGCTGACCGACGCCTAAAATGATCTGAGGCCAGATGGGATTAAAATCGTGTCCAGATTGGGTAAAAGGCTGATATACCTGCCATTCCTGGGCTGTGTAAGAACAGTAATCCACATAGATCTCGTACTGGCAGTCCTGGACGACCTGTCCATAGCCTGTCCCTGTATCCACGGTGTAAGGCGTTCCACAAACTTCTTTGTAATTCCCTTCGGGTTGATCCTGGGTGTGGTTGTAGCGCTGCTCACAAGCACCCACCTGTGCTCCGGCTGGGATGGCATCTCTCCAGTCGCTTTTTGTAACCGTTGCCAATTGCTCCACATTAATGGTACGCGTCCAGTCAGCACCGGTCACCGTACCGGTGACCTCCTTGGTCCGGGTCAGGAAGGAGATCAGCGCGATGCAACCTGCCAGCAACATAAAAACCAAGACCACCAAACCAACCCAAAATACAGGAGATCTTTTCTTGCCTGTCGGGCTGACCGGAGTTGAAATAGGAGCCGGTTGGACTTGTGCCCCGGTTATGGCAGCCCCGCAGGAAATGCACTGCCTGGCATTGGGATCGTTGAGCGTTCCACATGTCGGGCAGGGAACCTGGGCAGCCGGACCGCTGGAAAAAGCTCCAACCACCGCACCACTCTGGCGTTGTGCTGCCCCGGTCAGGTCTCCATTGCACTGACTGCAAGATTTGGCATCCGCCGGATTGCGGGTTCCACAGTACGGGCAATGGATATCCGCCCCCTTTTTGACCGCTTCGACAGCAGAGGCATCTGTAACCAATTCCTGCTGAGGCATATTTTCAAATTGAACATTTTCCGGTTGCGGCGTTCCACAAGCTGAACAGGTCTTCTGTGGTCCGGGATTCATGGTACTGCAGTTGGGGCAGCGCCATCCCAATTTCACAACACCGATCGTCTTCCTGGGCATGGTTACTCCTGATAACTAGTCTTTGCCATCACCGATGCCAAGCGGTTTCCACTTGTTTTCATCCTTCAATCTGTGCTGGATACCATGACGGTCATGCACTTCATCGAAATCCTTCGGCTTGATGAACATGTGCTCACCATCCAGCAGACCGGTGATACCCGTCTGTCCGGGTTCGAGGCGTTTGTTCTGGCAATAGGCACAAGTCTTGGGATCGTGTGGTTTGTATTCCAGTGGTTCTTCATAGGTGGTGACATAACCTTCATAATTGCGGATGACCACCTTGTGATCGGAGTAACTCAGCAGGTAATTGGGCATGAGTGGGATCTTGCCGCCGCCTCCCGGTCCATCCACAATGAACTGGGGCACGGCATAACCAGAAGTATGGCCGCGCAATCCCTCAATGATCTCGATGCCTTTGGCTACAGCAGTGCGGAAGTGCCCCCCTCCTTCCACCAGGTCAGCCTGGTAGAGGTAATAAGGGCGGACCCGGATGCGCACCAGGTCCTGCACCAGTTTGCGTTGGATGTGGACACAATCATTCACTCCAGCCAGCAACACGGATTGGTTTCCGAGCGGGATGCCGGCTTTCGCTAGGCGATTGGTGGCTTCCGCCAGCTCCTGGCTGATCTCATTCGGATGGTTGACATGGATGTTCAACCAGAGCGGGTGGAACTTTTCGAGCATGTCACACAGGTCCTGCGTGATGCGCATGGGCAGGAAGACCGGCACCCGTGAACCGATGCGTACGATCTCCACATGCGGGATCTCGCGCAAACGGGTGAGGATCTCTTCCAGGATCTTGGGAGCCAGTACGAGCGGGTCTCCACCGGAGAGCAGCACATCCCGCACTTGTGGGGTGCGCTTGATGTATTCAAGCTGCATCTCGAATTCATTGCGGGAAAAGGTGGCGGTCGGGTCACCCACGATGCGTGAACGGGTGCAATAACGGCAGTAGGAAGCACACTGTGTGGTGACCAGCATCAACACCCGGTCCGGGTAGCGGTGGACAAGCCCGGGCACCGGTGAATGGCGGTCTTCCGCCAGGGAATCTTCCATCATGGAAGTGAACGGTACCATTTCCGCCGCGGTCGGAATGACCTGTTTGCGGATGGGATCTTCTGGGTCTTCAGGGTGGATCAGGGAGATAAAGTAGGGAGTGATGTCCACCCGAAACAGGTTGCTGGAGCCAAGCGCTTTGCGCTCGCTCTCTGTCAAGGTGATGACCTGGTCTATTTCTTCAATTGTATTCAAACGATGGCTTAATTGCCATCGCCAATCATTCCATTTTTCATCAGGAACGTCAGCGTAAATTGGAGCTCGTCGGGAAGTAAAAGGATTGGGCATAATTTTCTCCTTGGGTAACCGAAATACGGATTGCCGGGAACAGCATTGCAGCAATTAACGGATCACCGGGGAGGATCGTGATCGGTCAGGAAAAAACCCCCGCATAGATATTTACCTGTTATCATAAAATGATTGTATTAGGAAATGGCATCGAGGTCAATATGATATTTTGGGGAGGTGGTGGACTATTAACTCCCCAATTTTATTCCCTGGGAAGGCTTTTTCTTTACAAATCAAGATCGAAGAAACCTGTCCAGCTCGCCAAAATCCACCCGTGAGGTCATATCCAGGCTGAGAGGCGTGACCGATACCAGGCCTTTCGTCCGCAGCACATAGACATCACTGTTCACATCCTCATCCAGGATCATATTCTCATGGTAGCGCACCGAACCCGGTTGGTCCCAGGAGTCACGCTTCGGTGGTAGCGGATCATAATATCGCTGGCGGGCGATGCGGGTCAATTGCCAGGGAGTTTGCGGATTTGCCAGGGCAGGCACATCCACTTTGAGCAGATCGACATCCGCCGGGAAGTGCTTTTCGATCAGCAGGCGGCCAAAAAAGGCGGCAAAATGACCGGCAGTTGTGAAATCCACTTCGGTGGAATAAGTAAGGTGCAGATTGGTGGCGGTCTGCAGGGAGATGGCCAGCGCAGGGATGCCCATCGAGGCAGCTTCCATGGCGGCTCCCACCGTTCCGGAAATGGTGATGCCTGTGGCAACATTTTCCCCGTAGTTGATGCCCGAAACCACCAGGTTTGGTCGTTGCGGCATGATCTCGAGCAGCCCGTGCTGGACAGCCTGGGCCGGTGATCCGCCCACGGCGTACACCGTCCAGTCCTTGCCGCCGACCTTGATCGTCTCCTTGCTGATGACACCATCTGAAGTGTTCGGCAGGCTGCGCCCCATCCCGGAGGATTGCAGGCGCGGTGCCGCCACGGTCACATACCCGAGCGCGGATAATGCTTCCGCTGCCGCCCATAAGCCCGGAGATTGAATGCCATCATCATTGGATAACAGGATCTGATATTTTTCCATGGAAATTCCTTTGCATAAACCGCAATTTCACTCGCATAATATGAAAAGAAGCGGGGAGACCCGCTTCCTGCTGTGACCCTAACATAATCTGTTCCGAACCACAACACCCTTCCCTAAATCAGGGGAAATATGGTACAAAAGTATTACCTTTTTGATTCTAATTGATATTGCAGGTTTCGACAAGTAATGGCAATGGTACCTAATTCAAAACCATCTTATTTTACCAATCGACTCATATTGCTTGGTCGTTGGTTCGAATTCTGCCCCATTATACCTGACTTATAAATCAGGTATAATAGAGACATGATAAGCATTGCATTATCCCGCAAAGCCATTGATGTCGTACTCCACGATGCCATTCAGCGTGATATCACTACCGCCCGTCGCGCCGCTCTCCTTCAAATTTTATGGAATGAACGCTACCTCACTCGCGTTCAATTAATTGCCAGAACAGAATACAGGTTGAGAAGGCATTGTTTTGGTACATCTGCCTGGGAGGATATTTTTTACCGGGACATGCGTGTGGTCAAGCAGGCATTTCAAGCTGCGGGATACCTGTTGGTTTACAGCCGAAACAGGGAACATCCTGGCTATTATCTACATGGGCAACCCGCCTTATCCCCCGAATTCAAACAATTAGTGAAAGCCAGCGCATCTGAAGCAGATCAGCGCCAGATTGATATTTATCACCAGTTGTCTTGTGCTGCTCGCTTTCGACAGGGCAGTGCCATCAGCGACACAGCCCGGAAAGTGGTGGCGTACCGCATCCTCCAGGAAAACCCTGAACTAACCCCACAGCAAGCCAATCAAATGGCACTCCAGCGAGCGTACTACCATGAATGATCAGCCGTTGGATATCGCCGAATTCCTCAAGCTAATCCTTGAGTGCCTTGAAGCTGCCGGAGTCGAATATTTGATCGGAGGCGCAATTGCTGAATGGGCATGGGGTGAACCACGCGCAACCCAGGATTTGGATATTGTCATTAACCTGCCCATCAAAGCAGTTGACAGGTTTTCCAAGGAACTTGAGAAAAGGAATATGCTTGTTCCTGTTGACATCATTCTGGATGCGTTGTTGGAGGACCGGGCAGACATTCCCCTGAACGCGATCCATATGTACAGCGGTCTCAAAGCAGACATATATTTGATGCGAGATGGTGACGCGCTTCGGCAGAGCGCCTTTCAACGCCGTGTCAAGGTTGATTATGGCCCTCCAATTGGAAAGGTATATGTCCATTCCCCGGAGGATCTGATTCTCTACAAGCTCATGTATTTGGGATTGAGTGGGCAGCCGAAACACGCCCGTGATATTGCGGCGATTCTTCGGGCGAAAAAAAATCAGCTTGATTTTGGGTATATTGAGGATTGGGTTACTCAACTGGGATTGGGTTCTGTTTGGAAGGAAATGCTTGACAACCGATAACTACGAATACACATGCCGATTGAATCAGCGTGCATCACCTGAAACAGTAAACCATAGAGTGATACAAAGGCAGCAAAACCTGGTTTTGATAACCCAAATATGCGTGCACATTGTTCAATAAATAGACATCCTCATTGGCGAAATGCACCTGTTTCAGGCTCAATCTCTCCACTTCAACCCAAAATGCGACATTGTGTTGTCCATCACGCTTGATGATAGGGCCGCCTAGCTTGGACATGACCTTGCGGTAGGTTAGGCGTAACATAAAAAGGAGAGCCTTGCATGTTCTTTCCAAGATGCTTTTTTTGATTCTATAAACCCCTTACTAGAAAGAGTGCGTTTTTTATGTTGCTCCGCGGTCATTGCAGCAATTGGAAGATTTCAGCTATAGCTTGTTTATGGGATTGTGCGTTTATGGCATATAGAGTATAGTAATTTTAGATTGCACATAAGTGGGCGATCAAGGTCAGGTTGTTCAGCTATTCGTCTCCGAACCAATGAGAAAGCTCATGAACTCCAAAATGAAACTCGCAGTACAGCAGAAATCCCAGAAGCTAAAAAGAAAGCGCAGCATTCAGCGGACGAGGCTATGCGAAAACGGGGGGGGGTAAGCTTTCAACGCAAGGGGGGAAAAGTACTCTGCTAGAAATCACATTTCCCACCATCAGAATCGACGCACCAGCGGGAGTATTTTGGCGTCTGCCGCCGCCTGGTTTCCGGTTGCCGAGCTCCCCGCCTCGGCGGTCGCATTTGGGCAGAAGCGGCCGTGGACCAGGGTGCCAGCTTCTACTTTACGCTGCTGGCACAAGCAGACCAGGGCATACTGGAGAATAAAGTGTTAGCGCTATGAATGTAATTCTATCGCCCTATGTGCTCATCATGCTAGGTGCGGCAATGATCTGCATGTTCATTGTCGTATATGTTTTGCTTTTACGTCGGAAAAATTCTGAGACTATTCCACTCATCCTGCTATTATCAGGGATCACCGAATGGATCCTGGCAGCCCTGATGGGCCTGGTCGACCAGGATCTAACGCATAAAATCTTGTGGGCAAAGATCGAATATATTGGCGTTGTCAGCGTGCCTTTGATGGTGTTGGGATATGTACTGTATCATTCCGGTTCCAAACAGAAGCTGAATATTAAACGGTTGGCATGGCTGGCAGTAATACCGCTGGCAACCCTGGTGCTGGCCTGGACAAATGGAAACCACGGGCTTATCTGGGCCAGGTATATTCCTTACCAGGAAAATGGACTGGTATTTTCCGATAAGATCTATGGCCCAATGTTTTGGGTCTATTGGGTGTACAGCTACCTGGTCCTGCTGACCGCCACGGTCATAACCTTCCGGATAACTCTGGTATCGAGCAAAATATTCCGCTGGCAGAGCATCCTGGTTGTGATCGGGATCCTGGCGCCCTGGGTTGGCAATCTCCTGTACGTGCTACGTATCAATCCATTCAAGAATATGGACCTTACCCCACTCGGTTTCAGCATTTCCGGCATATTACTGGCAGCCGGCATGTTCCGCTGGCGATTATTCGATATAAAACCGATCGCACAGGCCGCTGTGCTCTCGGGTATGGCAGATGGCTTGATGATCCTTGACAACCAGGACCGCATTGTGGAAGTGAACCCGGCCACGCAGGATATTCTGGGTCTCGGTGTGCAAGAGCTGGTTGGGAAGCATTTGGAGCAGGTGATCGCAGACCTGCCGCCGCTTGGCGAAGGATCTCATCAGAAGAGAGAAAAAACAATACAGCTCACAAGCGGCGGGGAAGATCAGATCTATGAACTCAGCGATTCACCCTTTAACGAAAAACATGGTACGCCCGGAGGGAGAATAATCTTTTTACATGATGTGACTGACCGGAAACAACTGGAAGAAAGGTTAAAGGAAACGGAGCAAAAGCTCGCGGAAGAGGCGCTGCAAGTGGAGAAGGCGAACCACGACGCGATCTTTGAATCCTCGCCGGTTGCCATGTTTATCCTCGACGAAACAACCAATATCGTCCAACTCAACGCCGCGGCAGTATCCATGACCGGCAGCAGCGCCTCGGATGCTCTGCAACACCGTCCGGGCAACGCCTTGCGCTGTATTCACAGTTCGAAGGATCCGCGCGGCTGTGGCTACTCAAAGGAATGCAGGGTATGCAATGTACGCAACGGCATTGAATCTTTGATCGCGAAGGGCGGCACGATACATGCGGCCGAACTGGTGCTGGAGCTGATTCGGGACGGAGCGCCACAGAAGGTTTGGATGAGTGTTGGCGCAGAACCCATCCAGCTAAACGGCCGCCTGCATGTGTGCGTCGCCATGGAGGACATCACCGAGCGCAAGCAGGCGGAAGAGGCGCTGCGAAACTCAGAGGTTTTCAACCAGGCATTAATTGCTGCTTCCCCCATTGGCATATCCGTGCGCAGCCGCACAGGGGACCTGTTGTCCTCCAACGCAGCCTGGCGCAACATCTGGGCCATTCTCGAAGAAGAATACCAGGAAATGTTAAAACAGAAATCCAATGAATTGATCTTCGATGAGAAGGATGTGATCCTACTTCCATACCAGGAGCAAGTAAGGCAGGTTTATGAACGGGGTGGATCCCTGAACCTGCCCAATCTGAAGACCAGCTATTACCGGCCGGGTAATGCCGAATGGGTTTCACAATATTATTATGCAATTATGGATGACCAGGGCCAGGTGGACCAGGTCGTGACCCTGACCGAGGACATCAGCGCTCGCAAGCAGGCGGAGGAAGAGATCCGCAAGCTCAACGCGGAACTGGAATACCGTGTGACCCAGCGCACCGCCCAGCTCGAAGCGGCCAACAAGGAATTGAAAGCCTTTTCCTATTCGGTTTCGCACGACCTGCGCGCCCCGCTGCGCGGCATTGACGGTTGGAGCCTGGCTTTGTTGGAGGATTACGGCAGCCAACTGGATGGACAGGCAAAAACCTACCTGGAACGGGTGCGCTCTGAAACCCAGCGCATGGGACAGCTGATCGATGATCTACTACAACTCTCGCGCTTGACGACCAGCGAG
>Ga0334722_10006050_pt1 | contig 12065 bp, 10 predicted proteins | sample C3_bottom_MG_FD_207210 | JGI IMG/M metagenome (GOLD analysis project Ga0334722, IMG submission 207210) | Sediment microbial communities from Yellowstone Lake, YNP, Wyoming, USA - C3_bottom | ecosystem: Environmental > Aquatic > Freshwater > Lake > Sediment | place: USA: Wyoming | collected...
CTTTTCCGGGGAACCGGCCGGAGGACGCGCGGCTGCGCCGCCGGAGGCCGTTGCGCCCGTCGATCCCTTCCACGCCGGGGAAAGGCGGGTTCCCCCGGCGGAATCCGGCCCGGTGCGGCTTTCCCCGACCCCCCCGTCCGGCCCGGGGTTCCGCCTTCCCGAGGGCGGGGTCGTCCTCGAAGACGTCGAGCGGGACCTCCTGCACCAGGCGCTGGAGGCGACCCAGGGGAACCAGACGAAGGCCGCCGAGATGCTGGGCCTTACCCGCGACGCCCTGCGGTACCGGATGAAGAAGTTCGGATTGAATGAATAAATCCTTCGTTTGATGAGAGAAATCGCGCAAGTAGTGCGGGATATCCCGCACCCGCGGGCATGGATGATCTCCTTTCCATTTCCCTATCGCATAACATATTGATTTTAAAATTGTATTAGATCGCGCGTCGCTGTAGTCCCTGGTACGGATCTTGAACGTACAAGTCAAAGGGGGGGATATGAAAGGGTCTTGGGGGATAGGAGCGGTTTGCTTCCTGTTGGGAGTTTCGGTCTGCGGGGGGACGTGGGCCGGGCCTCACGGGGGGGACCCGGCTGCACTTGCAGGAGAGGCGGGCGGCGATGTGTCCGGTTCCGGAATGGCGGCGGGGCATGCCGCCGCACCCGACGGAACATTGGAAACTTTGGTCGTTCCCGACAACGTGGTGCGGGTGGATGGCGTCGGTTATTCCGGCAATCTTTTGAAACGGTACGTTGCGGACGTTTTGGAGCAACGCGTGACGACCGCGGGGGATCTCCTGAAATACGCCGACGACATGGCGCTGGACATCTCCGGGTACGATATCGCCCTGAGGGAGCAGCCCGCCCTCGAAAACGACGTTCGTGTGCGGCAAGCGGTCGAGAAAATCAAAGCCCGGTTATTGCCCGAGATCTTCTTCCGGGAAGAGGTTCGGAAAAAGGTGAACCCGACCGTGGAAGAACTGCTGCCGAAGCTTCCGGATCCCCCGCCGATGTACGAGGTCTCGGTCATCGTCAACCCGGAGGAGTCGCGCATCGACGAGGCGGCGAAAGCCCTCGCCGGAGGCACGCCGTTTGAGGAGGCCGCGCGCAAATATTCCGAAGGCGTGACGGCGGAAAAGGGGGGGAAGCTCGGTGCGCTGGTGGACGGCAAATTCGACCTGTTCACGGAACAGGAGTTCCGGGTGATCAAGGCGCTGCAGGATGGGGAAGTCTCCCGCCCCTTCATGACGAGGATCGGCTGGGCGATCGTCAAGATGGAGAAGCGCTGGTCGCCCGAGATGCTGAAGCGGCAGGACATCGAGCGGAACTACGGCAAATACAAGTCCGACGCGGAAAAGGCGCGGATGGAAGCCCTGTACGGCGAGATTCTCGCCAGATACAAAGTCGCATGGAACGACAACAACCTCCTGCGGATCAAGGAAGCCCTGTCGGGGAAGGCGCCGTTCACCGAGGAATTGCGGCTCTCGGAGATCTTTCGGGTGGACGACGTCCCCGTGTATGCGATGGAGATCGATTCGCTGAGCCGTTTCCATTCCCCGGAGGCCCTCGATGTGTTCATCGACAAGAGGGTGCGATCGGAGCTGCTCGCGCGGGAGGCGGCACGTCTCGGGTACGCCTCCGAAGCGGCGCCGGTCGTGGATCTGGCGAAGCGGCGGGCGGTCACGCGGGAGTTTTTCAAGAGGAAAGCCAAATCCTTCGCCGCCACGGATCAGGACATCGAGGAGTACTATTCCAAAAACCGTGAGAAGTTCCTGACCGAGGACCTTCGAGGCCTGCTGGTCATCGAGACGACATCGAGGAAAAAAGCCGAAGAGGCGGCGAAGAAGGCGAGGAGAAAAGGGGCGGATTTCAGGGAATTGGCGGCGAAATACAACTACCGCGAGGAGTCGCGCAAGGCCCGGGGGGAGGTCGGGTTTCTCGCGAAAAAGAACCTTCAGCCTTCGCTCGGTGAGGCGATCTTCCGTGCCGACGAGGGCGCGGTTCTCGGTCCGTACGAGTTCAAGGATGCCGGAGGGAAGGCGGTGTTTGCGGTGGTCAAGGTGGAATCGATCCGGAAGCCGACGCAGGTTCCCCTTGAGAAACTGAACCATGACGCGCTGGCGGACAAGATCGTCGCGGGAAGGATGGAGACCTTCCACAACGATTTCATCCGCAAAGTGAGCGAAAGCCACAAGGTCGAAATTCTTACGGAAAACGGGGGTGGGGTGAAATGAACGGGGGATTCGGGGCAGGGGTGAGGCGGTCGGTGTTTCCTGTGGTGGTGTTTCTCGCGGCGATGTCGGTTTCTTTTGCGGCGTTCGGGGCGGGTCCGTCCATGATGCCGGGATTTCCGATGCGGGCGGGAGCCAGCATCATGCTGATGTGGATGCCGTTCCCGGGCGCGGAGTCGTACAACGTCTATCGTTCCGAAGTCCCCGGGGGGCCGTACCAGAAAATTGCGAACTCCCCGGCGAACAACTTCATGGATACGAACGCGTCCTCCGAAAAATCGTATTACTACGTGATCAAGGCGGTCGTCGGAGGAAAGGAGGGAGACGCATCCGCCGAGGCGGTGCTTCGGGGGGTCGAACCGATGAAGACCCCCACCTTCGTCGGTTCGCTCGTAACCCCCGACAACAAGATCTCCATCCGGTGGGAAAACAATCCGAAGGCGGCGTTCTATAACCTGTATCGGTCGGAGACCGAAAAGGGGGATTACAAACTTCTTGCGTCCGTACAGGACACGAAATACACCGACGCCGCGGTGAAGCCCGGCAAGAGCTACTACTACAAGGTCACCGCGGTGAGTTCCTCGAATATCGAATCTCCGAAAGCAGGGGCAGGGTACGCCGTGAAGGTGGTCCAGCAGGCGGCCGCCGAGGAAACAACGGTGGCCATGGTGAAAAGGGCGGTCGAGGAGATCGGGTCGTTCGACGTCGAGGACAAGATCGTTCTTCGGACACCGAAGGATGTCGCTGAAGACGGGCAGGGGGGGGTCTTTGTCACCGACGGGCGTGGCTTCGTGATGCACATCTCCAAGGATTTCAAGTATCAGGGCTCTTTCCCGAAAGACCAGGAGACGGGGGAAGGCTCCGGGGGCCACGCCGAGGGGATCTGCTTCGATGTGAAGAAAAAGCAACTGTACTCCGCGATCGCCGACGCGAACCAGGTACGGGTTTTCGGGGACGACGCGAAACTGCTTCGCACCATTTCTCTTGACAAACCGGCCCCGGACGCCAAGACCAGGACCGACTGGGGGCCCGCCCCCGTCGATGTCGCCGTCGGCGTCGACGGCGTCCTCTGGGTCGTCGACGGAAGTTATTTCCAACTGGTCGCCTTCAACGACAAGGGGGAGGAGATCCGCCGTATCGGATTGCCGAGGGAACATAAAGACCGGAAGGCCGGCGATACGAATCTCGTCGCCCCGTCGTTCCTCTCGGTGAACCCGAAAAACGGCAATTTGTACGTTCTGGAAGTGGCCATGCAGCGGGTTTCCGTTTTCGACAAGACGGGGAAGTTCCTGTTCCACATGGGGGGGCGCGGCGCGCAACCCGGGAAATTCCTGCTACCCGCCGGCATCGCCGTGGACGGTAGCGGGACAGCGTTCGTCGCCGACCGGAACCTGGAGCGGATCCAGTCGTTCGACGAGAAGGGGAATTACACGGCGACGCTCGTGAATCCGAAAAAAAACAGTCCCGACAAGCAGGTCCGCATCGCGCCCGGTGCCGTAGGGGTAGCGGCCGCGGGCGGGGTGGTCTTCTACTCGGACATCCTTTCCGAGAAGGTGGTCGCGTACAAATTATCGCCATGAAAAGGAGGTGACGGGGAGGAAGGTTCGGCAAGGGTCGGTTTCAGCATCCGCAGGAAGCAGTTCAACAAAGGAGGAAGGGTATGAAAAAGTGGTTGCTCTTTCTTGTCGCGGCGGTTGCGGTCGCGGGGTTTTCGACGGCGTCGTTCGCCGCCGTCGAGGGGACCCATCACGACATGGCCACGTACCTGGGTTCGGGTGACACCTGCTACCCCTGCCACGGGTACAAGGAAACATCGGCCGGAAACGCAAGTCTCGGCACCATCGGATCCATGTGCTACCTCCGATGCCACCTGGGCAGCGGAGGCGTGGCGGGGAACATCCCGCTGGCGAACTATTTCCCCGAGCGGGGCGCATTCGACAACGGCACCAACACGATCGTCATTTCGGCTTATACCGGAGCGACCACACTCGACAAGTACGTCCAGGGCCACCGGATGAATCCGGCGCTGATCCCCGCTCCAGACACCCAGACGATGGTTACGAACACGGGTTGGCCGTACGCGTCGGCAGCGTCGATGCAGTGCACGACGTGTCACGACGTCCACTCGAACGCGAACACGCCGTTTCTCCGCTCCCCGCTCTCCGACAACACGACGAGGGCGAACGCCTTCTGCCACAAATGCCACGCCGCCGTCGCAAACGGCGCTGCGCGATGGGTAGACATGGCCAACGCACCCAACGGCGCGCACCCCTCCGAGGCGGATTGGGGGAACGCCGCGACCCGCACCGGAAACGGCCGGCTCGGGCGGACCATCGCCTTCAAGGATCCCACACCCGCCGCAGTTGGTGACAACTCGGTCTTCCGGAACTGGTCTCCGAGCGGCACGGCGCTCAACAGCAACGCGAACCACTACAATCCCGGCGGGAAGTTGGGCGACTTCGCCACCGCGGGGAACGTCGGCTGCTACACTTGCCACGCGACGCACATGCCCTCCGCCTCCGGGCTCGGTCAGCTGACCGTCGTCCAATACAAGGCCGCGGGTAGCCGCACGCAGTCCGACATGTGCGTCGGCTGCCACGGTTCCGTCGCCACCCAGGGGCGCAACCCCGGCGTGACCAACTACTTCCACCCGGTGGACAGGGAGACCCGTGTCGTCAGCTTCACGGATCCGGCGAACGCCGTGTACCAGGTGACCACCGGCTCCTTCAACATCGTGGTCGACATGTCGAACGTAACCGACAACGGCGTCGGCGGCCAGCTCTCCTGCATGTCGTGCCACGGCGACGCCCGCGCGGCGAATCAGGACGGCGTGCACAACGGGCCGGCGGGGACGAAGGTGCTTTCCCCGACGAAGCCGAACTGCGCATCGTGCCACAACACGGCGACCGCCCAGATGGGGACGGCCCCCAACTCGCACCACGTGTACGGCGGCGGCGCGACCCGGGGCGCGAACTACACGACTTGGGGATATCCTGCCTCCGTGAGTTTCAACGCAACGCAGAGCGCGAACCTGAGCGACGGGCTTTCCTGCGACGATTGCCACCCGTTTAACACGACCGCTCATAACTGGAATTAAGGAGGTCGAGCGTAATGAACTCGAAAATCACAGCGATCTTCGCCGCAGTCGCGCTTTGCCTGGCGGCGTTGTTGGGCGTGGCTGTCGCCGGCATCAATCCGAACGGAAACCTGGGGCTTCCCGCGGTCGATCTGACCACGGGCGACAACAACTTTTACGTTCTCACGGCTGCCGGTGTCCCGGGGAAGCAGGCCTCCGTCATGTGCGTGGCTTGCCACACGCGGAACCCGGGAGCCCGCGATGCCTACCGGTCGGCGAACGGCTTCAACTACACCGGCTCCCACTTCGTCACCCGCACTTTCGCCGATACGTCGAAAGGCGGAGGATATTCCGACGGCAGCACGGGGAAGACGCGTGCGGACCGCCAGGCAGCCGGGACCGCGATCTACATGGCGGACAATACGTCCAACAACATAACCGTGGCTAATGGATGGTACGGCCTTCCCAAGTACGGTTGGCTGAACGGCGGGGTGCCCGACAACACCACGACACCGCGCACTGCGACCAATCCCCAGATGATCTGCGAGTCTTGCCACAACATCACGAAAAACATCGGGCCTGCGAAACTGCTGGCCTCCGCCTTCGCTAACGGTGCGGCCACCAGCGGCGGTGCGAAAGGCACGCAAGTGCCAAACCTGTGCATCGGCTGCCACGCCGACATGGACGCGAACGTCAACGCCGAGTGGCAGTATCACCCGCTGACCACCGGCACCTGGGGCGGAACGCAGCATCACCGCAACACCCCGGGCACGGCGCTGTATTTCGGAAGCGCCACCCAGATCGCATCGGGAACCCACGATATGGGGAGGATCGATCCCGCGTACTACAGCCAGAATATCGGCGGAAATATCTATCAAATGTGGGCCGCCGGTCCCGGCGGGCTCACCGCCGGCAGGGCGATCGACTTCACCTCGAATCCCCAGCGCGTAAAGCCGATGGCGGACAACAACCAGATCCAGCCCAGTGCGGCCACGCTGCTTTGCACCAACTGCCATCGTGCGCACAACGCCGACGGCACGGCCGGAGCGACGATCTTGATGCGCGGCTCCATGGCGTTCACGACGGCGATGGGGACCGGAACGGCTCCGAGCGACGCCGCCACGGCCCATTACGGCGTACGGAGAATGGAGGACAAGGGCGGGCGCGGTTCGGCGTTCAGCAGCACGAACCCGCTTTGCCTGGCTTGCCACCTGTAAACCGGAACAACAAGTACGTTGACGCAAAGGCTGCGGGGGGGTATTCTCCCCCGCAGCCTGTCCCTATCCCACTTTTTCCGGAGGAATCGATGAAAAAAATCCTTATCGCCGTAGTCGCGGTCGTGATTGCCGTTGCGGCCGCCGCCACGACATTCGCCGCATCGAACGGGGAGCAGAAGTTCGGCCCGAACGTCGGCGACAAGATGATGGCTTTCAAACTGTCCGACCCTACCGACGGCAAGGAGTACGCCCTTGCCGACCTCGCCTCCGGCGGAAACGACGTGGCGATCGTCTTCATGCAGACCGCGTGCTCCCTCTGCGTGTCGGAAATCACCGAACTGGTCGGAGCGGCGGATGACCTGAAGGGAAAGCTGAATGTGGCCCTCGTCTCCCTCGATATCGACAGCAAGCGGATCAAACCGTACAAGGATGGATACAACATCCCCTTCCCGATCCTTCACGACAAGGAGGCGGCGGTGCTCGAGTCGGTGAAGTTCGCCGCGACCCCCGCGATCGTGGTGGTGGACGGCAAAGGGATCATCAAGAAAAAGGTCGACGGGTACAACAAGGCGGAACTCAAGGGGATCATCAAGGCGTACTCCAAGTAGAGGCCCCCGGGGAGGGGCGTTACACCCCTCCCCGTGCTTTCCATGAAACATCTCCGGTTCCCGCCGGTATAATGAATCGATCGGGAAAATCCACCGGCAGGACGTACTGGAGATGATGATCCGGTCGATCGTTCTACTGTTTGGGCTGGCGTCGGCACCTTTCGCTTTTGCCGGGATCAACCCGGCCAACCCGGGGTTCCCGACCGTGACGACGGTATTTGGAAACTCTTACGACAACAACTTCTACTCTGCGGTTTGCGTCGTCTGCCACACTCGGAATCCGAGTTCCCGCACTCCGGACACCGCGGGGCTGGGAAGCCACTTCATTTACGGAGGGGCCGGCCTGCTCACCGGGAACACGGGAAACGAAAAGTTGACGGCATGGGCATCGGGAGGAGTCTCCCGGTACGGGAAAACGGGAGACAACGTAAACGTCGCCGGAGTCGCCGGGGAACTGATCTGCGAATCGTGCCACAACATGCTTCGAAATACCGGCCGAAACAAGTTGCTGGCGAACGACAATGAAGCGACCGACCCGTCGGCGTTGTGCGAGGGGTGCCATGCGAAAACGGGCGCGGGGCATCACCTGCTGACGGGAGAGCCGAGCACACTGCACCCGGGGAACCTGTCCAACGCCGACAGCTACTTCGTCCGGAATCCGCCACTGGCGGGGAGCGAGGTGACGTATCCGGGCGCGAACGCGGTCAATTGCCGGAGCTGTCATAAACCGCACGACGCCCAGACGCAGACAGGCGCGCGCATCCTGAAGCGGGGGTCCCGGACAACCGACAACGCGGCGGTGCAAGGGGACGGCGTGAACGGCATGGAACGGACCACCGAAAACACCATCAACCCCGGCACCCCGATCGTGAAGGATTTCGAGCCGCTTTGCAACGCCTGCCACAAGGCGAGTTACTGATCCCGGCTTCCAAGAGGTTTCCATGCATAAATCGACGTGGCTTTCGGTGATCCTGCTGGCGATGTTTTCAATGAACGCGTTCGCGGGGACCGGTGACGATTCCGCGGGCTTCGTCGGCAAACCGGCTCCGGCGTTCGAAACGGTGGACATCGAAGGAAAGCCTGTCTCGTCGGCGAAGTTGTTCGCCGAGGGGAAGATCGTCGTCCTGAACTTCTGGGGCCTGCGCTGCGGTGCCTGCCTGGCGGAGATGCCCACGCTGAACGATTTGCACGGCCGGTACAAGGATCGAGTCGTATTTTTGGGTGTGAACAACGACGGAGCGGACGGCACGTTCCTCGCGAAGCAGATCGGGAAGATGAAATTGAAGATCGACTATACGATCCTTCCCGACCCGGAGATGAAGATGGTCGACATGTTCCGGATGACGGTGGCGCCGCTGACCCTGGTCATGGACCGGAAGGGGACGGTTCGATACCAGCATGTCGATTACGCCCCCGGCGACGAAAAGGCACTCGAGCAAATCGTAAAGTCCCTGTTGGAGGAGAAATAGGCAGGGGGCGAACACGCCTCGCTGCAAGGTTTTTCTTCCGAAAGGATTCCGGATTGGAGAAATTTCCTGTCTCCACGTGGGTATTGGCTTGCGCCCTCTTTGCGTGCGGGACTCTCGCCGCGGCAGGGGCAGGGGTCGCCACTCGAACCGGCAATCCTTCATCGGTACCCTTCGCCGTCGATCCGCGAGGTTTTGCCGGCTCCGCGAAGTGCGCCTCCTGCCACCAGATCCAGTACAAGGGGTGGGTCAAGACGTTCCACAGCACCGTGGTGGGCGACGCGAAGAAGGATCCCTCGGTGATCCTGGCGGACCTGTCCGATCCGGACCTGCCGTTCAAGAAGGAGGACATCTTCTTCACGATCGGCGGCCACTGGGACCAGCGGTTTCTGACGAAGATCGGCGACGACTACTACATCCTCCCGCGCCTGTGGTCGGTGCAGAGCCGGAAGTGGCGCCCCTACAGCACCTACGGCTGGCAGAAGCGCCCCTACTCGGAATACTGCATCGGGTGCCACTCCGTGGGGTTCGATCCCGGGACGCGCGCGGTCGTGGAGCATTCCGTGGGGTGCGAGTCGTGCCACGGCGCGGGCGCCGCCCATGCGGCGAAACCGGGCAAGGGGAACATCGTCAATCCGAAGCGCCTCTCCGAGGACCGGTCGGAGGAGATCTGCGCCTCGTGCCACGTGCGCGGGAAAGACCTCACGGGCAAATATTTCTTCCCGATCGGGTGGAAGCCGGGGGAGGACCTGGCGAAGTTTTACAACCCGCTCGAAAAGAACGAAGGGGAGAGCAACCGGGACGCCATCCACCGGCTCTGGGACAAGTGGCGCGCCGACCGGGAGTCGCAGTCCCGCTCGCGGTGCGAGGTGTGCGGCATCCACCAGAACGTGAAGCCGCAGGGGGCGAAGATCAGCGTCGACCAGGTCTGCATGAGCTGCCACGAATACGACGAGGTCCGGCTGGCGCAACACACGCACCACAAGGCGCAGGGCGGCGTCGGCTGCTCCGACTGCCACGTCCAGAAGGATCCCGATTTGAATGAAGGCAAGGAGAACAACGTCCACTCCTACAGCTACTTCCTGGTCCACCCGCAGGGGTGCTGGGACAAGGAGATCCAGAACCGGTGCGCGAAATGCCACGCTGACAAGGGGACGAAATGGGCTTATGATACGGTGTTGGGCTGGAAGAAGCCGGTCGTCATAGATCACTGAGACTTCTCTCTCCTGGGGGGCAGGGTGATGAGATCCGCATCCAAGGTTGCGCCGGTGTTCCTCTCGATCCTCCTCGCCGCGGCGGTTTGCCTCTTTCCGCCTCCCGCCGCCGCCGACTCGGCGATGCGCCTGAAGGTCGGGGAGAAGGCGCCCGATTTCCGGCTGAAAGACGTGATGACCGGGAAAACGGTCACCCTCTCCGAGTTCGCGGGGAAACACGTCGTGATGCTCGAGTTCTGGGCCACCTGGTGCGACATCTGCAAGCGGGAGATGCCGAATCTGGTCAAGCTGCACGCCGCATGGAAGCCGAAGGGGTTCGAACTTCTCTCCATCGTCCTTCCGTCCGGGAACGTGGGCGACATCAAGAAGATCGTCAAGGAGAAGAAGCTGACCTACCCGGTGCTGCTCGACTCCGACCTGTCGGTGGCGACGAAGCTCTACGGGCTGGCCGGGCCCATCCCGCTCAAGGTGGTGATCGACCACAAGGGGATCATCCGCTACTCCCACGTGGGAGACTTCCCGCCGGGCGAAGACGAGCTGCCGTTCGTCCTCGAGGACCTCGTGAAGGAGATGGGGAAGGGGAAATGAGGCGGCGCATCCTCCCCCTGCTCGTTTTCCTGCTGCTCGCGGCCGCCTCCTCCGCCCCCGCCTCCGAGACGGCCGCCAAGGTGGGGCAGCCGGTTCCCGAATTCTCCCTCCCGGGGCTCGACGGCAAGCCGGTCTCCTTCCGCAAGGACATCCGGGGGAGGGCTCCGCTCACCGTGCTCTTCTTCATGACCACCGCGTGCTCCGCCTGTTTCGAGGAGATCCGCGAGATCCACGAATTCGCTTCGAGAAACCCGGGCAAGGTCGAGGCCTGGGCCGTGGCGGTCGACCTGCGGGGCGCGCAGACGGTGGGGCCCTACCAGCAGTCGAACAAGTTCCGCGTGAAATACCTGCTCGACCCGAAGTTCTCCCTGCCCCGCGCGTTCGGGTTCCACTACACGCCGTCCCTCGTCGTGGTCAACGCGGACGGCGTGATCCTCCATAAAAAGGGGGGATACGCGCCCAACGAGCGGGTCTCCGAGATCCTGCGGACCTTCCTGCGCTGAGGAACCCCATGTCCCGTTCCCGACGGTTCCTCGCGGCCCTTGCGGTGTTTCTGTGCGCGGGCGCATCCGCCTTCGCGTTCGGCCCCGGCGCGAAAGGGTACGTCGGCTCGGACCGCTGCAAGGAGTGCCACGAAGAGATCTACGCCATGTGGCGGAAGACCCCCCACGCCAACATGCTGCGGGACGCGACGAAGGATCCGGGAGCGGTCGCGGCCAGGGACTACTCCGGCGTTCCCTTCACCCGGGACGACATCAAGTGGACGATCGGAAGCCACTGGATCCAGAAATACCTCACCTTCATCGACAACGACTATTACGTCCTTCCCAAGTACTGGAACCTCGTTTCCGGCGACTGGGAGCCGTACTCCATCTTCAACTGGCGCCAGCAGCCGTACACGGTCTTCTGCGACGGGTGCCACACCACCGGGTTCGACCCGGTGTCGAAGTCGTTCCACGAACCGTCGATCGGGTGCGAGGCGTGCCACGGCCCGGGGGAGAAGCACGTCGGGACCAACGCGGCGTCCGACATCGTGAACCCGGCGAAGCTCCCCAAGGTCCGCCGGGACATGATCTGTGAGGCGTGCCACACCGACGGGAAGGACACGAAGTACGGCGGCCAGTTCCCGTTCCCCGCGGGGTACCGCCCCGGCGAGGACTTGACGCAATACTTCACGGATTTCTTCGCCCCGAAGCCGAAGTCGAAGAAGTGGTACTGGGGGACCATGGACTACAAAGAGCGCCACCGGATGTTCCTGTACTGGCAGAGCAAGTTCTACTCGACCGCCCGGGCGTGCGACGTGTGCGGGTTCGACCGCGGGGTGTCCGTCAAGACCGACCGCCAGATGGGCAAGGACGAGTATTGCGGCACGTGCCACGGGAAGATCTACAAGGTCTCCTCCCTCCACTCCCGGCACGACCCCCAGTCGGTGCTGTGCGTCGACTGCCACGCGCCGCGGACGACCGACGGCGGCAGGCGGTACAGCATCCACGACCACAAGTTCGACTTCTCGGGTCCCGAGCTCGCCTGCGGCGAGTGCCACGAGGAGAAGGACGTGGCCGGGAAGAAGGCCGAAAACCACGACTTCCATTTCACGCGGGTGAAGCACGACGGGTCGCCGTCGATCGAGCAGGCGTGCGCCCGGTGCCACAAGGGGAAGGACGTGAAGGCGAC
>Ga0334722_10006051_pt1 | contig 12065 bp, 10 predicted proteins | sample C3_bottom_MG_FD_207210 | JGI IMG/M metagenome (GOLD analysis project Ga0334722, IMG submission 207210) | Sediment microbial communities from Yellowstone Lake, YNP, Wyoming, USA - C3_bottom | ecosystem: Environmental > Aquatic > Freshwater > Lake > Sediment | place: USA: Wyoming | collected...
AACTCAATACTCCCCAGAGAAGGTATTTCCATCTTTTCGTCATCTCGTCTCCTTTAAATCCAAAGTATTCCGGCATTTATAAGTAAGTACTCGCCCATAGCCAGCAATATCCAACCCGCCAGATGACTGATTCTCATCATCCATCGCCCCGACCTGGGCAAAGAAGAAAGCAGTCCGGCGAAAGTACCAATTAATATAAGCAAGGTCCCCATCCCCAGGGAAAAAACAAACAGCAGGCTCATTCCCAGAAGCGGATTCTGGCGCGAGGCAACGTAGGACAGGAGCGTTGCCAGCACCGGCGCCGTGCAGGGGCCCACCACAAGCCCGGAAACGACGCCGACCAGAAAACTTCCCCAGGCGCCGGTTGTTTCTTCCCGATGCTGCAGTTTGGCAAAATAGCGCGGCGTCTGCCAGGGCAATGATAAGGCGCCCAGTTGGCTCAACCCCATCAGGATGCAGACATTGGCCAGTAATAAATATGTCCAGGGATTGGTTTGAATCTGCCCGAATAACCTGCCTGAAAGGGCAGCAATACCGCCCAGCAAGGTATAGGTAACAGCCATGCCCAACACATAGATGACAGAAAGCCAAAAGCCCTTCCAACGGGAGCCGGCGCTGTGGGCGCCGATGAAGGCGATTGTGATCGGCGCCACTGGATAGACGCAAGGTGTAAAACTTATCAAGATACCACCCAAATAAACTGCCGGGAAAGCCAGCCAAGAAGCATCAGCAAGGTATAGGGAGAATTTCTGAAGTAAATCTTCCATCATAACTTAAGGGCCAGGGGAAAGTAACGGGGCATCACCGGAGTGCTCCATCATCTTATCATTCAACTCAGCAAGAATTCTTTATTGTTTTGCTACCATCCTTTCTATCCATTGTCAACGGATAGGGTCTCGGATACTCACAAATGCGCTCGTCTCTTCAGCAAGGGTCCAGGATAATCAGGTTGTGTTGTCTCCTCTGAAATCCCTTGCTTTTATTCGTAGTTTAGTTATATTGTATATAGCTTGTTCTTTAAATGGCACTAATTGAACGGATAGGAGTTGGTTCGTTATAAAGATGATAAATTTTATTCAAAAAGTAGTTAAAAAGATTCGCAATATCGGCAGATCGGGTGATAAAATCCTCAAAGAGAAATCTGCCCTACCATCCCCCACATCAGAACAGGCTCAGCCGGACCAGGAACAACGCTCCCGTCCCAAAAGGCCTCCCCGGAGAAGAGGTAATAAAAGCGGGCGAGCGAGTACAGCCCTCGCTGCCGCAGAGCCGGAAGCACCACCATGGCGGGCTTCCCAATTCAAGGTTTCGCCGGCCGAGGGCAAGACCCGCTTTCATGATTTCGACCTGCCCGAACCGCTCATGCACGCCATCTATGACCTGGGTTTCCAGTACTGTACACCGATTCAGGCGGAAATTCTTCCGAGCACGCTGTCAGGCAAGGATGCCAGTGGCCGAGCTCAAACCGGTACCGGTAAGACGGCGGCCTTCCTCATCGCCGTTATCACCCGGATGCTGAATAACCCCATCCAGGGAGAGCGGAAGGCCGGCACACCTCGGGTCCTCGTAATTGCCCCCACTCGAGAACTGGTGCTCCAGATCTCCGCAGAAGCCCGCCAGCTCACCAAGTACACTGATCTTATCGTTATTTCCGTGTTTGGCGGTATGGACTACGAAAAACAGCGCAAGCAGCTGGCCGGTCTCCCCGTAGATATTGTGGTGGCCACCCCCGGCCGGCTGCTCGACTTCCAGCAACGCCGCGACCTTATCCTGAGCAAAACGGAAGTGATGATCATCGACGAGGCTGACCGGATGCTCGACATGGGATTCATTCCCGACGTCCGGAAGATCATCCACAGCACCCCGCCCCGGGAAAAGCGACAGACTCTGCTTTTCAGCGCCACCCTGACCGAGGAAGTTACGCGTTTGGCGGCCCAATGGACCATAAACCCGGTAACAGTTGAAATTGAACCCGACCATGTCGCCGTGGATACGGTGGATCAAATTGTCTACATCGTAACCACCAACCAGAAATTCGCCCTCCTCTACAACATCATCGTAAAGCAGAACTTGGAGAGGGTGCTGGTCTTTTGCAATCGGAAAGACGAAGTGAGAAAGCTCTCGGAAACACTCACGAGATATGGAATCAACTGTTCGGAACTTTCCGGCGATGTCCCCCAGAAACAGCGGATCGATCGCCTCGACCAATTCAAGGCTGGTAAGATCAGGGTGCTCGTAGCCACCGATGTGGCCGGTCGGGGCATTCACATCGAAGGCATGGACCATGTGGTCAATTTTACCCTGCCCCATGATCCGGAAGATTATGTGCACAGGATCGGGCGTACCGGACGAGCCGGCTCCGCCGGAACATCCATCAGCTTTGCCGATGAGGAAGAGGCCTTTTACCTTCCCCCCATCGAGGAATTCATGGCCCGGAAGCTGGACTGCATCCGCCCCGAGGAAGACTGGCTCATTTTACCCAGACCGACCGCTCCCAGAAAACGCCGTCCACCGGGAACCGGTACCGGTAGAAAGACCACATCATAACCAGCCACGAGTACGGTCTATCGGGCCGTTGCGTTTTCAAAAGATGGCTGCTTAAGGGGTGATCAAACCGTACCTTCCGAGAATCTATACACCAAGATCATATATTTACGGGAAAGGAATTAATAATGGGACGGATACAACATGTTATTATAACCAGCATATTTTTTTTACTCCTGAGCGGAATATGGACAGAGGCAAGGGTAGAAGAAATCGAAGAAGCGCCTCCCTTCCCGCCGGGCAAGAATGTGCAACTCGTCAAAAAGCTCTGCACCACCTGTCATAACGCGGAGATGGCCTATATGAGGACCTATGACGCCAAATCGGCGAAAAAATATTACGAACACGCCGTCAGCGAAACCGATCCCGAGCAGGAGAAAAAGGTGGTCGAATATCTCTTAAACGTGCTTGGGGACAAGTGAATCGCTCCCCCTGTTCCCCCCGTTACAGCTCAGCTTGGATTCCTGCGATGAAGGGGCCGGTGAACAGGCTAGTCCACCGGCTCTCCCATAACCTCCCAGAGATAGGTCTGATACGCTCCCTGCAGGTAGGTGCGGATCCAGCTGGCCAGCTCGATGAGTTTGTCCACAGCGTATTTATACCGGCCGCCTTTTACGCGGAAGACAAGGGAAACATTTCCCCTCTTCCTGACAAACTGGGCTTCTGCCGAACTTCTGTCGATGCGTCTGTAGGCGGGAAGCTCCGAGTCATGCAGCCTCTGCAGAAAAGCCTGCAAATCCGCATACATTCCTGCTGATACACGGGGCAGCATGTTCCGGATGACCAGGGTGCGGTCCTGCTCCCTGAATTCTAAGTTCATCACATCAGCGCCGAGGTAAACGAATCGGAAGCGGATCCTTCCGTCTTTTCCCTGCTCCTCGACGAAGTTTCTGAAGATCTTGCGATCCGCATAGGCCCGCAGTCCCTCCTGGACCACTGTCGCGGAAGTCCTGCTCACAGCTAACAATAGTAGGCCTCCACGCCAGGTTCGACCTTTCCTCCCATGCCGGGGGGATAGGCCTTGAGATCCCAGAACTCCTTCCGGCCCTGAATGTTGATTACCGAAGGAAGCCTCTTGTTTACAGCCACCTGGTAACATCTTTCCAGGGCTGGCATGATGTCCTCCGCTTTCTGCACGTATTCGCCATAGGCGCCCAGCGCCTCGGCCATTTTATCGTACCGCAGGTTTTCCTGGAAGAGGTGCAGATATTCTTTCCGTTCCCTCTGACCGGAGCCCAGGGGAGGATGGGCCAGGTGCCAGGTGCCCCAGGCATTGTTGTTGTAGACGATCACGATCGCCGGTATGCGGTACTTGGCCAGGGTTTCAATCTCCATGCCCGTGATACCAAAGCCGGCGTCACCGGTCACAGTGACCAGGGGGCTCCCCTTGTAGGCCGCCTGTGGTCCCGCCCCTAATTCCATGGCCACCCCGGCCCCGACGGTATAAGCGACATCAGGCCCCACAACGACGTCCCAGTAGGGCCCATTCAGGATCTGTCCCGGCCGGTAGGCACGGAGATATTTTCGCGTAAAGCGGGCGATCCCGAAGCCGCCTGAAACGACGGTGGTCTGATCCCTGGGTATCTTGCCGTTGTAGAGGAAATCACCGAGGGCCTTTCCAATGGAGGCGGGATGAACCGCATTGTAATCGTTATATTTTAAACACCTGGCGTATAAAGCGCCGCGGTCGTCTTCATATTTCTTGGCGGCGGCCTTTACCTCGGCAATCCAGCCGTCACGCTTCATGGAGGGTGCCTCCTCATGCAGGGCTTCCAGGGCGGCCTTTTCATCGCTTACTATCCCTACGTCGATCGGTAGATCGCGCCCTATCTCCTCGGCATTCAGATGGACCCGTATATATCTGGTTTTCGGACCGAAGGCCCAGCCGCCCATCTGGGGCATCTTGTATTGCCCCACGATGAGGACCACGTCCACACTGGGATAGCAATCCGGGGCAGCACTGGCCGAGAGTGGGTGGCCATCGGAAAACTTCCCTTTCTGCGGTCCCGTCTCCGTGACGGGAATCTGTGTCTTTTCGGCAAACTGCTTCAAAATATCCCAGGCCTTGCTGCGGAAGACCCCCTGGCCGCAGACGATCATTGGCCTCTGGGCGCTCTTGAGCATGGCCACGGCTGCCTTGATGGCCTTGACATCGGGATGGGGTTGGGTTTCGGTGCGGTATTTCGTCTTGTCGAAATAAGATCGCAATTCGCTGGCCGATTTGAATTTGGCTGAGCAGACATCAGAGGGCCAGACGAGATGAACGGGCTTGGGGACCCCGCTTCTCATCTGCCGGAAGGCCTCGGCGGCATTTTCCCAGATCCGGGCGGGGGTGGTGATTGTCTTTCCCCACTTCGTCATGCCCGTGGTCATCCACTGGTCACGCCAGGCCCCTCCGGCCACCACGCCCTTGTCCCGCACCGTATCGGCTGCCGTGGTCGGTCCAGCGCCGCTCAGGATCAGTATCGGGGAAGAGCAACCATCGGCGATCAGAAAGGAGGATGCCCCCAGAGCGATACAACCGCTGTACTGGGCGTTAAATGCCGCGATCTCACCGGATACCCGGTAGAAGGCATCACAGGCATTGCCCATGGCCCCGTCATGCCTGCCGGAATAGGACGGGATTCCCTGCTCCGCAAGGGCATGCTGTATTTCATAGTTGCCCGGGCAGTGGATGAAAGCCGCCAGCCCCTCAGCCTTGCAGCAGGTTGCAAAAACCTCGGCGCCGGTCATGGGAAAGTCGACTTTCGGCAGTTCTGACCTGCGGGATGCCTCAAACTCGGGTGCAAGCTTGATCCCTGGGTCCGGCATTCCCGTTTCAGAAGCTGCCGCTTTGCTCGTAATTGGCGAGGAAACAATTGTTGCAGAAGCAGCAGCAACTGTTCCCACCATGGCCGTTTTAATGAATGTTCTTCTGTCAACTGCTTTTTTTTCCTCTTTTGACATAGCTCCCCCTTCATCGCTTGCAATGATAGAAACACCAGATAATTTTTACTGCCACATATATGCAAAAAAACTATTTTCAATTCAATTCGTTCGCCAGGAGCTCAGTCTAGGGAAATAGTGTTTTAGTGTCAAGATAATATTGAAAAAGTTGACTACCACCGCCGCTTTTGAGGGGCTTATAAAGCGGAGCGCAATTCCATCATCAGTTTAATTCTCATGAGACTGGTTTTATTTCTCATGAAAATAAGGTATAGGAAACCAGGCTTGAGAAATTCGGGGATGCCCGATACGTTGTCCAAAGAAAGAATATCCACCGGAGAACTTCCGATAATATTTTAGAAAGGAAAAAAAATGAAACAGAGGAAAGCCGAATGCCCCGGCAAATTGAAATATCTGGCCGGTAAAAGAATTCTTCCCGAACCAATCTCAGGGAAGACTGATATCGTACAATTGATTGACAACATGGATGCCTACAATGGCGGAAGATTAAGAGCCGCCTGTCAGCTCTTAAAAGACAAATATTCCGCAAACGATGTCACCGTGGGACTAAGTTTGGCCGGCGCCCTGACACCGGCCGGGTTAGGTCCTTCAACGATCATTCCGCTGATGAACCATGGTTTTGTAGACTGGATAACCGCCACCGGTGCTAATATGTACCATGACCTGCATTTCGCCTTTAATCTGCCGATGCATCGAGGCACCCATGTTGTCAACGATGTCGACTTGCGTGACAAAGGGGTAACCAGAATTTACGATATCCTGTTCGACTATGAAGACGTGCTGATGGAAACAGACCGCCGTTTACGGAAAATACTTCTTCAGCCGGAGTTTCAGAAAGAAATGGGAACCCGCGAATTTTATTATCACTTGGGAAAAGTGATGAATGAATACGAAGAGAAAAACAGACTGGGCGAAGTAAGCGTCGTCGCCGCCGCTTACAGAAACGGGATTCCCATTTTCACCTCCTCTCCCGGTGATTCTACGATCGGAATGAATATCGCCGGCCTGGAGCTTTTAGCTGAAACTGCCGGACTGCAGGATAGATTCAGACTTAAAATTAACCCGAGCATCGATGTCAATGACTCAACGGCCATCATCTTGAACGCCAAGCGATATGAACAGGGTAAGACAGGGGTTATCCTGATCGGTGGCGGCAGCCCGAAAAACTTCATGCTCCAGACAGAGCCACAGATTCAGGAGGTCCTCATGATTCCCGAAGTGGGACAGGATTATGACATCAATATTACCGATGCCAGGCCGGATACGGGTGGATTGTCTGGAGCCCCGCCCAGCGAAGCGGCAAGCTGGGGGAAAATTGATCCGACGATGCTGGAAGAAGCCGTCACGGCCTATCTCGACGTGACGGTAGCCTTTCCGCTGATGGTTGCCTATGTCCGCCATACGACCAAGGCTAAAAAACAAAAGAGGCTCTATCACCGGGGGGCGGAACTGCATGAAAAACTCGTCGCGTCGTATCTGGAAAACAACAAAGAGGTGGAACAGTTAAAAAAAATTATGAAAAAGCTTTCCGCATAGAGGCGAAAAATAGAAATGAAAAAGCAATTTGTAAAACTTATCGAGCAACATGGAACACCGTTATTCATCCTGGATCACAAAAAGCTCCGGGATAATTACCGGACCTTCAAGAAAAACCTGCCCAGGATTCAGTGCTATTATGCAGTAAAGGCCAATTCCCACCCCGAAATCATCAAGACCCTCTTCCTGGAGGGAGCGAGTTTTGATGTCGCTTCCTACAATGAATTCATGCAGATTTACGAATACATCAAGTATTTTGAAGAAAAAGATAAGGACTTTTTTATCTGGGATAAAATTATTTTTTCCAATACCATCAAAGACAAAGAGACACTCGCCAAGATAAAAAAATACCGGCCCCTGGTCACCTTCGACAATAGTGATGAGTTGAAGAAAATAAAAGACCACTGCGACACAGCCGGTTTGATTCTCCGACTGAAGGTGCCGGATACGGGGTCGCAGGTCGAGATGAGTTCTAAATTCGGCGCAGAGCCAGGAGATGCTGACAAACTGATCCGTCAGGCGAGCGATGCGGGTCTAGTGGTGGAAGGTCTGAGCTTTCATGTGGGAAGCCAGTGCACAAATTTTGACAATTATACGGCAGCACTGGCCATTGCGTCGACAATATTGCAAGACGCACGGGAAAAGGGACACCCCTTAAAGATCATCGACATCGGCGGTGGTTTCCCTGTGCCTTATGACACGCAGGTTCCCGAGTTTGAAAAGCTGGCGCACCTCATTAATGCCGAATGCGAAAGATTATTTCCTGAAGATGTCGAGATTATCGCGGAGCCGGGGAGATTCATCGCCGCCACGGCAGCCACGCTGATCACCGAAATCATCGGCAAAGCCAGGCGTAACGGAAAGATGTTTTACTATATCAATGACGGCGTCTACCACACCTTTTCGGGTGTTATTTATGATCATTGGCTCCCCAATTTCACTGCCTTCAGACTAGGGAAGAAAGAGGTATGTGCCGTAGTCGGGCCAACCTGTGACAGTTTTGACAAAATCTCCCTATCGGCTCAGCTCCCCGGAAATCTGATCATCGGGGATCTTCTGCTTACCGATAACATCGGCGCATACAGCATTGCATCTTCGACAAAATTTAACGGTTTCGACGGCGCCAAAATTATCCATGCCAATCTAAGCCGTTGACTGAGAGTAATTAAGTGCTGTACAAATTTCCCCCCCCGGAATATCATCAAGAAAATGACGTCGCGGAGTGCCGGAGATGACAACTAAAAGCATGAAAATAGGAATTCTGACCGCCGGCGGCGATTGCCCCGGAATTAATGCCGCCATCCGTGGTGTCGCCAAAACAGCGATTGTCAGTCACAACATGAAGGTTTACGGCATTTCTTCAGGCTTTCTCGGCCTCATTGAGGGCGATTATGCTAAGCTGGACGAAGCGGACGTATCGGGCATCCTCACCCTGGGAGGAACCATCTTAGGGACTTCCCGGGAGAAACCGTTTAAAGGAGGTGAAAGTTACCGCCGGGCGATAGATAAACCGCAAGTTATCAAGGATAATTACAAGAAGATGGGTCTCGACTGCCTGGTCTGCATCGGGGGGAATGGTACGCTCAAAACGGCCGAAAAACTTTCGAAAGCCGGCCTTAATGTCATCGGCATACCGAAAACAATCGATAACGATGTGTGGGGTACGGATTTAAGCTTTGGTTTTGATTCAGCTGTCAGTATTGCTACCGAAGCTATCGACCGGCTCCATACGACGGCAAATTCACACAAACGCATTATGGTAATTGAAGTTATGGGACATCAGGCGGGGTGGATTGGCTTATATTCCGGTTTGGCTGGCGGCGGCGACATCATCCTTATCCCGGAGATAAAATATGATCTTAAAATACTAGCCGAATATATCAGCAGTCGAGCAGCAAAAAATAAGGGTTATTCAATCATTGTGGTATCGGAAGGCATTGCCCGGGAGAAATCAAAGTCAGCAGGTCAATACATTGCAGAACAGATAAGCCAGCTGACGGATCATGAAACCCGGGGAACTGTGCTCGGCTACTTGCAGCGGGGAGGGACTCCGACCGCCATGGACCGGATTCTGGCCACCCGCTATGGCGCCTATGCTACCGAGTTAATTGCCAAAAGAAAATTTGGCCACATGGTGGCCTTAAAAAACGAAGCCATAACTTCTATCCCTCTCAGTGCCACTGCGGGCAAATTAAAGCTCGTTGATCCGGGGAACGCATTAATAAAAAAAGCCAGGAGTTTAGGAACTTGCTTTGGTGATGTTTGTTGACGGCGAAAGCTTATAACAATCGATCCACTAATTTCCCAGCGTTCCGGGAAACAATATTCTTGATCCGTTGACAATCTGCGAAATCAGGCTTAATATACCTTACAAAAAATTAAACTAGGGGTTGCTCGCTCCTCCTGGTAATCCATCATAGGCAGTTTATCTCTCCGTTGCAGATTCTTGACGTTCCGGAAGCGGTAAAAATCGGCCTCATTTAGAGGACGCTAATTTCAAGAGAAACTTTCAAAGGGGTGATTTATGTGGGAATACACAGATAAAGTCAGGGAACATTTTCTCAATCCCCGCAACGTAGGGGAGGTGGAGCAACCCGATGGGGTCGCCGAAGTAGGTTCCATCGCCTGCGGCGATGCTCTGAAGCTTTCTTTCAAGCTTGATGAAAACAAGCGGATTAAGGAAGCAAAATTCAAGACCTTCGGTTGCGCCAGCGCCATCGCCTCCTCATCGGCACTCACCGAAATGATTAAGGGGATGACGCTGGAGGAGGCCGCTCAAGTCTCCAACAAGGATATCGCCGGGTACCTCGGCGGCCTTCCCGATGAAAAGATGCATTGCAGCGTCATGGGCAAGGAGGCCCTCGAAAAAGCGATCGAGAACTACAGCGGTTCGCCGGCTAAGGAGCCGGGGGAGCGAATAATCTGCGAATGCTTCGGGGTCACGGACCGGGATATCGAGCGGGCGATCAGGGATAATAATCTTTCGACGGTTGAGGATGTAACCAACTACACCAAAGCAGGCGGCGGCTGCGGAAACTGTCAGGAAGCAATCCAGGATATTATTGACCGGGTGAGGGCTGAGGCCAGACCGGCCGGCGTACCGAAACTGACCAACATTCAGAAGATCCGAAAGATCGAGGAGGCCCTGGAGAAGGAAATCAGGCCATCCCTGAAACATGACGGCGGCGACATCGAGCTTGTCGATGTCATCGGCAACCGGGTTATTGTGGCTACGCGAGGCGCTTGCGCTACCTGCAAGGCTTCCGGTATCACGCTCAAACACTTCGTCGAAGCAAAACTCCGCGACTTGGTTTCTCCCGATCTGAACATCGAGGAGGTAGTCCCGTGAACATGAAAACCGTCTATCTGGATAATAATGCTACGACCCGAGTTGCCCCTGAGGTCCTCGAGGCAATGCTCCCCTATTTCAGCGAGCTGTACGGCAACCCCTCGAGCATGCACTCCTTCGGCGGCCAGGTGGCCCAAAAAATCCGCGAGGCCCGCGAACAGGTTGCCGCCCTCATCGGCGCCTCGCCCGAAGAGATCATCTTCACCAGTTGCGGAACAGAGAGCGACAACGCTGCGATACGCTCGGCATTGGCAACCCAACCAGAAAAACGCCATATCGTGACGAGCCGCGTGGAACACCCCGCCATCAAATCCCTCTGCCTCAACCTCGCCGGCCAAGGATACCGGTTTACGGAACTTGCCGTGGAGAAGAACGGTATTCTCGACTTGGAACAGCTTGTCAAGAGCCTTACGCCCGACACCGCCGTGATTAGTCTCATGTGGGCAAACAATGAAACGGGCGTGATCTTCCCCGTGGAAGAGGCGGCGGAGATCGCCCGCGAAAGGGGTATCCCCTTTCACACCGACGCAGTCCAGGCAGTGGGCAAACTGCCGATCGATATGAAGAAAAATGCTATCGATATGCTCTCCCTCTCGGGCCACAAACTCCATGCCCCCAAGGGGATCGGAAGCCTATACGTCCGTAAGGGAACGCGATTCTCCCCTTTTCTGATCGGCGGGCACCAGGAGCGGGGACGCCGCGGGGGCACCGAGAATACACCGAGCATCGTAGGCCTGGGTAAGGCCTGCGAACTGGCCGGGCGCCATCTGGCGATGGAAAACACGACCGTAAGGCGTCTGCGAGACAAGCTGGAAACGGCCCTTCTTAGCCATATCCCGAAATCGCGAGTCAACGGGGATACAGAACAGCGCCTTCCCAACACCTCAAACATCAGTTTCGAGTTCATTGAGGGAGAGGGGATCCTCCTGATGATGAACGAATACGGCATCTGCGCCTCCTCCGGGTCGGCCTGCACCTCGGGCTCACTGCAACCATCCCACGTTCTGCGCGCGATGGGCGTCCCCTTTACGATGGCCCATGGTTCGATCCGGTTCAGCCTGAGCGTCTACAACACCGAGGAGGAGATCGATTTCGTCATACAGAAGCTCCCGGCCATCATCGAGCGGCTCCGCGGGATGTCCCCCTACTGGACCTCCGTGTCTCAGGCCTGCGAGACCGAATAGGAGAGAGTCATGAGCGACATATCAAACCAATGCCGGACAAATCTCGCCTCGATCAGGCACTGCCGCGAGGAGCTCCCGGCCATCATTGCAACGCTCACGGCAACTTGTGACAGCAAGGAATGCTTCGATCACGTCAACTCCGAGCCGATTCCCTCGCGCGAGGCAATCCTCACCATCCTCCGCCGGATCGGCAACATTCTGTACCCTGGCTACTTTATCCAGGCCCGTCTCGACAAGGTAAATGTGGGCTACTACTTGGGACAGGAAGTGACCTCACTGTTCGAGGACCTGTCGGAACAGATCACCCTGGCAATCCGTCATGACTGTCTCCGCCACAACCTAGCCTGCACAGACTGCGGAGAACAGGGTCAAGCAGCCACCATTGAATTTCTCCGTGGTCTGCCGGTAATGCGGGAAGCGCTCGCCAAGGACATCCGGGCGGCCTACGAAGGCGATCCGGCGGCACGAGACCATGACGAGGTCATTTTCAGTTACCCGGGACTATA